>SXGT01859543.1_pt1 | contig 19279 bp, 15 predicted proteins | sample 3176221 | NCBI WGS metagenome assembly SXGT01 (sample SAMN11356862, study PRJNA531348) | freshwater metagenome | isolation source: freshwater sample F1-120 | place: China: Fuxian Lake, Yuxi | collected 2017-12-25
CGCGCGAACCGCGCGCCTTCGCGTTCTTGAAGCCGCGCTTGCTCAGTGCGACTCCGCCCGCGATCGACGGCGTTGGCCGTGCCATCTTGATGGCGCGCGCGAGCGATAGTGTGCCGGCCATCGCGCGTGCGGTGGTGGATCACACGATCGCGCTGCATAACGAGCACGGGCGCAGCATCGGCCATGCGCAACCAATCCAACTATCCGTGCTGAACCGCCGCCGCCGTGCTGCGCGTCTGTGGTTGCAGTCCGTCGTCACAGCGACCGTCGATCGGCCCGTGCTTCATGCCGTTGCCACGCAGTGGCTGCCGACACTCGCCGGCCACGGCCGCGATCGCGTCTCCGTGCGCGACGCCGTGCGTTCTTGCGTCGAGTTCGTTCGCGGCGCGATCACCGCGGCTTTGTTCGAGCACCCCGAGGACAATCTGCTCGGCGGTGCGCGCGCCTTGCAGGTGCTGGAGCTGACCCTCTCTGTCCAGCTTTCTGCCGCCGAAGAATCACTGCGCGGAACGCCCGGCGCGGCCTGAACGCGAGCCTTTGTTTCGCTGCCGTGCCGTGCCTCCGGCGCGCTGAGAATGAGGCTTGCATCAGTACTTTGGTGCCGCTAACTTCCTCGCCCCTCGCGCGGCCGTAGCTCAATTGGATAGAGCTCCAGACTACGGATCTGGAGGTTAGAGGTTCAAGTCCTCTCGGCCGTGCCACTTACGCCTGCCTCGCCAGCTCGCATCGGTGCGTCGAAGCGGCTGCTGGCGCGCACCACTGCAGCAGGCTCGCTGCTCGGTCCGCGTCGCTCGAGACGATGCCTCGACCCGATGCTGAGCTCATTCGAGGCGCGCTGTCCACCCCTCGCGCGATGGGGTCGTCTCCAGAAACGAACGCGGGCGGCTCGATGGCCGCCCGTTTCGTGTCGCACGCTGCGCTTCTTGCGTCGCGCTACTCAGTTGCTCTGCAGCTCGAAGCTGATGCAGTTGCTCAGCGCGTTGCCGCCACCGGCACAGAAGATTGCGCACTGCGAGCTCAGCACGAGGCCAGCGAACACTGGGTTGTTCGGCAGCGGCAGCGGGAAGTTGATTGACGCGCCGCAACCTGCGCCCATTGGCGAGAACACCGGGCCGAGCGTGGTGATCGTCGGCAGCGCGACGTGGATCGGGCCGCAGAACGGCGCGATGACCGGGCCTGCGGTCAGGCAGGGACCGACGCCGATGCCGGCGATTGCGAACGAGGACAGCGCCATGTTGTCGAGGCCGAGCGCAAACAATCCGTTGCCGAGGTTGGGGCTGTTGCGCAGCACGTGCGACGTGGGGCAAGCAGGGCACGACCCGGCCGCGCAGGGCGCGCCAATCGAGGTCTCGCGGCCCGAGCGGACGGCGAGGCCGATCCACTGATCACCCGGGATCGTCGGCGGCAGCGCGCAGCACGTCTGACCCATGAAGGCGACGCCAGGACCCGCCGGCGCATACTGCCAGCCGATCGTTTGGAAGCCGTCCGTCATGTAGAGCACCTGACGAGCGGCGTCGACCGCGAGGCCCGTGATGCCGCGCAGAAGCGGCATGGCGCCGCACGGCGCCGGGATCGCGGTCTGCACGATCAAACACGGATTCGCGATCGACGCGACACACACGTTGGTGACGCCGCCGCCGAAGTTCGAGTAGCCGTAGAACACGTAGCCGTTCAGTTCGTCAACGGCGAGACCGCCGCTCGCCATGATGGGAGTCATCGGCAGTCCGGTGTTGCACACGGAGATCAACACAGGCGGGCACGTGGTAGTCAGGCGCGACAAGGCGCCAAACGAATCGAGCTGCCAGATCTCGTTCTGTGACTCGACCATTTCCAGCCCGGTGACCATCGCGTTGGGCGACACGGTAGGCGCAGGGATCGGCGGACAGACGAAGGCGCACGTGATGGGGTCGACGGACGCGATCAGGAAACCGTTGCTGATGATCGCCGCGTTGCGGACCGGATCCCACGCAGTGCCGCCTGCGTAGGGCACGGCAGGCGCGGGTGGGAACGCGGGCGCGCAGAACGGCATGGGCGTGCACGCATTGTGGTCGCGCTGGTCGAGGATCGGCGTGTTGCGGGTGATGCCGATCAGGTTGTTGGGCGTCTGGGCGACGGCGGCGGAGGCGAGCGTCGCGGCGAGAGCTGACAGGATCGTGGCGTTGCGCATGGCAGTGTGGTCGGGTGGTCGTTTGTGGATCGCGCCGGTGTCCGGTGCTCCTCCGCAAGGACCGTCCGCGCCGATGCGCACGCGGGAGGGCAAGAAAACTGGACTGGGTGGGGAGGAGTCCGGGATCCCGAACTGCCCGCGCGCCAACTCGTCTCCTTCACGTCCGCGTCCTTCGCCCCGCTACTGCTTCGCCGCCTCCCAGCGCACTGCGTCCCATTCGCTCAGCCGGTCGATCCAACCGTCCTTGGGCCGCGGGCCGCGGGGCTTCGCCCCCGGGAGCAGCGGGAGCGGCGGTGGAGAGTGGCGTGTGCGCGACCTCCGTCAGTCAGATGGACACCGTGGGACGAGGGCGGCTGCCATCGGGCGCGGTCACTTCCGGCGGGCGCAAAGTGCGTACCGGCATCCCTACCTCTGGCTCCGAAGCCGGTGCAGTACCTGTTCCCGCAGTCGCGTCGCAGCAGCTCCTCGATCTCCACCTTGCATTGCCCGCCTGACGCGAGCGACTCGCTCAGCATCTGCACCATAAGCGTCGCTCAACGTGGAGCGCCTGCTGGGCCCCAGGTTTTCTCTGGAGCTCATCAGAGCAGCAAAGCCGTCAGCGACAATGCGTCCGCCAAATACCTCCGAAACAGCGACATGCCCCTCCGGCAAGAAGAAGAAATACTGGAATAGCACAACCAGACCCTCTGTGCCTGCGGGAATCGGAAAGGACCTCCCTACACCGTTTCGAACGTGCTGGGCATCAAACTGAAATGCTACGGAAGTGAGGGAATCCAGTACAGGCGTGTTGCCAACCCAGGTAAGGGGATCATTTCCACTAGCATCTCGCACATTCACCACGAGATAAGAGGTTACACTTCCACTAATTGTTGTGTCGATGCCAACTTGACTATGGTAGTTCTTGCCGACAGTAACAGTGGGATTACAAACTACGCGCTCGGCACTGAACGCCGATTGCGTAGAACCTGGCTGCATGTAACGCACAGCTGGCTTGAAGAATAGCTCGTCACCTGAACTGCTAATTCCTATAGAATAGGTTTCGCTGGGATTCACGTGCATTTCCGGAATTACCCCGATGACATTGGTTTGCCCGGGAGTCACCGATCCACTTGCGATCTGCCCCCCAGGACCACTCAGGGTCCACGTTCCGCCTTGTGGCACGGAAGCGCTGGCCCAAAAGCTAAGGGGCTCTAGTCCGCAGACCAAACTTCGACCTTGTACAAAGTAGTCGGTCGGAATGGCGGCATTCTGCACTGTCCACCCGCCCGTCGCCTCTCGATGCACCACATTCATCGTGGTTACAACATCGAACGGGCAGAGCACCGCGACATCGCCACGGTCAACCACGCGAAATTCGGTATGCGTCGACGAGATCCTCTTCCCCAGGCTGCCGATAGTGCTGCTGTCAGCAATTTCCTGCCAAGCGCTAGCCACTGGGAGAATGTTCGGCAATTGTTTGCCAGCCATGTCTGCAACGAGCAGCCTTCTCGTGCAATAATCGAAAGCCAGCAAGTACCGGTCTCGTTCGCTTATGGCCATGAGTGTTATGTCTAGCGGCCCAGTGGATTGTGACTCATCGATGACCAATTGTGGGGCCCCCTGAGCGTTGAAGTGCGCGCTCAGTCGAACTATATGACCTTGCAGCGTCGAGGCGCCAGTAGCTGCGTACTCGCGCCCCGTGACAAGGTAACCGCACCCGGCTCCGGAACTAGCGATATGCCGTGGCATCAGGACTGTGCCCACATCGTGAAACGGAAGGGCTATGGATAGTCTAACAGCACCGTTGGCATCGACCCACTCGACGGTTGCCATGTTTGTGCCTGCGGCATTCCTGACAAACCGCATCGTCTCCGGTGCGGCGCCGGACACGGGCGATGGCGCATTGACCTCAATCTGTATGCACCTGGCAAGGTCCGCATCTCTTTGTGCACTGGCATCACATGCGATGTTGAGAACGAGGATCACCACGGTCATGATTGTTAAACGCATCGTCTGATCTCCTGAGTTACTTGTTGGTGCCTCTAGTTCGTTCGAAGTTCGCTCCGATCTTTTGCCTAGCCTCAGCGACCGCGGAGCCCATATCCCTGTCTAACACAACTATGACACACTCCTTGGTAGGCCGGATAACTTTGACCAGTGTGAAATGGTAGTCCGGAGTTTTCATAGCCTGCGCCATGGACACGAGCAACTTAAATGGGTTGTGCGATGGAACGACCACGTAGATCCCCAATTCAGCCGCCCTAAGATTGGCTTCACGCTGAATTTGTGCCGCACTGTGTGAAAGAGCATGAGCCGTGGCGTCGGCTCCAAGGGCCGGCGCAGACTCTGCTGCCATGCTGGACACGATGGACTGCAATACACCGTCCTTCTCCGCGCTGGTCAAGGGCGCCCCCTCGCGGAGCCCTTGCGCGGTTAGCCACTGGCGGACAGGCGCAAGGACCACTTGGGGATTAGGCGCTCTGTCGACCACTGCGCGGGCAGACTCGGATCGTTGCTGATCACTGCCGTCCAGCGAACCTGCATCCTTAGGGTCCCTGCCGGACACGCCTAGACTAGGTGCAGATACGCTTGCACCGGCGGAAGAACCGTCCGAAGCGCCCGCGCATCTGGTCGCAGCTACACCAAGAGCGATAACCGCTGCTCCCATGATGCAGAATGGAACGCGCCTGTTCATGCGCGACACTAGAATGCACTAGGGCAATCGGAACAGCGCCATTCAACGGAAAACATGTCTGGGTCACTCCACTGATTGGGAGTGTCGACCTCCACGGTCGTGAACTGGTCCTCATCATTGCAGGATGCAGGCTGATCTATCGCGACGTTGACAGCAGGCGATCCGTTGCGCACCTTCGTGTGGTTACTATTGTTGAGCAGCAGCACCACAGTGCTGGAGGTTTGTGTGTTGGCCACCATCTTGACGGTGAAGTGGAAGAAGGTAATGCAAGGCCCTGATTCTGCGCAATAGGGGTATCCTTCGCCAGCACACACGCCAGGGGTCTGGCCATAGCTGAGATTTTCCAGCGATAGCACCTCAAAGTTGGTCGGCCTTAAGGTGACCTCTATACCAACTTCGACACCGTCCTTGCCTCCCGTGACCCCAAAACCAACCTCCACTGGGTGTTCGCTGGGGCTGTAAAACCAAGTATCGGTCGTGGATTCGTAGAACCACCGCGGATCAAACTGCGTGGGCAGATCATTTTCCGCCGGTGAGAAACCTGGGGCCCAGGGGTTGTGAACCCAGCTGGAGTTGCTGCAGCCGTTACACTGGGCAACAGCGCTTGCGGTACACACGACAGAGAACAGCGCGAAGTAGACATGGCGCATCTTGTTCACCCCTTGAAGCGTCTCAGTTGCTTGTGACGCTACCCCCCTCACCCCAACTTCAAGCCTTCTCTGCAACCAGTACGTGGGCTCGGCGTACGGTGCGGAAGGGATCTTCGGCCGCTGGGCGCAGTACACTCGCTCGAAGCACGGAGGGAACAAGCGACTCGTCGAGTTGCTGGAGGCGCATCCCGAGCGATGGCGGCGGTTCCAGTTCTCGATCCTGAGGACGCTACCGAAGACGATGACCGCTGCGGAGGTCATCGAGGTGGAGTCGCTGAAGAAGCGGAAGCTCGGGTCGAGGGCGTTCGGCCTGAACCGCAACTGAAGGGGTCCTTCCGATCAGGAGCTGTTGGCCGCGGAGTCCGCGAACGGGTCGAAGAGGGGCTGGCCGTACTGCCGCCTGGCAGCCCTGATACCGGCCAGCCCTCAACTCGGTTGTTGTCGATGTCGAGCTTGCCGTCGTCGAGGTAGGGGACCTGCGTGTCCCACTGCCGCAGCGCGTAGCCGATCGCGTCGCCCATGGGATTCTTGGGCAGGTGGAAGCCCACCGCGATCAGGCCGTTCTGGCGAATCACTTCGTCGATGCCAGCACGTCGCAGGGCAGTCGGCACAGCTACCTCAGGGCCTAAGTCGGCGATCGCGACGAAGTCGTGTTCGACTTCACGCTCGGTCGCGGTCGCGAGGGGCCAACTGTCTTCCGCGTCGTCGAGGTAGCGGACATGCGTGTCCCGCTGGCTAGGTGCGTCGCCGATCACGTCGCCCATCTGGCCCTTGGGCAAGTGCTACTGGGCCTCGTTGGGAACTGAGCGACCCGATGGTTCGACGCCTCGTATTTCGGACCGGCCGCTCACGTCCGCGTCCTTCGCCCCGCTACTGCTTCGCCGCCTCCCAGCGCACTGCGTCCCATTCGCTCAGCCGGTCGATCCAGCCGTCCTTGGGCCGTTGCCGGGTGGCGCGCACGCGGCGCAGGATCTCGGCGGCGCGTTGCGCGAGCGCTTCGTCAGAGCGGCTCGTGGCTGCGACCTGGGCGATGGCGACGCCGCCGATGGAGAGCACTGACTATCTCAGGACTTTGAACGGCAGCCAGGTCACCATAGCATTCTTGTGCGATGTCAGGACGGACGATCCAATGACTTTGACGGGGCAATGCGCTACGAGTGGAACCCAGGACGGAACCGTGGCCAGCAGTTCGACGGGTTGGTCGCAAGCCTGAGGAGGTGGCGACAGCACATGCACAAGCATAGGTCCTTCCAATGGGTGCTGCTCCTGCTGGTAACGGCGACTCTGGGGAGCGTCGCAGGGTCGCTACTTGTCGGACCAGAGTTGGGGTCCCCGAAGACGGTGGCGGGTGATTCTGCAGAAAGTGCGGATGCGTCCAGCGGCGTTGGCTTCGTCGAAGGCGAGTCGGGCTTGCGCGCGGCGAAGCGGAGCGAGGCGCACACGAAGGACGAAGGAGTCTGGAGAGGGCGGCTCGAAGCCCATGGGGCTGCCGCCCCGGTCGCTGGCTGCCCCTACGGAGTCGTTGCCGATCCGGATGAGCCGTTCTCGTCATGGCATCGCATAGGTGTCACTGGCGAGGCCGGAGAGTGGGCTGTCATGCGCAGCGAATGCGCTCTTGGTAGCTTCGTGGCATTCCTGCTGGAGCCGCATTGTCGTGTGCTCTTCGCGGTCCGCGAGTCTGCTGGGTCTCCTGGCGAAAGCGTGCTGGTTGCCCCGCCGCTGAGTCACTGCAAGGTCGGCCTGAAAGTTGGTTCGGCGCAAGCTCTCATGGCTGAAGGGGCGGACTGGGAGTGCAATGTGGAGCCCAGGCGCATCGAGGAAGGTGGGCGACTCGATACCGTCTCGAGGGAGTCATGGAAGTCTGATGGGGCGGCCGGGGTTTGCATTGTCCAGCTGGAGGGCCGGCGTTTCGAGGGACTCAAGGCAGATGGAGCGGCGATGTACTTGGCTCCGGTCGGTGCGGAGTTGGTAGTGGGCTCCTGGTCATCGCGACACGAACTCGAGCCGAGTGTTCTGGGTGTTTCGGTTCCGGCGAATCTAGAGCTGCATGCGATTCCGCATTCCGGCGGAGTCTCGATCCACTATCACTCGCGAAGTCGCGATGCCTTGGTGCTAGACCTGAATGCCTCTGTGTCTGGCTCGAAGAATGGCGTCCTTTCGGTGACGCCAATGACGATGCGGGGTGGCCGTTTGCGCCTGGCGCAGGATTGGATCGAGCGGCGGCGCCCCGTTCGAATCGAGCTGAGGGCTCCGGATGGAGAGTTCTTCTCCGCAGCACTGAGTGAAGCCGATGTCACGCCGCGAACCATCGACTGGTTCGAAGGGGGCGGCGCCAAGCCCGTGGAGATAGCACTGCCAGCGGGCAGCACTGTTCATGCCGTGTGGATCGAGTCGGACGAACGGTCCCTCGTGCAGCTCGAGCAAGCTGTTGCGACCGCAACCACTGCGCGCCAGTACTCACTCGTGGAGGGCAAAGTGCTCGTGAGCGGGCCAGCCACGCCCGGTCTGGTGATCGTGGTAACCCAGGACGGATTCGTCGAATCCCGGCACGGTGCTAGTGTGTCGCACATGGCCACCAGAGAGACGCCTGCTTACGATGTCGTCCCAGCTGGTGTGCTATTGCAGTTGCGGCCACAGGAGGCCCTGATCGTCGAATTGCAGATTGGCGTTGCCCACCAAGGCGCAGTGCAGTGGTTGCGATTTGAGAGCCGGCGAATTGCCCATGCTGACATGAGTCAGCCTTGGAGTGTTCGGATTCCTGATGGGGCGCGCTACCGAGCGACATGGACACGAATGGCCATGAATCAGGGGGCGTGGCAGCCTGTGGGCACGGGTGAGCACATGGTGAATGGGCCACAAGCAGTGCTGTGCTACACTCGCAAGTGTGGAGGCCATTATTACTGTGCTGATAAGTGTCATGATAAACTGCCCCGCCATGGCCCTGGCGTGACGCATCCGGATCCACCAGGAAATCTATTGCGGCCGAACGCGGGTCTGCGCTGCAAATCCGGTCAGAGCTTCGATTGGAATACCTGCAAGTGCATTGACACCGGCTGTGGGGAGTACACAAAGTGATCCGGGATCGCAGGATAGTAACCGGCGGAGCATGGTGGCGCCGTTTGAGCTTTACTAAGAAGTTCGTGTGTGCTGCCTGCTTGGTCGCGGCCCCTGGTGTCATTGGGCGATGTTCGTCCAGTGCATTGCCACCAGACGTGAGCAGCACAGTGGACGTAGTCTTGAGGGATCGACTTCGGGGCGTGGCTGTGGCTGTTCAGAGGCACAGCTATCCGGTCTACTCCGACCGGTTGCTTGCGATGTTGAGGGGCTCAGAGCTGTTTGGTAATGTCGGATACGAGGGGGATGTGCTATCGCCGAGCCTGATTGCGCGTGTCGAGGAGGAGATCAGTGGGGCAGCAGTCATTCCCATTGCTACGATACTCTCGTTAGGTATTGTGCCCACCAATGTTGGTGAGGACTGGGGTGATGCCTTCTCGCTTGGCTCGCCGCACGGAGTTCGCGTCGTGCCATTGGACATTCGATACCGTGGAGTCACCACCCTTGGTTGGCTTGGCGGCGTGCGCGGCTTGTTTCTTAGTGATTTCGCGCCGAATCCGAGGCAGACCCGGCGCTTTCAAGAGTGGTTTACTGCGCGCGTCATCGACAGTGCCGACAGTATTCTGATGGCAGCCGGAAAGTAGGAGCATTGAGGCGTCGACATGTCCGCAGTGGGGCTGGCCATCGGCATCTGCCTCGCATCGACTTCCACCTCTGCTGGCAACGGAGCCCAGGAGATGGTCCGGCTGAAGGTGGAGTTCAAACCCGGTGCGACCGAGGACGCCTACGGTGTCCTTCGGATCTTCCCAATCTCTTTCTTCGACAGTGCCAAGTCCTACTGAGGAACAGACATGCACATCGGATCGCCCGCTCAGCTGGCCGGGGCTCGTTCAGCCGCCGAGTTCCGCAGCTGCGACGTGAGCGTCGCAGCGTCCCCGCCCTCAGCGATGCGTTGCAGCACGTCCTTCAGATTCGCCCAAGGCTCGATCCCGAGCAGGCCGCAGCTGTTCACCAGCGAGTAGATGGTCGCGGCGCGCCGCGCTCCCGCGGCCGACCCCGCAAACATCCAGTTCTTCCGCCCCACGGCGACGCTGCGCATCTGTCGCTCGACTCGGTTGTTGTCGATGTCGAGCCTGCCGTCGTCGAGGTAGCGGACATGCGTGTCCCGCTGGCTAGGTGCGTCGCCGATCACGTCGCCCATCTGGCCCTTGGGCACGTGCTACTGGGCCTCGTTGGGAACTGAGCGACCCGATGGTTCGACGCCTCGTATTCCGGACCGGCCGCTCACGTCCGCGTCCTTCGCCCCGCTACTGCTTCGCCGCCTCCCAGCGCACTGCGTCCCATTCGCTCAGCCGGTCGATCCAGCCGTCCTTGGGCCGTTGCCGGGTGGCGCGCACGCGGCGCAGTATCTCGGCGGCACGCTGCGCGAGCGCTTCGTCAGAGCGGCTCGTGGCTGCGACCTGGGCGATGGCGACGCCGCCGATGGCCCATTCGTTGAAGCCCGTGCCGTAGGACCACAGCGCGCAATCCGGGTCGCGCTGCTGGGCTGCCGACAGCGGCGCTCCGTCGAACCAGCGCAATGCGGTCGCGACGATGCACTCCTTGTCGTCGAGCAAGAAGCCGTGGCGCACGACGTTGATGGCGATCTCCTCGGCGAGTGTGCGCGCATTCGCATTGCCGGTGAGGCGGTGCACGGCGGCATAACCGACGGCGGCGATCGCATCCTGCCACGGCGTCCAGTAGCGGTGCTTGCCGCCGAGCATGCGCGCATCCGGGTCGTGCACGGACATCGTGCGCACCGCGCCGTCAGGCAGTTCGCGGCCCTTCCATTGCGCGAAGTGCACGAGGTCGGTGCGCTCGTCGATGCGCGCGCGCAGCGCCTCGTCGCCGGTCGCGAGGTAGATCCAGCATGCGGCGAGTTGCGTGCGCCCCGCGCCGCGCGGCGCGTCGGAGCCCGATGTCGACTTGTCCTTCGAAGTGGTCTCGCCGGACAGATACAGCTGCGCCTCGTGCATCAGTTCGCGCCGCGCCCAGTGTGCGCCCGTGAGCTGCGCGAACGCGCCGAGGTGGTTGCTGCTCCAGTGTTGGCGGTCCTTGCCGGTCCAGCCGTGCGTCTCGAACTGCGGTTCGGGCGCGGGCTTGCCCAGTCGGTCTTGGGAGACGCCGGCGTGCCAGTGGGTGCGACCCGACCACACGATCCACTCCGGGTGGTTCTTGGCGAGCGTCATGGAGCCGTCTGGTTCGAACATGTGCACCGGCCTGCAGGCTTCCTGCAACACCGATGGTTCGCACTCGAGCAAGAAGCTCGGGATGCCGGTGTTGGCAATCACCGACAGCTTGGTCACGCCGAAGTCCATTTGGTCGCCGGTCTGGCCCGCGTTCTTCGTCGGCCCGAACTCGTAGGCGACGAACGGGTCGTGTTGCGCCTTGTCGCTGCGTGCGAATGCGAGTTGGCGGGCCGCAAGCGAAACGCGCACGGAGTCGCCTTGCAACCATGAGGGCATCGTCGCCGGTTCGCCAAATGGTCCAAACGCGCCGGTCCCGACCCAAGACGTCGCAGCGCGTAACGGACCGAGCACCGCAGCCTTCGTCGTCTCGTCGCGCGCAGGATCCGTCCCGGTCAGCTCGGGCAGCAAGGATCCCGTTCGACGAATGCCTTGGCCGTCGCCGAGCGTTTGTTTGTGCAACAACACAACGCGCGTGCCGGTGGAGGTGGTCGTTTGCTGCACCGCGAGCCGACCGGGGTGGCGGAACAGCGCCGCAACCCCGGTCGCCTCGATGGTCAGTTCTTCGACAGCGCACTGCATGTCGGCTCGCGTCGGATCGCTGAAGAACGCGGCGAAGTCGATGTAGGCGTGCGCGTCGCCGCGGCCTTGCGCGACGATCAGTTCCGCAACGAGCCCCGTCGTCGCGAGCCGGGACCGCCGCAGCACGACGCGACGCAGCGCGTTGTCTTCGAGAGTTTCGATGACCGGCAACTCCATGCGCGCTTCGCCGAATGCAGTCTTGGCGATCACCACGATCGAGCCGCCGATCTCCGCAAACGTGCCCTCGGGCGCGGGGCCGGAGCCAGCAGCGAGCGCGACGCTCAGTTCGCCAAAAGCGCCGAGTTGGGCCGGGAACATGCACATCGCCTGTCGCACCGAGCCGTCGGGCCAGCGCGCGCCGAACGGCTCCCACGCGGTCGGGCGGCCATCGACGTGCAGTTCCGGCGTGCCGAGGACGGCGCCGCGCGGAAAGGGCACGACAGCTGCGGCGATCTCTCGGCGAGCATGGGGGGCCAGATTCTGGACCGTGATCGTGCGCGGCGAGGGCCCAGCAGCCGTCTCGGCGAAGTCGGCCAACGAGCTAGGCATCGACTGGCCTGTTGCGAGCGCGACCAGCGACACCAACGCGAGGATCGAAGGGATGGCGGTGCCCCGACCGCGACGAGCTTGGTCCATCCCGTTAGCCTACGCGCCCCCTCGTTCGCCACGGAGCTTCCTCGATGCCTGCGCGCCGATGCGCCCTGTTTGCCGCCCTGTCCATCGCTTTGTGCTGCGCTGCCTTGCCTTGCCAGGCGCCGCCTGAGCCGCAGCCCGATGCTCTCGAGTTGCCGCTGCTGCAAACCGGAGCCAAGGAACTCGATGCATTTGCGACCTTGTGCTTCAAGAACGGATTCCCCCGCCGGGCGCGCGATCTGTGGCTCGAAGTGATGTCTGACTACGACCGCGACGATGCAGTCGCGCGCGAACAGCTCGGCTTCGTTCGCGTCGGGTCGGCTTGGCAACCCAAGACTGGCTTTGACTATCCGGTGACGGATGCGCCGAACCTCAAGAACGCGAGGATGCTCGAAAGCCGTTGGCAGGCCGCGTGCAAGAAACTCGGCGAAGGCCACCGCGACATCGCGACGCAGTTGCAGGCCGCGGGCAAGGCCGAGCGCGCGCAGTATCACTTCCGCCGGGCGCTGCGGTTTCTGCCGACGGACGCGTCGGCGCAGAGCGGCGTCGGCGCCAAGACGGTCGAGGGCGTGACCGGCACCGACCTCGAACTCGCGCTCCTGCGTCGTTCGCGAATGATGGACCGCTCCGTTGCGCGCCTCTCGAGCACGCCGTTCTCGGTCCAGAAGGGCGCGGCAACGGACCCGCGTCTCGATGCCGCCGCAGTGAAGTACGAGTCCTATTCGACCGAGAACTTCGTGATCTTCGGCGACTGGGAGCCAGAGGTGCTGACGGAACTCGCGCAATGGTGCGAACGCGCGCATGCGTTCTGCCAAGAAGCGTTCGCGGACGGCGAGAGCTGGAAGACCCCGCCTGAGATCACCACGAAGATCGCTTTCTTCCGGGATCGCGCGACTTGGGGCCAGGTCGTCAAGGCGCACGCGGCGGCGATCGGCGATGTCGACTTCGTGCTGCAGTTCACTTCGGCCTGCGGCATCGACCGCGGCAAGCAAGGCATCTTTGTGTCAGGCCAGCAGGATCCGGCGGTGATGACCGACTACGCGGTGCGCAAGGTCGCCGAGCAGTGGTCGATGCTGAAGAAGGACGCCGTCATCGAAGGCCTCGGTCACGCGGTCGTCGGCATGTTCTTTGGTCGCAACCTCATCATGACGGTCGCCGAGCAGAAGAAGTCAGGCACGGTCGCGGGGCGCAACGAGAAGCGCTTCGACCTCCCCGATCTCGAGATCTGGCGCGAACTCGCGCGCGATCTCGCCTTCGAGAAGGCATCGGCGCCGGCCGCGCACCTGCCGCTGATCCTCGCCTCCAAGTTCTCGAGCGAGGAGCGCATCAAGTCATGGTCGTTCTGCGACTACCTGCTGCGTCGTGACCCGTCGCTCCTGCTGGCGCTCGATCGTGCCGGCAACGACGCCAAGAACGACTTCGACGTGATGACCGCGTTCACGGGCGCGACCAAGCAGTCGCTTCGGGCGGTCGAGGACGATTGGCGCAGCTTCTACACCGGCGACTCGGCGGCGTTGCGCGCGATCCGCGAACAGTCGACGCCGATGGAAGCAATCAGCAAGGACGCGCCCTTGTGGCTCGAAGAGTTCAACCGCCTGCGCAAGCAGCACGGCGCGGGCGAGGTCGGGTGGTCCGCCGATTGGTCGGTCGCGTGCCGTCAGCACGCCGACTACCTGAAGAAGAACAAGGTCTCTCGAGACCTCGAGAACACCCAGGACCAGACGAAGCCAGGCTTCTCCAATCAAGGCCGTGTGTTCGCGCAGCGGGCCTTGGTGTGGAGCGGCGACAAGGAACCCAAGAAAGCGATGGCCAACTGGCTGCTGCTGCCCGGCTATCGCGATGCGATCCTCGACCGTGGCCTCGAGCAGATCGGCATCTTCGCCGAAGGGGCGCTCGTCGTGATCGACGTGCAGCGTGGCCGCACGATGGAAGGGCGCATCGCGACGGGCTACTTCCCGTATGCGACGCAACGCGGGCCCAACGCGCCCGTGGTCACCTTCCCCTCGGCGGTCCCGGTCGCGCTGCTCGGAACAGAGGCGCAGCAGGTGCTCGAGGCAGCGGGCCGCGGCAAGCAGAAGGACATTGGTCTGCCGATCAGCATCCACTTCTTTGGCGCGGACCAGAGCGACGTGCAGTGCGAAGTGACTTCCGGCGGCAAACCTGTCGAAGGGAAGCTCGTGCACTCCACCCAAGGTTCGCGTCGCGTCGCGGCGGCGGGCATGTGGGTCTTCTATCCGCTTGCCCCGTTGCCGAAGGGCGAGGCGACGGTCAAGTGGACGACCAGGGGCGAGGCAGAGTCGTTCCCGTTCACGGTGGGAGGTTGATCGTGCGCCTTTCCAGTCCCGCGCTCGCGCTGCTTGCGGCCGTTTTCGGGTCAGCCGCGGGTGGTGTCGCCCAGCAAGACGCCGCCGCGCTTGCTGCGCAAGTCGAGAAAGACGTCGCGAGTGCGTTGCTCACTCGCGCCGATGCGTTGTCGCAGAACGCGCAGCACGGCCGCGCGACGGAGATCCGTCGCCACGTGCTGCAAGAATGGTCGCCTGGCGATGAGCGCGCGCTGCCTCCACTCGGGTTCGTCAAGGTCGGCGAGACGTGGAAGCGCGACGCGAACAAGGCGGTGATCGAGGTCGATCAGAAAGGCGACGCGAAGACCCAGAAGAAGATCGACCAGGAGTGGACCAAGATCGAGAAGGACCTGGTCAAGCAACTCGAATCCGCCGCAAAGGCGCTCACGGCAGCCAGCGACATGGATCGAGCGACTCGCTTCTACAAGCGCGTGCTCTGGTTTCGGCCCACGGACAAGAACGCGCTCGCCGCGATCGCCGGCGCCACCTTCGAGGGCTACACCGGCACTCCGCAAGAACTCGCGATGCTGCGTCGCGGCCGCTCGTTGAAGCAAGCCGTCGAGTTCTTGCTCGCGTGGGAGCCGCCGATGGAAGAGATCGCGGAGCCCGAGCCGGTGATGCAGGCGGCGGGCGTGCCCTGCATCGGCCTTGCGACACCGCACTTCCGGCTCCACGGCGCGGTCGCGCCCGAGCGACTGCGGTTGGCTGCTGCGAGCGCGGAGCGCGCGCTGCTGCTCGCGCGGCTGATGTTTGCCAACCAGGGCGGCGAGCGTTTCGAGCCAAAGAAGCGATACGACATCCTCTGGACCGCCGACCGCGCCGCCTACAAGAAGGTGCTCGACGCGTGTCGCGCGCAGTTCACGCCAGATCGCCTGCGCTTCCTGCAGGAGGATTGCGACTACGCCTGGGTCCAGTCTGGCGACAAGCACTTGCGCCTCTACACCGTCGCCAATGGCACCGGCGATGACTTCGTGCAGGACGTCACCGCGCGCGGCGTCGCGCAGGATGCGGCGGGCATTGATGTCGAGGGCCTCTACGAAGGCATCGGGCACGCGACGGTCGCGATCCTCTTCGATCGCACGCTGTCGTTCTTCCTCGAGCAGCCGCAGGGCAACACGGTCACGAGCTGGAAGCCGAAGCCGCTCCTTCCCGACATGGAGTCCTGGCGGGTGATCGCCGCCGAGAGCGCTTGGGCAAAGAACGACACGCCGACTGCGCGGCTGGTGCTCGTCCAAGGCTCGAAGCTCACCAACGAGGAGCGCGTCAAGGCTTGGTCGATGTGCGACTACCTGGTGCGCACGTCGCCGACGACGCTCTTTGACCTCGCCGCGGTCAAGACTTCCGACATCCGCGATCCCGACGCCGTCGCCGCAGCATTCTCGAAGCGTACGGGCAACCAGGTCGCCGCGCTCGACGACGCCTGGCGCGCGCACTGGGGCACGGGTCAGGCGCTGCGCAAGGCCATGCTGCAGCCGCCGCTGGGCAAGAAGGAAACGGTTGCCGACGCGCGCGCACTCGCACACGCGATCTGGCGCGCGAGGGCTGCTTCGGATTGCGCGCCCGGCGGCTTCGTCGTGGCGGAGTCACCAGCGACGCAGTCGGTGCACGCCTACTACGCAGCCGTCGAGAAGCATGAACTGCAACTGAAGCAACTGAAGGCGTCGCCAAAGGGCGCCAATGCATTGCCGCCTGCGCCGCCGGTGCCGCCTGCGGCCATCGGCACCGCGGTGGCCGTGCACGAAGGTCTCGACAACGAGGCCGCGGTGCGCGCGTGGATGGGCGACCCGGCGTTGCGCGACTATCTGCTCGATCCGGGCCGCGCGCTGTTCGCGGTGGCCAAGGGCAAGCGCGCCATGATGATCGAGACCTTCGACACGGTCGCGCCGGTGCAGAAGGGCCAGCCGAAGTGTTGGCCTCGCGATGGCCAACGGTCGGTGCCCGCGAGCCAGGGTGCCGGCGGCACGCCGATCACGCTGCACTTCTTTCGCGATATCGACGAGGCGCAACTCCGTCAGATCGAATGCCTCGTTCGTGTCGGCGGTCAGCAAGTGCCGGGCGCGCTGCAGGTCCTTCAGGGCACCGCAGGCCGCGGCGCGCGCGGTTGCGTCGCATTCGTGCCTTCGGCGGCATTGCCGACTGGTGACGGCGAGGTCGAGTGGACGCTGCCGATGACGCTGCGCGGTGGCAAGGACGTGCCGCAGCCACGCGCACGCTTCGTCGTCCAGTGAGCGAGCCCATGTTTCAGTGCTTCGCATCTGCAGCTGCCGCGTAGGTCGAGCGCCGCGGATGCGATAACGGATGCGCGGGCGCGCTCGCCTTTGCCCCGGTGCGGCCTATGCTGCGCCGCCCTGCATGTCCGATCCGATCCTCGAAGACCTCAACGAGCAGCAGGCCGCAGCGGTCATGCACGGAACCGGGCCGTTGATGGTGCTCGCCGGTGCCGGCTCTGGAAAGACGCGCGTGGTGACGCGCCGGATCGCCCGCCTGTTGCGCGATGGCGTGCATGGCAGCCAGATCCTGGCGATGACGTTCACGAACAAGGCGGCCGGCGAGATGGCGGACCGCGTTCAGCGACTGGGCGGGCCCTTCGTTCGCATCGCGACCTTCCACTCGGCCTGCGCGCGGTTCCTGCGCGCTGACGCCAGGCTGCTCGGCTACCCGGAGAACTTCACGATCTACGACACCTACGACCGTGACGCGGCGATCAAGGGTGTGATGGAGGACGTCTCTCTCGACGGCGCCAAGGTCAAGCCGAGCGCTGTTGGCTCGATGATCTCGCGGATGAAGAACACTGGGTTGTCGCCGCACGATGTCGCGCTCGGCGACAGCGACGCTTCGCGCATCGTTGCCAAGGTGTGGGAGCCTTACCACGTCCGCATGAAGCAGCTGGGCGCGATGGACTTCGACGACCTGCTGCTCAACTTCTTGCAACTGCTGAAGGAGCACCCGGCTGTCGCGGAGATCTATCGCGATCGGTTTCCATGGGTGCTCGTCGACGAGTTTCAGGACACGAACCGCGTGCAATACGACTTGCTGCGGCAACTGGCGCCGCCGCCCGGCAACGTCTGCGTCGTCGGCGACCCGGACCAGTCGATCTACGGCTTCCGTGGCGCGGAGATTCGCAACATCCTCGACTTCGAGAATGACTACGAAGGCACCAAGGTCGTCCGGCTCGAGCAGAACTACCGCAGCACGGCGATGATCTTGCGCGCCGCGGAGTCGGTGATCGCGAACAACAAGCTGCGCAAGGACAAGCGCCTCCGCACCGACAATCCCGAGGGCGAACCGCTCCACATGTTCCGCGCGGCCAACCCGGCCGAGGAGGCGCAGGCGATCGCCGATCGCATCCGCGGGCTCGCCGACCATGGCGTCGCGCTCGACGACATCGCGGTTTTCTATCGCGCGCACTGGCTGTCGCGCGGCATCGAGCAAGCGCTGAAGGATCGCACCATCCCGTATGAGATCCTCGGCGGCCTGTCGTTCTTCGAGCGGCGGGAGATCAAGGACTTGCTGGCCTACTTGCGCGTGCTCGTCAATCCGTTGGACGACGTCAGCATGGAGCGCGTGATCAACGTGCCGGCGCGCGGCGTCGGCAAGTCGTCGGTCGACAAGCTCAAGCGCGCTGGCTTCGAGGCCGGGATGTCGTTGAAAGAGGCGATCGGCGAGCCGTCGTTGCGCGCTGTCGTGCCGCCGAAGGCGCGCAAGGGACTCGAGCAACTCTCGTCCGTGCTCAATGCTGCGTCCGAGGCGAGCCGCAGCAAGGGCGCGCACGGTGTCCTGGCTGCCATCCTGGAGGGCACCCAGTATCTGAACTACGCGACCAGCCTTGGCGATCCCGAAGATGTTGCGCGCGATGAGAACATCCACGAACTCGTCAGTGACGTCGTCGCCTTCGACGAGAAGAGCAAGGAAGGGCTCGTCGGTTACTTGCAGCAGGTGAGTCTGCTCACGTCGCAGGACCGCTCGAAAGAAGATGAGCCGCGTGTCCAGATGATGACGGTGCATGCGGCCAAAGGGCTCGAGTTCGAGCACGTCGTCGTGGCTGGTCTCGAAGAGGGAGTGTTCCCGAGCATGCGTTCGTCGGACAGCGAGATCGGCGTCGAGGAGGAGCGGCGGTTGATGTACGTCGCAATCACTCGCGGCATGAAGTCCGTCCTGCTGACCAGCGCCAAGGAGCGCATGGTCAACGGTGAGACGATGCGGATGGAGTCGTCGCGCTTCCAAAAGGAGATCCCCAAGGACTGCAAGCAATCGTGGGACGCAGCGTGGCACTCCTACGAGCAGGAGACGACCGACCACGAGGCATGGGGCGTCGACCCGGACCCGGACGCGATCGTGCAAGTGCAGCGCGGCATGCGTGTGCGGCACGGCTTGTTCGGCCTCGGCGTCGTTCGCAGCACTTCCGGCCAAGGCGCTACCATGCGAGCGGTCGTTCGATTTGACGACGGCGTCGAGCGCACACTGATACTCGAATACGCGGGGCTCGAGCCGCTCGAGGAGACCGACTCGTGGTGAGTTCGCGCGAAGACCTGCTGCACCGTTTGGCCCAGTTGCTGCGCGAGGCGCGCGATTGCGGTGACCCGTCCGTGTTCGACGCGATGCAGCAGACGGTGGCGGACGAATGGCGCGCCGCCGCGCCGAAGGCCGCGGCAACGGACCCCGGCGAGCCATGGCACGGGATCATCGGCGAATGCGATGCGATGCTCGCGCTGCGCAAGTTGATCGCGAAGTTCGCGCCCGCCGACGCGCCCGTGTTGATCACCGGCGAGAGCGGAACCGGCAAGGAGCGCGTCGCCTGCGCGATCCACGAGTTGAGCCGCCGCAACAAGAAGCAACTCGTTGCCGAGAACTGCGCAGCCATCCCGGAGACGCTGCTCGAATCGGTGCTGTTCGGGCACGTGAAGGGCGCGTTCACCGGCGCCATCAAGGATCACCCTGGCCACTTCGTCGCC
>SXGT01654845.1_pt1 | contig 19273 bp, 17 predicted proteins | sample 3176221 | NCBI WGS metagenome assembly SXGT01 (sample SAMN11356862, study PRJNA531348) | freshwater metagenome | isolation source: freshwater sample F1-120 | place: China: Fuxian Lake, Yuxi | collected 2017-12-25
CCCCCAAGAAGCCGAACTCGGCGCTTCGTAAGGTGGCGCGCGTCCGGCTTTCGAACGGCATCGAAGTCACCGCCTACATTCCGGGCGAAGGGCACAACTTGCAAGAGCACTCGATTGTGCTCGTCCGTGGCGGCCGTGTTCGCGATCTGCCTGGTGTTCGCTATCACATTATTCGCGGCGTGCTCGACTCGCAGGGAGTCAGCGATCGCAAGCAGGCTCGCTCCAAATATGGTGCCAAGAAGGAAGGCAGCTAATCTCGCAAAGTACCTCTCCCTCGCTGACTGGGTTGGAAGTGGGTTCGATCTTCTTCGCCGAAGACGAACGGTCAGATATCCCTCACCTTCGAGGACGAATGCTGCATGTTAAGTCTTCTTTTGTGCCTGAGGTTTTGGTGTACGGGGTGTGGCGACCCCATCGATACGACGCTCCAGTGCGAGGGCCACGGAGGCCACGATGAAGAAACTGGAGCCTTGACAAAAATAACCTGTCCTGTTTGTAAAACCAGGAATCAGGTGGTGTTCACGACGGATGGAACCATTCACGCCGTCACGCGGGCGCGGACCTATGAACGGATTCCGGAGCCGAGTGTAAATTGATCTGTGTAGGGTGGGCCGAGCGCAGCCAGGCCCACCGAGGTTTTTGAAATACGAATGGCGGGTTTCGCTGCGTTCGACCCGCCTCACGACAGACAGACACCTATGGGACGAAGAACTGCCAGTGCGGCCACCCTTCAGCCGGACCCCGTCTATGGCTCGAAGTTGGCCTCGAAATTCATCAACTGCCTGATGTGGCAAGGCAAGAAGGCCACGTCGCAGCGCATCTTCTACGGGGCCATGGCCCAGATCAAGAAGCGCATGCCCGATGTGAACCCGATTGATGTCTTCACCCAGGCAGTCGAGCACGTCAAGCCGCCGATCGAAGTTCGCTCCAAGCGAGTCGGCGGCGCCACGTACCAGGTGCCGATGCAGGTCAATCGCACCCGGCAGCAGAGCTTGTCGATCCGCTGGATCCTTGCCGCCTGCCGAGGTAAGGCCGGCCGCCCGATGTTCATGCGCTTGGCCGACGAGTTGATGGCCGCCTACCGCAAGGAAGGTGAAGCCATGACCAAACGCGAAAACACCATCAAGATGGCTGATTCGAACAAGGCGTTTGCCCACTTTGCTTGGTAGTACGCAGTCCGTAGTCCGTAGTCCGTGGTCCGTGGTTAAATACATTGAACCACGGACTTTTTTGTTTTGTCTCTCGCAACGGACTTCGGACCACGGACTACGGACTTTAGACATGGCGACTTTCGACCTCACCAAGATTCGCAACATCGGCATCATAGCCCATATTGATTCCGGCAAGACCACGACCACGGACCATGTGCTCTATTATGCCGGCGCCAAGCACAAGCTGGGCACGGTCGATGCCGGCACCACCGAGACCGACTTCGATCCGGAAGAACAAGAGCGAGGCATTACGATCTACAGCGCTTGCATTCCTTTCAAGTGGCGTGATTGTACGGTCAATCTGATCGATACCCCCGGCCACGTCGATTTCACTGCCGAGGTCGAACGCTCCTTGCGCGTGCTCGACGGTGCTGTGGTCGTCTTCGATGCCCAGAAAGGGGTCGAGGCGCAGTCGGAAACGGTCTGGCGCCAGGCCGATAAGTATGAGGTTCCGCGCCTGGTCTTTGTGAACAAGATGGATGTCGTCGGCGCCAACTTTGAAAACGCCGTCAGCGAAGTCAAGGAGCGGCTCGAAGGCACGCCCGCGCCTTTGATGATCCCGGTTGGGTCGGGGAGCGTCAAGGACAGCAGCACGCCCTTTCGTGGCGTCATCGACCTGTTGGAGCGCAAAGCGTATTTCGCCGATCCGCAGAACGACGGCAAGAGCTTTCACACGACCCCCGTCCCAGATGAATTGCAAGTCGATGTCGAACGCTGGCGTGAGAACCTCTTTGAGGTGCTGACCCGGTTCGATGACAAAGACAAGATCACCTCGGCTTACCTGGAAGGCCAGGAGATTCCGTTGCCTACACTTCGCCAGGTCATCCGCGAACAGACATTGGCCAGGCAGATTCAGCCGGTGCTGTGCGGCTCCGGGCGCGAGCATGCCGGCATCCAGTCGCTCATGGACGCGATCACTTTTTATCTGCCTTGTCCGCTCGATCGGCCGCCGGTCAAGGGGCGCAATCCGAAGAAAAACAAGGACGAGTCGCGCAAACCCGATCCAAAGGAGCCGTTCGCGGGACTGGTCTTCAAAATTGTTGCCGATACGCATGGCGACCTGTTCTACCTGCGTATCTATTCCGGCACGCTCAAGGCTAATAGCCGCGTGCTGAATCCGGAATGCCGGCTTCACAATCCGCCCAAGGAAGTCAAGGAGTTCGCCAGCAAGATCTACCACATCCACGCCGACCCGAAGAACCGCGAGGATCTGCCGATCGCTTACGCCGGCGACATCGTCGGCATCATCGGGCCGAAGGACTCGATCACAGGCGATACGCTATGCGATCCGCAGAACCCGATCGTGCTGGAGCAAATCCAGTTCGCGGAGGCTGTCGTGAGCATGTCGATCGAGCCGGAGTCTTCCGCCGACAAAGACAAGGTGACAGACGCCCTCGATCGCCTGAAACGCGAGGACCCGACGTTCACCTGGCGCGTCGATGCCGACACCGGCCAGATGCTGATGAGCGGTATGGGCATCTTGCACCTCGAAGTCAAGAAGCATCGGCTGGAACGCGACTTTCGCCTCAAGGTGCGGGTGTCGAAGCCGCGCGTGAGTTATCGTGAGACGCTCAAGAGGGCGGTCAAGATCGAGGGTGAATGCGTCAAGCAGGCAGGCACGACAGGGCTTTTCGCCAAGGTAACGGTGGAGTTTGAACCGACCGCGGTGGACAAGGGGGTCGAGGTCATCAACCAGATCCCGCCGGAGTCGCTGACGCCGGAATTGATGTATGCAGCAGAGCAGGGCATCCGCTACGCGCTGCAATCGGGCGAGTTGGGCTATCCGGTCATCGGCGTCAAGGCGACCCTAAAGTCCGCAGTGATGCAAGAGGACCTCTCGAACGACATCGCCTTCCAGGCTGCTGGGGCGGATGCTTTCAACAAAGCGATCCGGGGCAACATGGTGCTGCTGGAACCGGTGATGCTCACCGAAGTCGCGGTGCCGGAGGAATATCTCGGGCCCGTGACTGCCGACATGAATGCCCGGCGTGCCGAGATCCGGGAAGTGATCACCCGCGGCAAGCTGCGCGTGATCGAGGCGCTGGTGCCGCTGGCGAAGATGTTCGACTATTCCGACAAGGTTCGCAGCCTGACACAAGGCCGGGCAAGCTGGACGATGGAGCCGAGCGCGTACGCGCCCGTGGATGCGGAGACCTTGCGGCAGATGGTGAGTGGTGAGTGGTGAGTGGTGGTTTCGTGCATTCGTGCACCGACACCTCTACTCCCACGCAATGAACGCAACTAACGCACGTAATTTCCAACCAACCTTGAATTCGGCAACATCATTGCAGTTTGTTTCTACTTGGCCAGTTGCCGACGACTAACAATTCAGGTGTCACCGTCCAGATATCCGGCATCTTGCCCCGATTTTGCGGTCCGCTGGTGTCGTACCGATAGACATTGCCCCAGGGACCACGCAGGTCTTTGTCTTTCAGCGGGGCGTTCTTGCCTTCGGTGAGGGCGTTCAGCGTCTCGGGCACCAGGCCGGTCTTGAGCCTGTGTGCTTGGATGGCCTTGTCAAGTTTCTTGATTTGCCCCAGCGCCACGGCGACCTTTGCAAAAATCACCATCCTATTCGGTGCTTCGGTGAATACCCTCAGCTCATCCATCAATATGTTGTGTGCGGCGTCGATCTTCTCGATGCGCTCCACTTCGGCGCCGAGAGCGTTCAAGGTTGATTCGTTGGTTGCCCTGTACTTGCTCATCAGCTCCTTGCAGTCCTCGTCAGAAAGCTTGAAGAGCTCCCCCTCTTTCTTTCTTAGAATGCTGAGCTTCTGATTGATGCCCTTGAGCTTCGGCAACGCGTCGTCCGCACCAGCCTTGTCCTTGACCGGTTTCAGGACGTTAGTCAACTCGGTCATGACTTTGAGCGTTCCCTTGAGCATGAGCTCGTTGTCCTCGAGCGGCGAGAGGGCAGGGCCGAAGGCGAGAATGGCGAGGGCAAGCAGGCACGTTTTCATGGAAGCTCCGCAGCATGTCTGAATTCCGAATCCCAGGTTGGAGAATCGCAGAGGTCAGGGAAGGTTAATCAATGGAATGCATGATGTCAAACCTTGCCCAGAGAACTTGCCCATGGTAAAGGCGACGGGAGAGGTGACCACAGGACCCGAACCTTGCCGCCGGAACAAAAAAAAGCCCGATCATCCCGATCGGGCTTCTCCAAGAAGAGCTTGCTGCGTGGGACAGGAGTCCGGTCCCGTCCGTTGTTTTGCCAGGACAGGAATGGAATCCTGTCCCGCAATAATCAGTTGCTCCGGCTCACCAGGTTCACCTGGCGGAACTGGGCGCCGCTGACATCGACGCGGCTATGGTAGATCGGCAGGTCGTCGGCACCGTGCAGGTACACGTGCCAGCTACCGGTCGGCAGGTCGATCTGGAAGCGGCCGGCGCTATTGGCGTTGATCGCCTGGCGCTGGCCGTTCGACGCGTTCACGAACAGCAACTTCGCGTTCGCCTTGGGGCTCGAATCGCTGCGCGTCACCTGGCCTTCGACGCGGGAATCGGGGCCCACCGCGATGCGGTCCAGCTTCACGGGCGGCTGCGATTTGAACGTCGGCTGCGGCGAGTTGGTCTGGATCGGCACCGGGAAGCCCAGTTGCGGCTGGAACGAGGTGCCAGGCGTGCTGCGGATTTCCGGGGCCTTCTCGAGCGGCGGGTAGTACTGCTCCCACTGGCTCGTCTTTGGCCCAGCGGCGCCTTGAGTGCCGCGGATTTCTGGAGGCGCGTCCTTGATCGGCGCGGCCGGCGGCATCTGCGGCGGCGGGGAGCCGTAGATCGGCGCACCGTTCGTCGTGGTGCAGCAGGTGGTTTGCGGCTGCCAGTAGTCTACTTTCTGATAGCCTTGCACGGGAACCTGCACGCAGCGCGACACCCAGCTTTGCACCGGGCAGCTTTGCGCACGCAATTCATAGGACGTCGCCGGCACCGCAACCTGGGTGTAGTTGCAGGTACACGGGTCGTAATAGCTGCTGTAACGGTAGGTGGTCACGGGAGCGTAGTAGTAGCTGGTGCGCTGCGTGGTCACCAGTTCCTTCACTTCGCGGGTCTCGTACGTGGTCACCGGTTGATAGTAGCTGCGTTGCACGTACTGCGTCGTGCATTTCTTGTCTTCGCACGGGGCCGATTGTGCCACCACCACCGGCGACGATTGCGTCACCACCTGGGGCACGTAAACGTAATTGGTCACCGTTTTTGGCTTGCGGAAGCGCTCAAAAAGGGTCGGCTGAAAAACATTGTCCCAGCCGGCGGATACCGGCAGGACGGTCGCAGCCGAGGCGACCAGCGCACACAAACTGGCGGTCAAGAATCTCATGGCCCATCGCTCCTCTTGGAAGGTGAACAACCATGGTGCAAGAGGGGCCATCCTACCCGGCCAGGCATTGCTGACAGCACCGTCGATACTACTAGAGTAATTCTACCTTTGCATGATGCAAGGAAGCGCTGGGTTGAACCGCGATTTTGTCGAAATCGCTAGAAGTAAATATAGCATGTTCGTTAAAGTCAGTGCAACCCGCACAAATTAACAGGTAAGAATTTGGGTAAACGAGGAGAGTTACTGATCCTGGATGCAATAATGCCGATTCGTAAAATACATGCCGAACCTGTGGCGGAGTTTTCAGTTGCGGCGATTCCTCGGCATTGATAGAGTGTTTTCGTACGACCATGGGAGTTTCCGCGCCGTTTGTGAAGTTTTCGCAGAGCCCTCCATGCCAACTGCTCGCCGTAGATTTCCAGCCAAGCAGAGGATCGAATGAGTCACGAACACGATCACGCATTCCAATCCTTCAATGGCCGCCGCCGCGAAGGCTTGGTGTGCGCCAGCCGCCGCAATTTCCTCAAGGCGAGCCTGGCGGGCATCGCCGGGTTGACCCTTCCGCAGCTTCTGCAGAGCCATGCCCAGGCATCGGCGGCAGGAGAAACGCAGCGCACCAACAAGAGTGTGATCCTACTGTGGATGGCGGGGGGCCCGAGCCACATCGATATGTGGGACATGAAGCCGACTCGTCCACTCGAGAATCGCGGGCCGTTTGCGCCAATCGCGACGCGGGTGCCTGGTGTGCAAATCTGCGAGTATTTGCCGAAGCAGGCGGCGTTACTCGACAAGGTAACGATTATCCGCTCGATGGACGCGTCGCATTCGAACCACGAGCCGAACATGGTGATGCAGACCGCAAATGCCGACGCCGAGCCGCGTTTGAGCCGGGTCGGGCATCTGTATCCGGCGATCGGCTCGATTGTGGCGAAGCACCATGGCCCGAATCATCCGGGTATGCCGGCGTATGCGGCATTCATGAGGTCGCGCAGCCATCTGGCGTTTGCAGGCTATCTGGGTCGGCAGTACGATCCATTCATGGCCCAGCAGGCGGCGACCCTGCCTATTTACGATCTCGTGGGGAACGACACACGCCAGGTTTCGAGCCCGACGCTTTTCCGTATGCCGACGGGGGTCAATTTCGAACGCATCCACGAACGGCGTTCGCTGGTTCGTTCGTTTGATACGTTGCGATCCGAACTGGATACCAGCGGTTCGATGGCGGCAATGGATCGCTACGGGCAGCAGGCGGTGGACATGATCGCCGGCCGGCGGGCTCAGGCCGCTTTTGACATCACGCGCGAACCGCAGGCACTGCGCGATCGCTATGGCTCCCACCTCTGGTGTCAGCAGGCATTGCTGGCGCGGCGACTGGTGGAAGCCGGCGTCAGTTTCGTCACGATCGATCTCAGCTATCACACCGCGTCGGGTACCTGGGATACGCATGGCGACAATATCCCGCCCTATGGCGGCATCTGGAATGGCCTGCGCCCGCTGCTCCCGCTCTTCGATCACCTCTATTCAACGCTCATCGACGATCTCGATCAGCGTGGCCTGCTGGATGATGTGCTCGTGATTGCCATGGGCGAGTTCGGCCGCACGCCGCAGACGGGAACGCAAGAAAGCACCGATGGCCGCAACCACTGGCCGCCGGTGATGTCGCTGCTTCTTGCTGGCGGCGGGTTCCGGCATGGGCAGGTGATTGGTGCAACGGAGGCGGACGGCGGCCACATCCTGGAACGCCGCGTCACGCCGGGCGACCTGGCCGCGACGATCTATCATCACATGGATGTGCCGCTCAATACGCACTACCTCGATCCAACTGGTCGACCGCGACCCGTGATTGAGGGGGGTAGCGTGATACGGGAGTTGGTTTAGGAGCTCTGAGTTATTGAAGAAATAGGGACGAGCCGGAAGCGTTAGCGATTTGTTCTCACAAGTGTCCATCGCTAACCCATCCGGTCTGTTACGTTTATCCGCCCCGGAAACACGAGAGCCGGAAGTCTGCGTCGGACTATAGCAAGTCCGCCGCCTGGACTTTCGGCTCTGTTGTGTTCCTGACCAATACCGGATTGTTTTAACGAATCCGATCAATCAACCGGCGTAGCCTGGGAAACCGGGCCGCGGGCTGATCGTTGCCCGGTTGCGGACTCACGGCAGTCGCCTGGGTCACCTGCGGTTCACGCTCGGCCGTCAGTGCCCAACCGCTACGGTATTCGCGGCGAATGTACTGATTTGCGGCAGCGACATTGGTCACGCGCAAATTGGTCGAATCCCATTCGAGCCGCTGTCCGGCGGCGCGCATGGCAACGTTCCCCAACAGCACCATCTCGGTGAGCGGGCCGGCGTAATCGACGAAGTTCGATAGCGCCGGCGGTCCCCCCTTGCAGGCACGCAGCCATTCGGCATGATGTCCGGGCGAGCGCGGCAATGTCGGCGTGGGCGGCTGGTAGTTCGCGAAGGCCTCGTTGGGCAGCATGCGTCGGCTGCCGCCGTAATCGGAGTCGGAGTAAATCGTGCCGCGACTGCCGATCAGCAGCATGCCGCTGCCGGACGGATTTTGTCCCTGGAACAATTCGCGTGGCGGCAGTCGGCGTTCGTACCAGAAGAGCCGGCACGCCGGCATGTTGCCGCGGGCGGGGAATTCGTACGTCACCGTGCAGCCCATCGGGGCGGTCTCGTTGTTGACGCGATGGGCGACGTCGGCGGACACCGCGATCGGGGCGCCCAGGCTCAGGGCCATGTAGGGCATGTTCATCGTGTGGCAGGCCATATCGCCGAGGGCGCCGGTGCCGAAATCCCACCAGCCGCGCCAGGCGAACGGGGCATACGCGCGGTGATAGGGACGCATGGCGGCCGGGCCAATCCACAAATCCCAGTTCAGCGTGGCAGGCACTTCCTGGGGTTCGGCGGGGCGTTCGATATTCTGCGGCCAAATGGGGCGATTGGTCCAGACGTGGACTTCGCGTACTTCGCCGATGGCGCCGGCGCGAACAACCTCGACCGACTCACGCAGCGTGTTGTTGCTGGTTCCTTGGTTGCCCATTTGCGTTGCGACGCGATTGGCGCGGGCGACCAACTTCATCTGCCGGGCTTCCCAGACGCTGTGCGTCAACGGCTTCTCGGTGTAGCAGTGTTTGCCCATGCGCATGGCCATGATGCTGGCGTGCGCGTGAACGTGATCGGGGGTGCTCACGATGACGGCCTCGATGTCGCGCTGCCGATCGAGCATGACGCGGAAGTCGGCAAACTTGGCGGCGTTGGGGTGAGCATTGAATGAGTTGGCGGCGCGTGCCTGATCGACATCGCACAGAGCAACGATGTTTTCGGTGCGGGCGACATTGTTGAGGTTGCCCCCGCCTTGACCCCCTGCGCCGATGACCGCGACATTCAGGCGACGCATCGGGTCATTCTGTCTTGCATGGGATTCAGTGACGCCCCCGGTCAACCAGAACCCCGCGGCCACGGCGGATGCGCTGCTGGCTTGTAGGAAGCGCCGGCGACTTACTTTTCTGCTCATGACGGACTCCTTTTGGAAAGCCTATTTTGGAACGGTATGCGATGGGGAGAGTCTAAGGGCTGAGCAAGGGGATCGCAACAAAAAACTACCGTGCCACGTCAGCTTTTTGGCGGACCGAATTCCATGGGCAAAGTAGGCTATTTATGAGAACGAAATGAGTGAGTGGCTATGCCGACTCCTTTTTTGGCCCAACGTGGTTTCGATCTGCAGGTGATTCATCCAGAAACTGTGATGCGATGGCTGAGTCCAATACCGACCCCTAAGGATACCGAGTGGTTTCAGACTTGGTCAACAGTCTGTTGATGTAACGCTCTATTTAATATATGGTTGCGGATAACGCAAAGGACTGGTGGCCACGACTGCAGGGGACGGGGGGCCGAGGGTGGAACCTTGCGAAAGACACGGGGCTGACCGTCGGGGGGCCCAATCGATAAGAAAAACTTACACCGATCTCGATTTGGGCCTCACGATTTGCCCGGATCTCCGTTTATTCGATTGGGAGGGTGTCCATTGAGCTCTGCGGGCGAAGGATCAGCCAAGCCTCCAGACTCGTTTGAGGAGGTTGTAGAAGCTCATTGGACGGCGGTTTATCGACTGCTTTACTCCCTGACTGGCAACCCGCACGATACGGAAGACTTGACCCAGGAGACGTTCCTGCGCGCCATGCGGCGGTTTGAAACCTTCAAGGCAGGGACCAATCTGCGCGCGTGGCTGCTGCGAATCGGGACCAACGCGTTCTTCGATGTTGAGCGAAAGAAGCAGACGCTCAAGATCGGTCCGCTCTCCGAGGATGTCAAGACGGAAGGAAAATCGGCGGAAGAGATGCTGGATATTGCCGAACAGGGCAACCTCGTCCGCCTTGCCGTGCAGGACCTGACGGAACTGACTCGACTCGTGTTCCACCTGCGCGTCACGGAAGAGTTGTCGTTCAAAGAGATTGCGGACGTGGCGCGCATCACGGAAGTGGCAGCGCGTCAGCACATGCATCAGGCTCGCGCAAAACTACTGAAACGGCTCGGTGAGAGAAATTCATGAACTGTCAATCCGCCCAAGATTGGCTTCTGCACGCAGAAGATCTACGCCCCAGGTCGTGGCCCAAGGACCTTGTTGCGCACGTGAAGTCCTGCTCGGCCTGTGTCAAGGTCGTGAATATGCTAAGCAAGCTGGAAAAGGCCTGGCACGAGCAACCCATTGCAATCGAATGTGAGCAGGCCAAGGGGCGTTTCTTGAGCACGGTGGGCGCGCCGGCGCCGGCGCGAAGCAAGCTGCGCCAGCTGCTGTTCAGGGTTCCGCGCGTCCGTTTTGTCGCCGCTGCTGCAATGATATTGATCGCCTTTACCGCCTTTGGATGGCTGGTGTTTTCGCCGGGGCAGACCCGCGCATCTTCGGATGTTGTTGATCGCCTGCTGGAGTGGAATCTGGAAATGACCAACGCCACTCCGCAAGATCGCAAACGCTTGCTGGAGGAGCATGAAACCGCGTTGCGCCTCGACTTGCAAAAAGCGCAACCCAAGCTCGCTCCGGAAGAGCGTGAGTTGGCGGATAACCTGCTCGCCCACGGCGTCTGGCTCGCCGCCAACGATGATGTCATCGAGGAGGCGGATCGCGTCAATAATCTTGCTGAAGAACTGGCCGGGCGTGTCGAGACGGCCGGCAAGAAGAATAGCCCGAAAGAGTCGGAGCACGCCCAACTCCATTACTATAAATTCATGCAACGCGGAGTTCACCCGGTTGAAGTTCGCATCACCCAAATGAAGCCGCCGGAGAAAAAGGAAGAGTGGAAAAAGGGCCCCAAGATGCCGCCGTGGATGAATCCCGCCCAGTTCCAGCAGAAACAGCAAGAGCTGCGCAAGAGTTTTGATGCCCTGCGCAAGAAGGGGAGCGGCTTCAAGGGGTTCGGGGGCTTCGGGGTTAACATCAAGAGATGAGACTTGCGGCTTCGATTTCGCCATGCGAGCGCGAAGCCGCAAGCGGATCAATCACTTCTTCGCAGGCAAATCGCGGGCGGCTTTGACGATGTCCGCAGCGGTCAGGCCATATTTCACCAGCAATTCTTCGGGCTTTCCCGATTCTGCGAACGTGTCGTTGATGCCGACGAACCGCATTGGCACCGGGTGTTGCCTCGCTGCCGACATCGCTACTGCGCTGCCGAGTCCGCCGTGAAGCAGATGTTCCTCGGCCACGACAATGCGGCCGGTCTCGCGGGCAGCCGCGGCGACGGCGACGTCATCGAGCGGCTTGATCGTATGCATATCGAGAACGCGCGCCTGCGTTCCTTGCTTGGCCAGTTCTTCCGCCGCTTCGAGTGCCGGCGCTACCATCAAGCCGCAGGCGATGATCGTTAGATCACTCCCTCCGCGAAGCTGGATCGCTTTGCCGAGCTGGAAGTTGCAGCCGTTTTCGTAAATAACCGCGGAATTCGGGCGTCCTGCCCGCAGGTACGCAGGCGTGCGAGTCTTGGCGAGTGCTTCGACTGCCTTGAACATCGACGGCTCATCGCAAGGGACAACGACGGTAAAGTTCGGCAGCGAGCATGCCAGGCCGACGTCCTCGATCCCCATCTGCGACGGGCCGTCCTCGCCGATCGAGATACCCGCGTGAGTGCCGACGACCTTGACGTCCAGACACGGAAAAGCGACCGACATGCGCAGTTGATCGTAAGCGTTCGACATCACGAACGTGGCAAAGCTCGCGAGCCAGGCACGCTTGCCCGACGAGGCCAACCCGCCCGCTACGCCGACGAGGTTCGACTCGGCAATGCCGACATTGAAGAAGCGTGCAGGGTACTTCTTGCCGAAGATTTCGGTCCTGGTGGAGTTGCCGACATCGCCGTCGACAACGACGACGTCGCCATGAGTTTCACCGAGTTGAGCTAGCGCCAGTCCAAAGGCTTCCCGCGTGGCTTTGCCAAGTTTCATGGGATGAGTTCTCGAAGGTTTTCAACCGATTCGCGGCTATTGTAGAAGAACGGCGTCGGGGTCGGCCAATGAAATCAGCTCGCAAATAGCTTCCGCTCATCCTTCCTTGATGTAATGGGCGATGAATGCGCGCAGTTTCGTTGCGACACCGACCAGATCGAGGATCGAGCGAAGGACGAACCAATACATGCCCTCCGCCAGGAGCAGGGGCGAATACAGGGCCAGACCGGGAAGCCCAATGATCACGAAGCCCATGGCAAAAACCATGAACATGATCAGCGCGACGACGATGAGACGAAGCAAGGTGCCGCCGATGATGAACCATCCCAGCGTGATCGGTTCCTTGGCCAGCTGGTGCAGTCCGAGGAAGGATGCAATATTCCCCAGCACTTGCAGACTGAAAAAGAAGCTGATGAGCCCCGAAAGGCAGGCCAGGGCGACCATGAGAAACAAGAATCGCCCTTCGACAATGTCGTTCCGGAAAAAGCTTGCGAAGGAGAGTGTGAGATGGATTCCAAAAAGCAGAACGGGAGCAAAGAAAAAGCCCATGGCCGTGATGGCGCTTCCCCTGGCGCCGGACTTTGCTGGCGCCCAGAACATCATGATCCAGGCAATGAGCTGAACAACAAACGAGCCGGCGACCGCGGGAAGAATGATAAACGATGTCAAGATAAAGGTAATCAGCGCTAACGCCGGCACGAAGATGCCAATCAGGAGCCCGAGGATATTCAGGCCGTCGAGCGCGAAAATCACGAACATCAGCCAGAAGTTGACCTGGTACAGCACCAGTGCGTTCGAGACGACAGCGAGTTGACGTTTACGCGGCGTCCATTTGATCGGCTCTTCTTCTTCGACGGGAGGGCGCGGCGTGGACTCCTCGTCATCGTCGTCATCGTCGTCATCTTCGTTGCGCCCCTTGCGGCGGCGCGGCCTATCGTCTTCGTCTTCTTCTTCGTCTCTCGGAGTAGATTTCTTGGGGCGTCGCGGTTTGTCGTCCGGCTCGATGCCCTCTTCTTCCTCTTTGCGTTTCTTTTTGCGAGGGCGATCGTCTTCTTCGTCCTCGTCATCATCGTCGTCGCGCGACCGGCGCGATCGGCCTTCGTCGTTGCGTGCATGCGAAGACGGGTCGATAGTGAATTTGACAACAAACGACGTGAAGCAATGGGGACAGATTGCCGTGCCGCCGAGCTTGCCGGCCGTGACGACAACGGAATGACCTTCGGGGCAGATGACGCGGACATTCATCATGCGAATTCGATCTTCGTTTAGCGTTCGCCAGCCATTGCGCAGGCGCTGGATGAAAAAGGGATATCACCCAAGCATCGCAAGCGCTTGCTCTGCTTCGTCCTTGGTGAGCGGCTTACCGTGATGGTTCGGATCGCTAGCCAGGAGTGTGTGAATCGGGTAGCCCTTGATGGTGCGGGCAATAATCGCGCTGGGTTTGCCCTTGATATGCTTGGCCTTGTCAAAGGCCACCAGGATATCGTTGAGGTCGTGGCCGTTGATCTCCTGGGCGAACCAGCCAAATGCTTCAAAGCGAGGCGCGAGTGGGCGCAGGTCGAGGACCTCCGTGGTGGCGCCGGTTTGCTGGTAGCCGTTTTGATCGACGATGAGCACGAGGTTGTCGAGGCGATACTTGGCCGCGCTCATGACGGCTTCCCACACCTGGCCTTCAGCAATCTCACCGTCGCCACTGATGACGTACATGCGGGCGTCGGTGTTATCGAGTCGGGCGGCCAGTGCGGCGCCGACGGCAATCGAAAGTCCCTGTCCAAGCGAGCCGGTGGATGCTTCGACCCCGGGAAGCCGACGCATATTCGGGTGGCCTTCCAGCGGGCTGCCGATCTTGCGGAGGCTTGGCAACATGTCGGTCGAGAAGTAGCCGGCCTCGGCGAGCACGGCATAAAGGAGCGGCGCGGCGTGGCCCTTGCTCAGGAAAAACTTGTCGCGAGCCGGCCAGGTCGGATTCTTGGCGTCATAGCGCATGACGCCGCCGAAGTACAGCGCGGTGGCAAGGTCGGTCGCCGACAGCGAGCTGGTCGGATGCCCCGAGGCTGCCTGGGTCGTGCTGGTGATGATGTGCCGGCGAATCAACTTCGCCTTGATTTGCAGGTCCGACAGATTCAGTCGCGCTGTCACGAGTGAAGGCTCCGCAGTGGGGCAGGTCGCCAACGCCTACCGCCGTTGGAATAGCAGGTTGGCAACCTGCGCCACCGTCGGTGGTTGTTGTTGAGGATAGACCGGCCGCCCCGGTTCGGAAAGAGGCAAAAAAGAAATGATCCGGAGAGTTCAAGTCCAGGCCCGAGCGAGCGGTGTCATGCCAGGGTATTCATCAACCGTCGGACGACGCGATGAGATCACGCTTGCCGTGGACTTGCTTCAACGTGGCGTTTTTGCCTTGCCGGATGCCGGTGCCTTGGCGCGCGTGGCATGGGCGGTGGGGGTGCTATGCGTGAAATCCAAGATGGGGCCAATCAACAGCGTCCATAAGGTCAGCACCACCACCCAGCGGAACTCCATCATGGCTGTTTCCTTTTCGACAATAGTGGGCGGCCCAAACGCTGGGGCGTTTCCTCGCAATCGGCGTGCCGACACGGTTGGCTTGAGTTTTTGGCGTCGTAAGTCCTTTAAATGTTTTAGGATACGCCTCTGGAATCGGCTTGGCTATCATGGTGGCCTGTTGCCGATTGTTTACAATACCAGCCGTTGAATTTACGATTCACTTCGCCCGGGCCTGGCGAAGATACACTCGCTTCTCCGATGTTGGTGAATAACGAATCTTTACCCTTGACAGGTTTCGCCCGTTTTCTTGTCGTTTCTTGCTCAAAAAAGTAGCAGAGCGTTTGTTTTCTGGGAGTCATTTTGCAATCAACTGCTGACAAATGGCTATTTGCCTGCTAAAATACCCATGTACACGCCAGATTTGCGGGCCGCGCCCCCCTCGCAACTGGCGGCTTACCAGTGGGTTCCGCGCACGGCCCGTGCCAAACGAGGCTCGCAATTGATGGCCGCTTCCCAGACTCATAAAGAACCACTCGATGCGCTCTTGCCAGGCGTCGTGGGGGACAGCGCGGCCATGCGTGCCGTCTATCGCCTGACTCGCCTGGTGGCGACCTCGCGCGCCAGCGTTCTGTTAGTCGGCGAAACGGGAACAGGCAAGGAAGTCATCGCCCGCAACATCCATCGGCTCAGTCCGCGTGAGGATGGGCCCTATGTTCGGGTCAACTGCGGCGCTTTGACGGAAAGCCTTCTCGAAAGCGAGTTGTTTGGCCATATCAAAGGGGCGTTCACCGGCGCCGTGGACAACAAAACGGGTCGATTCGAGGCGGCCCACGGCGGCACCATTTTCCTCGACGAAATCAACAGCATGAGCGCCAAGCTTCAGGTCAAGCTGTTGCGCGTAGTGCAGGAACGCGAATTCGAGCGCGTTGGCGAGAGCCGTACGATTCGCGTCGACACGCGTGTTATCGGCGCGACCAATCGCTTTCTGGAGGATGAGATCGAGGCCGGGCGTTTTCGCGAGGATCTCTATTATCGGCTCAACGTTGTGCCGATCTTTCTACCGCCGCTACGAGAGCGCGTGGACGACATACCGGCCCTGGCGAGTTTCTTTCTCGAACGTTATTGCGAGGAAAACCGACGCGATCCGCCGCAAATTCCCGCTGCTATTCTGGATCGACTCAAGCAGCACGATTGGCCTGGCTACGTGCGCGAGCTGGAGAATTGCGTCGAGCGCGCGGTCGTGTTGTCGCATAGTCAGCCGCTTCAATTCGACCTGATGCTCCCTGGACAGGAACATCGCATGCGCGTCGCGCACGGCAAGCCCGCGGACCTCGATGGGATGATCCAGCAGCTTGTACGCGCCTCGCTACACAAGTTGCCGGTCGAGGATGGCAATCTCTACAACCGCTTGATTCGTGGGGTCGAACGGGAATTGCTTGAGCAGGTGCTCCCCCTGTGCGACAACGTGCTGGTCAAGGCCGCCGCCCGTCTCGGCATTAACCGCAATACCTTGCACAAGAAGCTGTCCGAGTTCAAGAGCCCGCTGGTCGCTGCCGAAGATGCCTGACCGCTGGGTAGACTCTTCGCGAAATAGCATGATGCCACCCTGTGCGATATAATGCCCCTGTATGCTTACCTGGATCGAAAAAGTAACCGTTACCTGCTTCGCGGCCAGTTACGCCGTCGCGTTTGCGCTGGAGCTATGGCATCTGCTTCGGCCAAGGCCGATCCTGCGCTACATTGCGCTCGGGTTCGGCGGCGCCGGCTTGTTCGCACATGTTCTCTACATGACCGAGCAGTCGGCGCCATTCGGATCGCCGACGGGGTCGATGCTGCTGCTGGCGATGATTCTGGCGGTGTTCTACGTCGGCGAGGCGATCCATCATCAACGTGTTGCCTGGGCACTCTTTGTTTTGCCCCTTGTGCTCGGTCTGATAGGCCTCGCGGTCGCGGTTCCTGGCCGCACGGCGCCGACGACGGGCTGGCAATCGTTCTGGGGCATTGCGCATGGCACGCTGCTGATCCTGGCGGCGGTGGGCGTTTCGGTTGGCTTCATCGCCAGCGTCATGTACCTGGTGCAACTGCGCCGATTGCAGGCCAAGCTCCCCCCCAGCCGGGGACTGCCGCTCTTCAATCTGGAACGGCTCGAGTTGATGAATCGGCGGGCAATTCTCTGGTCCTTTCCGCTCTTGACCGCCGGGTTGCTGGCAGGGTTTGCTCTGCAAGTCTACAACGGCTTTCTCGTTCAGGATTGGCTCAGCCCCCGCATCCTGAGTGTATCGGGCCTCTGGCTCGTCTTCGCGATCCTGCTCTATTTGCGCTATCGCGTACACGTGCGCGGTCGACAACTCGCGCTGTGGACCCTGTTTGCCTTTGTCATCCTCGTACTGGCCCTGGTCTCGCCCCACTCCTTCGATCAAGGAGTTCGGCCATGAACTTGCTCCTTGTCGGTGGCAGCTACAAGACGATGCCGATCGAGCTGCGCGAGAAGCTCGCGTTCGATGGCCCCAAGCTGCCGGCGGCGCTCAATGAGCTTTCCGCTCGCTTCGGCTGTGAGACGGCGATTGTAAGCACCTGCAATCGCGTGGAGATTTACCTCGCCCGTGCCGGCGCACCCACGTCGCTGAATGTCGAGTTGATTGCTGAATACATGGCGGAGCTTCATCGGCTTCCCTTCGAGGATTTCCGACCGAGTCTTTATGCCCGGCCGAACGATGACGCCATCGCCCATCTCTTTCGCGTCGCTTCAAGCCTTGACAGCTTGATTGTCGGTGAAGGCCAGATCGCGGGGCAGGTCAAGAAAGCGTACGAGGCCGCCCAGGTCGCCGGCACGGCCGGCATCGTGCTGCATGCGCTTTTTCAGCAAGCCCTCGCCGTCGCCAAGCGTGTGCGCACGCAGACCGGCATCAGCAAGGGGCACGTCTCCGTCTCCAGCGTTGCCGTCGATTATGTGCGCGAGGTGTACGATCACTTCGGCGACAAGACCGTCCTTGTCATCGGCGCCGGCAAGATGGGTTCGCTCACGCTCAAGCACTTGCGTGAACTCAAGCCCGAGCGCATCCTAGTGACCAATCGCAGCCCCGAGAAAGCGCAGGACGTCGCCCGGGAATGCGGTGGAACGGAGATTCCTTGGGAGCAACTCGATGACGCCCTCGTCGAGAGCGACATCGTCCTTTCCACGACCGGCGCTCCGGAGCCGATCATGACACGGCGGCGTTTCGACGCCATTCTTGCCCGCCGCAGTCGTGGCACCATGGTGATTCTTGATATCGCGGTCCCGCGCGACTTTGATCCGCGCATCCACGACGGCGACCGGGCGTGCCTCTTCAACGTGGACGACCTCAAACGCATCCAGGAGCAAACGGTCAAAGAACGCCAGCAACACATCAAGCCGGCCGAGACGATCGTCGAGCAGGAGGTGAAGCGTTTCCTGAGCGAATGGCGCCGCAAGAAAAACGGGCCGATCATCGCTCAGCTCACTCAGGAATTCGAGAAGCAGCGCAAGGCGATCCTCACGGACCTGCTCGCGAAGCTCAACGGCAAACTGTCGGAGGACGACAAGAAGTACATCGAGGGCGCGCTGAAACTCCTGCAAAACCGTTTCCTACACGGCCCAATTTCTGCATTGGCGGAAGAGATGCCAGAGCCGAGCCAGCACACGTTGCTGGAGGCGATGATGAAGTTGTTTCGGCTGGAGAGGTAGAAAATGAGAGTCTGGAATTAGCCGGGAAGGCCCTGCGATGCGTGTCACGAAGCCGTGCCCGAAGGAGAGCAAGGGTAGGTCCATGACTGTCGAGTTAGTTTACCATCGCGAAGGTGACGCGACATCACCATTCGACGCACGTGCCATCGGAATTGCGCGAAACGCCGACCTGCGCATTGCCTGTCCTTATTTGACGCTCGATTACCTTCGTCGATTGATTGGCGTCAGCGCTTCATGGCGCCTGCTAACCGAAATCGAAGAATGGCTCGCATCCCTTGGACGTGATGAACGTAGATCTGCACGCGATTTTATCGTCGAGAATGAGCGTCAAATCCGGCACGCGGCAGGCCTTCATGCGAAAGTCCTTATTGGCGCGCGCGGTGCATTGATCGGATCGGCAAATTTTACCACGAGCGGAATCCAGCGCCGAACTGAGATGGCGGTTTTCGTTGATGATGAACCAAATCAGTTAGAATTAGTCAATTGGTTCGATGCACAATGGAATCAAGCAAAACACATCCCCATCATTGGGCTAAATGACTTTGTAGACGCGCTTCCATCTGCCGTGTCTTCCCATCAAGCCGCTGCGCTTTTCGAATATCGTGAACCTCGACTCGTGCCACTCATTAGCGTGAGCGGCGATCAGATTCCTAACGAAAAGAATGGTAAGGGCATTCGACGATTCTTGAATGCGAGTGGGTGTTATATCGGTATTGGTAAGCAATTCCGTGTAATGAGGGGATCCAAGGCAAACGGTGAGGTGAAAGATGCTTTCAGAACACATGCCAACGGCAAGTATAACGAGATACGCGGCATGTTGATTCGGAGTGGAATCCTTTCGCGAGAATACGATTGGCAGCCGTTTGATTTTACGCAGGACTACACATTCACCGCGCCATCTCCCGCGGCTTGCATCGTTGCAGGCTATCCTTGCAGCGGAATAAAAAGTTGGGGGCCGCAACGCTTCTAGCCCGCAATTCTCACCAGTAGTGGGCAACGCCACACTATGGGAGTTTTTTGCCGATGGAGACTCGATTAGCTTGAGGAAGTTGCGTTCGGCGGACCGGTCCGATGGTTTTGTGTTTGGTCGGTGAGCGTTCTTGGCTC
>SXGT01360027.1_pt1 | contig 19268 bp, 16 predicted proteins | sample 3176221 | NCBI WGS metagenome assembly SXGT01 (sample SAMN11356862, study PRJNA531348) | freshwater metagenome | isolation source: freshwater sample F1-120 | place: China: Fuxian Lake, Yuxi | collected 2017-12-25
CTGGGCTCACATAATCGGGCCCCGCCGCCTGGTTATAGTGAGTATACACCAACTGTGCACCGCTGGCGCTGAGCACCAGGCGCACTGTCGACTCCGGCACCGTGTACATCTCCATCACCGCGGCGGAGCCGTACACCACCCGGCGCAGCAGGTTGACGGCGGCAGCCGGGAGCAGGATCTTGAGCATCTTTTTGTAGCCATGCTGGCCACTGGGCAACTGAAAAACCAGCATGCCGCTTGGTTTGAGCACGCGCACGAACTCGCGGATATAGGCCAGCGAGTAGGTGGGTTCCATGTGCTGCACCACCCGGCTACAGTAGATGAAGTCGAAGGTGGCGTCGGCAAAACGGCCAAGGTGGTCGGCCTGGTTGTGTGCGTACTGGCAGCGGTCGCCATGGGCATTGTGCTGCTGCGCCAACTCGATCATCTTGGCAGAGATGTCGACCCCGGTACACTGGTCGAAGTGTTGTGCCAGGGCCTGAGTCAGCCGGCCCATGCCGCAGCCGAAGTCGAGCGCCGCGCCGCGCGGCCGGTCCCTGCCCAACTGCGCGATCCCCGCCATAAGCAGGTCGATCTCGTCGCGGCCCGAAGCAAAAAATCCCTCGGCCTGCCAGCCGTGGTTGCGCTTGTCGGCATCGGTGCAGACCGCCCACATCGGGTCTGCCTTGGCCCAGCTTTCCCAATTCTGCCGCAACTGATCCAGCTTCATTCGCGTTATACCCTCCCTGGCTCCATCACCAGCGTCGCACCAGGCCGTTAAGATACCCAAACAGGTAGGACACCTCGTAGATCGCCCCCAAAGGGCGCAGGGTCAACAGCTGGGCGAGAAACCTTGCACCCTTGCGCAGCACCCGGTAGGGTAGGGTGGTCTGGGCCGCGAAGTCGCCGACATGCCCCTCTGGGCAATCGTACATCAGGTCGCGGGCGAAGCGGTACTGCCAGGCGGTGAGGTGGCCTTTCTTGTACCCGTAGCGCACCAGGGCCCCCAGCGTGTCCGGTGCCGGGTGATAGGCCCAGGCGTGGGGCACGACCACTACCCGCAGGCCCGCCTGTCTGACCCGGTGGCGCAGATCCGGGTCCACCCCTGCCAGTAAGCGGTCGTTCATGCGGCCAACGCGGACAAAGAGGTCGCGCCGGATGGCGAGGCACAAGGTGGTCACCATGTCGCTGTCCACCAACTGGTCAACCACCGGCGATACGGCGCGCGGAATCTGGCGGGCACAACAGCGCTGGAAGAACTTGGCGTCCCGGGGAATGAGCTGGCTGACTCCGGCCAAACCCACATCACTGCGCTCCTTGAGGGGGGCCACCAGGCGCTCGAGCATCTGGTCGTCGCCAAGGGTGGCATCGTCATCGATAAAGACCAGGAACTCACCCCGCGCGGCCTCAGCGCCCAGATTCCGCGCCCGGCCGTTGGGCGATTCGCCGATGCTCAGGATTACCTCGATGGCCTTGAGGCGCTGTGCCCTTAACTGCACCAACAACTGGGGCAGGATGCCGCCGCGTTGTCCGTCCCAAGTGGGGATGATCACCGAGACCTCGGGGGGGGAGGCGCCGCAGTATACGAGTTCGACGGGCATAAGGAGACGCTGGGGAGTCTACTGCTGGTTGGGGTGAGGGCGACGTACGTAGAACTGGTCACTTCCGACGGTGTACTCCTCAACCAACGAGTAATTGGCGACAAAGGCCTCGGAGAGCAGCAGCTTTCGATAGTAGGGTTCGTTGTTGCGGAGTCCGCTGCCGACGTGAACCAGATCGGGCTGCTGGCCGAGGACATAGTTGAGGATCACGTCGTAGGCGTTTTCCCTGGTGTCGAAGAACCCCCTATTGTGATGGAAGGTCATGGCGATAAAGTCGTCGTTCAACCCCATCATGTCGAGGGTCTTCAGCTGCGAGTAATAGGGCAGCATCCCGCACTCGGTGGTCGCCAGGGTCTTGCCCTTGAAGTGGCTGCCGATTTGTTGGTAGTGCCTGGGCAAGGTGGGATTGGCTGAGATGGCGGCGTACTGAACATAAGGCTCGACATTCGCAAGGGTAGAACTCAGCACGAGGGGGATTTGCAGGAGGTTAAAAAAGATAAGCGTAGCCGGGAAGATGGCTGCGTATTGGCGTCCTGAAAACAGCATAAATTCTGGGCTGGAGATGAGGAGATATACCAGGGGGAGAAGGGGAACAAAAAACCGAAACTGCGGCATCCAGTCGCCGCCTACATTGATGACAAAGAGGGTATACCAGACAACAAATCCCGCCAGCAGCGTCAGCGGCGGGCAGGAGAATCCATGGCGCATCGGCCGCCACTGCCAGAGCCGTTTGAGGCAGCAAATGAGCAACAGGACAAAGATGCCGCCACCGCCGTAGGTTTTGGCAAAACTCACGAAGTAGCGTCCTCCTCCCAATATCTGTCTCACGCCCCGGTACAGGTACTCACCGGTTGCCTTGGCATAAACAGGCATGGGAAGCAGGTAGCCGTAATAGGTATACCTCAAGAGCAAAAAGGGGAGGAAGATGATGGCAATTTGGGCCAACCAGATACCCACAGGCCGTCTCTTGCCCGGATCGCGGTAGGCCTGGAGGAGGCGCAGCGGCACAAAAATCGAGAGCACCACGAAACCCTCGGGCCTGGTCAAACAAACCATGCCGGCAACCACACCGGAAAGGGGTACCCGCAGGGACCCAATCTCCTCCAAGAGAAACAGGTACAGGAACAGCACCAGGAGGAGGGTATAGAAAAGGGTCTCCATACCCGAGATCGCGTACACTGCCAGGGCCGGTGCCGTTGCCACCGCAGCGATGGCCAAGGTGTAGTCCTTTGGCTTGCTGCCGACGACGCGCATGATGAAGGCCACCACCACCAGGATGCCGATACCGCACGAAACCCCCAGTATTCTGGATGCGGACACCGTGTCAAATCCCGCCAGGTGAGCGCAGGTCAGGGCGATTACCCAGAGGAAATTGGAGTACCCCTCGACGGGCTTTTCGCCCGCGTTGAAGACCAGGCCATGGCCTGCGGCGAAGTTCTCGGCATACCTGTACGAGATGAAGGAATCGTCGATTACGCCGCCCTGGGCATAATAGAACGAGAGGAACAAGAAGGCGATGCTTGCGGGGAAAAGCGCAAGCAGCATAGGGCGCTCTGCCCAGGCTGGTCGAGAATGGGATGAGGCGGGGTTTCCTGGGATGTCCATCAACTCGGCGAGCCCTATCCGGACGCGGGTACGGGCCGCTGCCCCAGGCCCACAAAGGAACCCAGGCGGTGGACCCGGCACTCGGTCAGGCCCGCCTCCTGCAGCCAGGATTCCAGGGTCGAGGCCTTCTGCGGCTGGTCGTACCAGCAGGCCAGCCAGTCGAAGGTGTCGATGATCGACCACTCCCGCTGCATCTCCCGGTCGAGCGGGAAGGTGCCCAAGTAATTGGCGACCGGCAGCAGCGGGAACAGGTAGCGGCCGATGAGCGGGATGCGCTTGAGCGCAATGCTGAGGGGCAGGAACACCCGCACCATCCCGCACACCAGGGAGTAGAGCAGTGGGGCCGGCAGCCGTTTAGTGAGGGGGCGCAGCAGGTAGCGGGGGTAGTGGAGCCTGGCCTTGAAGGTGTCGGGGTAGACGTCCACGGCGATCCGGCCGCCCGGGGCTAGTTGCGCTGCCAGGCAGAAGAAGGACTTCTTCACCTCGGGCGTGTGTTGGAGCACGCCAAAGCAGAACACCCGGTCGAATCCACCCGGTGCGAAGGGGAGGGCGTAGATATTGCCCTGGATGAGGTGCAGGTTGGGCTGCAGGCCGTGGTTGGCCAGGCAGGCATCCACGGCGTTGCTGTAGTCGACCGAGAACACCTCCAGGCCGGCTTCGATCATCACCTGGGTAAAGCGCCCTGCCCCGCATCCAGCCTCGAGAATCCGCTTGCCCGGCAACTCGGCCCGCTGCCACTGGGTGCCGGCGTAGAAGCGGTCGGCGGTAATGGTGGTGCCGTTGAACTTGTCCACCAGGGTGCGGGCGTGCCGGTTCCACTGGAAACCGAAGCCCTTGGCGTAATTGTCGTCGCTGACGAAGCGGGGGATGAAGTTGCGAATCGGGTAGGTTGCCCCGCAGCCACTGCTGACCAGTTGGCCTTCGCGCACCTCTCCCTGATCGTAAACCGGCTTGTCGAGCTGCAACAGCCCTCGGCAAGCGGGGCAGCGCAGTAATTCGAGAATACGCTCTTTCACTTCGTCGACTCCATCAACTTATCATATGAGTCCATATAGGCCGAGGTCATGGCGGCGAGCGAGAACTGCGCCTCCACCTTGGCCCGGCCGCGTTTCCCCATCTCTGCTCTGAGTCTGGCATCCTGCGCCAGTCGTGCCAACGCGCAGCACAGCGACTCTGGATCACCTGGAGGGACCAGCAACCCCTCCATACCATCGGCCAGCACCTCGCGCATTCCGCCTACATCCGAGGCCACCACCGGCAGCCCCATGGCCATCGCCTCCAGCACCGCCAGGCTGATGCCTTCGGAGAAGGAGGCCAGCAGGGCGATATCGGTCTGGGTGAGTATGGCCCTGGTACCATCCACCGCACCGAGAAAGTCGACATTGTTGAGGCCCAGTTCGCCGACCTGGCGTTCCACCGCGCTCCGGCCTTCGCCGTCACCGACCAACTGCAGCCGGATGCGGGCCTGACAGCGTTGCTGCAGCCGCCGGAAGGCCTCGATGGCGGTGGTATGGTCTTTCTCCCGGAAGAAATTGGCAACCATGGTGATGCACAGTTCGCTCCGGGCGGCGTCGCGGGTTGGCGGGGGTTGCCAGTAGGCGGTGTCTATGCCGTTGTACACTTGGAGCACCCGGCGGCGGCCAGGGGCCAGCAGGTTTGATTTTGTTTCCTGTTCAACTTGGTGCCCAACCGCCACCAGCAGGGGAAAGAGCTGCCTGACCCCCCGCTCCACCCAGCGCAGCGGCCGGCGGCGGGAGAGCTGGCCGTGGATGGTAAAGAGGGCCGGCAGACCGAGACGGCGGGCAGCCAGGCCACCGTAAAGGCCGGCAGCGGTCAGGTGAGCGTGCAGCAACCTGACTTCTTGCTGGCGGGCGAAGGCGGTGATCTGCGGCAGCGCCGCCAGCAGTTGTTGCGGGCTGAAGGGATGTCGCAGCGACAGATTTAAGGTGGGGACACCTGCGGCCACCAGCGCTTCGCCCAGACTCCCCAATTCGAAGAGCGCAACCAAGCAAGGCTTATACCGGTCGGCGGGCAGGGCGCGGATCAACTCGTAACACACCTTGGGCCCGCCGCCCTGGATCATGGCGTCGATAATAAACAGAATCGAACACGGTTTCCCCTGGATCTCAGGGGAAGTCATGCCGGGAGAGCCAGTTGTGGATCAACTCGGCAGCCACCTCGTTCCCCACCGGGTTCCAGTGGGAGTCGATGGGCCAGTAGAGCACCTCGGAGCGGCCGGCGGCGATCAGGTCTTCGGTGAGATCGTAGTAGGTGATCCCTTGGGCCTCGAGGGCCTGGTTGACGATGTGATTCGGCTTGAAAGGGTCGTAGCGCTCCGGGTCCTTCAACCGGTGGCTCCATTGTTCCCAGTAGACCTGTTCCTTGAAGGGAAAAACAAAAGCGCAGAGTTGTTTGCCGTCCTGCCTGACCTGCTGGACCAGTTCCTTTAGTGCTGCGTCAAACGCCGCCACACCCTGCTCCATCTCGGGGGAATAGTCTTTCTCGCAGGTGCGGACCAGGTAGTTCTCCTCGTAATCGATGGTGAAGACGAAGGGGCTTCCTTCGGGTTGGTAGACCTCCCTCCGGGTATCCAGGTTGTAGTAGCCGACCTGGGCCCAGTAGCGGAAGGTCAGGTATTTGGCCAGCCGAACCGCATAGGAATGGGACTTGAGATAGACGACCAGGTTCCCCTGCAGATCTCTAGGCCGGGGCGATGCCACGGGGTTGGGCGGCGGTGCCCCTGGGCTGGCCAGCTTCTTGGCGGCATTGATCTGGCAATCGAGGAATTCGTTGCCCAGGTAGATACAGAGCAAGACGGTGTCGTGGGCGAAGCGGTTCTTGTAGAGAGGATACAGGTCGCGAATATCTGCCACGGAATTGCCCAGGTCGCGCAGGTTGAAGATATCGACCTCGCCCTGGTAGCGGCGTTCCAGCTGCTCGTGCCACACCTGCGCGTCGTCGACGCCGAAACCAAAGGTGTAACTGTCGCCGCAGGCAAAGGCCTTGCGCCGGGCCTGCGGATTGAGACCGTCGTCGCGAAACCCCAACTCCGGGTCGTCGGGAAAGGGGACGGTGGTGATGGTCCACTTGCCGTCCATGATCGACCAGGTGAGGGTCTGGCCCGGGCGCAGGGCAGTGATGCCGGTGCGCGGATCCTTGACGTAGGCGGCCTGCTGTTCCTCGAGCATGCCGACCACCTTCAGGTAGCTGCTGAAGCCGGCGGGCAGGGGCGCTACTCGCAGGGCCAGCTCCACCAGGACCACGGTCAGGCCCAGGTTGAAGAGAATGAGTCCGGCAACCCGCAGGAGGCGCCTCATAGCCCGTGCCGCTCCCGCCACAGCTGCCAGAAGACCAGGGCCCACAGGATCGCCTCGCGGTTCCGCTGGCCGGAGAGGTGTTCGCGCACCAGGCCGGCGACAGCGGCGGGGTCGAAGAATCCTTCGCGGCGCAGGCGGCCTTCCCCGAGGTAATCGTCCAGCAGCCACCGCATCTCGTGGCGCAACCAACTAGCCAGCGGCACGCTGAAGCCTCGTTTGGGCCGCTCGAAAAGCGGTCTGGGCAGGTATTGGGCCAGCAGTCGCCGGAGCAGCCGTTTGCGGTCCTGCCCCCAGGCCCCGAGCTTGGCCCCGGCGCTCAGGCCCAGGGCGAACTCGGCCACCTGTACGTCGAGAAAGGGCACCCTAGTCTCCAGGGAGACCGCCATACTGGCGCGGTCCACCTTGGCCAGGTTGTCGTCGACCAAATAGCTGCTCAGGTCGGCGAAGAGGGCACTCTGGAGCAGGCCCTGAGGTTGGGCCGACCTGAAAGCGACGGCGAAACTCGACTCGGCTAAGAGTCTTGGATTGAGCCCCAGAAAGAGGCGGGCAACGTCCGGCATTTTGGCCACGGCGCGTTCGCTCAGATACAGGTAGAAGGCCCAGGCTTCCCGCTGGTCCAAGAGGGCGGCATGGCGTCGCCATCGCCTGGACCCACCCACTTGCAACACCCCGGCCGCCAAACTGCGCAGCCAGGCCGGCAGGTGGAGCAGGGGGGCTGCCTGGGCCAGGCGCGGGTAGGTGGTGTAGCCGCCGAAGAGTTCGTCGCCGGCGTCTCCGGTGAGCACCACCTTGACCTGCTGTCGGGCGAACTGCGAGACCAGGCAGGTGGGGATGGCCGAGGAGTCGGCAAAGGGCTCGTCGTAGATCTCCGGCAGTTCGAGCAGTTTTTCCTGGGCTTCCTGGGGGGTGACGTAGTGCTCGTAATGCTCACATCCCAGATGGCTGGCGATGGCGCGTGCATGCGGCGCCTCGTCGTACTGGTCGTCGGCGAAGCCGATGGAAAAGGTTTTCAGGTTCGCCTGCAGCTTGGCCATCTGGCTGACGATCAACGCCGAGTCCACGCCACCGCTGAGAAAGGCGCCCACCGGCACGTCGGCCACCAGTTGCCGGCGCACGGCGTTGGTCAACAGGCCATCCAGCGTATGGACCGCTTGATCCAGGCCGCCGCCATTGCCCTGGGCGCCTAGTGTGGTGAGGGGATTCCAGTAGCGGGCTGTTTGCACTTGATGTGACTGGCCATCGACGAGCAGGTAGTGGCCTGGCGGCAGCTTGTAGGTCTGGGCGAAGATGGTGTGGGGGTGGGGCAGGTAGCCGTGGACCAGATAGAGAGATAACATCTCCGGAGCGAGGGTCGAGGCAAAGTCGGGGTGGGCGCTCAGCCCTTTCAGTTCGGAGGAAAAAAGAAAAGAGCCGCTCTGCTGGAAGTAGTAGAGCGGCTTCTCGCCGAAACGATCCCGGGCCAGGAGCAGCCGGTCGAGTTTCAGGTCGTAAAGGGCCAAGGCAAACATGCCGTTGAAACGCCCGAGTGCTTCGACCCCCCATTCCTGGTAGGCGTGGAGGACGACCTCGGTATCGGTGCGGGAGCGGAAGTGGTGGTCCTTGCCTTCCAACTCGGCGCGCAGTTCCTGGAAGTTGTAGATCTCGCCGTTGTAGGTCAGGATCAGATCGCCCTTGCTGCTGCACATGGGCTGGTGGCCGGCGGCTGAAAGGTCGATGATCGAGAGCCGGCGGTGGGCCAGGCCGGCCTTGCCGGCGGGGTGGATCCAGAGGCCGGCGTCGTCCGGGCCACGGTGGGCCATGCGGTCGCGCATGGCGACCAGTTCGCCAGCCTCGACGGCCTTGCCCGAGTGCAACACGCCGGCGATGCCGCACATGGACTAGCGCCGCACCGCGATCAGCCGGGCTTCTGGTTCCAGTGAGGGGAGATAAACGGCGATGCCGGCCGGGGCCTTGGCAGCGGCCTCGCGCAGGGCGGCCTCGAGTTGAGCCGGATTGCCGGCGGTGTCAGCCGTGATATTAGCACCCAGTACCCCGGCCACCACCAGGGTGCGGTCACTGCGCCTTTCCACCCCTTCACCTCGTTTCGCCCCTCTGACCCCGATGAGGGCATAGGACCAGCCGTGCCCTACACCGAGCGCGCCTCCTAGCCGCCCAAGTTCCTCCCAGACCTCCGGGGTCATTGACATGGCAATATCCTCGTTGGAGGTAACGGCAACGATGTGCCCCTCCGGCACGCTGCTGAGGAACCCGGCGACTGCTCGCGTATTGCTCTGGTCGAACCAGGCCACGGTATCGACCTTGCCATTCTGGGGCTCGATCACCGCAATGTTGTATCCCCGTATATGGCGAGAGACCCCTTCGGTTCCTACGATTATTTGTTCCTTCACAGCGGAGGAGCCTCCTCCGCTTAAGGCCGTGATCGTCAGCGGTGCACTCACCTTGGTTTCCCCAACCTTCATAGCTGGATGAAGAACCCTCCACCCCCTGCTCTCCAACAACTGGGTTATATCGAAGAGGGTGACTTTCTGGGCATGGCGCAGGACCAATGGGGGCAGCAGGGTACCTATGGTTGCCTCTATCCTGTTGCCGGAGCCCCCTCCTACCAGTGTTTCCCGCAGGCCGCCGAGTTGCAGTGCTGCGTCGAGGGCCTGGTTCGCTTCCTCCCAGGCACCAGTGCGCACCAGCCCTACTGCCAGGGCCAGATAATTCTCGACCCCAGCTCCTGGCTGGGTGATGCCCTGGCGCAGCAGGGTGATGGCTGAGTCGACTTTGGCCGTCTCGAGCAGGGCCAACCCCAATCGGGCACAGACGGCTGGGTGCGCCGGATCCTGCTGATAGACCTGTTGGTAGGCAGACTGTGCCGAGTACCAGAGTGCTTCCTGGGCGGCGATGTCGCCCAGGGCCATCCAGGCATCCTCCCCCTTCGCCAAGGCGGCCAACTGTTCAACAGTGTGTTCCACCCCCAGAGGGCCGAAGGCGAGGCCCTGGTCCTGGGGCTGCAGCGAGGCCACATGGGTGGCGGCCCGGTCATAGTGGCCGGCGGCGAACGTGCCTGCGGCCTGTCCGGAGTGGTGGACGGCGCCGCCGATCTGCCAGAGCCCGAATGCGCCGGCGACGAGCAGGGCCGCACCGGTCACCGCCAGGAGCCGGGATTCGAACACCTTGCCCTCGGGACCCCGCACGAGGCGCGAGGTAGCCAGGTACACCAGCAAGAGTTCGAGCAGATAGATGGGCCCCCACCAGCGCTCGGAGTGCAGTTGTCCAGCGGCTAGCCCCAGAGTGAATTGGGTCGCCAGGCTCGCGGTAATTGCCAGGCATCCGATCACCAGCACCCAGCGGTCGAGGCGCGACAGTGGCAAGAGACCCCGGCTGGTGCCGACCATGGCCAAGCCAACCAGCAGCAGGCTGGCCAGCAGCATCCAGGCGCTTGCCGACTCCTGCACGAACTGGGTCAGGGTGAACATGAATACCAGGGGCACAACCACCTCTCCCCAGGGCAGCCGCTGCCCGCGGCGCTGACGCCACAACAACCAGGTCAGGCCGACCACCACTGCCACCAGGCGGAGAATCTGCCAGAACCCCAGGGCGCCTAGGCCCAGGAGCGGGGACAGGCCCAGGAGGGCCAGACACCAGAAAGCCAGGGGATACACCTTAACCTCTCCTCCTCGCGCTGGCAGCGGCCCGGCACGCGCTGGGGCCCAGAAGGGACAGCACGTAGTAGCCGTAGGCGCGCCATTGAAGCGGATAAGCTGCCATCCCCCGCCGCAGCATCTGCCGGGCAGCGGCGGGTTCGCCGGCCTTCAGGTATAGCAGCGCGTGGGTGAGCTGTAGACGGGCGCGCAGTTGATCCTTTTTACCGGTCGAGAGTTCACCAAGTTCACCGAGCTGCTTCTCCAGCACATAATCCGCCTCGCGGACGAATTTGTCCGCATTGCGCAGGGTGTAGTTGCTGGCCAGGCGGTATTTGGACAGGGGGTGGTCGATGTAGCCGACGCGGAAACGCCGCGACAGCCGCAGCCAGAGATCCCAGTCTGCCGGGATGAAGATGCGCTCATCGAAGAACCCTACCCGCTCGAGGCAGGTGCGCCGCATTACCACGGTGGGGGCGAGGACAAAGTTCTCGGCCAGCATGTTCATATACGCGTTGGTTTGGTCGAAGGGATAGCGCACCTCGCCGATCAGCTCCCCGGTTGGGCCGATGGTGAAGCAAGGGGAGCACACGAAGCCCAACCCCGGATCCTGTTCCAATATGGGCAAGGAGTATTCGAGCTTTTCCGGGAGCCAGAGGTCGTCGCAATCGAGACAGGCGAGGTACTCTCCTCGCGCACGACGGATGCCTTCGTTGCGGGCGCTGCAGGCGCCGCCGTTGTCCTTGTAGACATACTGGATGCACCCAGCGTAGGGGGCGAGTGCCTCGCGGGTGGAATCGGTCGAACCGTCATCGACGACGATGACCTCGAAATCGCGATAGGTCTGCGCCAGAACGCTGTCCACGGTCTCAACCGTATAGGCCGCGCTGTTGTAGGCGGGGATGATGACGCTGACCCGGGGATGGTCTGCCACGAGCTAGCGCCGGTCCCGGTTTTCCTCGATATAGCGGCGCAGGGAGGCCTTCCAGTGCGGCATGTGGTTCATGCCGATCAATTCCAATTTCAGGTTGCGCAGCATCTCCGAGCGCGGGCGTGGGGCAGGGAGCGGAAACTCCGTCGAGGAGATGGGGCAAATCTCTATCTCCTGCTCCTTTCCCAGGAGCCGCACCACTTCCTGGGCGATCTCCAGGCGGGATGCGACCCCCTGGTTGGCCAGGTGGTAGGTGCCGTAGCGCCCGGTCTGGATGAGGGGCATCAGGTTGCGGGCGAAGTCCACGGTGAAGGTGGGGCTGCCGAATTTGTCGTCCACCACTCTCAGTTGTTTCTCCGTCCGGCAGCGCTGGACGATCTTGTAGACGAACTTCTTGTCGATCTCCCAGCCGCCCACCATCCAGCCGGCCCGCAGGATGAAGTAGCGCCTCAGCGCCCGCTCTACCGCCCGCTCGCCCTCCAGCTTGGAGCGCCCGTATACGTTGATCGATCCGGTGCGGTCGTATTCAGTGTAGGCTTCCAGCTTCTCCCCGTCAAAAACGTTCGCCGTACTGATGTAGACCAGCACCGCGTCCTGTGCGCGGCAGGCCAGGGCCAGGTTCTCGGTGCCCAGGGCATTGGTGGCATAGGCGTGATCCGGTTGTTGTTCGCAGCGGTCCACATCGGTTTCAGCCGCCAGGTGGAGCACCACCTCGGGCTGCTGGTCGCGGATACACCTGTGGACCTGGTCCCAATCGCGGATATCCATGGGCACGAGGCCCTCCTGTCCGGAGCACCCGGTGGCGATGAGGGTGTGGCTGCTGCTGGCCAGTTCGGCGCGGATCGCAACCCCCAGCATACCAGCCGAGCCGGTCATCAGTATCCTCAAGAGCAACCCTTCCTCAGGTCGAAGAACAATTCAACGGAACAGCCGCCGCAGGCGCTGCCGGGTGGGATTGAGCAGGCGCACGGCCTGTTGCCTGGTGACGACGCGGGTCCGCCCCCAGAAGCCACGGGTATACAGGTCCACCTCTCCAATCAGTTCCGGCACCCCTGGGACATGGAGGTACTGGCGCTGCACATGCTCCATGAGTCGGGTGGCTGCGGATACCTCTCTGGAGCGCAGCAATAGAAAGGCCCATTTGCGCGCGTGGGGAATGAACCACACCGAATCGAGCGGCGCGGGGAAATCGGCCAGCCAGGTCAGGTCGGCGGGTTCGGGCCGCGAGCCCTGCCCTACCAGTTGATCGATCCACAGGCAGCGGAGCACCTGGCCCTGGAAGCCGTCTCCCAGGAAGTGGGCCAGTTCGGCAAGGTCGCTGCGGCTGGCTTGATACTGGATCAGTCTGGACAGCGCCGCGCCCGGACAGCCGGATGCCTCCACCTCGGGCCTGGCCGCCATGGCTACCTCTCGGTTGCGATTCGCCTTCCATGCCTGGCAAAGAGCCAGGTCGAACCACTGTCTGCCCGGCGAGGTATCCCGTTCGCCCTGGCGGCAGATCTGGGCGATGCGCTGGCAAGTGCGCTCACGGGCCTCTGCGGGGGTATAGGGCACGTGATGCTGGCGGAAGGCGGCATAGAGCCCCATCGGCTCGGGTTCGCGGCTGAGACGCTCGACTGCTACTGCCAACTCCTCGGGCTGCGCGGCCACCAGGCCCGGCGCCAGACCGTGGAAGGGGGTCTGGATGCCGGTGTCGAGCACGACGACCGGGACTTCCTGATGGAGCGCCTCGATACAGACCTGTGACACCCCGCGGTTCAGCAGTACATCGCTGGCTTCGAGCAACTCCTCCACCCGTACCATGCCTTCGAGGACCAGGGCGCGCTGGGCGCATTCATCGACGAAGGGTTGGAGGACTGCCCGCTTTTCGATGGGGTGCGGTTTGATCACCAGCTGGTAGGCGGGGGGAAGTCCCTGCGCGGCCAGGGAGAGCTGGCGGCGCCTCACCACCGGGCTTTCCCCGGCATCGTACAGCCCGGTCAGGGTGAGGGCGGCTACTGGGCGGGCCGGGTCCAGACCCAGGGCTGCCTTGCGGGCGTGTCGCTGCTGGGGCGTCACCGCGCCGATGCGGCCGGAATAGAAAGGCCAGCCCGTCGCTGCGAAGCGGGATGCGGGGAAGCCGCCGGCCGCCATGCCCCGGGCCTCGTGTGCGGAGGCGACCAATACCCGATCAACCGGCAGCACATAGTTGTTGACTGTCCCCTGGTTCAGGGCGATCTGGTTCGACTCCTCGATGCCGATGGTCGGCAGCCCGCGCTCCAGCGCTGCGGCCACCAGCTGGATTGGCCCTGGCCGCGGCTGGGCCGTCGAGAGCACCACCCCCCGGACCTGGCCGGCCCACAGCGAGGAGGGGATTACGCCCGGTGGCAGGGCGACGGTTTCCAGGGGGAGGGGATCCATGTTGGCCGGGTTCAGCCAGGGGCTTTCCTGCTCGTAGGCCAGGCGCAGGTTCCAGCCGGTCAGTTCGCGGGCCAGCAACTGGGCATTGCGCACGTGGACCGGACTGACCACGTAGTAGACTATCGTTTCCGCGCTGCCCTGGCTCATATCACCTGGCGCAGCAACCCGGCGATGGCGTGCAGATCAGGGTACAGAGTAAGGTCAGCCCCGGCGAAGGAATTGCCGCTGTCCCGTCCCCAGAAAACCAGCCCCGCATCCGACGCGACCTGGTAGTCGGACAAGGAGTCGCCGATGAAGGCCACCACGCCCGGCTGCAGTCTTTCGCGTTCCAACACCTGGGCAATGGCGAGGGCCTTGGGGGTGGGAGGGTTGCCGTACGCTTCGACAAAGTACTCGTCGATGGCCCGACCGCGCAGGATGGCCCGCAACTCCTCCTGCGGGGTGACCGAGGAGATGTAGAGCGGCAGGGTGCCGGAGAACTCGCGCAGGACCTCGGGGGCGCCCGGCACCGGGGGACAGGCGATCACCTGCGAGCAGACGAGGGCGGAAAATTGGGCGCCCATCTCCTCAAGTAGGGCCTGGTCGTCAGCACGGCCGAGCAGGGCGGCGGCGTACTCGAATTTTTCCCGCCGCGGCCGGGCGTGGTGCGCTTGGTGATGGGCGAGCAGGGCATCTCGCTGGCCGGGGAAGCGGGAGAAGAATTCCGCGAAAGCATCGTCCTTGACCTGGTTCGACTCGGCGATTACCCCGTCGAAATCCAGGATCACGGCGCGGATCTGGGTCAAGTCTTGGCCTCCTGCAACAGCCCGCGGGCCTCCTGGTGCAACTGGCGGGCAGCGTCGCCCAGAAAAAGGATATCGGTGCCCAAGGCGATGAAGCGATAACCCTGTTCGGCGCAGCTCTTCAACTCCCGGCGGGCTGCCTCGGGATGGACCAGGTGGATCCCTGGGGCCAGGCCGTGCGCTTTGGTTGCCTCCAGCACGCGTTTCTTGGCCGCCTCCACCTCCGGGTGGTTGAGCTGGCCGGGCAGTCCCATGGAGCAGGATAGATCGTACGGGCCGATATAGGTGCCGTCGATGCCTTCGACCGCAAGGATCTCCTCGATGTTGTTGACCGCATCGATGTGCTCGATCTGCAGCATCAACAGCGAGTCCTGGTTAGCGTGGGTCATATACGCGTCAAAATCCACGCCGTAGCCCTGGGCCCTGGCCAGGCCCACCCCGCGGAAACCCTGGGGCGGATATTTGATGCTCTTGACCGCTAGCTCTGCCTCGGCGCGGGTGTTGACCATCGGCACGATCACCCCGGCAGCGCCCGAGTCCATTACTGCCTTGGCCTGGATGGGGTCGTTCCACGCCAGCCGCACCAGGGGGATGGCCCCCCGCCCCTCAATGGCGATCAGGAGCTTCAGCACCTCGGACACGTCGATGGCGGTGTGTTCGGTCTCGACTACCACCCAGTCGTACCCTGCCCGGGAAAGGATCTCGGCGATGGAGACGTGCGCCATGGACATCCAGGAGCCAATGCTGACCTCGCCGGCGCGGAACTTTTCCTTGATTGCTCTGGCTAACACCTCAATCCTCCTATTCGAGACGGCGCAGGACCAGGCGGGCGAAGGAACTGAGGCGGAAGCGCTGCAGGAACTCCTGCAATGCCCCCAGGGTTTCCTCGCCGCGGTTTTCCACCATGTAGCGAATGAAACGCGGCCAATTCGCTTCCGGGTGCTCGCGGACCACCCGCTGCACCTCCTCGGCATCGAACATGCCCGGGGTGCTGAACTCCAAGGCCTCAAAGCCATGGCGGGCAAAGAGCGCGCTGAGGCCCTCCACGGTCAGCAGATTGAGGCGCTCGGGGGGATAGACCCCGGGGGCGTGTTCCCAAAGGATCTGTATGTCGAAACCGCTGCCCAGGGTGGTGGTGCCCAGGAGCAGCCCGCCGGGGGCCAGAGCTGCCCGCGCTGCGGCAAAAAGCGCCTCCAGATCGGCGCAGCGGTCGAGGATGTCGAAGGCCATGAACAGGTCCACCGGTCCCAGATTCGCCACCGTTGACAAAGGGGTTGGCAGGATCTGGACACCGGGTAACTGCCGATTGGCGAATTCGATGTCGGCCACCGGATTGGTCACCACTACCTGGAAAAGGTTTTCCTCGAGGTTGAGCAACCCCTCGATCAGCAGGTCGTTGTGGTAGCCCACTGCCAGAGCCTTGCGGGCCTGTGGCCGGTACTCGTCCACCACGTCGAGCAGCCACTGGGCCCGCGGCCGGAAGAGTTTGGTCCGCCGCGCTTCCTGAGTGGCAGGCAGGATTTCCTGTCGCCAATAGCGGATCGCCTCGGAGTCCCGATAGAAGGAGGATAGTGCCGCTTCGGTGGGGCGAGGTGAGACAAAGAGGCTATGGCAGACGGCACACTGGCGATAGGCGAGGGCGAAGCGCGAGAAGGCCTGGGTGCTCTGGTCGCTGCGGCAGCCAGGACAGGGACACTCGCCGAGTCCCTGGCTGAGGTTCTGCTCCACTTCCCGCGCCAGGAGCCGGCGGTACTCTGCCAGCAGGGCGTGTGGTTTGACCTCCGTCTCGACCACATCGCGGTCGAGTACCACTGTTTTCATCACTGGCCTCCCGCTGCCACCGCCTGCGGCACATCATCGAGTTTGGCCTGGCGGTAGACGGTGTCGATGACCTCCATCACCCGCAGCGCGTCCAGGGTGGAGCTGTCGGTCACCGGCAGATCCTCGCGGATACAGCGCACCAACTCCCTGACCTGCAATTCCCAGGAAAGATCCTGGTCGAAGTAGACCACTTCCTCCCGCGGGTTGCCCACTGCGGCGGGCTGCTCTCGCGTGGGTTTGCGGCCGACGATCAGGGTCTCGCGGCCATAACTCCCGCTTTTGGACAACAGACCCTGGGCCGACAGATAGCCGCCCTCCAGGCCGATGTCGAGCTGGAAGGTGTGTTTCCACAGGGTGGCCGAGGAGTGCAGTTGGGCGCTCTGTCCGGAAGGGGTCCGCAGCATGACAAAGGCATTGTCCTCCACCGGGATATTCCAGTAGCAGGTGGAGAGCAGGCCGCGCACCTCGGAGAAGTCGCCGCAGAAGAGGCGGAAAAGGTCGAGCATGTGAATGCCCTGGTCGAGCAGGATCCCGCCGCCGGACAGTTCGGGGTCGTTGCGCCAGGACTGTTCGAAAGCCCTGCCGGCCCCGCCGGACTTGCCGTAGATGCCGCGCAGCCACAGGATCTGGCCCATCCTGCCGGCCTCGACGATGGAGCGCGCCTCGATGATGGCCGGATGGTGCCGGTGGTTGAACCCGAACATCACCTTGAGCCCAGGGTTGGCCTGCTCGGCGGCGATGATGCGGCGCACGTCGTCGAGGGTACGACCGGGGGGTTTCTCACAAAAGACGTGGCAGCCGTGTTCGAGGGCGTAGGTGCAAACATCGGGGGAGTAGCGGTTGGGGGTGCAGACAAAGACCAGTTGTGGCTGGACCTGCTCGATGGCCTCGCGGTAATCCTGGAAGTAGGGGCAGCCGGCGCCGATCTGCTCGGCGCTGAGGAACTGGTCACAGACCCCGGCCAATTCCAGGCCCTCCACCTCCTCCACCACCCGCCGGCGGATCTGGCCCATGTACCCGTAACCGATGACGAGGACCTTCATGGATCAGGGGCAGATACGCTCGTAGAGTTCCCGCTGGAGCGGGTCCTGGCGCAACTCCTGCTCGATGCGGGCAACCTCGCCCGGGTGATCTACACCGAGTGTCACGCCCTTCGTCGTTACGCCCAGCACCTGGTAGCCGTGCTCGCGCAGGCGCATCATGTCCACGGCCTCCACCTTCTCGAAAGGGGTCTCCGGCAGGTTGACGTAGATCTGGAGAAAATCGGCGCGGAAGGCGCGGATCCCGGTTTCCCGATAGACCGGGCAGGGACCCTGCTTCTGGAAGTAGGGGATCGGCGCGCGCGAGTAGAGCATGATGTAGCCCTGCCGGTCGCACATCGCCTTGACGATGTTGGGATTGGCGAAATCCGGCGGCCCCTCCACGGGAGAGAGCAGACTGACACTTTGCACCTCTGGATGCTGGCCGAAGGGAGCCGCCACCAACTCCAGGTCGCTGGGCAGCAGCAGGGGTTCGTCCCCCTGGGCCACGACCACCACATCGCCGCTCAGTGAACGCATGGCTTCGGCGACCCGCTCGGTGGAGCGTTCGTGGGAATTGGCGGTCATGATCGCACGGCCGCCCGCCTTCTCGACCACCGCGACGATCTCCTGGTCGCAGGTAGCGACCACCACCTCGTCTATACCCTTGGCGAGCAGGGCGCGGCGCCGCACATGCTCGATCATCGGCAGGCCGGCAATCATGGCCAGCGGTTTGCCTGGGTAGCGGGAAGATGCCATGCGGGCCGGCACGAGGGCAATGGTTTTTTGGCTCATGGATTGCCTTTCCTCATTGCGGCATCACACCGCAGTCGACGTTAAGGCACTGACCGGTGATGGCTGCTGCAGCCGGCGAGGCCAGAAAGAGGCACACCTGACCGACCTCCGCTCCCGTGGGCAGGCGCCCGAGGGCGGCGTTGCCGGCTGCGAAATCTTGTAAATAAGTCTCGACCTCCTTGCCTGCGGGGGGAGCGTCCTTCTCCATCAGGGCTTCGAGCAGGCCTGTGGTTCGCACGTAAACCGGGCAGACGGCATTAACGCGGAGACCACGTTTGCCCCACTCCTTGGCCAGGGCTTGGGTGATCCCGTTTACGCCAAACTTCGAGGCGCAGTACACCGAGTTGTTGGCGCTGCCGCGCTTGGAGGCCAGGCTGGAAACGTTGACGATGCACCCCCCGGCCGGCAGCACTTCCCCGGCGGCCTGGCAGCTGAAGAACACCCCTTTGAGATTGGTGTCGATCATCCGTTGCCAGAATGCCTCGTCCACCTGCGCGGCCGGCCGCCACTGCGAGTACCCGGCGTTGTTGATCACCACGTCGAGCCGGCCGCTCCACGCAAGGGCGACCTGCATCAGGCCGCGCAATTGCTGAGGCTGGCACACGTCGATGGGGTGGAAAAGGGTGCGGCTACCCAGATCGGCGTCCAAGCCGCTGTCGCTGCGAGAGCCGATTACCACGTGGAACCCAGCCTGGTGGAACACCCGCGCGATCTCGGCACCGATTCCCTTGCCGCCGCCGGTGATCACGACAGTGCGCTGGTCGCTCATGGCTACGCCTCAGATCGTCATGGCGGAAAAACCGCCGTCAACGGGAATCTCGGCTAGGTACTACGCGGATGTCTCCCCAGCGCCCCAAACCGAGTTAATCTGTTTGCGCGGGCTCCCCCGACGCGAATGCCTGTATCGGCCACTGCTTCCCACATCCTGATTGGGTTACTGTGGGGTTAGGACCGATCAACCGAAATCATCATTGGTGAAGCACAGGCTTGTTGCAATCAGACGAAATTCGCCGAAATCTTCCACAACTGCATAAGCAGGAAATTCGCGACAACTCCTCGTAGGGAGAAGAAGGTACACCTGATTTTGAGCAAAGTACCTCAAGGTGTCCATTTGCAGATTCGATGCATTGATTTCCGATAGTAGGTGGCTAGTATTGGTTATCCTTTCCTGGTTCTTCATATATAGATTCTTGTCAAGGTAACAGCTTACAACGCTCCCGGTGAATTTTGACTTTCGCGCTATGCCATTGACTGGATAGAAGACCAAAGGGCGACTGGGGGAGGAACGTGAGGTATCCATACGGGTAGTTCCCGATTTTGTTAACCAGTCCCAGTAGGAAAAGGGGGTTGTTTCAGGCTGTTCAACCATCGCGATAAGTATATAGTCTC
>SXGT01232094.1_pt1 | contig 19265 bp, 20 predicted proteins | sample 3176221 | NCBI WGS metagenome assembly SXGT01 (sample SAMN11356862, study PRJNA531348) | freshwater metagenome | isolation source: freshwater sample F1-120 | place: China: Fuxian Lake, Yuxi | collected 2017-12-25
CCGGGGTCACGTCCACCGTCAGTGTGTAGGCGCTGGCGCTGAAGTCGGTGCCGTCACCCACCTTGAAGTCAATGGTGGCGTAACCAGTGCCATTCTCGTTGGTATCTGGCACGAAGCGCAGGTTGCCGCCCGTGATGTCGGTCGCGCTGATCTCCTGGTTCAGCGTCACTGCCACCCAGGCACTGCCGTTGTACCATTCCAGGCTGCCGTCGCTTGCCAGCGTGGTGATTTTCACCGCCGCAATCGAGTCGCCGTCGACGTCGGCGAAGGTGCCGAAGTCGCCCAAGCCCAGCACCACTGCGGTGTCTTCGAGGGTCGTTACCGAGTCATCGGTCGAGGTCGGCGCATCATTAACACCCACAAAATCACTCTGGCCGAAATCAATCTCGCCTTTGACCTTGATCGCCATATCGGCTTTGCCATTTCCATTGGTATCGGCGAAAACATAGGTGAACCCGTTAGTGCTATCTTTCCAATACCAGATGCCGTATGTATCAGGCGTTGCTCCGCTGAAATGAAGCGCACCCGAGGTGTCGGTATTGAGCTTGGTGAAATCGAGTTTATCCGAGCCTTTAGTAAAGTCGGTGATGTAATCGCCAGTCGCTGATTGCCAGTCATCTGCGCTATCACCATCTTCTTCTACTGTTTCTCCATCGGTTGAGCGGGAGTCGGCAATGCGATCATAAATGAATGTATCTGGCCCACTACCACCAGTCAATGTATCTCCACCCAAACCACCAATAATCGTATCCGGCCCATTTCCGCCATTGATGGTGTCATTATAATTATCAAGAATGTCATCAGCAGCATCATAGGATTGTGTAATCTCAGTGGTGCCCCCTGTATTTTTACCGTCTCCGTACAGCATGTCGGCACCATTGCCTCCGTTAATGGTATCTGATCCTTCACCACCATATATGATGTCCTTGGCATTGTCTTCTGTCGGATCCAGCGTGCTGCCATCACCGGAAAGGGTGTCGTTACCGGCACCACCGTAGATTTCATCCTTGCCGTTACCGCCAATTACGGTGTCATCGCCTCCCATCGCTTCGATATAGTCCTGACCGTTGCCGCCGGTGATCGTGTCAGTTAAATCTGTCGAATTGGATAAACCGGTTGATTTCTTGCCATTAGAATAAAATGAACCACTGCTTTTGATAACACTGTAACTGTAGCTGGTTTTGGATAAATTGATGGTTGCCATGATAATATTTCCTTGTGTAGAGAGTTGAAATAATTGATAGAAATATAATTAAATTGCCCGGTCTGTTTTGATTCCTATGCGGCAATGGCGAGATCGGTGAACTGCACCGCGACGCCATAGCCGTTTGGTTGTTCTTCCGTTCTGATCACTTTGCCCTTGCATTGCATGGCCGGTTCGCGGTTAAGGTGGATGGTCATGCCGATCAGTTGCTTCGGCTCCAGTTTCTGCGGCGACAGGAAATACATGCCGGTTGCGCTGATGTCGCGCGACCAGCCTTGCTGTTCCGCAAAGGTCACCAGGCAATGCACGCTGTAGCGTTCGCTGGATCGTTTTTCACCGGGTGTAATCATTTTAGGTGCCGTCTTTCAAAAAATTAGGAATTTTCTGAGTGGCATTCTGAGGGGAATGGCAACATTTGAACAGTTACCTTTTGTTAATTTTTTTGTTAACAAATGTTAACTATTTTTGTTAACATTTGTTAACTTTTTCCTCTGAAAGCGCCTGTTTCAGAGCGTTTTGGAAATTTGATGAATTTCCGGGATTGTTGAAGTTTTTTTCTGATGGGGCAGCAATTCAATCCGCCGGGAATTGCTGCCGGGCATCAGATCAGGTTTTTTTCCTTGAGGAGATGCGCCAGTTGTATGCGATTGGTGATATTCAGTTTGTTGTATATGCGATTGATATAGACTCTGGCGGAGCCGTCGGAGAGGTTCAATTGGCGGGCGGCCGATTTGTTGTTGTGGCCGGTTGCGATCAGGACGGCGAGATTCATTTCGCTGGAGGAGAGTTGCGTGGCGATGGACTGATATTCCGATTCGCGCCGCAGGATCTGCTCGAATGCCGACTTCATGCTGTTGCGTTCCATCCATTCACCGCCTGCGTGCACGCGTTGTAGGCACTGGAGGATCAGCGTGGTCGGCATTTCCTTGAGTAGGATGCCTTTAATGCCGGCTTTTACAAGGTTGCAGGTTTCAGAATCATTCAGGCTGCCAGTCAGTATCACGATCCGGATTGCTTCCCCTCCGGATCTGATCTGCTGGATCGCCTTCATGCCATCGGTGTTGGGCAAGTGAAAATCCATCACGACGATATCGGGCTTTTGAAGTTTTACATGCTCCGTGATATTGTTCGCGTGACTGAATGCACCCGTTACGGTATAACCGGCCTCTTCCGTCAGCAGTGTTTTCAGGCCGAGTAGAACGATGGGTTGCGAGTCGATCAGCAAAACCCGGACGGATTTTTCACGTTGTGTTGTCTGTACTTTTGCATCGACCGCGTCGGCCTCGGAACCCAAAGACGGGTCCTTGTGGTCATTATCCATAATCTCTCTATAAACATCAGGTTGGTTTCAGGATTGTAAAAACATGACGAGGCGTGCTGCAACTATTGGCTGTTGCTTAAAGTATATAATGATAAGGAAACACAGAATCATTGGTTGCACAAGCGATCTGCCGCGTTGGGCGGTGCTCGAAAATTCGCCTATCGCTATGATATGCCTCATTTTCTGCGTTCCATCCGCCTTGCTTGTCGAATGATTCGGTATTTCCGTAACTTTCTATATATTAACATGATTTTCTTGTAGGGCAAGAGGGATCTCTTTTTTATTTCCGATGATGAATGAGCTGGATAAACTGTGTGGGCATATCGATCAATTGCTGGATCGGCTGGATCGGGTTTTTCCGGCCGTACAAACGGAGCCGGATTGGCAGGCGGCGGTTGCTTTCCGCTGGCGCAGGCAGGGCGATGCCGGATATATTCAACCGGTGACGCATCCGCACCGGATTACACTCGATGCGTTGCGCGGTATTGACGAGCAGAAGCGGCGCATCGATCAGAATACGCGGCAATTCGTGCAAGGATTTTCGGCGAATAATGTATTGCTGACCGGTGCGCGCGGGACGGGGAAATCGTCGCTGATTAAAGCGCTGTTGAATAAATATGCACAGGACGGATTGCGGTTGATCGAGGTGGAGAAGCATCATCTCGTCGATTTGCACGACATCGTGGACAAGATTTACCGGCGTCCGGAGCGGTTTATTTTGTTTTGCGACGATTTGTCGTTTGAAACCGACGAGGCGGGGTACAAAGCGCTCAAAGTGGTGCTGGACGGGTCGATTGCCACGGTTTCCGATAATGTGTCGATCTATGCGACTTCGAATCGGCGTCATATGGTGCCGGAATTCATGCGCGACAATCTCGACACAAAGCATATCGGCGAGGAGGTGCATCCGAGCGAAGCGATTGAGGAGAAGATTTCGTTGTCGGAGCGTTTCGGTTTATGGGTATCGTTTTATCCGTTCGATCAGGATCAATATCTGGAGATTGTGCGCCATTGGCTGGCTTATTTCGGTATCGGGCAGATGACCGAGCAAGCGCGAACCGAAGCGCTGCAATGGGCGATTGAGCGCGGTTCGCGCAGCGGGCGCGTGGCGTGGCAGTTTGCGCGCGATCTGGCGGGGCGGCAAAGATCGGCTCCAAGTAACCCGTGAATGCTTCGGTAGTACCAAACCAGAAACCCGCACCGGTTGTTGAAGTCGTTGCTGCGGTGATTTTGCGCCCGGACGGGCGGTTTTTGTTGACGCAGCGGCCTGACGGAAAAGTCTATTCCGGATATTGGGAGTTTCCCGGCGGTAAAGTTGAACCCAACGAATCGTTGCTGCATGCCTTGGAACGTGAATTGTGGGAAGAGCTGGGTATTTACGTTCGTCAGGCGCACCCATGGATCACACGGGTTTTTGCTTATTCCCATGCTACCGTGCGCTTGCATTTTTTTCGCGTGATGGAATGGGAGGGCGATCTTGTGCCGAGGGAGCAACAAGGCGTGAGCTGGCAATGGCCGCATCGGGTTGACGTATCGCCGATCCTGCCTGCCAACGGTCCTATTTTACAGTCATTGCTACTGCCGCCGGTTTACGCAATCACCCGAGCGGCCGAAATCGGCATTGAAGCCGCATTAATGCAGATCGAACAGGCATTGCAGAGTGGCGTGCGTTTGCTGCAAATCCGGGAAAAACAAATGGCCGGGGAAATGTTGCGGTCATTTGCAGAAAGTACGCTGGCGCTGGCGCGGAATTATCAGGCAAAAGTGTTGATCAACGGCGATGTGGAATTGGCGTGCGAAGCCGGTGCGGATGGCGTGCATTTTACGTCAGCGCAATTGCTGGCGTTGACGTCGCTGCCCGAAGCGGGTTTTTCGTTGTACGGCGCATCTTGCCATAATGCCGAAGAGATCTACGCGGCGGAGCAGCTTGGGATTGATTTTGTGGTTTTAGGGCCGGTTCAATCGACGTTGACGCATCCCGGGATGGTTCCTTTGGGCTGGCGGCGTTTTGCCGCGTTGATTCGCGATTATCCGCTGCCGGTTTATGCGTTGGGCGGGTTGAGTGCGTACGATTTATCGGTGGCACAGGAAATGGGGGCGCACGGCATCGCTATGATGCGCGGCATTGCGCAAAGGCTGTGAGTTCTCTCGTTTCTCGATTGCTGCCCGGTATGACGGGCGCAATTTCTGCAATCCCGTTTTTATAGAATGGGATCGGTAAAAATGACCACCCGGTTTCTGCCGCCTGCTTTAGCTTCGTATAATGCTTTATCCGCCCTGTCGAGCAGCGTTGCGCAAATAAAATCGGCATCGTGTTGCTGCACGGTCAACAATCCCCTGAGACTGGCCATGCCGATGGATACCGTCGCGTGAAGTTGTTTGTCGTGCAGAATGATTTTGGAAGAATAGATCGCTTGCCGCAACCGCTCGGCAATTTCCTGTGCGGCGTGCAGGGTCGTCGATGGCAGCGCTACGACGAATTCCTCGCCGCCGTAGCGGGCGACGATGTCGCAAGATCTGACTTGTTCTTTGATAATGCCGACCATATGTCTTAATACCAAATCGCCCGTTTGATGACCGTAGTTGTCATTGATTTTCTTGAAGTGATCGACATCGAGAAACATGCAAATCAAATCGTCGTCCCAGCGCGTGCATCGGGCGATTTCATCTTTAAGGCGCAAATCGAAATAGCGGCGGTTATACGCTTGCGTCAATACGTCTTGATAGCTGATTTCTTTGATTCTTTGCTGGTTGAGACAATTTTCGATTGCGACGGCGGTCATGGCCGAGAGCTTTTGCAGGAAAAGCGTGCCGATGCCTTCCTGGTAACGATGAGGATCGTGGCTTAACAACATCAGCGCGCCGATGATCCGATCGCTGCGCAGCAATGGCAAAAAGGCGGCGCTTTTGATCCGGTCGCGGGTTTTTAAGTTGGCGATCATCCAGTGGTATTTTCTGAGCGCTTCGGTGCCCAGTATCGGGTTATGCGTTAGCGATTGAATGATTTCCGTATCTTTTAATGTGTCGAGAATCAATAGTCTGCTTTCGGAATTCAACCGAGTTTTTTCATTGTAATCAAGAAATAAGCGCTCCACATCTTTTTGGTGATCGATCAGGCATAAAACCGTATCCAAAAGTTGAAAGCGGGTTACGATTTGAGACAGCAGTAAGTCATGCAATTGTGCCGGTGTGCTGGCGCCGATGATTTCAAAACCGAAGGTTTCGTAGAGTTCTTGTTTTTTTTCGTTGTCCCTGGCCTGCTTAAGGAGCTGATCAAGCTTGCGCTGTAGTTCTCGATTCTTCTCGTAAACTGACTCATTCATCATTCGCGCTCAATATTGTTTCGGGTTTCAAGGTCGATTTCGATGTCAGTGTCGGGAATTCGGTAAGATTCCTGCGCCCATTGCGACAAATCGGCCGTTTTGCACCGTTCTGAGCAAAAAGGTCGGTATCGATTGTTTATTTCCCAGACGGCGTTAGCGCCGCATTGGGGACAAGTAACGATACGCTGTAACATAACCTGTGTCTCTATAAAGTTGTTTTGCGGCAAGAATATCGCTGCTTTGACAATAAGCAGCCGGAATATTGCAAGAACAAGTGATAGTAAATCAAGATATTGGATAATTTGTTTTGGGCTGTCAACTTTATGTTTGCTGAATTTTTACAAAAAATTGACAGTATTTAGCCTAAACTTCGCCTTTCCGTATTCACCTAAAGGTTTGCATTCTGGCTACACGACAACAGCTTTCGGATTTTTTGATTGAAACCGAGAAGCGCGCCTTTAAACAAGCTTTTTTTGCAGTCCACGACGAGCATATTGCATTGGATATCGTGCAAGATGCTATGATGAAGCTCACGGCAAAATATGCATCAAAGCCGATCGAAGAATTACCGCTTTTATTTCAACGCATTTTGCAAAATACCATCCGCGATTATTATCGGCGGCAAAAAATTAGATCGCTATGGACTTCGCTGTTTTCCTCGTTTGCGCCGAGCGATCAGGACAAAAATCCGGAAGATTTCGATATACTGGAAACACTGCACGTAGCGCAAGAATCCAACGCGCCCGATACGCAACTTGAGCAAGCGCAGTTAATGGCATTGATTGAGAAATCGATGGAAATATTGCCGCCGCGTCAACGCGAAGCATTCTTGTTGCGTTATTGGGAAGAGTTGAGTTTGGCGGAGACCGCAGAAATTATGGGATGTTCGGAAGGCAGTGTAAAAACGCATTGTTCCAGAGCGGTGCATACATTGGCGGCAATACTCAAAGCGAAAGGAGTTAAATTATGAGCGAGCAAGAATTCGGTAAGAAAATTGTCGGTGTGCTCGATGCAGGCGCCCATGAAACGATGAAGCAAAGTACGCTGTATCGGTTGCAATCGGCTCGTCTGGCTGCTTTGGAGCAGTGTCAATACGAGTCGGAGTCATCCAAGGTCATTCATTCCGGTAATGGGTATTCCGTTTTTGGAAAGCACGGCGGAAATTTGGATGGCGGGAAGCTATTGCTATTGGCGACGATTTTATTTGTGTTGATGAATCTTATCTATTTGCAATTTTGGGACAACGATAAATATTCGGCGATTGATGCCATGATACTGGCTGACGATTTGCCGATAGATGCCTATATCGATAACGAGTTTGAGCAATGGCTGGATATAGATTAGCTTTTTTGTGCGGTTTTTTCGTTTTCTTTTCGTTCGATGTTTTTGCCAATACCAGTAAACTGCGATGGAACGAATTGAATTTGCAGCAACAAAATATTCTGGAACCGCTGGCTGAACATTGGGATACCATGGAGCCGGCGAGGAAGAAAAAATGGCTGGGTATCGCAAAGCGCTATCCCAAGATGAATTCACAAGAACAGCAGCGCATTCAGTCGCAAATGCAAAGCTGGCACGCCTTGACTGCCGAGCAACGTAAACAGGCTCGTGAACGGTTTAAAAAAATGGAGCAATTGCCTGTTGAAAAACGCCAGGAAATAAAACAACGTTGGTATGAGTACGAGCAATTGCCGGGGAGCACGCAAAAACTCTAATGGTCCTCGGTAATAAACCACCGGCAAGTTTTACACTTCTATCGATACGAAGTTACCGTATAACTGTTCAAATTTGACTGCAATAAAACGTGTGCCGACAGAAATGCTGCCGTTTGCATGTTGTCGATGCGTTACTTCTGCGACTGCTTGAAAATTGGGGGCATCGATTTTGATGATGTCTTTCGTGTCCAGTGCCATAGCGGATAGAAAGCGAATTCCTGTCGGCGATAAGTCTTGAAAAACACCCTTAAAAGGCTTATCGGGCCAATACAAATAAAAATCGAATATGCCGGTGATGTTGATTCGCATCATGGCGCGGCGCGCCATTTCAGGGTTCTCGTGCTGCAATAAGTGCAGGGGGCTTGCACATTCCAGGCAATGCCCGGTTTGATAAGGACTTATTTGCGGCACATACGGTGTCTTGCAAAATGAGCAATAGTGTCTAATGACCGCAGTGTATGGTTGAACGGCTTGTTCCGGCGTATGCTGCGGCATGATCGCTGAAGAAGGCGCAGCGGGTTTTTTCTCGGCCGCTGTATCGGCTGTATGCAATATCTTGCCGATCAGGAAGGCGTCATACTGCTGACGCATTTCAGGATCGGACAAAATGCGATAGGCTTCATCCAGCAATCCGGCATTTAGCGGGAAATTCTTTTTTAATGCTTGATAGCTTGCCTTGATGGCGGTAATAGGCGCGTCCGGCTGAACCTGCAGGATTCGATAATAGTTTCGTTGCGTGAAATTTCCGGTATGTCTGGATTGCTGTCGATTAGCGCCTGGATTCGCATTTGCACCGAGTGCGCCCTGACTGAGTTCTTTGATATGATAGCGATTGAGTAATTCCCGGTCGTATTCGGCGCGTTTCAGCGGATCGCCGAGGGTATCGAAGGCAAGCGCAAGCAAGCTTTCATTCCAATTCGAACTGGCGAGTTCGGGATGGGTCTTTAGTTTTTTTATCAATGCCCGGTAGCTTTCCTTGATGACTACCATCGATGCATCGGGTTGAATATGAAGAATGCGATAGAAATTGCGCCGTTCGATCATAATCGCTTGGAATTTGAGCCGTCGAATGGTGAAGTTATCGGTATTGCCGTTGAAATTGTAGAAATCGGCGGCAGCTGGATAAATAAGCTTGATTGAATAAGTTTCGTATCATCGGCTATTTCCTCTCTGAAAATGTTGCGGATGGACGCGAAGGATTTATTACCAGCGGGCATAGCGCAGGGCGTGCAAATCCCGGTCATAAATATCGGGATAAAAATGCACCCATTGCTGCGGTTCATCGACCCAGGCCGTAATATACATTAAGTAAATCGGTAGCGGTTTGGGTAAATGCATGGTTACGGTTTCATCGTCGGCCATGTTTTCATTGAATTTCTCCAATAAACCAGGTTGATTCAACGCAAAGGCCGCCAGTTCCAGCGGCTTTTCCAAACGGATGCAACCGGAGCTGAAGGTTCGCATATCGCGTTTGAACAGCGACTTGGACGGGGTGTCGTGCAAGTAAATGCTGAAAGGATTGCCGAACATGAATTTGACTTTACCCAACGCATTATGCTCGCCCGGCTGCTGGCGTAAAAAGAACGGGAAACCATGTTCGTATTTATGCCAATCGATGGTGCCGGGGTCGATGGCTTCCGCATTCCGGTCATGACCCGGATACACTTTAAATCCCGATGATGCAAAAAAATCGGGATTGCGCAGTTGTTTAGGCAGCAAATCCTTGCGCGCGATGCTGGCGGGAACGTTCCAGTAGGGATTGATGACCATGTGCGACACGGCACTGTTGAAGCTGGGCGTGGAACGGTAATCGCGGCCTACGATGATGCGCATAGTCAAAACCTGTCGATCGTGTTCGATTGCGCTGAGAATAAAACCGGAGGTGTTGACCAGCAAATAACGATCCCCCAGGTTTCGCGGCAGCCAGCGTAAGCGTTCCATGTTGATGCGCAGTTGGCGTATTTTCCACTCCAATGGCGTATTTAACGCCTGAACGGTGTTTTTGCCGATGACGCCGTCGGCATTTAGACCATGTTGTTCCTGAAACGCTTGGATCGCCGATACCAAGGCGGGGTCGTAATGTTGACTTTGATTGAGGGCAAGATTGTGCGCAGCAATGCCATCGGCAATATAGGCTTGCGCAATGCGTTGGCGAAGCAGCGGCACGGTTGTGCCGGTGTCGCCCGGGTGAATCGGCGGCGAGGCGGGAATCTGCATCCATTGCGTGTTATTCCGGGCAAGCTCCCGGTAATGCGCTAAGGTTTTTTTAAGTAACTGATAATTTGGCTTTTGTGGCGGTAAATCTTCGAATGCTTGCTGCAGGCGATTGGATGCAATCGCATCGTGCAAGAATGCGACGGCATCGAATTCAGGACGAGGAATATGCCAATCCGGGTCGGTCGATTCAATGGGTAATCGACCGCGTGCCAAATCATGCGCCAATTGCAATAGCGCGTGAGTGACGCGTATTTCCAATTCGATTGCGGCTGACGGGGATTGATCCGCTTGCAGTTGCCGCAACAGCGGTAATTGATAATCGCGGCTGTCGAGCCCTTCCGCATCGGCGGCGGCGATAACCTGCAATGCGGTTTCAAGGAAGGCCGGATGGGATTCGTATGCTGTCCAGATGGGTTGGAACTGGCGTTGCGAATAAAACGCGCGCAAATTCGCCAGTTCAGCGCCGCCAATGGCGTAAACGGCGGATGGGGCGAGTTTCTGCTCCAGGATTTTTGCTTCGGTAGATGCCGCCAGCGTAACCGACGGTTTTAAAATGATTAGGGCGAAACAAAGAAATAGAAGCGTCTTTGCAAGCGGTTGGAGTAGATGGCGCGACACGAAACAATTCCTTTATGGTGAACGGAGAAAGGCTGCCGCACCTAATGCGAATCCAAAGCGCAATCGGTTTGGGAGAATCGCTTCACATCCCACGTCAATACGTTCTTTTCTTCGGCGGGAAAGATTCTACTGTCAGAGGTTTCAGCCGCACCGGCTTATAGTCCAGCCGATTATCTTCGCTGAAAAATAACGTATGTTTTAGCCACTTGACATCGTCGCGTTCGGGGAAATCGTTGCGGGCATGCGCGCCACGGCTTTCGCGGCGTGCTTCGGCGGAGATCATGGTGGCAATGGCGACTTCTTTTAAATTATCCAGTTCCAGCGCCTCAATGCGGGCGGTGTTGAATACTTTACTTTTGTCCTTGATTTCCGTGTACGCCACACGCTGACCCACCTCAAGGATTTTTTCCACACCTTGTTGCAGCATGTCCTCAAAACGAAATACGCCGCAGTAGGTTTGCATGGTTTTGGCCAGCGCCGCGTTCACCTGCGCGACATTCTCGCCGTCTTTTTGGTTTTCCAGACGAGCCAGGCGCGCCAGCGTTTTACCGGCGGCATCGTCCGGCAATGGTTTATGGTGCGGATGGATTTTCAAATCTTCGATGATCTGATTGGCGGCGGCGCGGCCAAACACGACGATATCGAGCAACGAATTGGTTCCCAGGCGATTGGCGCCATGCACCGACACGCATGCGCATTCGCCCACGGCATAAAATCCCGCAACGGTTTCTTCCGGGCCGGTTTTATACGGCGCCACCACTTGACCGAAGTAATTGGTCGGAATGCCGCCCATCATGTAATGGGCGGTGGGCACAACCGGAATCGGTTCGTTGATCGGATCGACATGCGCGAATTTGATCGCCAGTTCGCGGATGCCGGGCAAGCGGGTTTTGATGATATCCGCGCCCAAGTGATTCAATTTCAGCAGCAAATGATCCCTTTCCTCGCCGCAACCCATTCCATCTTTCATTTCGGTGGTCATCGCGCGCGAAACGACATCGCGGCTGGCCAGATCCTTGGCGTTGGGCGCATAGCGCTCCATGAAACGTTCGCCCTCGCGGTTCAATAAGTAACCGCCTTCGCCGCGCACGGCTTCGCTGATCAAAACACCGACGCCATATACGCCGGTCGGGTGAAATTGCCAAAATTCCATGTCTTCCAGCGGAATTCCCGCGCGCGCAGCCATGCCCAAGCCATCGCCGGTATTGATCAATGCATTGGTGCTGGCTTGAAAAATCCGACCGCCGCCGCCGGTGGCAAATAATGTCGCTCTGGCCTGCAGGATTAAAATCTCACCGGTTTCCATCTCCATCGCGGTTACGCCGAGCACATCGCCTTGTTCGTCGCGAATCAGATCCAGTGCCATCCATTCGATGAAAAATTGCGTGTTGGCGCTGACATTGCGCTGATATAACGTATGCAAAAGCGCATGGCCGGTGCGATCGGCTGCCGCGCAGGAACGGGTTGCTTGCGCTCCGCCAAAATTTTGCGATTGCCCGCCGAACGGGCGCTGGTAAATTTTGCCGTTCTCCAAACGGTCGAACGGCATGCCGAAATGTTCCAGCTCGTACACCACTTCGTTGGCCTGACGGCACATGAACTCGATGGCATCCTGGTCGCACAGATAGTCGGAGCCTTTCACGGTGTCGTACATGTGCCAATGCCAATTGTCCTCGGTCACATTGCCCAGCGATGCGGCGATGCCGCCTTGTGCCGAAACGGTGTGGGAGCGGGTGGGAAATACTTTTGACAATACCGCGACTTTTAGTCCCGCTTCGGATAACTGCAGCGCGGCACGCATGCCGGCCCCCCCTGCACCCACGATGACTACATCGAATTTTCTTTTGGTTAGCGCCACATCAACTCCACAAAATTTCAGCAGTCCAGACCAGATAAAACAGCAAGGAAACGATGACCAGGATTTGCAAGGTCAGGCGTATCGCCGTGGGATGCACGTAATCCATCAGCACATTGCGCACACCCACCCATGCATGCCAGAACAAACCGATGAAAAATACAAAGGTTGCGATGCGTATCCATTGCGTGGTGAAAATATTTTTCCACGCGGCATAATCCTGCGGCGCAGCAATCCATACAACGACCAGCAGCGCCATCAAGTAAAACGCCATCAATACCGCAGTCACGCGCTGAATCAGCCAATCCTTCAGTCCGTAATGCGCGCCCGTTACCGCGCGTTTGGTAAGTTTTACCATAGCAGCAGCCCCGTTAATAAAGTCAGCAAAACCCCGGCAGCCAGCACCAGCTTGCTGCCGGTTCTCGCTTGCGCCAGGCTGACGCCCAGGTGCAGATCGAGCATTAGATGGCGGATGCCTGCGCACAAGTGGTGCAGGAAAAACCAAACCGGTAATAACAATAGAATCTTATAGGCAGGGCTTTGCAGATATTGCAGCAAAACTTCAAAGCTTTGCGGCGATTCCAGCAACCGTTGCAGGCCGCACAATAACAATGGAATGCCCGGGAAGAAAAGCAAAACACCGCTGATGCGGTGCAGTATCGATACGATGGCGGGTAACGGTTGGCCGATCTTAAAAAGATTGAGATGTTTGGGGCGTTGGTGATGCAGTTTTGCGTCCATGCTCTATGCTCAAAATTGGATTGACTCGTTACTCTGATAAAACCTGAAAGGCCGTTCGTTTTTTTAGAACGGCACACCAGTATATTTTATACGCGCACGTTATAAAACCCATTTCTTCCCGAGACGTAACAGGAAGATTCCCCGCCTGTGCGAGTGACGATTTTATTCCAGCGATACGCGCAAAGAAGCTGCCGCCGCCCAAGGCGCAAAGACGATGGATGCCAGCAGGAATGCGCCGATCAATGACAAATGCGCATCGAAGGCGATGCCGGACATATTCGCCTCGACTGCGCCCGCGCCGAAAATCAATACCGGGATATACAAAGGCAACACCAGCAGCGAAACCAGCACACCGCCGCCGCGTAAACCCAATGTCAGCGCGGCGCCGATGGCGCCGATCAAACTCAATACCGGCGTGCCCAGTAATAGAGCCACGGTTAGAACGAACAAGGCATCCGTCGGTAAATCGTATTGAATACCGAGCACCGGTCCCATCAACACCAACGGTACGCCGGTGACCAGCCAATGTGCTGTTGCCTTGCCCAATACCAGCAGCGACAGCGATTGCGGCGAAACCAGCATTTGCTCGAGCGTGCCATCGCTATAATCGTTGGCGAACATTCGGCCCAGCGACAGCATCGATGCCAGCAAAGCGGCGACCCAAACGACACCGGGCGCCATGGTGCGCAGCAAATTCATTTCCGGGCCGACGCTCAAAGGAAACAGGCTGACGACAATGACGAAAAAGAACAGCGTCGTCAAAACATCCGACTGACGCCGTATGGCCAACAAAAGATCGCGTTTAATTATCCAAAAAAACATATCAACTCAATTGCAATTGCGAAATGGCGGCAGCGGCGATTTCAATTTCCTGGTGCGTTGTCATCACCACCATGCCGCCTTGCTGCAAATGCTGTTCCAATAAATTCCGCATCAGATCGACTGCGGACACATCCAGTGCCACCAACGGTTCATCCAAAATCCACAAGGCTGTCTTACATACCAATAAGCGCGCCAGCACCACCCGGCGGCGCTGCCCTTGCGACAGCACCTTGACCGGAAGCATTTCCCGCCCTTTCAATCCCATGCGACGCAACGCTTCGACGGCTTGGGCGGCGGTAATTTCAAAACCGGCCAATGCGCTCGAAATCTGCAAATTCTCAAGCGCCGTGAGATCGTCCTTGGTGCCGCTCGAATGGCCGATATATGTCAGGTCTGCATAATATCCGCCGTCACGGGAACGAACGGAAATTCCATTCCAGAGAATTTCACCCGCCGCAGGATTCGATAATCCGCACAGCATGCGCAACAAACTGGTTTTGCCGCTGCCGTTGGGGCCGCGCACTTGCAACAGGCCGCCCGCTGCAACGGAAAAACTGACATCGCGAAAAAGCTCGCGGTCGCCGCGAACGCAAGCGAGATTGACACCTTGTAGCATTATTTGAACGACTCAGAGAAATAAACGCGTCATTGTAGCGTATTTGCCCATGCGTTTCTTACTTGGCTGCGATTGAGCGCCAGCCACTGCAACGCGATAATCGCGCTGGCCGAATTGAGTTTGCCCGATTGCAGCAATACCAACGCAGCATCCAGGGAAACGACATGAACTTTGATGTCTTCGCCCTCGTGCTGAGCCCCGAATATGCCGCCCGCATGTTTCGTATCGACCCGGCCGCAAAACAATGCGACACGCTCGGATGTACCGCCCGGACTGACCAAGAAATCATACAAAGGAATCAAATCGGTAACGGTGCAGTTGGCTTCTTCCATACTTTCCCGTTTAACCACATCTTCCGCCGTTTCGCCGGATTCGATCATGCCCGCTACGATTTCGAGCAACCACGGCCCGCCGGGCGCATCGAGCGCACCGGCGCGGAATTGTTCGATCAAAATCACTTCGTCGCGGATGGGATCGTAAGGTAAAACGGCGGCGGCATGCCCGCGCTCGAAAATTTCCCGCGACAATGCCGGACTCCATTGCCCGTTGAATAACCGATGCCGCAATCGATAGCGTTCTATGCGAAAGAAACCTTGATAACAAATTTCCTTTTCGATCATTTCCACATCGGTATCAATCATCGTCCGTATCGTCCTTGCCGAGCGCGATATCCCCGTCGAGATCGTCGTCGAAATTGCTTTTCTCATCGTCGACCGCATCGATGATTTCCGCCAACTGGCTGCGCGGAATCAATTTGTTGTCGATTTCATCGTCTTCGGCATTGTCCGCAGGATAAATGCCATCTTCGTCATCAAAAGAAAGTTCTTTGTGCGCCACAATAACCTCCAGTTAACGGGGTTGGGAATAATGCAATGATATTAAACCAGATAGCCTGCCTATGTCATTCCGGATGCGGCAAAGAACCTCCGGTAATCGGCGCAATGGATTTTTATTTGACTAGGGTTTAGTATGATCATTGTTCCGTCGAAGAAGGTTGATAAAAGGGTGAGAAAGCTTTCCTTAACAAGTTTTCGATGAAGGACAAATATCGCCTCCGATAATTTACGGCAATTCGCCATTGGGGATTTGAGATTACGGAAAATGGCATCGCACAATTACAATGCTGGAATAGCAAGCCATGAAGTTGAAGTTCACTAAAATGCACGGTCTGGGCAACGATTTTGTCGTGCTGGACGGCATCAATCAGAAGATCGATTTGGATCGGCAGCAAATCCGCACATTGGCGGACCGGCACTTCGGCATTGGCTGCGATCAGCTATTGTTGGTTGAAAAAGCCGAAGGGACGGCGGATTTTCGTTATCGCATTTTTAACGCCGATGGCGGTGAAGTGGAGCAATGCGGCAACGGTGCGCGCTGTTTTGTCCGCTATGTGCATGAGCATGGTTTGACGCATAAAAATGAAATTCGCATTGAAACGCTCAGTGGCGTAATATCGCCGAAACTGGAAGTGAACGGCAATGTGACGGTTAACATGGGAAAGCCGCAATTTGAGCCGGAAGAGATTCCATTCATTGCGGAAAAACGTGAATTGACGTATTCGCTTGAGATACAGGGCAGGTTGGTTACAATAAGCGCGGTATCGATGGGGAATCCGCATGCGGTTTTGCTGGTACAAGACGTCGATACCGCACCGGTCGAGGCCGACGGCGCTTTGATCGAAGTTCATCCCCGTTTTCCCAAAAAAGTAAATGTCGGTTTCATGCAAATCGTCGATCGCAGCCGCATCAGGTTGCGCGTTTTCGAACGCGGCGCGGGCGAAACGTTGGCATGCGGGACGGGCGCTTGTGCCGCCGTGGTGGCCGGTATACGCTTAGGACTGCTGGATCGCCAAGTTACGGTGAGCACGCGCGGCGGTGAATTGACGATCAATTGGGATGGAAACGATGCGCCCGTGTGGATGACCGGACCGGCTGTGACGGTATTTGAGGGTGAAATAAATTTGTAATTTATCAAGGAATAACGATGAAACCTGAAGACGTTGCGCAATATTTGCAAGAGCATCCGCAATTCTTTAACGAGTATGCTGACTTATTGGCGGACATTCAGATTTCCCATCCGCAGGATGATAAAGTGATTTCTCTCAATGAGCGTCAAATCATATCGCTGCGCGATCGGAACCGGGTATTGCAGGAAAAGTTGCTAGAATTGATCAGTTTCGGCGAGGAAAATGATGCGATCGGCGAGAAAATGCATCGATTGACGATTGCGTTGCTTTCCGTTTCCAATCTGGATGAATTGTTCAGCGCGCTGTATTTCAGCTTGAAGGAAGATTTTGCGGTGCCGTTTGTGGCCATGCGTTTTTGGAGCGTGTTTGGCGAAGGTAAGAATAACGTGGAATTCGCGCCGGTCGGCAAAGATGTGCAAGACATCGCCGATAGCCTGGCTCAGCCGTATTGCGGCAATCACGTTGCAAACGAAATCAAGCAGTGGTTCGGCGACGACGCCGAGTATCTCAATTCGTTTGCGATGATTCCTCTGAGCACCGTGCAAACAATCGGATTGATCGTGCTTGGCAGCCCGGACGGGGAGCGGTTTTATCCGGAAATGGGCACGCTGCACTTGAAGCGATTGGGCGAATTGATGTGTACTAGCTTAACACGCTACGATCAGGGCGAAACGGTCGGAGAGATAGCGGTTCGCGATCGTAATCAATGAATGAACAGCCCGATTCGCTCGCTGCGGCATTCATCCACTATTTGACCAATGAGCGGCGGTTGTCGCCGCTGACTATCGAAAGCTACACGCGCGACCTCCGATTGTTGCTGCGCCATCTCAATCAGGGCGATTTGCAACAGGTACAACTGCCCCATATCCGCATCGTTATCGCACAACTTCATAGCAAAGGGCTTGCCGGTAGAAGCCTTGCCCGGATATTGTCGACATGGCGCAGCTTTTACAAGTATTTAATCCACAGGCACCGTTTCCGGCATAATCCGTGCATCGGCATCCGGGTGCCCAAGTCGCCGCACAAATTGCCCAATGCATTGTCGCCCGACGAAGCGACGCAATTGCTGCAATTCTCGATTGATAGTTTATTGGCGGCAAGAGACAGTGCGATGTTTGAGCTGTTTTATTCTTCCGGCCTGCGGTTGGCCGAATTGACGCAACTCAAACCCGGCGCCGTCGATTTTGCCGAGGGGACGGTCAGGGTCATGGGAAAAGGCGGCAAGGCGCGTATCGTGCCGGTCGGCAAGTTTGCGCTCGAAGCGTTGACACGCTGGCTTGAGCGACGCTCGCAGATCGTCAAGTCGGATGTAACGGCGCTGTTTTTATCGCAACGCGGCACTGCCATCAGCATGCGAACCGTTAGTCATCGTCTGAAAGAACGCGCCCAGCGGCAAGGCATTCATCAGAATGTACATCCGCATATTTTGCGGCATTCATTTGCCTCTCATTTGCTGCAATCCAGCGGCGATTTGCGTGCTGTGCAAGAGCTGCTGGGGCATGCGCATATCACATCTACGCAGGTTTACACCCATTTGGATTTTCAGCATCTCACCAAAGTGTACGATACCGCGCATCCGAGGGCAAAAAAGAAAGGCTAGCAGGTCGTTGAAAAAACGATCTGTGTTGCCGCTGTGGTGTTAAAAACAGGCTCAAAATGCTCATTTATTACGCATAAACTGTGCTTTTTCGCCTGCTTTTGCCTTGCATCGGCTACCTCGAAAACGTTTTTCAACGGCCTGCCAGGAGACTGTCCGAGAAAATAATCATGAAAAGTAATTGAATTCGTAACTTAATTTGGGATATCCTTCGGGAAACGGTGCGTTGCACCAAGTCACACGCTAGGTGTTGCACTTCGAATCGAATCCGCTCTACATTTTTCGCAAAATCGACGATTCAGGGGAACGTAGGTTGTTCCAGATTGCTCGAGGCGAATATATAAAAAGGAAAATTTTATGAGTAATGACTGGGTGAAAGGTGGGCCGGGTGATGATTTTCTGGATGGTGGTGCCGGCAACGATAAGGTCGACGGCGGAGCCGGTAATGACCGCTTGCTGTACGTGGTCGGCGACAACGCTGGCGCTACAGATAGCTACGATGGAGGTTCCGGCGATAATACGCTGATTCTGAGCATGACCCGCGCTGAGTGGATGCGTGACGACATTCAAGCCGACTTGGCTGCCTTCTTGCAATTTCTCACCTCCGAGGCGCCCAATGCCAACGGCCAGATGAGCAGCAAAGGGTTCACGTTCGCTTCCCTGGGCTTACAAGTTCGCCGCGTCTCGAATGTCGAAGTACTTGTCGATGGAGTGCCGCAAGATCCACATGACGAAGCCGTGGTTGCAGTTGACGACAGCGGCATTGCTGCTACCGAACACAGCGAACTGACCGGTGATGTCACTATTAACGATCTCGTTCCAGACTTGGTACGAGCCGTGGAATTGGTCAATGGACCCACCAAAGGTAGTTTGACACTCGAGACCAACGGTATTTGGCGCTACGATCCCGGTATGGCGTTCGACACACTAGCTCAAGGCGAAAGCGAGATTGCTACATTTACATACCGTGTCAGCGATGCTGATCGAGACAATGCTAACGCAATCGTCACCTTGACGATCAACGGCACCAACGATGCGCCGGTGGCTGTGGATGACAGTGGCAGCGCCGATGAAAATGAAGTGTTGCAAGTCGCAGTGCTGGATAACGATACTGACGTGGATACCAGCGATACGCATACCGTGACGCAAGCATCCATTATCTCCGGGCTTGGTGCGGTTGCGATCATTGACAACGGAGTGCAATGGAATCCGGGTAAGAATTACGACTACCTCGCTGTTGGCGAAAGTGCGCCCGTGAAGATCGGTTACC
>SXGT01369388.1_pt1 | contig 19265 bp, 17 predicted proteins | sample 3176221 | NCBI WGS metagenome assembly SXGT01 (sample SAMN11356862, study PRJNA531348) | freshwater metagenome | isolation source: freshwater sample F1-120 | place: China: Fuxian Lake, Yuxi | collected 2017-12-25
GGCCGTAGTGGTCCTCGTCGAGGACCTTCCGGACGGCCGAGATGTCGAGGTTGTCGGTCGTCTGGACGTGCCACGGAAGATCGAGGATCCAGTCGAGGTACGTGCGCACGACCGTGTACTCGGCGGAGCCCACCTGCATGTTGCGCAGGCGCTTGATCTGCTTGCGCGCGACCTGCTCGGCCTCGTTCGGGAGGTTCGCCTTGACGATGCGCTCCTCGAGCCCGTCGAGATCCCCCTGGTCGCCGTCGTCCTCGCCGAGCTCCTCCTTGATGGCCTTGAGCTGCTGCCGGAGGACGTACTCGCGCTGGTTCTTGCCCATCTCCTCCTTGATCTGGGAGTTGATGCGCTCGCGCATCTTGAGGATCTCGAGCTGGCGGGTGAGCAGCTTGAGCACCTTCCGGATGCGCTCCTTGACCTCGACCGTCTCGAGCAGGGCCGCCTTCTCCTCGACGGGGGCGTCGAGGTTGGCGGCGACGAGATCGGCCAGCGCGCCGGGCGCCTGGATCGAGTCGATGAGGGACCCCGCCTCGCGCGGGAGCTCGGGCATGAGCTGGATGACCTGCTTGGCGATGTCGCGGAGGCTCATGCTGAGGGCCTCGGCTTCGTCGTCGTCGAGGCCAGCCTCTTCCAGGCGCTTGACCTTGGCCTTGAGGTAGGGCGACGTGCTCGTCACGTCGTCGAGGCGGATGCGCACGAGGCCCTGGAGGATGAGCGAGTAGTTGCCGCTCGAGTGCTTCAGCGCCTTGAGGACGCGCGCGGCGCAGCCGACCTGGTGCAGATCCTCGGCGCCCGGGTCGTCGGTCGAGGGATCCTTCTGGGCGAAGATCGCGATGACCGGGGAGGAGAAGTTGTCGACGTCCTCGACGAGGGCCACCGACTTCTCGCGGCCGACGTCGAAGGGGGCGACGGCGCCGGGGAACAGCACGGCGTTGCGGATGGGGAGCACGGGCAGCTCGTCGCCGAACTGCACGGCCTCTTCGTCTTTGTCGCGCGGGGGCGGCGGGGGGCCCTTCTTCTCGGACATGCGTTCGACCTCTCGAGGGCGCTCCAGGCAAACGCCCGGGCGCGTGTGAAAATGGCGGGGACCGGCCAGGCGTCGGCGCCGGAGACCCGAGTATCCCATGGAATCCAGGCGGGATGCCCGTTTTCGGAGGTTAATCACGGCGCGCGCACCGTGTAAGTGCGGCTGGCGCCAGCTACGGGACGCTGACCGGCACGTCGGGCTCGAGGGTGTGGATCGTGAGGCCCGTGAGGACCTTCGGGTAGAAGAAGGTGCTCTTCTGCGGCATCACGAGCCCCGCCTCGGCGACCTCGCGGACCTGCGATACCGGCGTGGCGTTCATGAGGAAGAGCGCCTGGCCCTTCCCGCTCCGGAGATCGGCGAGCGCAGCGGCGGCGTCCTGCGGGTACCAGATGTTGGCCTTCGCGGCCTGGGCCTCGCGCGTGATGCCGAGCACCGTCTCGAGGATCGCGCCGTGCAGGATGGCCACGTCGGTCCTGCGGAGCGCGGGCGGCACCTCGCCGAGGACCGGGTGGGAGGCGAGGTCGACGCCGGGGCGGAGGCTCACCAGGAACGCGGAGCCGTCGGGACGTCCGAGGACGAAGCTCGGTACCTCGCGACCGGACGCCGCGAGCGCGGCGAGCGCCGACGAGGCATCGTGTCCCGACGCGAGCTCGCGGACGTCGAACAGGGCCGCCAGACCGGGCGCGACGCGCTCCCACGCGAAGTCGGCGACCGAGTGGACGTGGCGGTGCGTCGCGAACACGACGAGATCGGGATCGTCGGAGCACGCGAAGAACACCATGAAGAACCGGTGCCGCCCGTCCGCGACCGCGCCGGGCGACGAGGACATCTCGCCGGAATAGCGGAGCGCCGTCTCGTAGCGGTGGTGGCCGTCGGCGATGAGGAGCTGCGACGTCTTGACGTGGGCGATGGCCGCGCGGATCGCGACGGGATCGGACACCTTGCAGACGCGCTGCTCGACGCCGTCGCGGGTCGTGAAGCGAGCGATCTCGAGACCCCCGGAGAGGGCGCGCGCGACGACGCCCGCCGGATCGCGGTACAGCATGAAGCCCGGGCTGAGGTTCGTGCGCGTGGCGCGGAAGAGCTTGAGGCGATCCTCCTTGGGGCCGGAGAGCGTGCGCTCGTGGGGGAGCACGATCTTGTCCTCGTATGGGGCGAGCCGCACGAGGCCGAGGAAGCCGCGGCGCGTGATGCGCGCACCGCCGCCGGGCGGGGCGAACGACTGCTCGTAGACGTGGAAGGCTGGCTCGTCGTCGCGGATCAGCGCGCCGCCCTCGCGCCACGCGGCGAGGGTCGCCGCGGCGTTCGCGTACTTGGCGTCGCCGTCGCCGTCGGGGAGGATCAGGCGCACGACGTTGTGGGGGTCGCGATCCTGGAGGGCCTTCTTCTGGCCCTCGTCGATGACGTCGTAGGGCGGGGCGACGACCGAGGCGAGGTCGATGGAGGGGGCGTAGCGGAGCGGCGTGAGGGGGGCGATGTCGGCCATGGCGAGGGGGGCGTCTAGCACAACGGCCGCGCGGCGCCGACGGCGCCCGACGAGCACCTCGTCGACGCCGCCGAACGAGGGCGCGTCCTCCGGGTACTCAGAGGACTTCTTGCTCCACCCTCGCCAGCGCCCGGTGCCCGATGTCCCCGCGGTGGTGCTCCCCCGCGAACCGCACACGCTCCGCGACCCGGTACGCGCGATCCCGGGCCTCACGCAGGGACGCGCCCGTCGCGCCGGCCACGAGCACGCGGCCGCCCGAGGTCACGAGGTCGCCTCCGGCCCGCCTGGTCCCCGCGTGGAGGAGCCACGTCCCCGGCTCGAGCGCGGCGTCGGCGCCGTGGATGACGTCGCCCGTCCTCGGCTCGGCGGGATAGCCCTCGGCCGCGAGGACGAGCGACAGCGCGAACAGGTCCTTCGTCGCGGCCGACGCGCGACGCAGATCGCCCGACGCCGCGCCAACAAGGAGCTCGAAGAGATCCCCGTCGTAGAGCGGCAACAGCACCGTGGCCTCGGGATCGCCGAAGCGGACGTTGAACTCGAGCACCCGCGGCACGCCGGCCTCGATCATGAGACCGACGAACAGGACACCGCGGAAGGGAGCCCCGTCCTGCCGCATCCCCGCGAGCGTCTTCTCCACGACGCCCGACAGGACTGCCTCGCGCACCGCGTCGGTCACGACGGGCGCCGGCGCGTAGGCCCCCATGCCGCCGGTGTTGGGCCCGCGGTCGCCGTCCCGCACGCGCTTGTGATCCTGCGCGGCGGGCAGCGCGACGTAGCGCTCGCCGTCGCACACGACGTGGAAGCTCGCCTCCTCGCCAGGCAGCAGCTCCTCGACGACGATCCGCGCGCCGGCGTCGCCGAAGACGCGGCGCTCGAGCATCGCGGCCGCGGCCTCGATCGCCTCCGTGGGCGTGGACGCGACGACCACGCCCTTGCCCGCGCACAGCCCGTCGGCCTTCACGACCAGCGGCCGGTCCGCGGCCTCGATGTACCTCCGCGCGTCCGCGGCGTCGTCGAAGACGCGGTGCGCGGCCGTCGCGATGCCGTGGCGCACGAGGAAGTCCTTCATGAACACCTTCGAGCCCTCGAGCCGCGCGGCGGCGGAGCTCGGCCCGAACGCGCGGACGCCCGCAGCCTCGAGCGCATCGACGACGCCGACCACGAGCGGCGCCTCCGGCCCGATGACGACGAGATCGGCCGCGATGGACCGGGCGAGCGCGACGACCGCCGGCACGTCGTCGACGCGAAGCTCGTGATTGGTGCCGAGCGACGCCGTCCCCGCGTTGCCCCCTGCGAACGAGAGCTCGTGCCCCGCGAGCGCGCGCCCGAGGGCGTGTTCGCGCGCGCCGCGTCCGACGATGAGGAGCCTGGCCATCGCGTGGCAGGGTACCGCAGTCCGCCCTCCGCTGCCGGGTCGAGCGTCTCCGCACGTCGCCGTCCGCACGTCGCCGTCCGCTGGCCGCCCTCGGAGGTCCCGTGTTACACGTGGATCCAATGCAACAGTCCCCACCCGTCGCGATCCGCATCGTCCGGCCCTACGCGTCGGAGGCCGAGTTCCTCGAGGGCGAGGGCGAGACGATCACCAGGTCGGGCGTGATGCTCGTCGGCGCGACGCACCGGCCGCAGGGGGTCATCCTCCGCTTCGAGGTCACCCTGACGGGAGGGCAGACCTTGCTCCGCGGCGAGGGCCGCGTGACGGGATTCAAGGAGCGCGCGTTCGGCGACCAGGCGGGGCTCGTGCTGAGGTTCACGCGGCTGGATCCAAAGTCGAAGGCGTTCATCGATCGCGCCACGGGCGGTGCCGCCCCGAGTTCGACGCGCGCGCCGGAGAGCACCCCGCTCCTCGTGGCCGCCGATCCAGCCGACCCGGCGCCGTCGCAGCGCGCGCTGCCGCCGAGCGGCAAGGCGCCCACGGTCAGCCCGCCCGCGCCGGCGGAGCCGCCGCCGGCCCCGTCCGTCTCGAGATCTCCCGTCCCGGCGAGCGTCGAGGCGCACACCGAGCCAGACGCCAGCGCGGACGCCACGCTCGTCGCGCGGCCCGCCGTCGCGCCGGGCACACCGCCCCCACCCGCTCCCCCCCCGGCGGCGATCGCTCCCCTGCCGCCGCCGCCGCCCGCCCCTGAGGCCCGGCGCGAGGCATCCGAACTCCCCACGCGCCCGACGGGCGCCGTCGTGGCGCGTAACCGGGACGACCTCCTGCAGCGTCTCCGCTCCAGACACGCGAGGATGACATCGGACCAGGTGTCCCACATCCTCGCACGGCTCGTGTAGGCGGAAGCTCGCAACCCGACGGAAAATTGGTGATAATCACCCGGTGGACTCGACGGGCGCCACGCCGGTCCTGAAGCCCGGGGACCGGCTCGATCGTTACGAGCTGCTGTGCCCCCTCGCCCAGGGCGGCATGGCGCTCGTCTGGCTCGCGCGCTTCCCGGGGCAGGCGGTGGACGCGCACGTCGTCGTGAAGACGATCTTGCCGCAGTACGCCCAGGATCCGCGCTTCCAGGAGATGTTCCTCGACGAGGCGCGGATCGCCGCGCAGGTCGCGCACCCCACGGTCGCGCGCATCCTCGACGTCGGCGAGTCGGGCGGCTCGCTCTACATCGTGATGGAGTGGGTCGACGGCGACTCGCTCTCCAAGCTCATGCGCGAGCTCGAGACGCGGAAGACGCCCTTCCCGCTCGGCGTGGCCATGCGCATCGCCGCGGATCTGTGCGCGGGCCTCCAGGTCGCGCACGAGCTCCGGGACGCGCGCGGCGAGCTCCTCCACGTCGTGCACCGCGACGTGTCGCCGCAGAACGTGCTCATGTCGCCGAGCGGCGTCTCGAAGCTGATCGACTTCGGCGTCGCCAAGGCGCGCGACCGCGTGGCGCAGGACACCTCGGTGGGCCAGCTCAAGGGCAAGCTCAGGTACATGGCGCCCGAGCAAGCGAAGGGCGGCGCGATCGACGCGCGGGCGGATCTGTGGTCGGTCGGCGCGGTTCTCTACGAGATGATCGTGGGCGAGCCCGCTTACGACGGGCCGCACGAGCTGGCGATCCTGCACAAGCTGACGACGGGCGAGCGGCCCGCGCCGCTCCCGGCCCGGGTCCCGCCGATCGTCGCCGCCGTGGTGGATCGGGCGCTCTGTCACGACGCGCGCGCGCGGTTCGGATCGATGCACGAGATGGGGCTGGCGCTCGCGCAGGCCATGGACGCGATCGGCGAGCCCACGCCCCACGCGGAGGTGGCGGACTTCGTGAACCACTTCATGACGGCACGGCGCGCGGCGCGGAAGAAGACGGTGGAGAACGCCCTCGCAGCAGCCGCGCGTCGGGACGGCCGGCGCGCGCGCAACGACTCGGTCAGCGATCAGGTGCAGCTCCCGCCTCCGAACCTGGAGATGGCGAGCCACGCGAGCTCTGCGACGCTCGGATCGACCGCGCTCCCCGCAGGGGTCACGCTGCAGCCGGAGCCCGACACAGGGAGCCGACGACTGTTCGCCGTCGCCGTCGGGATCGCGAGCATCCTCATCGTCGTTGCGGGCGTCGGCGTCGGGATCGTCTGGAGGCGGAGCAGCGCCACCGGAGCGGAGGATCTCCCGCAAGTGGAGAACCCGTCGTCGGGAACGAGCGAGTCGACGGCGGCTCCCCCGCCGGAGCCCACGACCATCCCCCCTACCGTCGCCCCCCCCCCGACGATGCCCGAGCCTCCGCCCGTGATCGAGATACCCGGCGTCCCGACCGGGGCGCCGCCGCCATCGCTCGTCGGCGGCCTGAAGGTGGCCCCGACCTCGCCCGTCGCATCCTCGTCGGCCTCGGCGACCGCGACGGCGAGACCCCCCGTCACCCCCGCTCCTCCGGCGAGCGCACCGAAGAAGCCGCCCGCGAAGCCAGGCCGCGACTATGGTTTCTGATCGGCGGGCCCTCGCTGGGCTCGTCGTCGTCATCGGGCTCCTCGGGGCGACACCTTCCCTCGCGCAGACCCAGATGGAGCGAGACGCGGCGCGGGCGGCCATGGACGAGGGCTTCGCCCGGCGCGAGGCAGGCGACACGCGCGGATCGCTCAAGGCGTTCGAGCGCGCAGACGGGATCATGCACGTACCGACCACGGGCCTCGAGGTCGCCCGCGGTCAGGCGGCGAGCGGCCTCCTGCTCGAGGCCCGGGAGACGGCGCTCCGGGTCGGCAAGATCCCGGTCCGGCCCGGCGAGTCGCCGCTCTTCGAGCGGGCGCGCAGGGACGCCGAGGCCCTCGCGATGGACCTCGTCGCCCGCACGCCCTCGCTCACGATCGCGCTGGCGCACGCGCCGAAGGGCGACCCCGTGGAGCTCACCCTGGACCACGCGGTCGCGGCTCCCGACGCGCCCAGGAAGGTCAACCCGGGGAAGCACATCGTTCGCGCGCGCGCGCGGGGGGTGGACCGCTCGCTGGACGTCGACCTCGGTGAGCGCGACGCACGGACGGTCACGATCGACATGACCCCGCCCGAGAGCCCTCACGACACGGCGCCCGGACGGGGGAAGGCCGCCGAAGGCGGGCTCGGCGCGAACAAGGTGCTCCTCTACGGGGGGGGTGGCCTCGCCGCCACGGGCGTGATCGTGGGGAGCGTCACCGGAATCATGGCGCTCGGCGCGGTGAGCGACGCTCGGAAGAGCTGCGTGGGGAACGTGTGCCCTCGCGATGCGGCCGAGAAGGACGTCGACCGCGCCAGGACGCTCGGCACGGTGTCGACCATCGGGTTCGTCGCGGCGGGTGTGGGGGCGGCGGCGGTCCTCGCGAGCTTCCTGATGCCACGATCCGCGGACGGGACCGCGCGCGCGGGAGCGGCACGCGAGCACGACGGCGAGCGGGGGGCGGTGACCGTGGAGCCGGTCCTGGGGCTGGGCGTCGTGGGGGCGCGCGGGACGTTCTGACGCGGACCGCGACAGCGGCCGCGGATGCGCGGATGTGGCAGACTCCACGCATGAGGCGCGTGGTGTGGATGGGTGTCGCCGGGGCGCTCGCGATCGTGATCGCCGTGTCCTGCGGCGGCGACCCGGGCGCGAGCGTCGCGCCAGCCACGTCCACGACTCCACCCCTGGACGCCGCAGCGCCGCCCCCGCCCGCGCCCCGCGGCGACGCCGAGACCGACGCCGGTCCGAAGCCTCCACCCTTCCACTGCACCCGCAAGAACGAGTCGCCCCGCTTCCGCGTCGAGCAGGTCGTCGGCCCCGAGCCCAACCTCTTCGCGCCCTGGGCCATGGTCTTCCTGCCGAACGGGGACATGCTCTTCACCGAACGCGGCACATGCACGGAGCCCACCTGCAGCAAGGCCCCGTACACCCCGGGTCGCGTGCGGCGGATCGCGGGAGGCAAGCTCCTGCCGGATCCCGTCCCGGGCGCGCCCGCCTCGGTGGCCGGCGCCCAGGGCGGCATGCTCGATCTGCGGCTGCACCCGGACTTCGCGACGAACGCGTGGATCTACATCAGCTACGTGGCGATGATCGACGGCGCCGCCCAGCCGGACGTGACCACGAGCCGCGCGGTGCGCGTCTCTCGCTTCACCTGGAACAACGGGCGGCTCGAGGACCCGAGGCCCATCTTCGCCGGCGAGCTGAGCCACCCCATCGACGACCACTTCGGCGGACGGATGGTGTTCGGGGCGGACGGCAAGCTCTACGTCACCCTCGGAGATCGCCACTTGTACTTCCACCCGCAGGACAGGAAGTTCCTGCACGGCAAGGTCATCCGGCTCGAGGACGACGGGGCGATCCCGAAGGACAACCCCTTCGTCGGGCAGCCGGACGCGCGGCCCGAGGTCTTCACCTACGGCCACCGGAACGGGCAGGGGCTCGCGGTGCAGCCCGTGACCGGCAACCTGTTCCAGACCGAGCACGGAAACGAGGGCGGCGACGAGATCAACCTCCTCCGCGCGGGTCACAACTACGGGTATCCGCTCCACGAGCACTACGAGACCGAGCCGGGCATGGACCCCCCGGTCAAGGAGTACACGCCCTCCATCGCCCCGAGCGGCGCTGTGTTCTACAACAGCAACCTCTTTCGGGGCTGGTGCGACAGCCTGTTCGTCGCAGGCCTCGGCTCCCACTCGATCACGCGCATCCTCTTCGACGGGGCCAAGTTCGTGGAGGACGAGCGGATCCTCCGCCACGACATGCGGATCCGCAGCGTGACCCAGAGTCCGGAGGGATACCTCTACTTCTGCGAGGACGAGATCGTCACCGCCCGGATCTTCCGCATCGTGCCCGATCCCTGAGATCGGGCGCTCGAGCCTCAGCCCAGCGTACCCCCCGAGCGGTGAGCCTCCGCGAAGGCGCGCGCCGCCTCGACGTCGATGGGCCCACCTGGGATCCCGCCCGCCCGGAGCGCCGTCCCCACGATGATCCCGTGACACGCAAGGGCGAGCTCACGCATCGTCTCGCGCGTCGCGCCGCTCGCCACGTACACGGGTCGCTCGCCGGCGGCACGCCGCACGCGCGCGATCTTCTCGAGCGGCGTCCCCTTCCCCGTCCCGTCGCCGGTCACCAGGATCGCGTCGGCGAGGCCTCGCAGCGCCGTGTCCTCGACCTCTTGCTCGAGCGAACCTGGCGCGAGCGGCGACGAGTGCTTCACGTCCACGTCCGCCCAGATCGACACGCGCGCGCCCAGCTCGCGCCGCCGCCGGAGCGTCGTCGCAGCCTCCCCCTCGATGAGCCCCTGATCGGTCAGCCGTGCGCCGGTGTGCACGTTCACCCGCACGAACGCGGCTCCCGTGACGTGCGCGATCGCGAGCGCCGCCCCCGCGTCGTTGCGGAGGACGTTGACCCCCACCGCGATATCGGGCGCGGCCTCCCGCACCGCGAGCACGCAAGCGGTCATCGCGGCGATCGTGACGTCCGGTACCCGCGTCGCGAAGAACGGCGCGTCCCCGAAGTTCTCCACGATGATCCCGTCGAACCCGGCGCCGACGAGCGCGGCCGCGTCTGCCCGCGCGGAGCGCGTGACCTCCGCGACCGTCGCGGCCGCGCGCGGGCTCCCGGGAAGCGGGGGCAGGTGGATGACCCCGACGAGCCGCGGACCTCCGGCGCCCATCACAGCCCCCCCGACCCGCCGCCCCCGAAGCGCGGCGCGCCGAAGCTCGACGTGGGGTTCTGGCTGGACGTCTTCGGGTTGCCGAGCGTGCCGCGCAGGTTGAAGGCGTAGTAGCCGTCGAGGCCGGGCTTCATCTGGCTCACCGAGTCGAAGAGCGGCGGGATCTTCGAGCCGGGCTCGCCGAAGATCATCTTGGTCTGCTCGTTCTTCTTGCGGTAGGCGTCGCCGATCTTGAACTTGATCGACATCTCGAGGAGGGCCTCCGTCGCGAGCTCCTTCATCTGGATGCGGCCCTCGCCGTTGAGGTCCACGTCCTTGCCGCTCGCGCCCAGCTTCGACACCTTGAGCGTCCCGTCCTTCGCCTCGGCGACGAGCGCTATCGTCCCGAGCTGGAGCTTCGGCAAGGCCAGCATGTTCTTGATCTTCGCCTTGCCGTCCCCCACCGCCATGTCGCGGATGTCGAGGTTGATCGCCCCCGTCCCCTTCGACGCCTTGCCCTCGGGGAGCTGCAGCTTGATCGACCCATGGATCTTGCCGTCGAGCGGCACGCCGAGCTGGGCGGTCACGGGGCCCACGCGCCCGACGTCCACTCCGTCGAACACGACCTCGACCGCGCGGTCCTTTCCGCTCTCCTCGTAGCTCCCACTCACGGTCCCGTCGGCGAGCGACAGGTTGTACGACACGGCGCGCTTGCCGACGAGCAGCGGGAGGATCGAGATCCGCGCCTTGGCCTCGTCGATCTCGAGGCGGATCGGCGGCTTGTCCGGCTCCGGCGACGGCGTCGTGAGGCGAACACCCTTCGCGCGCACGCCCGTGATCCACCACGAGTCGAGCTCGTCGATCGAGAGCTCCTGCGGGGCGCTCGAGCGCTGCTGCTGCTGGTTGAACTGCGTGACGATGCGCTCCTTCAGCCGATCGTACGGAAAGGTCATCACGGAGAACACGACCAGGCAGAAGACGTAGAAGATCGGGAACACGACCTTCGGCAACAGGCGCTTGAGTCGCTCCTTCATGGCTTCTTCTCCGGGGGCGGGGTCGTTGCCACGGGGTCGTTGCGATCGAACGCGGAGACGCCGACTTCGACGTCGTAGGAGTCGGGCTCGCCCGAGCGCTTGCGGATGTTGAGGCGGCTCACGGCGACGGGCATCTGGCTCTTCTCGATCGTCTCGAGGAACTTCGAGAGCGGCAGCATCCCGGCCTTCTTGACGTGGATGACGGTCGACCGCTCCGCGTACTTCTTCCCGATCGGGACCTCGGGCCGGTCGACCGAGTCGGAGACCTCGAGCTTGTTGCCGCGCGCCGACTGCTCGATGAACCCCGCGAGGGCAGGTGCCCGCTTCTGGTAGCGCGACGCGATGAGGTCCTTCTTCGCCTGCCGCTCGCGCACCTGGGAGCGCGACGCCTGGACCTGGGACAGGGCGCTCCGGAGATCGTCGTTCTCGGCCTTCCGGGTCCCCACCATCGCGGACAGCCCGAACGGGACGGCGAGGACGAGCATGACCGCCGCCACGCCCACGAAGAGGCTCGCCACCCGCTGCTCGCGCGGGTTGAGGCCCCACCGCTCGAAGATCGCGTTCGCCATCACCGACCTCCGCTGGCGCTGGGGGAGGGTGCGGCGCTCGAGGCCCCCGCGGCCTTCTTCAGCGGGCCCTTCTGGTCCTCGGGGCACTTGACGTCGAACTCGAGCTGGTACTTCTGCCGCTCGCCGCCGACGACCTGGCTGGTGCGGGTGATCTTCGCGTCGGAGAAGCACCGCTCGTTCTTCATGGTCGTCTGGATCGCCTGCGCGTCCGGGATCGAGCCGACGATGCCGTGGACGACGACGTGGCCCTTCTGGACGTCGAGCTCCTCGATGTCGTGCACCATCGTCGGCGGGATCGCCTCGGACAGCTTCACCATGACGTCGAACGCGTCGGCGTGGGGGAGCGGGTCCTCGTCCGCGATGGCCGTCTGCTTTTGCAGCAGCTCGATCGCGCGGCGGGCGCTCTGCGTCTCCTCGCCGAGGACCTCGCGGGTCACCTGGCCGAGCGCGGACTCGAGGATCGCGCGCTCCTTCGACTTCGCATACAGCTGCGCCCACGCCGAGAAGAGGAAGCTCACCAGCACGACGACGGAGAGCCCGACGAGGACGGGGATCTTGTCCCTGACCCACGCGAAGCCGCGCTCGAACGCGAGCGGGCCGCGGCGGAGGTTCATGCCCATGGGCTTCCCACCGAGCCCGAGCGCGAGGCCGAGGGCCTTCGCGAACTCCGGCCAGCTCCCGAGCTTCTCCGGCGGGATGAGGGACGTGTCCAGCGCGGGCACGGGGAGCATCTCGACCGGCACCTCGAGCTCCTTCGCCAAAAACCCCTGGGCACCCGCCACGAAGGCCCCTCCCCCGCAGATGAACACGCGCACGGGGGCGGTGCCGCCGAGCGCCCTGTACGACGCGATGGAAACGCGGAGCTCGCGCGCCAGACGCGGCGCCGTGCCCGGAAGGCCCTCCTTGCCGAACGACAGCGTGCGCGCGAACACCGGCTCCTGCCCCTTGAGGATGAGGAGCTCGCTCGTCCTGAGCCCGAGGTCCACGATGGCCGTCACGGCGTCGTCGGCGAGCTCGCGGGTCGCGAGCGCGAGGTTCGCGAGGGGGAACGCGCCCACGTCGATGCGCTCCGGCTCGTGGCCCGTGGCCCGCTTGACGAGGTCGACCCGCGACCGCGCGTCGTCCGTCCTCGCGACCGTGACGAGGACCTGCATGCGGTCGGCGGGCGTCGTGGGCGAGCGACCGGGGCCGAGCACGCGGAAGTCGTACACGGCCTCGCTGAAGTCGAAAGGAATCTGGGCGTCGAGCTCGAAGGGGATCACCTCGCGGAGCTGTTTCTGCACGCTGAGCGGCAGGTTCACCGAGCGGGTCGCGACCTTCGCGCCGTCGAGCGACGCAGCCACGGCGTCGAGGCCGCCCTTGTCGCCGAGGGCCGCCGAGAGGGCCGCACGCGTGGCGTCCTCGAGGCTATCGGCGGGCCCGATGTCCACCTTCGCCAGGGCGCGGAGCTGGACCTTGCGGTACTGGGCGCGCACGACGGCCACCTTGACCGCGGCCGCTCCTATGTCGATTCCTACGAACGTGGGCATGGCACCTACTCGAGTCGATAGTAGACGATCTGGCCGCCAGTGCTCGGCGTGAGCGCCGCGGCGATCGCGTCAGGGTTGGTCTTCCCGCCGCCGACGGTGGCGCCCGTCGCGCCGGCGCCGGGGAAGGCGGCGGCCGCGGACCCCGGCGTGGGGAGGCCACCGGCGGCGGCGAGCGTGGGCGCGTTCCTGAAGTCGACGACGGCGTGGATCGACGTGCGCGTCTCGCGCCGGTAGCCCTTCTTCACGCCGACGGCGTAGATCGAGAACATCTTGCTCTCGATGGTGATGCTCTTCTGGAACTCGCTCTCGCTCTGGAACTTGACGGGCTTCATGCCCATCGACGCGAGCATCGGCCCCAGCATTCCCTTGCCCGTCATCGTGTCGACGAAATCCCGCGTGCTCCCGAAGAGCGGGGCGCCCATCGTGATGCCCCGCGCCATGGTGACGCCCATGAGGAAAAGCTGCGCCTGCGCGAGGTCCGTGCAGATCTCCGCCGTGGGCGCCCCCGCGCAGACGAGCCCGAGCAACGTCTGGGCGTTCGCCGTATTCACGTTGACGGCGCCCTGCCCCCACACGGTGAGGACCCGCTTCTTCGGGTTCCGCGGCTCCGGATCGACGAACGTGGCCCAGAAGTCGTCGGAGACGCCGCGTACCATGTGCAGCTCCGCCAGCGAGTCGTAGGGCGCGTTCTTGCGGCGGTACGGCCGCGGGAGCAGCTGGTACCACGCGTCCTCCACGCCCGAGTTCGCCCCGCCGGTGTTCTGCGTGAGATCGCAGTTGAACTGCCCCTCGTCGGTGTCCGCCCAGTCGATCATCGCCGCACAGGTGGACAGCCGGTCGTGGAACTGCCCGGACCCGTCCCGCTGCTCGAAGAGGGTGTTGTACTGCGGGGGCGCGATGAGCCCCATGATCTCCTTCGCGAGCCGGATGTGCGCGATGTCGTTCGACGCCCCGAGGTTCGCGTTGATCTTCGCGTCCTCGTCGACGATGACGACCTCGTAGCGCCCGCCCGGCAGCCCGCCCAGGTTCTTCCCGCCGATGTCGTTCGAGCCGAGCGACGTCGCGAGCTCCTTCCCGCCCGCCTCGTCGCTGAACACACCGAGGATCCGGTCCGAGAACTCCCACACCGGGAGCTGCGGCGGCGTCTTCTTCATGAACGCGAACAGCGGCGCGATCGCCGACCGTATCGTGGGCTCCGACGCGATGAGCAGCCGCGAGAGATTCACCGCGCTCCGTGCCATGTACTCCGCCTGGAGCGCGTCCCGCTCGGCGATCGCCGAGGCCGCCTCCGCGCTCGTCTCGTCCTGGAACTCCGCGAGCATCACGGTCAGGATGGCGATGGCCGCCATCACCATGACGAGCGCGATGCCCCGCTCGTCCTCGTGGGGCTTCTTCCTCTTGTTCCGCGCCGCCCTCATCTGGAGAACCCGAAGCTGAGGGGGTCCCGTATCGGCAGGACCACCTTGGTCGTGTAGCTGTACGGGGGGTCGTTCTTCACGGGCTTCAAGGTGAGCGCGACCCTGATCTCGAGCGGCAGCCGGTTGAGCTGGCCGCTCACCTGCGTCGAGTCCCACGATTCGCCCCAGGTGCCGGTGAGCGGGTCGAGGTACTTGAGATCGAACGACTCGATGTCCTCGGCGACCACGTTGACGATCCCGCCTCGCTGCGGCGTCGCGTCGATCGGCGTCTGCTCCCGACGGACGAGATCGACCTTGTCGCGCACGTCGGGATCTTTCACGACGCTGTAGCCGATCTCGGCCTGATCCGACTCCTTCGCCTCCTTGTCCACGCGCCGGTGCACGAAGGCCGCGAAGTCGAGCCTGTCCTTGCTCCCGGAGTTCTGGCCGATGAACGCGGTCTGGCGCGTCTGGAGGGAGGGGCTCGCCGGGTTGTGCGCCGAGAGGTACGCGGACTGGATCTCACGCGCGATCCGCTCGACCGCCTCGCGACCCTGGCGGGAGCGATCGGTCCGCAGCGCCTCGGCCTTCCGACCGCGGCTCATCGACTCGAAGGCGCCGTAGATGAGGAGCGAGATCATCACCATCACGCTCACGGAGACGAGCACCTCGAGGAGGGTCATGCCTCGGCGTCGATGCCGGCGCGTCACGGGTTGACCCCCCTCCCGGTGCCGAGGCCACCGCCCGCCGGCGGCCCCGAGGGAGGCACCGGCGATGCGGGTCCGCCTGGCGCCGCGGGCCCCGCCGCGCCGCCGTCGATACCGACGACGCCGCTGATGAATCCGCCGCGCTGCGGGGCCGTGACGTACTGGAGGATCGGGAGGTCGCGCTTCTTCAGGCCCTCCGTCCAGCGGACGGTCACGGTGATCTTCCGGATGGACGCTTCCATGAGCGGCTTGATGCTCGGGTACACGATGCCCATCACGGTCGTGAGGAGGCCTTGCACCCCGGCCCCCTCGCTGCCGCCACCGAGCGGACCGAGTTGCTTGGCGATCCCCTGCAGCCCCGCGACACCACCGTCGAGCCCACCCGCGGCGAGGGCCGCGAGCGGATCCGGGCCCGCGCTGCCGCTGGCCGCGCCCGCCGCGCCGAGGAGCGCCCCGCCGTCGCCGAGCGAGTTCTGCGGCGGGTTCGGCAGCTCGACCTTCTCGACCTTGGTGTCGCACTTGAACCCGTCGCGATCCGCGTCGTCGCAGCACGACACCTCGGTGTCGATCTGGTCGATCTCCGGGTACCCGTTCTTGAGGAGCTTCTCCTCGAGCTCCGTCATCTTGCACCGCGCGAGGTTGGTCGCCACCCCGAGGTTCGCCGCGCTCCTGTTGCTCGCGGCCAGCCCGCCCTGCGCGGACAGGATGACGGTGAGGGAGAGGGCGAGGATCGCGATGGCGACCATGACCTCGAGGAGCGAGAAGCCACGCCGGCCCATCAGAACCCCTCCTCGCGCTCGGAGGCCTCTCGATCGTCGGCCGGCCGCTTCATCGGGGCCGCGCCGGCCTTCACGGCGACCTTCCCCGTGAGCGGCGACACGAGCAGCGTCATCGTGTCGCTGTCGTCCTTCGAGTCGCCGATCGAGATCTGGATCGACGCGCGCTCGGTCATGCCGCCGGGCCAGAAATACAGGTACGCCCTGCCCTCCTTGCGCGGCGCGTCGTCGTGCGACGCCTCGACCTCGCGGAACCGGATCCCTCGGTCGAGCGACTTTGGCCCCTTCCTCACCTGCGACGCGGCGAGCCCGGGCGTGTCGACGGCGGTGAAGTGCGGCCTCGGAGCGCGCGGCCCCTTCACGATGCGGTCGCCCTCGTCGACCGCCGCCTTCTCGGCCACCGTGGCGGGATCGGCCCCGCCGGTCGCCGTGAGGTCCTTCGACTGCACCAGCATCGGAAGGTCGCCGTCCTCGATCCAGAAGGTGCTCTCCTGGAAGTCGAACACGATCCGCACGCTCCTCGACATCGACGTCGCCCGCGCGTACGCGACACGCACGGCGCCGGCGAGGACGGCAGTGGAGTGCTTCAGCCGCGCGCCCGCGAGCTGCCCCGAGCCTGCCACGACCCCGGCCGTCATGATGCCGATGATCGCGAGTACGATGAGCACCTCGATGAGGGTCAGCGCACGCGTCTGTCGGCTGGGACGGCGGGACGGCATGGGCTACTTCGGCGGGGCCGCCCCCTCCGGCACGCGGATGTCGTCGCTCGTGTTCTCCTTCTTGTCTGGGCCGAAGCTGATGACCGTGATGGATTCGTCCTCGCACACGAGCTTGTAGGGCTGGTCCCACGCGTCGGTGATCTTGGACGTGGCGCCGATCTCCTTGTCCGCCTTGAGGCGCTCGGCGGTCGGGCACCCCTCCGTGCGGTGGTTCACTTGCCAGGCCTCGGCCGCGCGGTGGATCTCGATCGCGTTCGTCTTCGTCGAGTCGACCTGGGCCTTCATGAACTTCGGCACAGCGACGACGGCGACACCGCCCGCGATGAGGCCGATGATCGCCAGCACGATCAGGATCTCGATGAGGGTGACGCCGCGCGCCCCCGGTTTCGACCACGCTCCGGCGAAGCCGGAGACGCGCCGTCGGGCCCAGATGAATTCCTCACGTCTCGTCTGCATGATTCGCTCCTTGATCGGTCACTCCACCCTGTCGAGGCCTCCCATCAGGCCGTCGGGTCCGTCGCTCGAGAGATCGAAGCCTGCGGGGTACTTGCGCCCGGGGCACACGAGCCTGAGCGGGCGGCCCCAGGCGTCCACCGGCGTCTCGTGCACGTAGCCGAGCTCCCGGAGCTGCGCGATCTCCTTCGGGCAGGCCCCGGCGTGGTCTGCGCGGTACGTGTAGAGCGCACGCGTCGCCGTGGTGAGGCTCGCCCGCGTGGCGCGAACGGCGGCCGCGTGTTCCTCGCGCCGCCACGTCAGGATCCCCATGAACAGGGCGGCCCCCCCGACGAGGACCTGACGCGTGCGGGCGCGCCCGAGCGCCCCGAGGAGGCCCTTCGGCTTCTCCCACGGAAAGAACACGCGCTTCTGTCGGATCGCCATCGTCTGCCTACTGCACGAAGTCGTTCATCTGGATGAGGGGCATCAGGATCGAGAACGCGATGAACGCCACCCCGCCGCCCATGACCACGATGACCAGGGGCTCGAGGAGGCTCGTCATCGCCTGAACGCGCGTCTCGATCTGGGCGTCGTAGGCCTTCGCGACGTTCTCGAGCATGCCCTCGAGCTGCCCGCTCTTCTCGCCGACGGCGATCATGTGGGTGACGATGGGCGGGAACTCGCCGCTCCGCTTCAGGGGGCCCGCGATCGACTCGCCCTCGCGGATCGCGCCCGTCGCCTCCTCGACGACCTTCGAGAGGCGCGCGTTGTCCATGACGTGGCGGGTGATGTCCATGGCCTTGAGGAGCGGTACCCCCGCGCGGAGCAGGGTCGCGAGCGTGCGCGAGAAGCGCGTCACAGCGAGCATGCGAAAGATGGAGCCGAAGAGCGGAACACGCAGCATCCGCGCGTCCTTCCAGAGCTTGCCGGGCTCGGTCGCCAGGAACGCCATGAACCGCGCCGTGACGAGGCCGCCCACGACGCCCGCCACCACGCCCACGCCGTATCCGAGCTTCGACTCGACGAGGAACAGGCACGTGAGCACCGTGTTCGCTGCGACGATCGCGCAGACGGTCCAGAGGATCTTCTTGCTGCCGGTCTCGTTGGCGGGACGCGTCGACGCGCCGTTCGTCCCCTTCTCGACGGCCCGGCCCTCCGCGAGCGCGAGGCGCGTGAACACGAGCGTCAGGAACGTGAGGCAGAACCCCAGCATCTGGTTCGAGGCGAGCGCCTCGGACACGAAGATGAGGAGCGCTGTGTACCAGGGCAGCGCGCGATCGAGGCTCGCGAAGATCCCCGTCACCTTGGGCACCACGACGACCATCATGAGGGTCATGAGCAGCGTGCCCATCGCGAGCATGAGCGCCGGGTACGCCAGCGCCGCGAACACCTTCCCCTGCAGGCGGGCCTGCGACTCCATGAACTCGCTCAGCCGGTCGAGGACCTGCTCGAGCGTGCCCGACGCCTCGCCCGCGGCGATCATGTTGACGTAGAGCGGCGGGAAGATCTTCGGGTGGGCCTCGAGGGCCTTCGCGAGGCTGGTGCCCTCGTTGAGGCGATCGCGCACCATGGAGAGCACCCGCCGAAGGCCGCCCTTGTCGACCTGCTCCTGGAGGGCCGTCACCGAGTCGACGAGCGGGATCCCCGCCGCGACGAGGGTGGCGAGTTGCCGCGTCATCATGGCGACGTCCGCCGTGGTCACGCGCTCGAAGAAGTCCTTGAGGTCGAGGCGGCCCTTCGCGGTCGTCCGCGCCCGCGTCGCCTCCTCGGCCTCCGTGAGCAGCACGCCCTCGCGCTTCAGCTGCGCGCGCAGCGCCTTCGCGTTGTCGGCGTCGCGCACGCCGGACACGGCCTTGCCGGTCGCGACGACGAGGCCCCTGAACTCGAAGACGGCCATCGCCTACACCCTCACGTTGCGGGCGCTCGGCCGCTCGGCTTCGACTTCCATCTCCTCCTGCGTGGCGACCAGCACCTCCTCCACGGAGGTGAGGCCGAGGACGACCTTGCGTGCGCCGTCGTCGCGGAGGCCGTCCATCCCCTGCTCCTGGGCGGCGCGCTTGATCGTCTGGGCGTCGGCGCGCTTGAGGATGAGCGGCGCGACGAAGTCGTCCATCACGAGGAGCTCGTAGATGCCGCGGCGCCCCATGTACCCCGTGTTCGCGCACTTGTCGCAGCCTCGGGGCCGATAGAGCGTGAGATCCCCCGAGGACGGGACGCCGTCGAGCACGTCACCGCCGGAGAGATTCCGCGGGTAGTACCAGGGGTTCCCCTTCTGGGCTCGGCGCTGCCGCATCGCCATGCGCTCGGGCGACAGGCCCAGCTCCTCGAGGGAGGACAGCATCGCCCGGTACGGCTCCTTGCAGTGCGGGCACAGCATCCGGACGAGCCGCTGCGCGAGGATGCCGATCACGCTCGAGCGGAGGAGGAACGGCTCGACGCCCATGTCCATCATGCGCGTGAACGCGGCGGCGGCGTCGTTCGTGTGGATCGTCGAGAGCACGAGGTGGCCAGTCTGCGAGGCGTTGATGGCGATCTCGGCCGTCTCGAGGTCGCGGATCTCGCCGAC
>SXGT01786211.1_pt1 | contig 19265 bp, 18 predicted proteins | sample 3176221 | NCBI WGS metagenome assembly SXGT01 (sample SAMN11356862, study PRJNA531348) | freshwater metagenome | isolation source: freshwater sample F1-120 | place: China: Fuxian Lake, Yuxi | collected 2017-12-25
GTTTCGTCGGCATCAAGGGTGCGCTGGCCATCGGCTTTGTGGCCGGTGCCCTGTGCTTGTGGGGAGTGACCGGCTTGAAGCGCATGCTCGGCGCTGACGATGCGCTGGATGTGTTTGGCGTCCATGGCATCGGCGGCATCTGGGGTGCACTGGCCACCGGCATCTTTGCTGCGCCTTCCCTTGGCGGCGCCGGCATCTGCAACTATGTCACCAACAAGTGCGGTGAAGAATCTGATTTCCGCGGCATCATGGCCCAGCTGTGGATTCAGGGCCAGGCGGTGATCACGGCTGTCGTGGTCTCGGCGGTGGTGTCGCTGGTTGCCCTGAAGCTCATCGATATGGTGATCGGCCTGCGGGTTGCGGAAGATGAGGAACGTGAAGGTCTGGATGTCAGCTCCCACGGCGAGACCGCGTATCACATGTAATGGCAGCTCTGTAACGACTCTCTCCTGACGGGCGCTGTACCGGCCCTGTCTTTGAAAGCCCCTGCAAGCGATTGCAGGGGCTTTTTTTGTTTGCTAGCGCTCACCCTCCGCCCTTGAATTGCGGCCCAGAGCCTGCATCTTGGTCGCTGTGGCAAAGAGTGGGCGTGGTGTGAGCCTAGGTGGTTTTCCGTAACGCCCAGGCAATCGAACGCTGCTATGCTTGCGACCCTGCGTGAATTCCCCGGCCGCAATTTGCAAGGCTGGCGGTTCACGGAACTGACGGGTGACGCCAGGAGTGGGGCGGTTTCATCGGCAATATGCGGAGGCAACATGGGTGTACCGAATCTGAAGACGGCGCTGGTCGGGCCGATGATGGAAGTCGAGCGCAAGATCCTCGACAGCTCTACCGCGATTGAACGCTGGCTACGCATGGAGTGGCAGGAGCACACACCGCCTTTCTATTCGTCGGTTGATCTGCGCAACTCCGGTTTCAAGATCGCCCCGGTGGATACGAACCTTTATCCCGGCGGCTTCAACAATCTTTCCAAGGAAATGCTGCCGCTGGCAGTGCAGGCAGCGCAATCAGCGATTGAAAAGTACTGTGCGGATGCCAGGAACCTGCTGTTGATCCCGGAAAACCACACGCGCAACCTGTTTTACCTGCAGAACGTTGCCAGACTTCAGCTTATCCTGAAGCAGACCGGGCTGAACGTGCGCTTGGGCAGCTTGAATCCCGAAATTACTGCCCCAACCCGGTTTGAGCTGCCCGACGGCAGCGCCATTACGGTCGAGCCGCTGGTGCGCAACGGTGCGCGCCTTGGGTTGCAGGATTTCGACCCCTGCGCCATCCTGCTCAACAACGACCTCTCGGCTGGCATTCCTGATGTATTGCGTAACCTCAATGAGCAGGTGCTGCTGCCGCCCCTGCACGCCGGTTGGGCTGTGCGGCGCAAGTCACACCACTTTCACGCCTACGACCAGGTGGTGGAGAAGTTTGCCAGCGCCATCGGCATCGACCCGTGGCTGGTGAATCCGTTTTTCAGTGTGTGCGGCAAAGTCAACTTTCACGAGCGCGAGGGCGAAGATTGCCTGCGCGCCAATGTGGCCGCAGTGCTGGACGAAATGCGCGTCAAGTATGCCGAGTACGGGATTACCGATGAACCGTTTGTGATCGTCAAGGCCGATGCCGGTACCTACGGCATGGGCATCATGAGTGTGAAATCGCCGGATGAAGTGGTTGGCCTGAACCGCAAGCAGCGCAACAAGATGAGCGTGGTCAAGGAAGGCCTGGAAGTGCAGGAAGTGATCGTGCAGGAGGGCATCCCGACCATCGAACAGGTGGGCGGCGCCTCGGCGGAGCCGGTGGTTTACATGGTTGACCGCTTTGTGGTCGGCAGCTTCTACCGGGTCAACACTTTGCGCGGGATCACCGAAAACCTGAACGCCCCCGGCGCGCATTTTGAATCGCTCGGGTTTGAATCTGCCGGCGCCACGCCGGAGCCGGAGGCTGATCCGGCCGCCGCCCAAAACCGCTTCTACACTTACGGCGGGATTGCGCGCATGGCTGCGCTGGCTGCCTCGTATGAGCTGGAGCAAACCGCCGGCGCCGCTGACTGATGCGTATTCTCTTCGTCGCCGATCCGCTGGCGAGCTTCAAGATCTACAAGGATTCGACCTATACGATGATGGTTGAGGCCGCAGCGCGCGGACACGCGCTTAGCTTCTGCCATCAGCACGATCTATTCGTCAAGGATGGGCTGGTCAAGGCCAATGCGTGCGAGCTGACCCTGCGCAAACCGTTGGGAGACAACGATCCTGGCTGGTATGCCGTGGCCGACGCGAAGCCGGAACCGCTGTCTGCTTTTACGGCGGTGGTGATGCGCAAGGATCCACCGTTCGACATGGAGTACGTGTATTCGACGCACCTGCTTGAGCGGGCGGCTGCTCAAGGCGCCAAGGTGTTCAATTCCGGGCGGGCGATTCGCGACCACAGCGAGAAGCTCTCGATCCTGGAGTTTCCTGAACTGACGGCGCCCACGCTGGTGACGCGCGAAGAGGCGATTTTGCGTGCGTTCATTGCGGAGCAGGGCGACGCGATTCTCAAGCCGCTGGACGGCATGGGGGGAATGGGGATTTTCCGGGTGCGAGCGGACGATCCGAACACCGGTTCGATCATCGAAACGCTCACCGACAACGGCGCCCGGACCATCATGGCGCAGCGTTATCTACCTGCGATCAAGGATGGCGACAAACGCATTCTCCTGATTGGCGGCAAGCCAGTGCCATTCTGCCTGGCGCGCATCCCGAAAGCGGGTGAGACGCGCGGCAATCTGGCGGCCGGCGGGACCGGCGTGGCGCGAGCACTTACCGAGCAGGATCGCAAGATTGCCGAGTTGCTCGGGCCGATACTGGCGGCGCGCGGCTTGATGTTGGTGGGGTTGGATGTCATTGGCGAGCATCTGACCGAAATCAACGTCACCAGCCCGACTTGCTTTCGCGAGATTGGCGATCAGACCGGCTTCAACGTGGCGGGGATGTTCATCGACGCTCTCGAAACGGCGACTGCCTGAACCCGGCACCCGAGGCGGGTTTATCGGGCGAATCGCCAAGCGCGCGCTCCTGTCGTATATTGCGGTCTGGCACCTTCTTCACTTCAGGGTTATATGGTCGGCGTTCTCCTGATTACCCACGGCGCTCTCGGCGAAGCGATGCTGGCCAATGCCGTGCATGTGCTGGGCGGCATGCAGCCGAACGTCGTGGCCATGGGGATTGCCGCCAGTGATCGCATCGACGACCGGCTGGGCGAAGCGCGCAGCGTCGCCACGGCCATTGATGACGGTTCTGGCGTGCTCGTGTTGACGGATATTTTTGGGGCGACGCCGGCAAATATTGCGGGCTGCCTGCTCGATGGGCCGCTCCGTGAGGGCGTGGCCGGTGTGAGCCTGCCGATGCTGGTAAAGGCGCTCGCATATCGCCATTTGCCGCTGGGCGACGTGGCTACAAAGGCCATCGAGGGGGGATGCAACGGACAGATCAGGATCAAGGAGGATTGCTGCCATGCCGCTCAAGGAGGAGGTTGAAATCGTCAACCAGCTTGGCCTGCATGCCCGCGCATCGGCCAAGTTGACCCAGCTTGCCGCACAGTTCAAGAGCGAGGTCTGGCTTTCGCGCAATGGCCGCCGTGTCAATGGCAAGAGCATCATGGGGGTCATGATGCTTGCCGCAGGCATCGGCAGCCGGGTCGAGATTGAGGTGATCGGTGCGGATGAAGAAGGTGCGCTGGTGGCGCTCAAACAGTTGATCGCGAACAAGTTCGGCGAGGGCAAGTAGAAGGGTATCGCCCACATGAGCTTTACCCTGCACGGCATCCCGGTATCTGGTGGCATTGCGATCGGGCGTGCCCATCTGATTACGGCTGTGGCGCTGGATGTGGCGCATTACCGCATCGATGCGGCGCAGGTCGAGGCCGAGCAGGCGCGCCTGGAGTCTGCGGTGAAGGCGGTGCAAGTGGAACTGAAGGCCTTGCACGCCGGGCTTTCGGCTTCAGCACCGGGCGAACTTGGCGCCTTCCTGGACCTGCACTGGATGATTCTGGCGGATCCGATGCTTTCCAAGGAGCCGCTGCGGATCATCGGTGAACGGCTGTGCAATGCCGAGTGGGCCCTGATCCAGCAAATGGACGCGCTGATCGCGCAGTTCGATGAAATCGAAGACGAGTACCTGCGCGAGCGCAAGCATGACGTGACTCAGGTGGTCGAGCGCGTGCTCAAACGCATGATGGGTGCGCAGACCGCGATGCAGTCGGCGTTGAGCAAGAAGCGCTCCGAGGAAGGCCAAATGATCGTGGTGGCTCACGATCTCTCGCCCGCCGACATGCTGTTGTTCAAAGAACACCAGTTTGCCGGTTTTGTCACCGACATCGGTGGCCAGACATCCCACACAGCCATCATGGCGCGCAGCCTGGCGTTGCCTGCCATTGTGGCCTTGCATCACGCGCGCCAAGTCATCGAGGAGGACGACTGGCTCATCCTGGACGGCACGGCGGGGGTGCTGATCGTGGCGCCGCCTGCGCCGGTACTCAACGAATACCTGCTCAAGCGCCGCAGCGTGGAGCTCGAACGCAAGAAGCTCAAGCGCATCGCCACGGCGCCAGCGGCCACGCTCGACGGCACGACGATTGAATTGCATGCCAACATCGAGTTGCCGGCGGACGCCAAGGCCGCACTGGCAAACGGTGCGACCGGGGTTGGCCTGTTCCGGACCGAGTTCCTCTTCATGAACCGCAAGGACTCTCCGACCGAGGAAGAGCAGTTCGAAGCCTATCGGACTGTGGTGAAGGCGATGCGCGGCCATGTGGTGACGATCCGCACGCTCGACATTGGTGCTGACAAACAGGTGGAGGGCGATGTGGCAGGTGCCCATGCCCTGAACCCGGCATTGGGGTTGCGCGCGATCCGCTATTCCCTTTCCGAGCCGCAGATGTTCCTGGCGCAGTTGCGCGCGATCTTGCGCGCCTCCCACTTTGGCAAGGTCAAAGTGCTGCTGCCGATGATTGCGCATGCCCACGAGGTGGCGCAGGCACTGACGCTGATCAAGGAGGCCAAGCGCCAGCTGTCGGAAGCCGGGATAGCCTTTGATCCGGCAGTTGAAGTGGGTGGCATGATAGAGATTCCGGCTGCTGCCCTCTCGGTCGGCATGTTCGTCAAGACGTTGGACTATCTTTCGATTGGCACCAACGACCTGATCCAGTACACGCTCGCCATTGACCGGACCGATGATGAGGTCGCAAGCCTCTATGACCCCTTGCATCCGGCCGTGCTGTACCTGATCGCCAGCACGATTCGCGCTGCCGACAAGGCGGGGATTCCGGTGGCGGTGTGTGGCGAAATGGCAGGGGAACCTTCCATGACACGCCTGCTGTTGGGTATGGGTTTGCGCCAGTTTTCGATGCACCCCGCGCAACTGCTGGTGGTCAAGCAGAAGATACTGCAGACCAATCTGGGCGACTGTGGTGAAGCGGTCAAGCGCATGTTGCGCACTGAGGAACCCGAAAAGCTGCGCGAGCAACTTGCAGTACTCAATGCTTAGGGAAGTGACGGCCGTCAGGCAAAACGACGGGGACGTGGTGAAGCGCTGGTTCGAGAGCGATTTTTTCGACCTCTACCTGTGGTGGCAGGATGGCCGCTGGGTGCACATGCAGCTTTGCTACAACCGCCACCGCGTGAACGAAAGTGCGATCAGCTGGAAAGAAGGGATCGGCATGTTCCACGACGGGGTAGATGCGCTGCACCGGGCGCGCACCCCGTTGCTGGCGGCGCGCGGCGAATTTGATGCCGAGAAAGTGAATTCGCGTTTCCTGCGGGAATCCGCGTCGTTGCCCGTGGAGGTGCGCAAGTTCGTGCTGCACAAGTTGCATGAGTTTGCCCTGTCAGGTCCGGTCAAGCGCAATCGTCCACCCCGTGCGGCCGTCCGGTGCGACGGCTGGGAGCGTGATCAGGCTTCCGGATAGTGCACAGGTAACGTACAATCATGTCCAGCGCCGATTTGTCGATCAGATTGCGGGCGCCCGGCCACTGGAACGCAAGGTGCGCGGAATAAATGCGGCTAAAACGGTTGGGCCACGCGCCAAATTCCAGACCCGATTAGCCAAACACTGATCGGGTTTTTTATGGATGAAGTGATTGTGTCCGACGAGATCCCCGCAACCTCTGTGGGAAAGGTGGCGCCGCAGATTGCGCGCTTTGATACACCATTTGTGTTCCGCAGCGGGAAGTCGATCCCGGGGTTCGAACTGGTGTATGAGACCTACGGTGTACTGAATCGCCAGCGTTCCAATGCGGTTCTGGTTTGCCACGCACTGAATGCGTCGCATCATGTGGCTGGCATCGACGAAGCCGGGGCGGAGGGCTGGTGGGACAATATGGTCGGCCCTGGCAAGCCGCTTGATACAAACCGGTTCTATGTGATCGGCGTGAACAACCTGGGCGGGTGCTTCGGTTCCACCGGCCCGAAGAGCAGCAACCCGGCTACCGGCAAGCCTTTCGGTGCGGATTTTCCGGTGGTGACGGTCGAGGATTGGGTCAACGCCCAGGCCATGCTTGCCGACCACTTGGGTATCGGATGTTTTGCCGCGGTGATGGGCGGATCGCTGGGGGCGATGCAGGCCTTGCAATGGGCGATTGCCTATCCGGAGCGGCTGCGCCACGCGCTGGTGATCGCCTCCACCCCGAAGCTGTCAGCGCAGAACATTGCCTTTAACGAGGTCGCGCGGCAGGCCATCGTGACCGACCCGGATTTTCATGGGGGCCACTACTACGAACATGGGGTAGTTCCAGCGCGCGGTTTGCGGGTGGCCCGCATGGTGGGCCACATCACCTATCTTTCCGATGATGTCATGGGCGAACGGTTCGGCCGGGAACTCCGTGACGGGCTCCAGTATGGATATGGCCCGGAATTTCAGATTGAAAGCTACCTGCGTCATCAGGGAGAGAAGTTTTCGGGCTACTTTGATGCCAATACCTACCTCTTGATCACCAAGGCGCTTGACTATTTTGACCCGGCTGCCGTGCACGGCGGAGATTTGCCGCAGGCGCTTGCACCGGCGCGAAAGGTCAACTTTCTGGTGGTGTCGTTCACAACGGACTGGCGCTTTTCACCCGCTATGAGCCGGGCAATTGTGGATGCGTTGACGGCCAATCGCACGGCTGTGAGTTACGCGGAAATCGATGCGCCGCATGGCCACGACGAATTCCTGCTGACCGATCCGCGTTACCACGCGTTGGTCGAGACCTACTACCAACGCATCTGGGCGGATCTCGGGGAGGCCCCATGAACCAGACGCTGATGCGACCGGACTTCACGATCATTGCCAGCATGGTGGCCAGTGGCGCCTGGGTACTTGACCTGGGCTGTGGGGATGGCGCCCTGCTCAAGTACCTGAAAGGTGCGCGCCACATCGACGGCTACGGCGTGGAAATTGACGATGCCAACGTGCGCGCCGCAGTGGCTGCGGGTGTCAACGTATTGCAGCGGGACCTGGAGCGGGGCTTGTCCAGCTTTGGGGATGCCTGCTTTGACGTGGTGGTGGTGTCGCAGACGCTCCAGGCGATGCATAACATTGAGCGATTAATGCGGGAGATGACCAGGGTAGGACGCGAAGCGATCGTCAGCTTTCCGAATTTGCGGTACGAGCCGACCTTTCGCCAGTTGCAGGCCGGGCGCATGCCGGTCTCCGATGCCCTGCCGTATGAATGGCACAACACGCCGAACGTGCACCTGTGCACTTTGCTGGATTTTGAGGACCTGTGCGCAGCTCAGGGGATTTCGATTGTCGAGCGCATTGCCCTGGCGAACGGCAAGCCGGTGACGGACAACCCCAACGTCAACAGCGAGCTGGCCATCTATCGCGTGAAGAAACTTCACGATCCCGTTGCCAGGAACTGAAGGCCCGGCCTTTCCGTTTCAGGGGGCGATGCTTTCAAGTGCGAAGAGTTGGTCCACCGTTTCGCGTTTGCGGACCAGATGTGCATTTACCCCATCTACGAGGACTTCAGCGGCGCGTGGACGTGTGTTGTAGTTCGAAGCCATCGCCATGCCGTAAGCACCGGCGGACAGGACGGCCAGCAAATCTCCTTCGTGTACCGCCAGCATGCGTTCTTTGCCGAGGAAGTCACCGCTCTCGCATACCGGCCCGACGATATCCGATAGTTTGGGTGGATCACTGCGCTCCCGCACGCTAACAATCTCGTGGTGCGCAGCATACAGCGAGGGGCGCAGCAGATCGTTCATGGCGGCATCCACCACCACGAAATTCTTGACCGCGGCCGTCTTGCAGTGCTCGATGCGGGTGAGCAGGATGCCGGCATTGCCGACCAGATTGCGCCCCGGCTCGAACAAGAGCTTCAGCTTGCGCTGGCCGATGCGGGTGAGCACGGCACGCATGTAGGCACGCGGATCGGGCGGGGTTTCGTCCCGATATCGGATACCCAGGCCGCCACCCAGGTCAAGGTGGTGGATGACGATGCCTTCACGCGCCAGTGAGTCAATCAACCCGAGCATGCGATCGAGCGCCTCCAGCAGCGGTGCGGTGTCGGTTAGCTGCGAGCCGATGTGGCAATCTATGCCCGCAATCCTCACGCCTGACAGGGTGGCTGCGCGGCGGTACAGCCCGATCGCCGTGTCAAGTTCGACACCGAACTTGTTCTCCTTCAGGCCGGTGGAAATATAGGGGTGCGTTCCCGCATCGACGTCGGGATTGACGCGTAGGGAAATCGGTGCCTGCAATCCTTTGCGGCGGGCGACTGCATCGATGCGCGTAAGCTCGGAGGCGGATTCGATGTTGAAGCACAGGATGCGCTGGTCTAGCGCGAAGGCGATCTCGTCCTCGCGCTTGCCGACGCCCGAAAAAATAACCTTGTGCGGATCGCCGCCGGCTGCAATTACCCGCGCCAGTTCCCCACCTGAAACAATGTCGAAGCCGGCTCCCAGTTTGGCGAACGTGTTCAGAATGGCCAGGTTTGAGTTGGCCTTCATGGCGTAACACACGAGTGCGTCACGGCCAACGAGTTCGGCGGTGAATTCATTCCAGGCGTGAGTCAGGGCACCACGGGAATAAATGTAACTTGGCGTACCGAAACGCTCGGCCAGGGTCGAGAGCGACACATCTTCAGCATGCAGCGTACCTTGGCGCCGTTCAAAAAAGGGCAACATCATGAACCTTCATCATCTTCACGCTTGGGCTTGGTAGTATTCTGCGCTGGCGGTGCTGTTTGCGGTGTTGCACCACGATTGCGGCGGTCAAAGTTGGGGTCGCCGGGTTTTCCTGGAATGTACAGCGGTCCGCGCTGGCCGCACGCGGCCAGCGCGATGGCCAGAACCAGAAATAGTAGAACAAGCTGTCGCACTGGTGACCCTAAATTCTCAAACGGAACGGCAGATTATGAATGAATCAGAATTTCTTATCATCGGCAAACAGCTACTGGATCGGATGGAAGCGGCGCTTGACGAGAGCGGTCTTGACGTTGATATTGGACGCAAAAGTGATGGTGTTGTCGATCTGGAGTTTGAGAATGGCACCCATATCATCGTGAACCTGCAGGCCCCGATGCGCCAGGTCTGGCTCGCCGCCAAGGCGGGCGGGTTTCATTTTGAACGGAAAGAGGGAACCTGGTGCGACACGCGGTCGGGCGAAGGCTTTGTGTCGGCATTGGCTGCGCAGGTGACAGCGCAAGCGGGTGTCCCCGTTTCTCTCGATTTCTAGGCAGCGTCAGAACAACTGATTGCGGACTTCGTCTGCCTTTTTCTCGCCCTCCGGCGTGCCATCTCCCAGCCCGATCGACTGCACGGCATTCTCGCCAGGTGCGTATTCTCGGTAGTAGAACTCTCCCCCCACGTTGATGATGCCTTCGGGGACCTGCGGCACCGCCTCCTGGGCGTTGCGCAAGCCTTTTTGCATGTAGTTGATCCAGATCGGCAGGGCGGCGACGCCGCCCGTTTCCTGGCCGCCCAGTTTCTTTGGTTGATCGAAGCCGATCCATGCGATGCCCACCAAGTTGGGGTGAAAGCCGGCAAACCAGGCATCGACGTGGTCGTTGGTAGTACCTGTCTTGCCCGCAAGGTCGGTGCGTTTGAGCGTGGCACTGGCACGTGTGGCTGTGCCGAAGCGGGTCACGCCATTGAGCAGGCTATTCATCAGGAACGCATTGCGCGCGTCAATCACGCGATTAGACTCATCTCCCGCTTTGACGGGTTTGGCCTCAGCCAGCACGCGGCCAGTATCGTCGGTAATGCGTGTCACGATGTAGGGGTTGATGCGATAACCGCCGTTGGCAAAGACCGCGTATCCGCCCAGCATCTGCCAGGGCGTCACCGATCCGGCGCCCAATGCCATGGTGAGGTAAGGCGGGTGCTTTTCGGCATCAAAGCCGAAGCGCGTGATGTAGTCCTGCGCGTATTGGGGCGTGATTTGCTGCAGGATGCGGATCGACACCAGGTTTTTTGACTTGGCCAGCGCTTCGCGCATCCGCATCGGCCCTTCATACTTGCCGTCGAAGTTCTTTGGTTCCCACAGTTGGCCACCCGTCAGGGCCGGGTCGATGATGAAGGGGGCGTCGTTAATGATCGTCGAGGGAGTCAAGCCTTTCTCAAGTGAGGCGGAGTAGATGAAGGGTTTGAAGCTGGAGCCAGGCTGCCGCCAGGCTTGGGTGACGTGGTTGAACTTGTTGATGGAAAAGTCGAATCCGCCTGCAAGCGCTTTCACGGCACCGTCGTGCGGGTCGGCAGACACGAAGGCCGCCTCCACCTGCGGCATTTGCAGGATCGACCATTGGCCCTTGTCATCCTTGATGATGCGGATTACCGCACCTCGTATGATGCGGCGGTTGGGCTGCACCTTGTCGGACAGGGCGCCAGCGGCAAACTTGAGCCCGTCTGGCCCGATTTGCACGACTTCACCGCCGCGCTTGGCAGCCTTGATACCCTTCAGCGAGGCCTCAAGGACGATTGCCGCATAAAGGTCCTCGCTGTCGTTGAAGTCCTGAAGTGCATCGTCAAGCTCGTCTTCACTGCCCGTTTTGAGTTCAACAAATGCTTCCGGGCCGCGATAGCCATGGCGGCGCTCATAATCGAGTACGCCTCTGCGCAGGGCGGCGTTGGCAGCGTCTTGATCCGCCTTGACAACTGTGGTGTAGACCCGCAGGCCGCGCGTATAGGTTTCCTCGCCATAGCGATCGAAGACCAACTGGCGAGCCATTTCAGCGACGAAATCTCCCTTCACCGGGAAATCGTTCGCTTCCCGTTTGACGTTCAACACTTCTTTTACGGCCAGCGCATGTTGCTCGGAGGTCAGGTACCCCAGGGAGCGCATGCGCTCAAGTATGTACTGCTGCCTCGCTTTTGCTCGCTTCGGGTTGACCACGGGGTTGAACGCCGAAGGCGCCTTTGGCAGGCCCGCAAGCATGGCAGCTTCGGCGGCAGATATGTTCTTCAGTTCCTTGCCGAAATAGATCTGGGCCGCGGAAGCAAAACCGTAGGCGCGCTGGCCCAGAAATATCTGGTTGATGTAAATCTCGAAAATCTTGTCTTTGGTGAGGGTGGCTTCAATCCTGAACGCGAGGAGCGCCTCGTAAAACTTGCGGGTGTAGGTTTTTTCGCGCGAAATGAAGAAATTGCGCGCTACTTGCATGGTGATGGTGGAAGCACCCTGCTGCCGGCCAGGACTGGTGATGTTCGAAAGGGCTGCGCGCAACACGCCGATGGTATCGACGCCGCCATGCTGGTAGAAACGATCATCTTCGGCCGCCAGGATCGCTTGTTTCATGACGGTTGGCACATCCTCAAAGCGGACCAGGTTGCGTCGCTCCTCGCCAAACTCGCCGATCAGGAGGTTGTCTGCGCTGAACACCCGGAGCGGGATTTTGGGCTGGTAGTCGGTAAGCGCCTCAATCGACGGCAGGCCCGGGTAGGCCCAACCTACGGCAAAAGCGAGTACTAACAAACCAATGATCAGCGGAGCGAAAACAATGCCGCCCAATATCGTCAACCAGCGGGCAGAACCTGAAAGGGCCATGGGTAATTGACTGGTTTGGTGGGAATTGTTGGGGGCGCAGCTAGGCATTGGCGAGGTCTGTCATGAAACAACCAGCCCAAACGGGTGCCGTAAGCCGCAATTATAACGAGGGCGCACCGACCCATTGTGGTCAGATTCGGGAAACATGCCTTTCAATCATGTTGCAACAATGCAACGCGACTTGAAAGCACGAAAAACTTCCCTTGCACTAATTAACCCGTTAGTATTTAATGTAAATTGTAGACATTACCTCTAATCGCTTGTCCCATAAGGATTTTTATTTGGACGGCAGTTTGAAGGGGGATGTTCTAAACACAAGATGTTGTGTGTAGATAATGGGGACACCCAACATCAGGGGTACTGCGCAACCTTCGAGTGAAGGCGGTTGCGTCAAAGGATGGGGGAAGTAACCTTGGCTCTCGACATATTTAACCCAAAAGCACAGTCGCTGCTCGGCCTCGACATCAGTTCGTCGTCGGTCAAGCTGGTGGAAATCGTGGATGTTGGCAAGAAGGCGTACCGGATCGACCGTTACGTGATCGAACCACTACCCAAGGATGCCGTCCTTGATGGGAACATCACCAACCTTGAGGCCGTTTCGGAGTCGGTCAAGCGTGCCTGGAAGAAAATGGCGACGCGGACCAAAAATGTGGCGTTGGCATTGCCGGCCGCAGCCGTGATTACCAAGAAGATCGTGGTGCCTGCCGGCTTGCGCGACGAAGAACTGGAAGTGCAGGTTGAATCAGAGGCCAATCAGTACATCCCTTTCGCACTGGAAGAGGTGAATCTTGATTTTCAGGTTGTTGGCCCCGCCCCTTCAAGCTCCGAAGAGGTAGAGGTTCTGATCGCGGCTTCGCGCAAAGAAAAAGTCGAAGACCGTGTCGCCGTTGCACAGGCGGCCGGCCTCAAGGCCATGGTCATGGATGTCGAGTCATATTCCATCCAGACCGCCTTTGAAATGATCGAAAAGCAGTTTCCTGGAAACGGTGTGGACCAGTCAATTGCGCTTGTCGATGTGGGTGCCAACGTCATGAATGTGACGGTGCTGCGCAACGGCCAGTCGGTCTACAACCGCGAGCAGGCGTTTGGTGGCAACAATCTGACGCAGGATATCCAGCGGGTCTTTGGCATGTCGGCGGAGGAAGCCGAGAACGCCAAACGCGCCGGTGGATTACCCGAGAACTATGACGCCGAGGTTCTGCAGCCTTTCATGGAGAGTCTCGCGCAAGAGGTCACGCGCGCCATGCAGTTCTTCTTTACCTCGACTTCATACAACCAGATTGACCATATTGTCCTGGCCGGCGGTTGCGCGGTGATTCCGGGGCTGGATGAGATAGTCGCGGCGCGTACGCAGGTCAATACGATCGTGGCGAATCCCTTCGCCAACATGTCCCTCTCCAATCGTATCAAGGCCAAGCAATTGGCGAATGATGCGCCCGCTTTGCTGGTTGCCTGCGGACTGGCCATGAGGAGGTTCGACGAATGATTCGCATCAACCTACTTCCCCACCGGGAACTGAAACGCCAGGCGCGCCGGCGCCAATTCGGTGTCTTGTGCGGCATCGTGGCGGCCATCGGTGCTGCCATCGTGATTGCCGTGGGCGGCGTCATCCAGGGCCAAATTTCGGCTCAAAAGGAAACCAATGCTTTCATCAAGAAGGAAAACGATCGCCTCGAAGGAGAAATCAAGGAAATCGCCAAACTTCAGGAAGAAATCGAGAGCCTGAAAGCGCGCCAAAAGGCCGTCGAGGATTTACAGGGAGATCGCAACATTCCTGTGCATCTGCTTGATGAACTGGTCAAAGCGACACCGGAAGGCATATACCTTCGTACTCTGCGCCAGGCCGGAGCCAAAATCGCCTTGACTGGTGTTGCAGCAAACCAGGCGAAAGTGGCAGACTACGTCCGCAGCCTCGGCAACAATTCACCCTGGCTGGCCAATCCGGAGTTGGTTGAAATCAAGTCAGCGGCGAGTGGGCCGGGCGCCCAGGCGCGCCGCGTGAATGAATTCATCATGAATGTGTCGATTCGGCGGCCAGCACCACCGGCGCCTGCCGCTCCGACGCCCGCGCCGGCTGCCAAGCCAGCCGCGCCTGCGAAATAGATTGGGGATCTCATCATGAACTTGGCAGATCAGTTCAAGAACGTTAACTGGAAAGACATCAGCAATGCGCCGCCGTTGCCAAAATTGCTGGCGATGGTGGCCTTGCTGGTTGCCGTCGTGGTCGCCGGCTGGTACTTCTACTGGAATGGCCTCTCGGAAGAGTTGGCTCAGGCGCAGGCGGAAGAAGCGAAGCTCAAAACGGCATTCCTCGAGCGAAAAAAGCAGGCGGTCAACCTGCCTGAGCTGAAGAAGCAACTGGTCCAGATTGGGCAGTTTGTGGCCAGCCTGGAAAAACAGCTGCCGAGCAAGTCGGAAATGGATGCATTGCTGACCGACATCAACCAGTCCGGCCTGGGCCGAGGCCTGCAGTTTGAATTGTTCAAACCGGGCAGCGTCAACGTCAAGGAGTATTACGCGGAACTGCCGATCGCCGTGCGCGTCACCGGCAATTACCATGACCTGGGCGCGTTCGCGAGCGACATAGCGCAACTTTCGCGGATTGTCACGCTGAATGACATTGTGATTGGTGCGAACCCTGCACCAGGGGGCGGGCCGTTGACGATGAATACGACGGCAAAAACGTTCCGCTATCTGGACTCCGAGGAAGTGTCGGCGCAACGCAAGTCGAAAGCGCCTGCCAAGGGAGGGGCCAAAAAATGAACGGTAAAGCCTGGATTGGCATAACTGCCGTATCTCTGGTTGTTTCGGGTTGTGATGGTGGCAGCAACGAAGACATCAAGAAATGGATGACCGAGGAAAGCAAGAACTTGAAGGGCCGGGTCGAGAAGATTCAGGAACCCAAGAAGTTTGTTGCATTCAAGTACGAGGCCGAGAAAGAGGTAGATCCATTCAGTGGTTCCAGGATCGCCCAGATTGCCGAGGACAAGAAGTCGACGCAAAAAGTGGGAGGCCTCAAGCCGGACTTTGACCGCCCGAAAGAAGTGCTCGAATCGTTTCCGCTTGAGAACCTTCGCATGGTGGGCATGCTGAAACAAAAAGCTGCCTACTTCGGCATCATCAAGGCCGATGCCAACCTGCATCGGGTCAAGATCGGAAACTACATGGGACAGAATTTTGGAATCATCACGGGCGTGACGGAAACCGAGATCACGCTCAAAGAGTTGGTTCAAGACGGTGGCGGTGATTGGAACGAGCGAGTCAGCACGCTGCAACTCCAGGAGGAAAGAAAATGAAATGCACATTCAATTCCGCATTGCGCTGGGCCGCTTCAGCCCTTCTGGCGATGACGCCACTCTGGGCTCAGGCACAAAATGCGATTGAGTCCATCAATGTTACGCAACAGGGGTCGTCGGTCATCCTGAAGATCAACATGAAGGACGCCCCAAGTGCGCCTCCAGCGGGATTTGCGGTTGCAAACCCGCCTCGTATTGCGCTCGATTTCGCCAACACCGTCAATGCGCTTGGCCGCAACAGCCAGGAAATTGGCCAGGGTGATCTGCGCAGCCTCAACGTCGTTCAGGTGGGCGAGCGCTCGCGCATGGTGCTCAATTTGAAAGGTGCCGCGACATTCGATTCCAAGGTCGACGGCAAGTCAGTGCTGATTACCCTGACTGGTACAGGTGGCACCGGCGACACGGCAGTACGCCCCACGCATTTTGCCGAGGCACGTTCCGGCGATGCCAAGTCGTCCTTGCGCGATGTGGATTTTCGACGCGCTGCTGACGGTTCGGGACGCATTGTCGTTGAATTGGCGCAGAGCAATACTGGTGTTGACATTCGCCAGCAGGGCCAGACATTGGTGGTAGATTTCCAGAAAGCGACCCTGCCGGAAAATCTGCGTCGGCGGCTTGATGTAGCTGATTTTGCGACCCCGGTACAGACCGTGAACACCTTTTCACAAGGTGACAATGTGCGCATGGTGATTGAGCCCAAAGGGTTGTGGGAACACAACGCGTATCAGACCGACACCCAATTCGTGATCGAGGTCAAACCGGTACGTGAGGATCCGAATCGTCTGGTGCAGGGCAGCCGCGGTGGTTACAACGGCGAAAAGCTCTCGCTCAATTTTCAGAACATTGAAGTGCGCGCAGTGCTGCAGGTGATTGCCGACTTCACAAACCTGAATATCATTACCAGCGATACCGTCGCAGGCAACCTTACTCTGCGCCTCAAGGACGTGCCGTGGGATCAGGCACTGGATATCATCCTGCAGACCCGTGGTCTGGATATGCGCAAGAACGGCAATGTGGTGTGGATCGCGCCGCGCGATGAGCTGGCCACCAAGGAAAAGCTCGATCTTGAGCAGCGCTCGCAAATCGGCGAGTTGGAGCCAACCAGGACGGAAAGCTTCCAGCTCAATTATCAGAGCGGTGCCAATGTGCGTACGCTGCTGGCCTCCGCTGGCCAGTCGATCCTGAGCAAGCGCGGCCGTGTGACAGTGGACGCCCGCACCAACCAGGTATTCGTGCAGGATACCCCTACAGCGCTGGAAGAAGTACGGAAATTGATTGCCAAGATTGACATTCCGGTACGCCAGGTTCTGATTGAGGCACGGATTGTTGAGGCAACGGATTCCTTCAGCAAGAACTTGGGTGCCCGCATTGGTGTGGCTACCAATGCTGGTGGCGGCTTCAGCACGGCAAGCGTCAATAATGGCTCCCCGCGAACCTTCATTGGCGGCAACGACAACGTCACAGGGTTCAACTCGGGTCAAACGGCCACGGCTAATTCTTTTAATGACTCCTTGAGTTTTGCCGGGCGTGCCGGAGGTTTGTCGGGGATCAACCCCGGCTCATTTGCCGTGACCCTGGCGAATCGCAGTCTGACGCGTTTCATTAACCTGGAACTGTCCGCTCTGGAAGCGGATGGCAAAGGCAAGATTATTTCGAGCCCGCGCGTTCTGACTGCCGACCAGGTCGAAGCGACAATCGAGCAGGGCACGGAAATCCCGTACCAGCAAGCCACCAGTAGCGGTGCGACCTCGGTATCCTTCAGAAAAGCCAGCTTGAGTCTCAAGGTCAAGCCGCAAATCACGCCCGAAGGCAACATCATCATGGAACTGTCGGTCAACAAGGATTCGGTAAGTCCGGTGGCGGCTGGCGCGGCTGGTGTGGCCATTGATACCAAGGCTGTTCGTACACAAGTATTGGTAGACAACGGCGGTACGGTTGTCATCGGCGGCATCTACACCCAGACCGAGACCGACATCCTGACCAAGGTGCCGTTCTTCGGTGATCTCCCGGTGTTTGGCAATGTATTCCGCAATAGCAGCCGGACCAACAATAAGACCGAGTTGCTGGTCTTCATTACCCCGCGTGTGATCAACGATCGGATGGTCGTGCGGTAACCGGTCCGATGTTTCGAAAAAGGCCGGGCGACTGCCCGGCTTTTTTTTGCCTGTAAGGTGACTGATAAACTTCCCTGTCGTGACCAATAACATCATCCTCGTTGGCCTCATGGGCGCAGGCAAGACCACCATTGGTCGCCTGTTGGCTCGTGCATTTCAGCGGCCATTTCATGATACCGACCACGAAATCGAGGCACGCACCGGCGTAAAAGTGCCGGTGATCTTCGAAATCGAAGGCGAGGTCGGCTTCCGCGCCCGTGAGGCGCAGGTGGTGGCTGAACTGTGTGATCGCCGCGATGTGGTGATTGCCACCGGCGGCGGTGCTGTGCTGGATCCGAACAGTCGCAAGGTGATGCGCGAGGCAGGCTGCGTGGTATATCTGAATGCGCAACCGGCGGACCTCTGGCAGCGTACCCGATATGACGTCAATCGCCCGCTGTTGCGGACGGCCGATCCCCAGGGCCGCCTGCGCGAGCTGTATGCGCAGCGGGACCCGCTATACCGGGAGGCAGCGCACCTGATCGTCGATACCGGCAGGCAGAGCCCGCGCCTGCTGGCAGGCAAAATAGAACAACAACTGCGAGACCTATGGAACACACCAAACCTGTCATCGCCCCCACCGACCCCATCCGCAACGAACCTGGCTCCAGAGTCGAACTGCGCGTCGCCCTAGGTGATCGCAGCTATCCGATTGTCATCGGCGCGGGGGTCCTCGACGACGCCGCCTTGTGGCGCAGCACTGGTGCGAGCGTGGCCGTGGTCGTGACCAACGAGAACGTGGCGCCGCTCTACCTGGCGCGTCTTTGCGAGACGCTCGCACTCGCCGGCAAACAGGTTCAGGTGGTGCTTCTGCCCGACGGCGAGGAGTACAAAACCTGGGAAATCTTGAATCGCATCTTTGATGCCTTGCTGGAGCAGCGGCGTGACCGCAAAACCTGCCTGGTGGCGCTTGGCGGCGGCGTGATCGGGGATGTCACCGGATTTGCGGCCGCTACTTATCAGCGTGGCGTGCCATTTGTGCAAGTGCCGACGACGCTTTTGTCCCAGGTGGATTCATCGGTGGGCGGCAAGACAGCGATCAACCATCCGAAAGGGAAAAACATGATCGGGGCGTTCTATCAGCCCCTCATGGTACTGGCAGATACCGGAACGCTCGGCACGTTGCCGCAACGCGAGGTCCTCTCCGGGCTGGCGGAAGTGATCAAGTACGGATTCATCTACGACGCGGTCTTCCTCTCCTGGCTGGAACAGCATCTCGACCGGCTGCTGGCTAGAGATGCGTGGACCCTTACCTATGCGATTCAACGTTCCTGCGAGATCAAGGCGACGATCGTTGCGCAGGACGAACGCGAAACCGGCATCCGTGCCTGGTTGAACCTGGGCCATACCTTCGGGCATGCGATCGAAAGCGGAATGGGCTACGGCGTGTGGCTGCACGGTGAAGCCGTGGCGACCGGCATGGTACTGGCGGCCGACCTGTCACATCGACTGGGGCATCTGGATCAGGCCTCCGCCGCACGCGTACGTCAGTTGATTGACAAGGCCGGATTGCCGACTTCGGCGCCAAGGCTCGGAACCGCTGCGGACGCGCGACGTTACCTTGACTTGATGCGCGTTGACAAAAAGGCCGAAGGAGGTGCCATTCGCTATGTGCTCCTGAAACGCCTGGGCGAGGCTTTTGTCGCTGCCGTACCGGATGGAGAGGTGGCACCTGTGATCGAAGCATCCATGAATACAAGCAAGGCGGGCTGACCCATGTTTGTCCTGGCTCCCTATGCAGCACAACCAGCTGGTTCGCGCTGCCGGCGCCATGCCGAAGAACCCGCTGCCGGTCGCAGTGAGTATGGGCGCGACCGCGACCGCA
>SXGT01174258.1_pt1 | contig 19263 bp, 12 predicted proteins | sample 3176221 | NCBI WGS metagenome assembly SXGT01 (sample SAMN11356862, study PRJNA531348) | freshwater metagenome | isolation source: freshwater sample F1-120 | place: China: Fuxian Lake, Yuxi | collected 2017-12-25
ACGCCTGAACGAGTTGGGGCCGGGCCAACCGCATCGGTCGGCGCTCGATGCCTTGCACACGCTGACTCCCGAGATTCTCGTCGCGCCGCATCGCGTGCGCGACCACGACATGGCCCAGTGCTGCTTAGCGGGTCTCTGGCTCTTGCATGATTATCTGGATGAGGCGCATCGACTGGTCCAAGACCTCGATAGTACCTCGGCGGCCTATTGGCACGGCATTTTACACCGGCGGGAGCCCGATTATCCGAATGCCAAGTATTGGTTTCGACGTGTGGGAAAGCATCCGATTTTTGCGCAATTGACGGTGGCTGCGCAGCGAATAGCCGAGATGCCACCTGCAGCCAGTGGTGCAGAGCAGGGGGGAGGCCGCGCATGGCCTTGGGACAAATCGATTTCGGTTTGGGATCCCAACCGTTTCGTAGATGCATGTGAGCGAGTTGCCGCAGACCCCGAGCTGGAATGGGCCCGCCAACTCTGTCAACGGCTGGCTCGCGAGGAGTCGGATATCTTGTTCGATTTTTGTTACCTCGCTGCGATAGGGGCCACCTGATCGTGGCACAAGCTTCCAGCCTGTGGGAGTGGCATAGGCTTCCAGCCTGTGGGAGCTGTGGTAAAAATGCGATCGACAGGCAAGGCCCCGATCCGGCTACTTGGGGGCCAAGCGATAAAGGCCTTTGCCATCTGGGGCGACGATGGTCAAGAAAACCTCGCCATCTTCCGCTTCGCCGAACGAGAGCACGGCCAATTTGTCGCTGGGGACTCTCGCGACGGACAGCACCTTCTTGCGTGTTGCGTCGTAGTGCAACGCCCAGATTTTTCCGGTCAAATAATCAGCAAACAGATACTTGCCCACTAATGCGGGAACCTGCCTGCCGCGATAGACGAGTCCGCCCGTGATGGAGAGGCCCACTTGGTGGTCGTATTCCCAGATGGGATCGATCAGGTCCGGGCGAGCATCGCTGCCGTCTCGGCCGAAGGGGTGATTGCCTTCGCGTAGTGACCAGCCATAGTTGCCCCCCTTGGTGACCAGATTGATTTCCTCCCAAAGATTTTGTCCGACGTCGGCAGCCCACAGATCGCCGGTTTCTCGATCAAAGGACAGACGCCAGATGTTGCGCCAGCCATACGACCAGATTTCCGGTTGTGCGCCCGGCTGGTTGACAAAGGGATTGTCCTTGGGGACGGCATACATCTTTCTGGCGGCCCGATCTTGATGGTCGACATCGATGCGCAGGATCGAGCCCAACAACGTCTGTAAATTCTGCCCGTTCCCGAGGGGGTCATTCCCGGCGCCGCCGTCACCGAGTCCGACATACAGGTAGCCGTCCGGGCCAAATGCCAGGGTGCCTCCGTTGTGGTTCCAGTAGGGTTGTGGAATGCGGAGCAACACTTCCTCGGAAGCCGGGTCGGCTCGATTGGGATCATCCTTGGAGACGCGAAAGCGTGAAATGATCGAGGTAAGCGGTTTGGAACGCGCCGTGTAGTAGACGAAAAATTGCCCGTTGTCACGAAACTTGGGATGAAACGCCAGTCCCAACAGCCCTTTTTCGTTTTCGGCATCTTCGTAATCGACGCGGTCGGTGATATCCAGAAAAATCTGGCTGGACTTTGATTGCGGGTCTTGCGGTACAATGTGTGCGACGCCGTGTTGCGTCATGACAAAGAGCCGCTGCGATCCATCTCCTGCGTGAGTGGCAACGACAGGTCGGAAAGGTTGCTGGCGTCCCTCCGCATCGACCGGTTCCCAGCCATCCCATTTCAAGTCGGGGTAGGCGAGCGCCACTTGCACCTGCTCCAGGGTCTCGTCGCTTGGCTCGAGAGGCGTACCATCGACTGGCAAGGCACGAATCTTGATGTTGCGATAGGCGACTTCGTCGCCGTGGTCCTGTAGGCAAAGGTGTCCGCGAGACGCCTTACCAAACTGTGGAAACTTCGAAAACTTGCTTTGCGCTACTTTTTCATTCCAAAGCTCACTTCCTTTGACGAACTTTGAATAGCGAACTCCGTTCATCATGATTTCGCCCCCCAGAGGAGTGACACGCAGCTGCACCGTATTCCATTGACCGGCGGGACGCGTCGCGTCGGGGATTTCCGTGGACTTGAACAATGGGGCCGGCGGGTACAGTTGATAGAGCCAGCCGGACTTCTGTGGGTCATGGCCGTCGCGGTTGTCTTGGATCTGAACTTCGGGTCCCGATTTCCAAGTGGCGTCCGCATCCTCCAGGACATGAAACATGATGCCACTGTTGCCGGCCTTGCTAATCCGATAGTCGATCGACAATTCGAAGCTGTCGAATTGGTCCTCGGTGATGATGTCCCCCGCGCCAGCGCCGACACGCACCAGGGCACCGTCGCGAACGGCCCAGCCGGCAGACACGTTCTTACCCCGAAAGTTACGCCAGCCGGCCGTACTGGTGCCGTCAAACAGCAAGCGCCATCCCATGCGGCGTTCGGCAGCGTCCAGCGTATTCACGTCGGCAGCCGCACCAACGGCGGGGAGCCAGAGGGCCATGATCGTCAGCGTTAAAACTGCAGCGCGGGGCATCTTGAGGGCTCCAGAAGAGTGGAGAGGTCGACAAAACTGCCTAGATCGTAGGGGAGATTAGCCGGTATCGTCAACTTGGCGTTCAGAGGCCGGTCCGTGGTCCGCCGGGCCGTTTGCTTTGCCGGCGGTACTGCGATAGAGTGGGGGGACGTTGTTGCCCGACGATTTTCCTTTATCGCGGGCAATAATTGTGGTGCGTTGATAGTCAACACAAATGCTTGGAGTTCTCCCATGCCCCGTTGGATTATTGGCTGGTCGGGTCGTCTTGCATTCTGCTTGGAGTTGGCGTGCGCGGTCCTGCTTGGTTCGTGGGGAAGCTTACATGCTGCCGATCCTGTTAAGTACCTGAGGTTTCAGAAGGGGGACGTCGTTGCCTACGGTCGGTTGGAGGGGGAACGAGTACGTCAGCTCGACGGCGACCTGTTCAGTACATTTTCCGCGACGGATACGACTCACGCGTTGGCGGACGTAAAACTCCTTCCACCGACGCGGCCGACGCAAGTTTTTGCGTTGGCCGGCAATTATCGCAGTCACCTGAATGACGACAAAATACCACCCAAGTACATGATTCCGCAACCATTTTTTAAGAGTCCGTCCTGTTTGGTTGGGCAGGGGGAATCAATCGTCATTCCCAAGGATGCCAAGACGGTGCATTTCGAAGCGGAGTTGGTGGTCGTCATTGGCAAGACATGTCGCAATGTGTCACCCGAGCAGGCCTTGGACCACGTCCTTGGTGTCACGGCGGGTAACGATGTGAGCGAGCGGATCTGGCAGGGGGATGCAGAGGCCAAAGATGTGCAATGGTGGCGGGCCAAAGGGGCGGATACCTTCGGTCCCGTTGGGCCCTACATTCTGACTGGTATGGATTATGGCAACCTTCTGCTTCAGCTGCGGCTGAACGGCAAGGTGATGCAGGAGGAGAAGTCGGATCACCTGATTCATAATATTCCCAAAACGGTCAGCTTCATTAGCCAATACATCACGATGCACCCAGGCGACTTGATTTTTATGGGTACGCCTGGAAAAACGGAGGCTATTAAGGCCGGGGATGTGGTTGAGGTGGAATTGGAAGGGATGGGCGTCTTGCGCAATCCTGTGGTGGCTGAGTAGCCAACGCATTGCGCCACGTCAGAGCCATTGAGCCGAATGCTGCGGCGGTTATGCGGCCACCGTTGCGGCGAGGCGGATGGAGCGATAGGGGAGTCGAACCACACATGCCCGTGAATCATGATAGCGATCGCCCGGCCGCGGGGTTGTTGGCCCAGTCGCTGGGTTCGCTGCCGATTGTGGAGCGTCCCCGGATTGGCCCCGCCACCCAGCCACTCCCCATGACCATGGCCGAAGTTCGCGACCGCGGCTGGGATGAAGTGGATGTGGTCTTCGTGACGGGAGACGCCTATGTGGACCATCCCAGCATGGCCATGGCCTTGTTGGGGCGAGTTTTGGAGGCGGCTGGCTTCCGGGTTGCCATATTGAGCCAACCCGACTGGCAATCGTGCGAACCATGGCGACAATTTGGCCGTCCACGTCTGTTCTTCGCGATCAGCGCCGGCAACATGGATTCGATGATCAATCACTATACGGCCAGCCGGAAGGTGCGCAATCGCGACGCCTACTCACCCGGTGGCCGTATCGGCCTGCGACCGGATCGTGCCACGCTGGCCTATTGTCAACGCGCTCGCGAGGCCTACAAAGGGGTGCCGGTGATTGCCGGCGGTGTCGAGGCTTCCTTGCGCCGCCTAGCCCACTACGACTATTGGAGCGACAAGGTCCGACGTTCTATCTTGTTGGATTGCAAAGCGGACATGCTGGTCTACGGCATGGGTGAGGACGCCATCGTTGAGATTGCGCAGCGACTTGAGGCCGGCGAAACCGTACGCGACTTGAGGTCCATGCGCGGAGTCGCCTATGCCATGGGGGCCTCCGAAACGCCCCCCGAAGATGCATTGGTTCTGCCAAGTTTTGAGGAGGTGTGCCAGAGCAAGCCGGTGTTTGCGGAAGCGACCCGCATGATTCATAACGAAACCAACCCCTACAACGCGCGGCGGTTGGTACAACGGCACGATCGACAACCGGTGGTTTGCAATCCGCCTCGCCTTCCCGTGTCGCAGGCCGTTATGGATCGCATCTACGGGCTTCCCTACACGCGCCGTCCGCACCCGGTGTATACCGAGCCAATCCCGGCGCACGATATGATCAAGGACTCCATCACGATCATGCGTGGTTGTTTCGGCGGTTGCACGTTTTGCTCGATCACCGCGCACCAAGGACGCATCATCCAGTCGCGCAGCAAAGAGTCGGTCCTGCAGGAGATCCGCGGGATGACGGCGGACCCCGAGTTCAAGGGGGTCGTCAGCGACATTGGCGGTCCCACGGCCAATATGTACGAAATGAAGTGTTCCAGACCGGAAGTCGAGGCCGTTTGCCGCCGTCAATCGTGTGTGCATCCGACCGTTTGCAAACTGTTGGGTACGGATCACGGACCCTTGATTCAACTGATGCAGGAGGCTCGGCAAGTGCCTGGCATCAAGAAGGTCTTGGTTGCCAGCGGGATTCGTATGGATCTGGCCCGAAGGTCACCAGAATACATGCGAGAATTGGTGCGGCATCACGTCGGGGGCCTCCTGAAGGTGGCCCCAGAACATACCGATCCCCACGTACTGGACAAGATGCGCAAACCGAGTACCGATGATTTTGAACGATTCAGCGCCTCATTTGACGCGGAATCCAAGCGAGCGGGACGCAAACAGTTCATCGTGCCGTACTTCATTGCCAGCCATCCCGGGAGCGATCTGTCCGCCATGATCGATCTGGCGGTGTTTCTCAAACGAACCGGCTACCGACCCGATCAAGTACAGGACTTTATTCCCGCCCCCTTCGACGTGGCTACGGCCATGTATTACACCGGTATTGATCCCTTCACACGCAAGAAAGTCTACGTGGCGCGCCAGTTGCAAGACCGCAAGATGCAACGTGCCTTGATGCAATTCTTCAAGCCAGAAAATTACTTTGAGGTCCGCAAAGCGCTCGAGGCGGCCGGTCGTAAGGATCTGATCGGTAGCGGCTGTGATTGTCTCATACCGGCACAGCCGCCGCGTGAGGCCATCCTGGCTCGCCGGTCACGCGCCACATCGCAGTTTCAAGGCCAATACGTCCACAATCCCGACGGCGAAGACGATTCGGCCCCCGGAAGGCCGTCTGGGAATCCATCCTCACGGAAACAATCCCGGTTGGGGGCTGGCAAGGGATATCGACCCAAGGACACACGTCCTGCATCGCGCACTGCGGGAAAAAAACGGCACCCACCCCGATCGAACTGAGATCCATCCCATGCGACTGATTCTGTTTGATATCGACGGCACGTTGATCGATACCGGAGGAGCTGGCGGCTGGGCCATGCGCCTCGCTGTGGAGAGCGAATTTGAGCGGCTGCCCAGCAGCGAAGGTGTGGCCTTTGCTGGCCGAACCGATCGGGCGATCACGTCCGAGTTGTTCCGGCTGCATGCAATTGAGGATACACGCGACAACTGGGAACGCTTTCAAAATCGGTTCTTGCAGCACCTGGCGCCTTGCCTGCAACAACGGTCCGGACGGGTCCTGGGGGGAGTCGTTCCCCTGCTGGATTATCTGGCAGAGCGATCCGATACGCAGATCGGACTGCTCACGGGAAATCTGCGTCACGCGGCGCGAGTCAAGCTCGAGCACTTTGGCTTGCATGAGTATTTCATGGTGGATGACAAGCCGGCCATCGGTGGCTTTGGCGATGCTCATCACGATCGCGATGATGTGGCACGCGAGGCGCTGGCGAGCGCACAGCGGCACGTGGGGGACCGGGTGGCGTGGGAGTCCGTGTGGGTGATTGGTGATACGCCGTTGGATATTCAATGCGCCCGGGCCATCGGGGCGCGGATTCTGGCCGTGGCCACGGGTGTTCATAGTGCCGAGCAATTATCGATCGGCGAGCCCGATGCGCTGCTCAGTGATTTGACGCAGGCGGCAAGTATCTTGGATCGCCGGTAGCCTCGCCGGCGTGCTTCGGTGATGGGCGAGATGGGCGAGATGGGAGTGATGGGATTAATGGGAGTCATGACACTAGGTGGGTTAGCGGTCCTCATTTTGGGATCGCCACATCTCCAATCGCGCGGGGAGTGCTTCGGGGCTGGTGACTCCGGTCGTCCCTAATTGCTGAATGGTCAATGAGGCCACCAGGTTGCCGATCAAGGCGGCTTGCTCTAGCGACGCGCCGCCACAAATCGCCAACACGGCCCCGGCCGTCGCGCTGTCGCCGGCCCCGGTTGTATCAATGGGGCCATCGACGTGAACGGCCGGAACAAGTCTCCAATCGGGATCGCTGACGAGCATTCCGCAATCGCCGCGCGTGACCACGACGGGTGCTTGGTTACGTTCTCGCAGCCGGCGCGCGGCTTCCGTAAGCTGCTGCTCATCGACATGCGTGCCCGGTGGTGGTTGTCGCAGTTCAAGAACTTCAAATTGGTTGGGCTTGATGAGCATATGACGAAAATGGCGCAGGTGACTGCGACTGTCGGCCCAGAATAGGATCTGCGGTCGGGATCGGGCCAGTTCGATCACATGCTCTCGCACTTGCGGTGAGACCACGCCCCCCTCGTCTTCAACCTGATCTAGGACAATCACCGCATCTAAGTCGTCGATGATCGCGTTCAACGACCGTATGACTCGCTGGGCGAGGGTTGCGGTGGCGGGCACGCGGTTTTTTGTATCGTAACGCGGATGCTCGCCTGCCAAGCCAGGCGTGTGCACATCCCGTGGTTTCAGGTAGGTGGGGGTATGGACGGTGTCCACCACATGCAGGTGCTCCGTCGAGCAACCCAAGTGTTTGAGTCCGCGTGTTAACTCGAACCCTTCGCCATCATCGCCGATCCAGCCGATGGCGTGCAGTTTCCCGGCACCGAGGGCCGACAAGTTACCGACTACAGTCCCTGCTGCCCCTGGGCTGGAGCGGATCCCGACGACTTGGTGCGCCGGTAACCCCGTCTCCACGCTGACCTCTTGCAGACCGGGCTCGATATCGAGGTACTTGTCGAGGAAGAAATCTCCCAATACGGCAATTCGGCTGTGTCCAAATCGAGACACAATTTCTGAAAGTTGTGCCAGCGTGAGGGGCGTGGCGTTATTAGCCATGGCCATCGATGGTTGAATTCCTTGGGTCGCTGGGAAGTGGTTGTTGGCTGCTGCGTGAGGATCGTATCGCACGACGGCAGAATTGGCAACCGACACAGGTTCACTCGTAGCCGGGCCTCCGATACTCCCGAGCGCCCGCTTTCGGGGACCTGGGGGGTGGGCCGTTCCCTTTCGCCTCCAGCCCCCGCCAGATCCCCAAAAGTTTGGCACGACTTGTGCTTCTACATGCCTGAGGTCGGATGCCACTCGCTCCGCAGGCGAGTTTTCCGAGGTTTTTGGAGGCCGATCGGGTGACATGTGGAGATGTGGCTCGCACCGTGTGGCCTTCTGGCATCAACCGAGGCCATGGTGTGCGGCGACTGTCGTAAATTCGAGGGGAAACGGGTACGACAGGCGTCTTGGGGCCGGGCTCCAGAAAAATGGTTGACATAAGTTTAGATGGCAATTAGCGTGAAATAAGAGGCATTTTTGTAGGCACGTGGCGCGTCAAAGTTGCGACCCATCGCAACGGCTCTTCTCCTCGGCACGACGCGCCCAGGAACGGAACAAATCGACCCGTGTGCGTAACCCCAAGCAGGGATACGCCGCTTCACTCCCGGATGCTCAGTCTGCGCCCGGGATTTTTGACTTCGTCGGAAATCGATGGTCGTCATGTCGGCTGAGGGTGCGCGCAGGGATCGATTAGTAGGCGTTGGTGGCTTGGTTTGTGGTGTCGAGTCGATTTTTGTGGAACAGAAGAGAGGCAGATCCAATGAGTTGCAACTTGAGACGAGTGCTGATGCAATCGCTGTTGGCGATTGTCGGGTGCCTGGCGTTGAACGCTGGGACTGGTTACGGGGCCATTATTGGTGTGACGGGACAGGGGAACATCCTGATTCCGGACAATACGCCCAATACCGGGGCGACGGCCAATTTCTTCAACGACACGGGCGTCAATCGCCGGATCCACGGCTGGAACGAACTGCAGAACGTCCGTTTACAGCAGGATATCACGGTGGACATCGTGAATCCCGGTTTCTACGGTGGTCCTTTCACGTCCGCCAATGCGACCATCGCTGCGGGGACCATGGTCAGTAGCCACTTGCTGTATTTTGATCCACTCCGGTCCACACAGCGTCAGGCGGAGTTCACCTTTGATAGCGACATTATCGGGATCATCGTGTTGTCGGATATTCCCGGCAACGATCGATTCCTGAATAGTGACTTCCTGGGGAACCCGCTGACGGCCTATCCCGGTGCTCACTTCAATCTCCGAGGTGTCGAATTCGGCCCCGAGACGATGACGTTGAGCGCGGATCGACGTACCTTGCACGTGTGCTTGGTTGCATCGGATCCAGGCGACCAGGTTCGCGTGATCACACGCTGCGACGTTCCCGAACCTGCCTCGGCCCTGCTGGGCTTGGTGGGGCTGATCGGTGCCGTCGTGGGACGTCGATCGATCGCCGGTATGTTGGCCTAGTCCGAGCATCGATTCGGACTTTGCTGCCCGACTTCAATCGGCCCCGTCCGCCATGGCTTGACCCCAATTCCATGGTGCGGCGGGGGCCGATACGGGCGTCTTAATGGCGTCCTGGTGCCGCATTCGCTGTGTCTGAACATCGCCATGTCTCTTTCTGGACTCTGCGTTTTCTGTCTCTGGACTTGGCGTACTCCGCGCCTTGGCGGTAAATCCATGTCCAATCGACGTCAGTCCATTTGAACCGCGGAGGCGCGAAGTTCGCCAAGGTGAGTCCGCCAGGGCCGCGCGCCAACGAAGGTAGGTGTGGTCGTGGGACTATTGTCACCGGCGATTGTCACGTAGTGCCCGGCGGGCCATCAACAGGATGAGTGGCCAACTGCTGTTGGGCTCGGGCACGGCAACGGCCAGAGGCGCCGTCACCGACGATGCCGGGTTGCCAGGGGATAGGATGCCGCCGGTGTTCACGAAGTTGCCCATCAGCGTCCCAGTGCCGGCGATCGTGCCTGCATTGGCGATCAGTTGCCCACCGCTACCGATAGCCCCCGTGTTGAGGAGCAGGGTGCCACTGCCTGTCTTGGTCAAAGAACGGCCGGCCAGGTTGAGGCTGCCACTGAAGGTGAGTTGGTCTCCGGCGCTGACGTCGAGCAAAGTATTGCTATTGAGGACGACGGCGGCGGAAAACTGGTGGTCGCCTTGGACCACGCTCAGTTGCGCGTCACCGCTGCTCGCTTCCAACTGCACGGTTCCCGCGCCCCCGATGGTATAGCTTCGGCTGTTATCGAACGTGATGGACTTGGCGGTGACCGTCCCACTTGTTGTGATCGTCCGGTCCTGCGAAATGGCGTTGCCAAACATCACGGGGGTTTGATTGCTGTTCGGAACCGACGTCTGCAGCCAATTCGTGCCGGTATTCCAGCTGCCGTTCTGGTCCAGATTCCAGCTGCGCTCTTCTACCAGGAGCGACGCATACAATTGGTCCATCGAGACCTTGACGTTTTCCAGGGAACCGACCACCACGTAGGAACGAAAGTTATAGACTCCGGCGGGATTGTCGATGCGAAACACGTTGTTCCACTTCACGACATCATCCGTGGGGAACCGCCATCGCCCGTAGCCGGCGGTTGGCCAAGCTTGTTGCGGTGAGTCGGGCGAGTAGATCCCCATGGCATGATTGCCGTTTGCGAGGGCGAAGATGATCGGCAGCGACTGTTCTCCCGGACCATCCGAGAGGGGGGCCGTGTTCGTGGCGCCATTCTTCACGTCGTAGGTGTAGAATTGCGAAAACTCTTCCGGCATGTAGCCGGTCAGGACCTCGAACACACCGTGCGTATGGGTTTCATTGGCGGGGATCGTGAATTGTGTCCGATATTCAATCACGTGGGCCATGCCGGGGAGGCCGATCGTGACCTGCTTGTTCAGGATGTGATTTGAGACGGTCGCGCCGCTGACCGGATTCCAAAAGGCCATCTGGGTCTGCGTGGCCAACACGTTGTGGACGCCCGTGCCGTTGCTGCTCCAAGTCGATAGTCCCTGGAGTACACTGCTGCTGGGGCTCGGGTTGGCTCCATTCGCGGCCGAGCCTGCCTCGGTGGGGTTAAAGGCTTCACCCAGACCGTCAAAGCTGGAGGCCGACTGCAGCTGTCGACCGTGGTCGAAGTCGTTGATGTATTGTTTGTTGTTACTCCCCCAGCGCAGCGATGTAATGGCCCCGGCGTTATGCGCCGCAGTGGAGATCGTGATCGGCCATGGGCCAGCCATCGCGGAAATGGTCGAGTCACCCCAGGCGGCCAGCACAGTTCGAGTCGGTCCCAACCAGACGGCCGCCACAAGTAGGATTGCCTGAATCTGGCCGCTGGGTTGACGGCAGCCAATGTGCGAAGGCGGGACGCGTGTGGACGTCATGGGTTGATCCTCAAGGTTCGAGTGGACCGGTTGTCGCCAGTAGCGACCGCATGCGGGACGAAACGAAGAACGGCCGATTAGCGACGGGACGCATGCCGAGGAGGGCCCCCCCACACGGTGTCCAGCCGGACGCTTGGCCTCTATCTTTCATGCTACGTATTGGCACGCATCCAAGTCAAGCGCATTCGGCCTTCTGGGCCATCGTTTCGGCGACTGGTTGTGCCCACTCCAGGTGGCCATTTGCACGGACGCCAAAAGGACGGGAATGCCCGGTGTGTACGCGGTCTGAGCGGCCGGTTAGAATGGGGAAACCCCGGTTTTCTGTGGAAAGTGCCTGCCGATGAGTTACCACTTCACGCCCGATGAGATCGCTTTTTACCAAGAGAACGGTTACCTGACGGGACCGCGCGTCTTGGACGACAACCAGATTCGGCGCCTGCATCAGCGGATCGACGACCTGCTGCACGACCGGATTGAGTTCCCCGATCATCTCAAGGGGGAGGCGAGTGAAAAGTTGAGGGCCAAGGGCCAATTGCCTTCCGTCAAGATAGTCAATATCTTTCGGCACGACCCGGTGTTTGCGGAGGTGCTATACAACCCGCAGATTGGCGTGTTGGCCTCCGATCTGATGACCCCCCCCGTGCGGGTGTGGGAGGATCAGATGATCTTCAAGCCGGCCTTTGACCAGAAGGCCGTCTTGGCGTGGCATCGCGATTTCACCTATTGGGATCAAGTGGGCCCGCCGGATCTGGGAACCTGTTGGATCGCCTTGGACGATGCAACGGTGGCCAACGGTTGCATGCATGTGATACCGGGGAGTCATCGTTGGCAGTTGGACTACACTCGCGACGATGTGGACGTCACCGATCCCGAGTGGTTGCTCAAGCACCCCAACATACCAGCGGGCGCCGATATGACCCCCATTCCGTGTGAGGTGAAGGCGGGGCACTGCCACTTTCATCATTGCCTGACCTTTCACGGTTCGTATGGAAATCGAACGGATAACATGCGGCGCAGCTACATCCTGCATCTGATGCCCGGAACCACGCGTCGGACTGGGAGTAATTGGAACAACCGCCAGGGCAATGTTGAATCGGTGCCGATCGGTGCGGTTGTGTGTGGTCCGGACTATCCTGAGTTGGTCACGATTTCGGAGTGAGCATGTCAACCGGCTGTCGCATTGCCGCCCTTGTTACAACCTATTTCCCCATCTCTCATGCGGATGTGATCGTGACCCGCTGGATCGAACCGCGTGCCACGGATCCGGATTGGGGTTGGAGCGATCCACAAAGCCGTATTGTCTCGCTGTACGTTGTCGAAACGGCCGATGCGAGCCGTAGAACGACCGAGTTCTACGGACGCGACTTAAGTCAGGAAATTTCCCGACAATACGGGATACCCATTTTCACTTCGATTCGCGACGCGCTCACGTTGGGTGGTGATGCCTTGGCGGTCGACGGCGTGTTGTTGATCGCCGAGCACGGCCATTTTCCCTACAACGAGTTCGGTCAGAAACTCTATCCGCGCAAGGAGTACTTCGACGAGATCGTGTCGGTCTTTCGCCAGTCGGGGCGTAGCGTGCCGGTTTTCTGCGACAAGCATTTGTCCTGGAAGGGGGAGTGGGCCCACGCCATGGTCCAGGCGTCGCGTGACATGGAGTTCCCCTTGATGGCGGGTTCCAGCTTGCCGTGTGTTGGAGTGGAACCGGCGCCGGATCTGATTGCACGCGGCATCATGGAAGAGTACGTCGGGATTTTCTATTGCGGGGCGGAGGTTTATGGTTTTCATAGCTTGGAGTTGATGCAGTCGTTGATCGAAACGCGACGCGGTGGTGAGGCGGGAATCGTGGCCATCACCGCCTATCAAGGGGACGAGGTATGGCAGGCGATGGACCGCGGGGTTTGGTCTCGGTCCCTCTTCGACGCGGCACTCGCCTCGTCCCGCACGGCCAAGAAGGAGGGGGACGTCCGACAGAACATCAAGCCGAATCCAGAATTTCCGGGCTTTCCCGGCCTGTGTGCGTTTCATCTTGAACATGCGGATGGACTGAAATCCACGCATGTGATGCTGCACGGACATTTGGAGGATTTCACCTACGCTCTACGCTACCAAGGAGATCCTCGCCTGCGGGCCGGGTGTTCATTGATCACGGCTGGTGGGCCGGCGAACCACTATGGGCACTTTGGCACATTAAATCGTGTGGTGCAGGAGATGTTTTTGACGGGACGGGCCCCCATTCCCATCGAACGGACTTTGCTCACCACGTGCACCATCGAGCGCTGCACGCATGCATTGAAGGAAACCGGCGTTCGCTTCGAGACCCCAGAACTCCGATTGCCCTACCAAGGACTGGCTACCTACGCCGCATGCCAACTTCCCAAGATTCGACTCGCGCCGGTTGCTTGAGTCACCAGATCCGATCCCTCTCCATAAAGACGATCCATCCATGTTCAGAAAGTCTGTCAAACACCTTGTGGGCCTATGGCTGGCGCACCTGTTGGTCGCCTCAGCGCACTTACAGGGGGCGCCGACTGTGCTCCCCGTCGGTCGCTTTGACTTCGTGGACAACACGGGATCTGGCGCGAGAGAGTTATCGGGAATTACGTGGCTGGGGGGGAATCGCTATCTGGCCGTGAATGACGAATCCTCAATCGTCCATCCCATGACGATCCATGTGGACGCGAACACAGGCGCGATCTCCTCTGCGCAGATTGATCCCGCGGGCATCTGGCTGCGCGACGCCAATGGCCTTCCGTTGACGGGTACCGACTTGGAGGGGATTGTTTCCGACGGCCAGCGGCTGTGGGTCTCGAATGAGTCGGGGCCGCGCATCACGATGCATGATCAGACGACGGGCATCCAGCAGCAATTGCTGACGACGTCCAGTCATCCGACATTGGGCGTATTCCAGAATATTGTCGCCAATCGAAGTTGGGAGTCGCTAACTCGTCGCGTGGATGGCAGCCAAATATGGACTGCTAATGAAGAGGCTTTGACCGTCGACGGGCCGCCAGCGACCACTACCCTGGGGACCGTGGTACGACTGCAACAATTCGATGGAAACCTCAACCCCACACGCCAATGGGCGTACCGCACGGAACCGATCCCCGGCAGCGTGGGAAGTGGCCAAGAGCGAAGCGGCGTGGCCGATATGTTGGCGCTGGATGACGGCAACCTGCTGGTCATGGAACGCGGTCTGGGGCTTGGATTTCGGATCGGCTTGTACTTGGTTCAAGGAGCTACGGCCACCGATGTCTCTCAGCCGCCGTTTCAGTCAGGGCTGATTGGAAAGACCTACACGGCCGCCACTAAGCTGCCCCTATGGTCAACCACCTTCCCGAATACGACTTCGAATTTTGAAGGCGCAACCTTGGGGCCGACGTTGGCCGATGGCTCACGGAGCATCCTTCTGGTGCGAGACAACGGCAGTGGCTCGAGTCATTCGCTATTTGCCTTGCGATTGGTCCAGGATCCACCCGTTGCCGTGCACTGGCAGGACCCGATCAGTGGCGATTGGACCGATGCGGCGCGGTGGAGCACCGCCGCTGTTCCGCAAAATGGAGCGCCGGTCGGTACGCGGTACGACGTGATCATGGACGCTGTGGGAGGTGCCTATGAAGTCGTGCTGAACACCACCATCAACGTGCGCCAATTGTCGCTACAGACCGGCATATTGACGGGGGAGGGGACGTTGGTTGGCGATGTCACGAACGCAGCCGTCGTGAGCCCGGGGGGGGCTGCAGTCGCGACCTTATCGCTAATGGTCCCTGAGCCGTCGGCATCGGCACTGTTAACTTTTGGTGCGGCCCTGTTGATGCGAGGTCGCGTAATATACATGCGACGACCTGGGTCGGGATCATGATGCAACCAGTTCGCGTAGGGATCTTAGGATGCGGCTTTGTGGGCCGGTTGCATGCCCAACGGCTCGCGGCCGATGCGCGGGTCGTTCTTTCTGTGTTCTGCGATCCCGATCGACAGGGAGCAACCAGGTTGCGTGACGAGTTCGCTTCCCAGGCGGCGGTGGAGACTGAAGCGTCTGCGGCACTGGAGTCCCATCCATTGGATGGCGTGGTCATTTGCTCCCCCACCCCCTTGCATCACGCACAGGTCTGCCGGGCCTTTGATCGGGGCCTGCATGTACTATGCGAGAAGCCCTTGGCCTCGACGCGTACGCAGATCGAGGACCTTTTGGCCCGTGCGCGGTTGTCGGATCGCGTGTTTAGCGTATCGCTCCAACGGCGCTACCTCGCCCCGTACCAGACGGCTCGCCGCGAACTGCAAGAACGTGCCGAGCAATACGGGGCAATACGTCAGGTACACGTGTTTGTCTGCGAACGATGGCACCAAACGATTCATGGTACTTGGCGTGATGATCCCCAGGTGGGCGCCGGATATTTCGGCGACGCGGGAAGCCATCAGATCGACGCCGTGTTCTACATCACCGGACGGCAAGCTGAGCGTGTCTTGGCGGTGAGTGATCGTCGCGGGAGCCGTGTGGAGATCGCGACGCGCGTGCTGGCACGCCTCACCGGCGGCGTGGACCTTTCCGCCGATTTCGTGGGAGATGCCCATCATATGCGCGAGGATATTCATTTTCATTGTGAGCACGGTGATCTTCTGCTACGCAATCAACAGGTTTTTTATGCTCGGCAGAATCAGTGTGATGCCATCACGGATTTGTTGCCAGGCACGACGCCCGATCACGCCTTTATCGATGCCATCGTTGCGTACCAGCCAGGTAACTGCCCCCTCACGCTTTCCCCAGCCAGCTGCGCGCTCCCCCTGTTCGATTGGACGGCCGCCGTGTTGCGTTCGGTAGGTGGGCGGCTATCCGCAGAGGACGTGGCCCATTGGACGACGGTAACTGGAGAAAAAAACTGATGTTCGTCAGGCGACTGGCTGGTCAATGGTTGTTCGTGTGGCTTTTGGCATGTGCGGCAGCCCCCGCGCTGGGCTGGGATGCCGTCGACTTGCGATGCGAATGGCGCGTGCACCCGAGTGGCGTGGATGAGTCGCAGCCGCGTCTGTCGTGGCGTGTGGTGTCCCCCCGTCGAGGCGCGCGTCAGACGGCCTACCGCATCTTAGTTGCGAGTTCCGAGGAACAATTGCTGAGTAGCCAAGCCGACTTGTGGGACAGTGGTCGGGTCACATCGGATGAGACGTTGAGTCATGCCTATGGTGGACGTGCTCTAGAATCCAACCAGGCGTGCTATTGGAAGGTGCAGGTTTGGGATGAGGAAGGCCGCCCCTCCGCGTGGAGCCAGGTCACCTCGTGGTCGACGGGATTCCTGCGGGCAAGCGATTGGCAGGCAAGCTGGATCTCCTATCGCGATGACCATCCGTTGCACACCGATCGCCAATCTTTATACTTGCCCGCCGCGCGACACTTTCGCAAGGATTTTGAGATTCACAAGCCGATACGTCGCGCGACCCTGTTTGCATCGGCGCTGGGAATCGCCGATTGGCAGCTGAACGGACAGCTGGCGAGTGACGGCTACTTCGAACCCGGTTGGGCCGACTACGCCCAACGGGCCTACTATCGCGTGCATGACGTAACCCGATGGATGCGGCAGGGTAAAAATGCCTTGGGAGCCATCTTGGCCGATGGATGGTACTCCGGTTACGTCGGCTATGGATTGCTGGTCGGTTATGGCCCCAATAAGGTGGGCCGTTACTTCTACGGTAAGACGCCAGCCCTCTTGGCGCAATTGGAACTGGAGTACGTCGACGGCACGCGGGAACGCGTGACGTCAGATACAAGTTGGCAGGTGTCGTCGGATGGGCCATTTCGGGAAGCCGATCTGATCATGGGGGAGTCGTTTGACGGGACGCGCGATCGACCTCAATGGTGCCTGCCAGCAGGGGCAACCGACTGGAAGTGGCAATCAGCGATTCCCGCGCAGGCGAATGTCCCCGAGTCGGTCGTCTTCTCGGACAATCGTGGCGACCGGACGATCACGCTTGGATTCCAGCCCCCACCTCGTTTGCAGGCCTACTCGGCGCCCCCGATCGGGATCAGCGAGGAATTGCCGGCACGAGCGTTGCATGAACCGACCCCGGGTGTCTACATCTTCGACATGGGTCAGAACTTTGCCGGCATCGTGCGGCTGAAGGTGAAAGGTGCGCGGGGGACCAAGGTCCAACTGCGATATGGTGAAATGCTCCATCCCGATGGACGTTTGATGACTGAGAACCTGCGTCGGGCTCGAGTGACCGACGAATACATTCTGCGCGGCGGAGATGCCGAGGAAACGTGGTCACCACGCTTTACCTACCACGGTTTTCAGTACGTGGAGGTGTCGGGATTGGCAGAGCGGCCGTCTTTGGATGCTGTCACCGGATTGGTTCTGCACAATGCTACCCCCTTGACGAGTGAATTTGCTTGCTCAGATGAAGTGATGACGCGGTTTTGGAAGAACACGGTCTGGACCCAGCGTGCGAATTTCGTGGAAGTTCCCACCGACTGTCCGCAACGCGACGAGCGTTTGGGTTGGATGGGGGACGCGCAAATGTATGTTCGGACGGCAACGTACAATGCGGATGTGGCGGCGTTCTTCCAAAAGTGGATGGACGACGTGCGCGAATCTCAGTTGAGCACGGGTGCCTACCCCGACTATGCTCCGTATCCCATGGGACACGGCGCGCCCGGCAAACAGTTTGGTGCCGCATGGACCGACGCTGGCATCATCTGCCCCTGGACCATTTGGAAAGTGTATGGCGATACACGCATTGTGGACCGAAATTGGGACTCCATGACTCGCTTCATGCAATGGCGGCAGGCGTCGAGTCCTGATCATCGAGGTGTCTCACTGGGCAATACCTGGGGAGATTGGCTGAGTGTGGGTGAAACCACGCCCATCGAGTTCATCGATAGTTGCTACTACGCCCACGACGCACGCCTGATGTCGGAAATGGCTCATGCGATTGGGCGTGAGGATGAAGCACGCCGCTACCAGGAATTGGCACAAGCTGTCAAGAAGAAGTTTTTGCAATCCTATGCGCGTCCGGATGGAAGTCTGTCGGTCGATACGCAGTCCGCCTACGTGTTGGCGATCGCCTTTGATATGGTCCCCGCGGAACAACTCGCGTCGCTGGGAGAGCGGCTGGCACAAAAAGTAGCCTCGCATGACTATCGCATGACGACGGGCTTTCTGGGGTCCAAGTACATTGTGCCTGCCTTGAGTGCTACGGGACACACCGAGTTGGCGTTGCGGTTGTTCCAATCACGCCGTTTTCCATCCTGGGGTTATGAGGTGGTGAATGGCGCGAGCACCGTGTGGGAACGGTGGGACAGTTACACTCATGAGCACGGTTTCAACGGTGCGGGTGGGGATCAAAACGCGTCCATGAACAGCTTCAATCACTATGCGTTTGGCTCGGTGATGGAGTGGGCGTTCCGGGACCTGGCTGGAATTGATACCGATGGGGCGGGTTACAAAAAAATTCGCATCTGTCCACTGCCGCCGCAGCCCTCGGCCGCTGTAGATGTGCCAGAGATCACGTGGGTCCAAGCCCGTTACGACGGTCCACGCGGTCCCATTCGCACGGCCTGGAAAAATTCCCCGCAACGTTACGAGTTGGACGTTTCGATTCCGGCCAACTGCACCGCCACGATCTGCTTGCCGGCCCCTGCGGCGGCGATCCAGGAGGGTGGTCTGCCTGTGACCCAGGTCGTTGGCCTGCGCGTCGTGGAAGATATTCCCCGTTCGGTTCGCCTGGAGGCGGTTGCCGGGGATTACCACTTTGAGTTGGTTCCGGAGCGGTCGACCTCGCCCTAGTTGAGCTTGTTTGTGGAGGGAATGGGGCGCACAATGTTAGGACGTTTTCACCGCAGGAACAGTCACACGAGGTTGCATCGTTGCCCGGGACATCAGTTGGCGAGTATGACGAAACGCGCCCGGAGGCAGGCTTGTCTCCCGGTGGGCGCGTGTACGAGCCCTTGCCGGCGGAAATCTCGACGATTCAGCCGGGTGGCGGTGTCTGCATGTCGCTCGAACTGGCTTGGGGCTATGCGCGCCGCTGGTGGTTGCGAACGTTTCGGCCGGGCTACGTTGCCCGCATGCGTTCATTGCGGCGAGGGGAAACGAATCGCTGCCCCTTTGAGCCGTTGGATCCGCGTGACGTGAAGTTCTATCGCAATCAGGGCGGCTATCACTGGCGGCCCGAGGATGATCCGTTCGCCTGGCGCGATCGACTG
>SXGT01266677.1_pt1 | contig 19263 bp, 20 predicted proteins | sample 3176221 | NCBI WGS metagenome assembly SXGT01 (sample SAMN11356862, study PRJNA531348) | freshwater metagenome | isolation source: freshwater sample F1-120 | place: China: Fuxian Lake, Yuxi | collected 2017-12-25
CTTCCGACATGGTGGAGGACGTGGGATCAATTGGTCCAAGCTGAGAGGTAAGACCGAGCCTCTCAGTATGGGCGGGACGGCGTCAGGCGTACTCTCTTTTCTTGGTGGATACGATTCCTTCGCTGGTATTATCAAAAGCGGAGGTAAGACACGTAGAGCGGCCAGTATGGACATATTGGCCGCTAACCATCCAGACATTATGGAGTTTATTCGATTCAAACCAAAGGAGGAACGTAAGCTCAAAGACCTCATAGATACTGGCAACTGGGGTTCTCCATATGATATGGAGTCAGAAGCGGCGAACACTGTCAAAGGTCAGAACGCCAATCTGTCAGTGAGATGTTCGGACAAATTCATGCATGCTGTACTCAAAGATGAGGACTGGGCGCTTATCTCTTCGCATACAAAGGAAGTGGTAAGCATAATCAAAGCTAAGGATCTATGGAACGAGATCGTAAGCTGCGCATGGACATGTGGTGACCCAGGCTTACAGTTCGACGATATTATCAATAAGTATAATCCCTTGCCTAATAGGGGGAGGATTAGCAGCAGCAATCCCTGCATCAGCGGTAACGACTGCCTACTCACGTCTCACGGATATGTAAAATTTGAAGACTTGTTTAAGCGGCACAAACTGCCTCGAGAGGATTATGCTAGCGTAACAATGATCCATCCCGATGACGGTAAGCCAATTCAGACCCACATCTATAAGACAGGAACCAAGAAGGTTGTTGCTGTATCGCTATCATCTCATAGTAATGATGGACAGGTAGTATGTACCCCAGACCATTTATGGCCTACCGGAAAGGGAGTAGACGTTCAAGCTAAAGACTTATTAGGTAAAGATGTGTGGAGTTATAGAGACAGTTGCGCCTATCGCTGTACCGCCGTAACGGAGCTTGCGATAGAAGAGGAAGTATATGATTTTCAGGTCGTAGGAGATATCTTTAATAACAAGATGGACTACACTCCATATGGTATCGTAAACGGATTTGTTGTTCATAACTGCAGTGAGTTTATGTTCTTCGACGATAGCGCATGTAACCTGGCTTCACTGAACCTACTTAAGTACCTCAAGGACGACAACTATACTATCGACTATGATAAGATGGAACACGATGTCAGAGTCATGATTACTGCCCAGGATGCTATTTGCAGCATCTCTCCATATCCGACTAAGGCGATAGCTGATAACTCTGCTCTTTATCGTCCCCTTGGTCTAGGCTATGCAGGACTCGGGTCTTTATTTATGCGTAGGGGTGTTGGATACGGGAGCAACCATGCGCGAGAGTTAGCTAAGAAGATTACAGATTTTATAACCGTTACAGCATGGGATCAGTCTCATGTATTGTACGAGCATCTTGGTGCGAATCTTAACGATGTTGATCAAAATGAGATGACTGTATATCTCAAGAAGTTCTATAATATAGGTATTGAAGGAGTTCGTAATGCGCAAGTCACACTCCTCGCTCCGAATGGAACGACGGGGCTGCAGATGGATTGTGATACTACGGGGATTGAACCGTTTATGGGACTCAAGGTCACGAAGAAACTAATTGGCGGTAGTACCATGTCAATCGTAGCTAAGGCAGTAGAGGACGGGCTACGAGTGCTTAAGTACGACCCAGAGGAAGGCAGAAAGTATCTAGAGAAGACAGGGACGCTTAAGGGTTTTGTGCGAGACCAGGATCTATCTATCTTTGCGACTGCTCTAGGCGATAACGTTCTGACCCCAGAAGATCATATCAATATGGTCGCAGCTGTACAACCTTTTCTCAGCGGGTCAATATCGAAGTGTGTGACTGGTAATACTTTATTATTCACAGAGAAAGGTATTATCCCTATTAGCACGCTTGCGCCATCCGAAATAAATGCTGACGAATTTAGAGACCAAAATACAGTAATGGCAACAGAATCAAACAACAAAACAACCGAATCTTTTTATTATGGAGGAAATAAAAAGACAATAAAAATCAGACTCAAGAATGGCATGGAATTAGAGGGAACAAAAATAAACAAGGTCAGGACAGCCACTGCTGATGGTTTATCTTGGACTCCATTGGAACATATATCTATTGGCGATTTTGTTTCTTATAAATTAGGATCAGACTTATGGAGCTCCACTGACGCGGATTTGTCAAGTTTTTCACATAGTATGTATGGTGGTCAAAAGACAATTTCTCTGCCAACAAAAATGTCTCCTATGTTGGCTCGTTTTATTGGATGTTTCATAGCAGATGGGTGTATCATTAAATCAACTTGGACAATTAGAATATTTAAAAACGATATGATACATCTTAATAAGATGCAGAATATTGTTAGAGACATTTTCGCTTTAGAAGGTAAATTTTTAAAAGATAAACGCACTGGAGTAACTGAGTTGTGTTTATCATCTAAGACACTTGTGGAATTTTTAGAGTATTTAGGTTGCGCAGGGAAAGCTAATGATAAAACCATTCCATGGAGCATATTACAGTCAACAAAGGAGTGCGTGCGAGAGTTTATCGGAGGATTATGGAACGATGGATATGTTATAAATAAAACAGGAAGTGTAGCCATATGTTTGGCCAGTAAAGAGTTGATCCAAAAACTTCAAATAGTTTTGTCGAACTTTGGAATTGATAGTATTTTAAATAATAAATACAATCCAAAGTACGATCGCTATTATTATATGCTTCAAATTAGCAGCAGCAATGTCGTTAAGTTTGCATCGCTATTCCGTTTTGAAGAAAGCAAAAAACAAGAAAGCTTGACTATTGCAGCTGAGGGTAAAAATCCAAAAAGACATTCTGGCTACGATTTGTTCCCTTGTTATAGAGAAAAGATTATGAATATCTTAAGAGAAAACCACGACACAAATGATTGGAGAAGTATTTTCGATCCAAGAACAACGTGTCTATCATGGGATATGATACATAGATTTTCCAAAGCTTATCATATTCCGGAAATTGATTACATTCTAGATAATGATATTCATTTTTCTCCAATAATTTCCATAGAAGAATCAGAATCCGAAGTATTCGATGTAAGCATTCCAGACGGAAGATGTTTTGTTGCCAATGGAATAATCAACCACAACACGGTTAACATTCCCAACAATTACACCAAGGAAGATGTCTCCAATGTATTTATGGAGGCGTGGAGGCAGGGTATAAAATGCATCACCATCTATCGCGACGGTAGTAAGAACTATCAGCCAGTATCGTCAGGCGCACTTGGAGACAAGAAGGTAACAAAGGGGAAGAGGAAGATGCCATCTACCAGACAGAGTATCACTCACAAGATCGACCTGGCTGCAGATGGTATTGAAGCATATGTGACGATGGGATTTTACGAGGACGGTACACCTGGTGAAGTATTTATCATTATCTCTAATGGTGGGCCAACACTCCAAGGTTTGACCAACGTGCTCGGGATAATGATCTCTATGATGCTCCAGAGTGGCATACCTGTCGAGAATGTGATCGAGAAAATGAAGCACCAGAATTTCAGCCCTAACGGCTGGACAACCAACGAAGATATCCCGATGTGCACATCTATCGTGGATTACATCGCGGTATGGATGGAGCAGACCCTGAAGATCAACGGTCACGAGCGTAAGGAAATAGTCTATGGACGCACATGCCCCACATGTAAATCTGATAAGATGCAGAAGAATGGTACTTGCTATGTGTGCCTGAATTGTGGTAGCACAACTGGGTGCGGTTAGAACTTACTCCTCCACCTATTGAAGCAAACAATAAAAACCTGACAAAATGGTACAAGGAAAAGAGTGGGGATAGATCCATCTTCGATAAGACTTATTACAGACTACTCAATAGGGAAGAGGTTGTAGTAAACATCTCTTCCCTATTGGGGATCTGGATAGCTGAGACAGACGATAATCTTGTCATCCTGCAGAGTGACCTAGATGTACCTTACGATGATTTTATCAAGAAACTTAAAGCCATAGGCTTTACAACAACGGCGAAAACGCCATAACAAAGGATAAGGATCATGACACAATCAGAATTCGCAAAGAAGATCGCAGCAAAACTCGGGATCAGTTTAACAGAGGCAGAACGCATGCTTGATGCATTTACCGAAACAATCAGGCTTGAGCTCGTAGCAGGAGGAGAAGTCAGCTTCTACAAGATGATGACACTCAAGACTATCAACCGTCCAGAACGAGCTGGAAGAAACCCACGCACCGGAGCCGATATCGTCATCCCAGCCAAGAAAGTGGCAGTTGCCAAATTCAGCAATACAATCTCACAAGAGATAAACAGCCCGGTAGCCCCAGTAACCCCAGCAAAGAAGTATGCACTCAAAGATACTCCCAAGGCAGCGCCAGCACCAACCCCTAAAGCAGCGAAGAAACCAGCCCCCAAGAAAAAGTAGTAATGTGGTACAAGAAAGTATTACATACATATAGCTGATGGTGGAGCTATATGGTTCGCAGTGGCGGGATAGGATATCGTTATTCTGTCCCGCTTTTTTTTATTTAAAACCAAGAATAGGAGGATCATGAAATACGCCCTAGTCTCGATCTCCGGTTGGTATCTATGGAAGATCTATATGGTACTAACCATCGTATTAAACACCACCAACACGGCTACCTTGAACTGGATGGTGGCTAGCTTCATTATTCCAACGCCAATGTTTATTGGTGTAGCATTATGGATAAACCAAAAATATGAAAAAGAAGACATAGAACGAACGTTAGCGTGGTTTTACCTAGGGATGGTTTGGGTTGTTGCTGAGATAGTTTTCGCTCTATGGAGTTTCCCTGAGTTTTCGAAATACATATAAGAGAGGAGATAAAATAATGACGTTCATGTATCAGCAGTTTCACGGAAAAAGATGTGGAGCATGTGGAGGTATCATTGAATTTGGCGAACAAATTTGGTACGTCAAAGGAAGACAAGCAAAACATGCCAAATGCTATAAGAAACCAACAGTGATTAACAATAATCCCTATAAACAAAAAACACCACCAACTCCAAAGCAAGGAGAGAAAATGGAACAAATCCCGATGGAAGATATATTAACTCCCCCAAAGTCTTCAATAGTCCCAGAATTCTTAAAACCCGAATATCAACATCTTGAAGAAGATACAGAAGAAATCATAGAGGATATTGAGGATGAGGATGAGGACGAAGATGACGGTGTTGAGCTAGAAGCTATTGACATCAACGAAATGTTTGATAGACATTTTAAATTACTTAGTCCCGAAGATCAGGTTGAAGTTCTAAAGATGCAAGTGGCTGAAGCAAAGAAAAAAGTCAGTATAGTCATAATGTTAAAAGGAATGGCAGATGAGTTATTGGAGCACAATACCGCAAATAGAGGAAAATCCAAGGCTTTTGCTCAAGAATTTTCAGCTGAACTAATTTCAGGAAATGTTGAACTCATCAATGACGCCGTTTGTATAGATACCAAATACAGAATGATCAATGGCCAGGGACGCCTTGAAGCATGCTCTAAAACGGGCGTACCATTTCCAGTTTTAGTAGCAGAAGGACTATCGTTAACCTCTTTTGCAAAAATGGATAGTGGCAGAAAACGAACAGCTGCACATACGTTGGCCGCAAAAAAGATAGAACCATCAAGAACTCTCGCCAGAATTATCGGATACACAGACCAGTTAAAAAGGGGAAATACAAAGAGAATGATTGATTCTTCGAATATTGTAGAAACCTATTATCAACATAGCGAAGAATATCAATACGCAGCCAAGATCTATGCAAAAATAGTCAAACATAAAGCCACGCCAGCTATATCAGCAGTCGCATCAGCTATGTGTCTTGTTTATGAAAAGACTGGAGATAAAAAAGGAATTGATCAATTCATCAGATATCTATGCGATGCCGCAGGTCCAAATTATGAAAAAGGCCATCCTGTCTGGACCTTCCTTGATTGGCAGAGAAAATCAGAACTAGCTGGCACTGCAATAATAGGTACAGAAAAAGCTGTGTATCGTGTTATGCTAAAAATGGTCGATGCATGGAACAGGTTTGCTATAGGAAAAGGTTATAAGATTACCCCGTTTAAGATTGATAACGAAGACGGCAAGCTTGATGATAATGGTCAAATAATCAGAATAACGGTTACCGAATTCGAAACCTTGCCAAAAGAAGGCCCCTGCCCAGAAATCTTACACCGAGACCTTAAAAAGGTACCACTATAAGGAGTCCAATGAAACTAATCATCATTCTCTCAATGACATTTCTTTCAGGTTGCTGTTACCTCACGGGTAATAAATGTAACCTCCCCAAGTGTGATAAGCCTGGGGCAACACAATGTAACGGACGCATCGTACAGATCTGTTCAGGTGGCAAAGAATGGGTAAACCATCGCAAGTGTCCAGCTGAGTCAAAATGTGATGTTGACGTTAAGGAAGGAATAGCGGCATGTATCAAGTAACCGAAGATCACGCAAGAACAATCATTGCAGCAATGGCTAAGAAGGAAGGGATAACGATTATACCCAAAAACAAGAGTACATTCATGAAGGTCCTGTCCGACTTGATGCCTATACTCACTGGCGGTGGAATCAAACGTGATGAATTCATGACTAAGTACGTGACAACAATCATGGATCGCGTCTATATCGACGACGACTTTTATAAAGATCCAGATAGCGCGTTATCATGCTTCATTCATGAGATCCAGCATGTACATGACTATCGGAAAGACAGAATCAGATACAACACCAGGTATCTTGCTAACGCACACTATCGGGCTTTGTCAGAGGCTAATGGCGAAAGCGCTGAGTATCAGATGAGAAGAATTTATACCAACAGCATGGTTCAGATGCCTTCGGCGTCAACAGTTTTCAATAGTCTCAAGAAGTATAGAAACTATGGCTTGTCTGACGATGATATCGAATCAATGGTTGGCGTTATCAGGAGCGATCTGAGGACACTTGATCTGCTAGGTATGGTGAGTAACGAGTCAATCAGGACGATGGCTGTCATGATCAGTTCTGTTACACATAACAAGCCGTAAGAGACAGTTCAAGAGCAACATTACAATAGGGTAAATGAAAAAAATAAGTTTAAAAATGCTACAAGATGTTGTGACATGCCTCGCGCATGGGTTGATTAGCGACACACTGGACGGTATCACAATTCTGTGGTACCGTCACTTTTTATGGGGGTGTACTGGTTTCGACGGGGTAGAAGAGTCAAGAACTGCATCCGAGGTCTCCGCCATGGTCCTCGTTAAATAGGTGGAAAAGTTTAAGTGCCAACGATTACGTTGAGCCCGTTCGCGCCGCAGCCTAAGCTGTAGCGATCAAACGAACCGTCCTATATAGCTGTTCAACAGACGACACTATACTGGGCGCAAAATAATGTCTGTGTAGGGAATGTTTTGCTGTCTCCCAGACGGTTATTTCCCGAAACTAAATGGGATAGGTATCGAGTGGCATGCTGGTGCGCAACCTCGGACCGATAACAAAATACCAGATATGATGTAGATGTTCTTGATGGCGCTATTTCGGACCGGGGTTCGACTCCCCGCACCTCCACAGGGGTCGCCATTACCTCTGCGCAACAATGGTGGACTTGGGTAGCTCAGTTGGCAAGAGCCACGGTGCGTGGGTTCGAGTCCCACTCCAAGTTCTTATACCCGAGGTCACTCTCATTAGGTGCTCAAGCTCGGGTTTTGGTATGGGCCGTAGCTCAACGGTAGAGCGTCGATGTATTAGTAAACTAATGCACGAGATAGGTCGTTCGATTCGACCCCGACCCGCTATTCTGAGGTCGTCCAATCGGCAGGACACTGGGCTTTGGTCCCAGTAATCGGGGTTCGATCCCCTGCCTCAGAACTAACCGTGCCGTTGGCACATAACAAAGGAGTAAATCATGGAATTCTTCATTATGTTATGGATCTTCTTCGCAATCCTGTGTGGAGTGATCGCTGATAAAAAAGGTCGCAGCGCCATTGGATGGGGCTTCGCTGGATTCATGTTCTCGTTCTTCGCTTTCTTCATTCTCCTCGCGCTCGATCCCCTACCCAAGCCTGGACAATCCAACTCTTGATAACGAAACAAAGTCTTGACTTTCAATTTCGGAAGTCTTACCATCGCAATCTGTACCGGGAATATACCTGGTACAGAAAGAAAGGTTTTTTTAGTTATGAAGAAGATAATCAGTCTCATCAGTATCATTGTAGCAATCAACATAATGGCGATGGCATGCTCTAAGGAAGCAAAAGAAGCCAAAACCGACTCAACGGATCCGGAAGCCGCGATGACTATTCCTCCGGAAGAGGCACCAATGGATGCTACCCCAATAGCTGGTACCACCCCAGATGCTACCCCAGTTGTAGCACCAGTCGTAAGCATGGATGCCACCCCAGTTCTTCCTCCGGCAGGAACACTTACTGGATCAAATGAGGCACGTGCAATCGCACCAATGTCTCCGGATATGAAATAACTTCCCACTTACAATGAGGTAAACATGTCTGCCCAACCGACAGACCGATTCCGATTTATTCAATTTGCAATATTCATCGTGGTCGCAATAGCATTCACATTAGGTGGAGGCTACCTGGCTGCCACTTCCTCGAAAATCAATAACGAGAGAAAGGAAGACAGAACAGAAATCATTATCAATGAGCTCATGGATTTGTATTCATTTAACTACATTGAGACAGAGAATCCAACTAAACGAGAACGCTTGAGAGCTTCACTTAGGAGGATACTTAAGGCATATAAATGCGACCCTCAAGCAATACCGGATCTTAAGTCACAATGTAAAATTCCACATGGAGATATAATCGAACGGCTATATGTCTTATACAAGAAAGACATGCCATGAAATATATCTTTGTGTGCGCTCCATTTACACCTGACGACGAACACTCCTCCCAGGAGCATGTTCTAATGGCAGAGCAATATGGAGCATTTGTTCACTCACTTGGACGTGGGTATTGTCCCATCGTTCCACACCTGATGCTGCCACCAACAATGGGTTTCAACGACTCTATCGAAGAACACTGCAAAATTGGCTCAATCCTATGCTACGATATGATTACAAATATGCACAGCGTTGAGTTATGGGTGTTCGGAGATGTACGATCTAACGGTATGAATCGAGATATTCGTATCGCAAAGCAGTTCGGCAAACCCGTCAATCAGCAGCACTTCGGGAAATCACCACACGACCTATTAGGAGGCCGATATGTCAAATTTGATGATCACATTATTGATCCTGATTCAATCACAGTTGTCTATTGAAGATAAAATAAAAAAACTAATGCCAGAGACAAAGCCGGAGACAGCAGTCCTGATTTCAGAAACGTTAACTACGTGGATGCCCAAGGTTGGGTTGAATGACGTTAATCTGATATTAGCGCTCATCTACAAAGAGTCATCCTTTATGCACATGTATACCCAGGGAGAGTCCGGAGAATGGGGTATGCTTCAGGTTATCCCAAGTGACGATCATATCCAGAAGGCAGCACTGAAGTATAGGTGTACCGAAGCTGAGCAGAAGGCATCATTTGTTGAGAATGATAAAACATTTAAACTCTGTCGCTGCAGGATGGACGAAACAACTAATTGCGATCTACCTGACGTTGGATCCTTCTATGAAAACAAATATATCGTGAGCATCGATAAGCTCAAGCGATTCTTAAAATACTCCCCACGAGGAGCTTTAGTTACTGGTCTATACGAGCTGAAGTATTGGAAGAATAAGTTCGACAAGAGCTTAAAGACCAGATACTGGACGATCTTCCCTAAGTGGCTTTTCCCATCTGAAGAGATGACATTATGGGAATCATGGTGGAAGACAACCAAGTCTAACTTCGGAGAGAACGTATGGATTGTTCATCACAATTATGGTGGAGTGATTAAGCGTTCGCACGCAGGACGTTGGTATCCACGTATGGTATATAAGCAATATACCAAGCTAAACAAGATGGATATCTAATTGAGTATTACCTGGGAATGGTGTATATTATCCATAGGCAATTTTGCCCAACTATGGATGCAGGCATTGCGCCATTCCCAGGAGTTTATACATGTCCAATATCGTAACCCGCATTGACATCTTTACACAGGCCTATAACTCTTCAACAGATCTGACAACGTTACAGACTGCAGTAAATACTGCTATCTCAGCGTTATCTGGCGAAACATGTTTCGGCGCTATCCTTTCATGTAAGCCCAGGCGTTCAGCAGTTGACCTGGTCGTGACACTTCAGATCGCAGCTACAGCTAAGAACGTAAGAGCTATCTCTTCCATCAATCTGTATGCAAGCAACGTGATTGCAACACTTGAAGGTCTTATTACGACAAAGACTGGTGTTGCCCCGACTGCACCATCCAACTATGGAGATGCTCAGATCATCACCTGCTCACATCGTGACGCCAAGCTCTTTGTTGCTCTGCTTCCTACCATGACAAAGATGGGTGGTAGTTGGGTAAAAGTAACAGAAGTTAACAACACCGGCTCTGCTACACATTCATACACTGTTCTTCCAACCGACGAAATTATCAACCTCACAACTGACGCTCATGCCGAAGCTATTCTCCTTCCGACAGTTGCTACATCTTCTGGCAGAGAAATAATCTTCATCGGCAAAGCTCTTACTGCTGCAGTTACGCTTACTGCCAATGGCGTAGAAACAATCATCAGTGGTTCCGGCGTATCAGCAACAACACTTGTTATGTCTGCAACAAACGACATCGTGGTACTGGCTTGCAACGGAACAAAATGGTTCGCTAGAGAAATCCAGACACAGAATCATCTTCGTGCAGTTACAGCAGTCACTGACGTTGCTGGAGCTGGTTTGGCCTATGCTATTCTTGCTGCTGACGAAATCATCAACTTCACGACTACAGGCGGCGGAAACATCACTACTACACTTCCAGCCGTCGCATCAAGCGCTGGAAGAAAACTTACATTCATCTATCTTGTTGATGGTGGTACTGGCGTTATCGAGATATCCCCAGCCGCTGTGAACAATCTTCTCAAGACCGATGGCACTGCTTCGACAAAATGTACACTTCCAGCCGGTATTTCTAAGATTGACTTCGAATGCGACGGAACCAAATGGCATGCAATGAATCTCTCAACTGGAGCAAACGCTCCTACATTCGCATAATCCATCCCACACTAATCCCTTAACAAAAAAACAACAGGAGGATCACAAATGACCACCCCTATCGATTTTACAATACCAGCCGCTTTAATGCAGGCTAACCCATGGCCACATATCCAACGTGCACGAGCACTATCAATGAAAGAGAAGACAGAGGTTATTATCTACATAGCTGAAAACGCTAACTCAACTGATAAGCATGAGGTCTGTCGCATTGTAGACTTCGGCGGTCCTATTGTAGGGTTCTAGTCGAAAATCCTTGTAAAACTACCTAAAACAATTAAACTCAGAAAGGAGACAGAGAATGGCTATATTGATTACCACATTGGTCGCTTGCGGAGTAGGAGCAATCCTGTATATAGCGTACTGTGGTTGGCGTAACTGGTTGACTATGTATCAGCTTTTGATACGAGAGATAGATGGAGTGCACACCCAGTTACGTATCGCACGCTGCCAGCTCTCTGAAACAAGGAGAGAATTAGATGATATTAAAGCAAGGATCGCAAGGGCAAGCAGTAATAGATCTACAGAAGAATCTCAACAGAATAATGAAAGGCATAACGCCTCTCAATCCTGATGGTGATTTCGGCGAGAAGACCTATGCAATGGTTATCAAGTTTCAGACTGCTCGTTTTTTGGAAGACATCGATGGAATAGTCGGGACTGATACAGCCAATGAGATCGCTGACTGCATATCTGAGGAATGGATCCTTGGACAGGTATTCGAATTTAATGGTAAGTGGATCTACGGAGGGTTCCACCCCAGCTTTGGATGGATGCCAGATAATGCTGGCAAGTGCAGTTCGTTCGGAGGACCGGACGATTTAGGCGACAGGATGTATGGCCAAGCCTATATCGATGAGGCTAAAAGCCCGTCGGCATTGGCAGCCAAACATCCTAAGCTTTTAGCTATGGGTATTTTACGAAGCGATATCGTCAATATCGATAAGTACCCAATAGTCAGAGACTGTCCTCCTTCTACGAAGATGGTATCGGCTGGTGCTTCGTGGTGTCTCGATCCGATGTCCTTCTACTGTGCGATAAGGACACCGAAGGGTAGCCCTGCGCTTAAGGCAAGGAATGAGAACTCCCCACGTATCTATGTATTCAACCCCAGATCCAATATTGGGGTAATTACACTACGAACGGATTATGGTCCGCATCCCAGGACGGGACGGAACATAGACCTTTCGCCTGGTGCTGAGAAGAAACTATGCGCGACAACAGATACATTTACCCGGTTTTGTTGGGCAGCGGATCAAGAAGAATTAGGGTAAGTTAGAAGAGGGCAAAATGGCTATTTATCAGTACGAATGTCAGAATCCAGATTGTTTGAAGGTTTTCGACCACATGCACGATTGGGAAGATCCACCGCCTCCGTGTCCGACATGCGAGGGGCCAACGGTACGTGCATTTGTTCCTGGAGCATGTAGCTTCTGTTGCAAGGGCGAAGGATGGACAACCTCCGCATGGAACAGAACAAGAACACGTATTCCGCAGCCACATGAGGTTGTCGATAAGGACGGCAACGATTGTGATGCAAAAGGACGACCGCTATGATATTAAACGATATGCAAAAGATCGCCATGCTTCAGCTTGTAGCACCTGTACTTGGTGGAATAGTTGGAGGCAAACTCTCTAGCCTGGTATCAACGCCTGTAGGTGTAATATCTCCCACTATTGCAAGAGGTATTATGGGCGCAGGCATCTTGGGTGGCGGCTATCTTGGCTATAATATGGCCGATGCTTTTGAGAGACAACGCAAGTTGCAAATGGAAAACGAAGCGCTTGAGATTCAGAAGAAACAGATGGGTCTTGTTTAGCTAGTAATTGGAGGGCAAACCATGAAAGCTAAATACATTGTATTCGAAGGGATCGATTGTTGTGGTAAGACAACACTGATTGACAATGTTGTCAGCGCATTTAATCTAAGAACAGTTCCCGACCATTATCCTCGTCGTAACTTTAAGTCGTATCACAATGCAGAGGAGATACTTCAGGAATTAGCAGATCATCGCTATAAGTCAGGCCTTCATTTCGTCGACAGATACTGGCCGTCCACGATTGTATATCAGCGAATCAATTATTCTCTACAAGAGATGCAGGAACGCTTACCGATTGATGCACTCATAATCCTGAGTATTGACCAGGAGACATGGACAAAGAGAATTAAGCAACGTAAGGACGACTGGTTTACTCCAGATAAGATTAAGGATTTCAAAGAGTATGATGATCTGTATCGAGACCTGGCGAAACAGGATGCTACATTCCCAATACTGCATCTCGACATTAAGAACGTTCCTACTCACGAACAACTCAAATCAGTGTATAACATTGTATCTAATCTGCTATAACGAGAGGTACTCATGGGATTAACTAGCGTAACATCAGGACAAGTAGCAAAACATAAAGATGACAAAACAGTATGCGGCGAGATAGTTGGATGGTCGTCTTATAACGATGGAGAGATCCGGAAAGTAACTATCCGTAAATGCGTAGGAGAAGAGTTCGTGGAAGAGACATTTGATGCCAGGGATTTGGATCTTGAGACGGATGCCAAAAAGAGTAAAGACATGCGTGACATAGCACAATGGGTAACGATCTTCTATGTCACAGATTCTGATAAGGTAGAGCTTCCAGAATTTCCCATGTCACATTGCAGGCTATTACATGTCAATAAGGCAAAAGGCAAAGATATGGTCGAAGCCATGGTCAGGGACCTGCTATTAACAGAGAATCCATTACCCCATCAGATGCATCTCAATAACGTAAAGAATATCAAGGTATGGGGAGAGGATAAGACGTACCTGGGAAGCTATGATATCGAACGTATCGTTAATATTACTAAGCAAAAAGACTAATACTGATACCAATTGGTATTAGCCCACGACCAATAATTATAATCTCCACTATAAAATACACACTGAGCACAATCGCCGTTCATATTCTCAGCATGTGTCGCACCTGCAGCCGTACCAAGAAATAGATTTTTATTAGCTATCGTTGTTACCACACCAGCTGAAGTTACTTCGACCAAGGCGGATCCGCCAGCAGGTACAAGATAACTTAATCCCTCTTCAGAAGTACTGTAAGCAGAACCCGTGGGCATTACGGCCAAACGAATCTGTCCAGTGACGTGATCATAAAAGAACTGTGTCGATTGTCCCCAGCTGTAGAGATTAAATATATAAAGAGGATCAGGACCATCTGGAAGAACAGTCCATCTTTTCCAGTTTGCTGCATCAGTCCAAAAGCATATTGTCAACTTATCATCTATGTATCCTACATACCAACCAGGTACAGAACCGTCAAACGAAGTTCCACACAATATCTGGTTGCCTACTTGTGGAGCAAAAGTAGCTGCAGCACCAATAGATACACCAAAGGATTTGTCTATTTCAAAGAACTCACCTGGTGTATCCTCCACGGGTAGAGTAGCGTAAAACGCAGATACCGTGTTATCGAATTCCGTCATGTAATATCTGGTAGGAAGCCACTCTTCGATAACCTTATTCTTTAGCAGAGTCGTAGAAGAACTGAGATTGCCATGTCTATGTCTTGCTGATGAATCATAAAGAAGTGTTGAATCTCGCTTATCATACATGGAATAATGAGCTACGATTCGCGTCCTTGGATCTATCCCGGCGCCATCGTTATGATATCCCATAAGGATATTGCCATCGACGCAAGACAACGTGAACTTACCAGTAGTAGAAGAACATCCTATTGCCCACCCTCCCCATCGCACGCCTCCATATACATTGCCAAAATTAGGAGCATTCCCAAATAATATTGGATCGTCGGAGTTATCCATGTCTGTAGAATTAAACTTGAAGGAAAACGCAAAAGACTTGCCTTGCGCAAAATATTTTCCTGCAGTTGGTTCGGATATAGCTGAGCCAGGAGTTACGGAGGCCTACCCATAGAGTCGGATGGTTATTGAAATAATTCTCTTTCGATTCATTATATCTTACGCCATCGCCGTCATTGTAAATCTCGTCTACTGTGTCTTGAGAGATAGCTGTGCCGTAAAACATGACATGTTCTATGGCTGCATTCGCATAGAAGTGAACAGCGCCAGAGGTGCGTCCCCCTAGGAAGAGATCATTTGTTGCGGTAGTAGGCCACGTTGATGCTGCTACCGTAGCACCCTCTGATGCAGAATTGATATAGAGCTTCAGACCGGCATCAGTCGCTGAGCCATCATAGGTGGCTACAACGAACGCCCACTGGTCAGCAGTAAGGGTGGAAACGGAAGTTATTTTCCTTGATTTAGCTGTATCCATCAGCCCAAACTCTACGGTCTGATCAGACTTGATCTTAACGTAGATACCTCGGGTAGTATCGGTATTGCCCACGAGGATGCGATCGGTCACGAAGGTCACAGGCTTAACAATGAACGCAATACTGAAAGCACTTCCGCCACTGACTCTAGCAGCTAAAGCTGTAGGGAGAGTGATATATTGCGTACCCGTAAAACGACATGCAGCACCGACCTTGCCAACAGCAAAGAGCAGATCTGTATTAACAGATGCTACACCATCACCATGAGGCCCTGGTAGAACCTGTTCTACAGCAGTGTCCTCCGCATCATCCCATAGAGGATAGATTGCGAGAAGGTTATTGCTTAATAACACATCACCACTAAATGGCCTACGTCGTGCTGCGTACATTATATTATCCTAAGAGTTCGGAATATCTGATTTTAATCCCATAGACGCCGATGTTCTGTCCATATGTGTCGTCGCCATCACCAGTAGATCTACGAAGATTGAAGAAAACGGTTTCATCGGGAACGAGGTTGGTAATATATACGACATCGCTCAACTCAGTAACGAAGTTATCGTATTGAACCCCAGTCCAGTTGGTTTTAAATGACTTGATTCTCACTCCAGGGACGAGATCTATCGAATCTCCATCTCCAACTGAATACCCGTTTAATTCAAAGACAACTCCCTCATCAGCTGGGCCTGTAGCATTGGTCACAACGCCATATACCTGAAAGCGCAATCCGCTTGCTGGAGAAATAAGCTGAGACGGTACCTTCCACGGAATTATAACATCGTTATCGGCTGCATCGTCAAACTCTCGCACACGTATCTTTGCATCACCAATAGACACAAGAGAGGTAACTGCCGGAGGAGATGTACCATCTTCAGCCCATTCGATAGGAAGAAAGTCGGAAGTAAATCTTGAATGGTTCCCGGCGAGTATTGCCGCTGACGTAAGTTTAGCTTCGACTAACCTGGTTACTGCATAGAGATTAACTCTCGTGCTTGGGGCACCGTTAGATCCACCAACAGACGTGAAGTGCCTATATGTGAGCATATATGAAGGCACTATCTCATTGAAAGGCATATTACCCCAACTAAGGCCAAGGATACTTTCAGCCAACGCATTACTTGACTGGGTATGGAGCGTCTGTCCCTGGATGCATACTTTTCTGAGAGTGGAATCATGGGCATTAGTTTCACAGACAAACACATTGAAATACTGATTAACACTTGCAAGGGGCGTAAGTTGCCATGTAGCTCCGGTCCACTGATTGTAACAAGCGTTCCCGCCCGACACATAATGAGGGAAGGTCTGGTTTTTATACCAATCCCATATACCTGTAGCACCTAAGCGATACATGATCGTGTATTTGTCGCCATCGTTGAGAACCGGAATAGTTGTAACGAAATCTTCATCTATGATTGAGCCAGCATTAAAGCCAGGAGTAGTTGCTGCATCTACACCACTATTGAGTGCGTAGGTTCCAGCAGTAATCCCGCATCCACTACCAAGAATGGCGCCTACGTCTAGATGTAACTGACGATGTGTGGCCCAGTCCATAACTATCCCGTGACGCTCGTCGAACAAGATACCTTCATCGGTAGCGCCACCATTCAATGCTGTTGTATATAGTACATATGCAACGGATACTACTGTAGATAAATCAAAGAAGCCAGATGAGGTAGTAAGGACGTCGGCTGCATCGAAATAGAAGTAATAAATACCAGATGCATCGGCATGAGCAGCGGTCGTAAGTTCTGCGGCACCAGATACCTTAGTTACCTTTACGCCGTTGTGCCAATAATAAAAATCTACACCAGTTCCAGTAATCGTAAACTTACGAGTGGCCGCACTATACGATATTGTGGTAGTGGCATGATCCTGGAATCCGGATGGCTCGCCAGTTGCGGTGACTCCACCTACCACTAAACTGGGTATAGTCACCTGTCCTGTTGCCTCATCAACTGATACAAAGTCCGGATCGACACCATTGCCAATAGTGAAGTTCTCACCTGGTCCAAGAATGATATCTGGATTTATATCCATCTTGTGCATTCTGTCTTTAAGAAAGTTATAAACAATACCCATTTAGTACCTCTATTCAAAGAAGCCATTGAACTGAACAATGCCGCGAAGTTGCTGAGACCCAGTTGCCGTTCCAAGTACAACTTTTAGGATGACGTGTATATATTCACCTGGATTGACTACTAACGGTGATGGAAAATCGGTATCGATAGTCTGCCCCATTGTGCCAATAGCAGCACCAACAACCCATGATTGCATTCCAACTATCTGACGACGTGGTTGTTTTACACCAGCAGCAGCATCTGCTACCGTAGCCAGTGTAAGTGTGGAAGATCCAACTGCTACTGCCCATTGGAATATAGTTGGAGTAGTTGCGACAGCAGCACCAATATTTACTGTATCAATCCTAATCTTATTTAAAAAAACTGTATAGCCCCTAATATCAGGCGATGCTATTGGTGGGTTCTGCCACGCAAAAAGCATCTTATCCTCGGCATCGTTTGTGGCAGGAGCGTTCATGAGAAACTGCCCACCAGGAAGGTTATGGTTTGCGGGTCCAGTTGGCAATGCTGTATTACTAAACGCGGTACAGTTAGTAGGCCCAGCTGCATTGACGTAGTTGGTTAACGTTCCGGTACCACCGTTTGCGGCGACAAATGTTGTCTGACCCTGAATGAAATTTTGTCCCATCGCAGAGCACATTACATTGACGTCTTTAAACATAGCGCAACCACTTTGGGTCACATGTACCTCTGCTACTTCGATCCTCGTAATAGCACTAGCGCCAATCGCCGAAATAGACTGTCTAAAAAATACGGGAACACTGCATGTTCTGATCGGAGAATCAAGTGTTGGTTGGGCATTAACAATACCAACAACAACGTCGTCAATCCAGAAAACTACTTTACCAGATGTATATTCAATCAGGAAAAAATGAGTTACAAGATCACTTGGACGTAATGATAATGGAATTTCTACATATGACTCCTGAGAGTTATTAACTACAACACATCGGTATTCACCATTGGGCGTCCATCTGAAGAATGCGCCATCAGTTGGAACCGTAGCAGCTGCACATAATCCCATCCCAATTTCGAAATTCTTCTCGCGTACATCGCCGCCTACAATCCTGGCCCTAAACTGGAAGTACGTAGTAAGAACTTTTCCATATAGCGGAAACACTGCCTTGCTCTGCATAACAGTATGACCAGTAGCCACACTGTTGCCTGTATTCAAAACACAAAAACCATCGGCTACAATTGCGGTATGTGTCGATGTGGTATAATTCCATTTGCCGTAGTTAATGAACGGTGTTGTGAGTGACTGTTGAAAAACTTCCGAAAACTGAACAGTCTCGATTGCTACTCTTTGTGCGAAGTCTTCTGTCATTTCGGCAGTTATATTGATTGCTTCACCTGTGATAGGATTAACACCCTTCTCTCCAGTCGCTATGACATATCCAGCATTCTCCGTATTGGGAGTAAGAGTAGTTACTAGCTCATTATCGGAATTGACATCAGCGAGATAACCAGGAGCAGTTGCGCCTTTAATTTGAATAGACATTTTAGACTCCTACGAAACGACGTTATATACAACGCATCGAACGTTATATTTGCCCCATGTACCATCAGGGCAAAAACCTGCAACGGTTATCCCTGTATCGGGAGTAATCGTTATTACTGAGAACTTTATCCTCTGGAGTACTATCTCTTCAGGGGTATGATCGACAGTCTCAATGGGCGATGGGTTACAATCGAAGACCATGTCCTCTTTTACCCAGCCTAAACCGGTAACAACAGTTGTGGCGTATGTATCTTCGCTTAAGACACCTGGTATATCGTTATTCCTAACATACCAATTTACACCA
>SXGT01459270.1_pt1 | contig 19261 bp, 15 predicted proteins | sample 3176221 | NCBI WGS metagenome assembly SXGT01 (sample SAMN11356862, study PRJNA531348) | freshwater metagenome | isolation source: freshwater sample F1-120 | place: China: Fuxian Lake, Yuxi | collected 2017-12-25
CTGGAGGCGCGAGGCAAGGTGTTGGTCAAACTCAATGTGAGTGATGCTTGCTATCAGGCGGTGCTGAAAGTGTTGCCGGCTGCCAAGTCACCGACGGTCTCCAAATTGGCCTCCGGCGATTGGGCCGTTGAATCGGTGGTGGAGAAGCGCTCGGTCAACACGGTCATTCCTGCACTGAAGGATGCCGGTGCGACCGACATTCTGGAGATACCGATCTCCAAGATCATCCACTAACTCCTGCGTCGTATCGGTCGCGCCCGGTCGCACTGGTCATTCCCGGGGGAGTCTCACCTCCACGGTGAGCGAAGGAAACTGCAACGTCATCTCTCCGAAGATCAGCTCGTTCTCATGCATCACTGGTGCGCGTGAGGCGACGATGGTGAGTGCCGCTGCGTCGTGTTGAACCCCGGGAATAACTCGTCGGGCGCTCCTCACCTGGTACACGTGGGGTGCTAACTCGAATAGGTCCACCCAGTCGGTGTCTGATCGCGTACGGATGCCAAGGTAGCCGTGCTTGGAAATCATGGAGAAGGGCGAGTATTGGTCGAGCGCAAATCGACCACGTCGTCCGTGTTCGAATCCGACCATCATCCCAGGCTCGAGGATGGACGTGGCCGTCACTTCGCCAAACCGTTGCACGTGCCGGCGGGGAGTTGTGACGGGTTGTGGTGAGAAGTTCCGTCGCAATCGGCCGCATAGACGTTCGAAGAGCGGAAGAAAATACAGGTCATGCACGTGGGTGGTGGCATCGTTGAGGGTGGTCGGGCCCGCTGCGGGAACGTCGATGGCGGTCATCAACACCGCCATGAGTGACACATAGCGACGCGGGTTCACACCGTACGAGCGAGAATGTGGTCCGGCTTGCATCGCAAATGCCGGGTGCCACACGATCTGAAGTCGTGAACACACTCGGGCAATGACGGAGTTCCCGAGATGGCGAGCTGCGGGCGACGTAGCAAAGTCGGCGAGAAGGCACGCCGCAAAAAGCGAGATCGCGTCGTAGGTGGGGGAGTTGTATTCAGCGATGTCCCCATCGCGTTGGACCTGTGCCGTCACCTCGTCGATGAGGGTCGATGGTTGGCCCGAGACATCGGCGAGCCACGACTGCATGAGCGCGATGTTGGAGTATCCCGGTTCGATGCGATTCGTAGTCTCGCTGGTGACGGCCCCAGTGACGGCACGCTGCATATCGGTGCGAAGGTTCTCGGTGAGCACGTGACCGTACAGACGTTCCGTCACCCAGAGAATGACGGCAAGAAACTGTCGCCAGTTCGGGTCGTAGTCGCGCCATTCCGTGACGCGCTGTCGACCATCGGCATCACGACCACCAGCATCGGGCTGGTCGGCATGGGTCTTGAACGTACCTGCCCAACGGGAATCGGCATGGAGTGGATACTGGTGTTTCAGGACTTCGCGTAAGGCGCGCTCTGCTCGAGCCGTGTTGCCGTTCTCCAGGTCGAGGAATGCGCCGAGGGCCGTTTCACGGACCAGATGAATGCCGTACAGACGAACCATGCCGCGATCGTCATCCCACAACTGTTCGTGCATGACGTTGAGTGCATCGCGAAGTGCCGACATGGTTCGACTAACGGTGTGCCTCGCCGAGCAGTCGGGATCCCCGTACGCGACGACTGTGCTTCGGGCTGCGTCGCACGAAGGTGTGAATGTGGTCGAGGGCTTCGGCCGGATCGTTGGTGAATTTCAACAAATCGAGATCGCTCGCCGAGATCATTCCGGCATCTCGCATGGTGTCGAGTTGCGTACGCAGGGGTTGCCAGAAGGCTTCGTCAAACACCACGACCGGGAAGTCACGCATCTTTCCCGTTTGGATGAGTGTCAGGGCTTCGAAAAGCTCGTCCGCGGTGCCGAAACCTCCAGGGAACACGATGAATGCGAGCGAATATTTGGTGAGCATGTACTTGCGGGCAAAGAAGTAGTGAAAGTCCACCCGAATGTCCAGGTACGGGTTCGGTGCTTCCTCGTGCGGCAGACGAATCGTGCAGCCCACACTGGGTGCACCAACCTCGCGTGCACCACGGTTGGCAGCCTGCATGATGCCCGGCCCGCCTCCCGTGATCACGGTGAACCCGGCCTTTCCCAACATCTGTCCAACCGTTCGCGCCATGCCGTAATCGATCGAATCCTCCTTCACGCGCGCTGAACCAAACACGGTGATGGCGGGACCCACAAAATGCAGTCGGCGCATCCCACGCAGCATCTCGGTGGCGATTCGATGGAGAATCAACAGGTTGCGGAGTCTGCTCCGAGGATTGGCCAGGAACTCGCTGTCGAGAGACGATGCTCGGGACCGTCGACCGAATGCGTTTGGCACGCTGACAACCTACGCCGTAGTTACGCTGTGCCCATGCCACACAAACGCCACCTACTGTCCGTACTGGTCGTGTGGTGCGCGTGCCTGATTGGTCTGGTGGCATGCGCGGAGTCCGAGGGTGGCGTCCGCGTTCCGCAGGAATGTCCATCGTCAGACGCAGCCGATATGACGGAAATCTCCGTACAGCGCGCTGAGTTGCTGCTCGGTTACTCCGAAGCCGATGCTCAGCAGTGTGCGGCGCAACTCGGCTGGGCGTTTCGCGTGGGGCAACGCGACGGCGAGAGCTTCGCACTCACCGAGGACTATTCGCTGCAGCGAGTTACCGTCGTGGTCGTGGACGATCGCGTTACCGCAATTGCGGTGGGTTAGTCGCTCGCGTTCAACTTCGGCTGCAACAGCTTCACACCGAACTTCCGCATGATCTCGGCTTCGATGTCACGCTTGCGGGGTGACACCATCCATTCCAGTCGCCAGTGGGACACACCGGCACGAAAGCTCGTCGGAGCGTCGTGAAAGTGCGTTCCGAAGACCTGCCACAGAGAATCCACCAGGAGTTGAGCAACGGAATCGGGTTGGCAGCCTTCGGCGTGGCGAAACTGCACCCAGTTGCAAAAGTCGTCACCGTGTTCGAACGGCGGCGCATAACCAAGCCCGACGAGCATTCGTCGCTGGGAGTCGCTGTAGGGCTGGTCGCGGTAGTGATCGCCCTGCACTTCCACCTGCAGTCGCAGATCCTCCCGCCAGGCAAACTGCACGTAAGCGGGATTTTCTGATGGCTCGGTGCCATCGCATGCGTACTCGTGGGCGAGTAGCACCACGAAATCGCGACCTTCCCGTACGTACTTGGCCAAACGCTTGCGAGTCACCTCGCAACGACGAAGCGACTGCTCGTGCTCGGCTGCATTGATACCGAACATGACTAGCCCGCCACATTGATGGCCAGATAGCCAGCGAGAGTGAAGAACGTGTCGACATCAGCTGCCAGAGCCTCTGGACTGAAGTTTAAGTAACTGTCGTAGGTGGCAGCCACCAAGATCGGCGACCCTGGTGTGTCACCGGATATGTCAACTTCAAAATTGGCGACTTCTTCGTTCAGTGCAGCCACCAGGTCGGTGAAATCGGCGTGCGGGTCGACAGCAGTAATCACCACGAGTAGTTCCAGTTGGAATCCGTCGTAGGCAACCTCATCGTGAGCCAGTGGGTCGTGGGCATGAACAAATACGTCGTGGCCCTGCCAGCGCCACTCAGCGGTGTTGGCAGGGGTGTTGTCGCTGCCATCCTCTGGCCATTCGCCGCGCAACTCGAGCGGCGTTTGGGGCCCGAGCTTGTGGGTTACTGCGGCTACGAGTTTGTCGAAGAGACTCTCGGTGGTCATTGTGGGCCGCCGGTGTCGGCGACGTCACGAAATATTTCTTCCACCGCCGCGGCCAGGCGGCGCACGAGCGGCTGAGCGTTGACGTCGCTGCTCAGTTGTGTGCCGAACACAGCAGCCAGGTTGGTGTAGTACCACCGCTGATCAGCCGCCTTGGCGTTGAACTCGACGCCGGCATAGATGTCGTTAGCCGACTGCCCACTGCGCACTTGAGCCAGCGTGGCTTCGGCGTTGTGTACTTTGTCGGCCAGCGACACCAAGAGTGCGGGGTGGCCCGGCGATTTGTTGGCCAGACCATCGAGGTAGGTCTGTTTGCGTCGCGCCCAGTCCGTCTTGTTGCGCCAGTCGCTGGCTTGGCCGTCGGTTGTGGCTTCGACCATCCGTGTGACGCGTTCGGCTGCGGCCTGGTCGGCGCCGCGTGCAACAAGCAACTCAACCAATTGAACTCCCGACACGTCGCAATCTTCGATGATGTCGTGGAGGAGCGCGGCTGCTGCCTGCTCTTCACTGCCGCCGTGTTCCATGACGAGAGCAGAAACGGCCAGCAAGTGCGAAAGATACGGCGTGTCACCGCCCTTGCGGGCGATGTTGGCGAACCTCTCGACAGCCACGCTCAAAGCAGCGGTGGTGAGCACGCCTGGTGTGTATCGAGGTTCGCTCTTTACCGCCTGACTCAACTGTGTCACAGGGTTGTTACGCACACGTTCGGACACGGAGTGCTGAAGCGCTGTCGAGTACTTAGTCAAAAAACACCTTGCCTTCCAGATCAACCGGGCGTGCTGCTCGCACCGCCTCGATGATCGTGCCGGCTTTCGGGCCCTCGCCACCTGGCCCCACAAAATTGCGGTCTATTCCTGAATGGGTAAAGACGGTGTCGTATTCAAGGGTGCGATCCCACACCACGTGATACTTGGTGTCGTCGCTGAAATAGAACGCCACTACCTGCCAGTGGCAGCGCCCGCCGTGTGGTGCACCAGCCGCACCGTTCAAATCGCATGGGAGGATGCGAATACCAGCGGCATCAAACAGTCGAATCAGACCACCGAGTGTCCAGCTCGGGTAGTACTCGGCAAGCATCTGTTCGGTAAAGCCACGCCCGACGGGAATCCAGTGGGTGTAGTGCAGCACATGGTCGACATGTGCCCGAGTGAGCTGCCAGAGGTACTGGCTTGGGTCGACCTCGCCGTCGGCGGGGGATTGCGGTGAATGGGTGGTCATGGTTATCTCCTCATCGATCCCGGCTTTACCACCGACTTGAGATCGGTTGGTGACCTTCAACGGGCCGGGGCCCTCGGGTCGTCTGGATGAAGTTCATGCCTTTTGGGGGCAGGGTGGCGTTGTGCCACGAAGACACTTTGCCATGGGGGTGTTACGCACTATCCCGGGACTCGTGTGGCGTTCCAAAGTTGCTGTGATGCGCCTTCCACACTGCCCCTAGTCAGTAACAGCAACCACCCAAAGTCACTTTCAGGCGCCCCGCGCGCGTAATACAGGATCCACAAATTGACAAAGGAGAAAGTAGTGAGTTATCTGTTACAGCTAGAACAAGTTGATGGTGAACATTTGAGACGACGATCAGTGCCTCGAGTTACCGTCGCTGGACAAGTACGTCGAACGCGAATGCCGACCAAAGTCACAGTCCGAGTGATCGTTGAGGCTGAGGCCCGACATCGCGAGGGAGCGCTCGAGGGGCTGGCGCGAGAACTTACCAGGGTTCGAGCGATTTGCGACAAGCTTGGCGATGTCGTGCTTGAGCAGAACATCGGAAGTCCTAGCGAGCGCACCTGGGACCAAGAGAAGACCTTGCGAACGATTGAGGTGGTGAGGTTTGCCGTTTTCGCCGACATCGTGCTTGGAGACTGCGAACGACTCGGCGAACTCATCGTCGACCTCCTCAAGCACAACCTGAAGTTTGACCAGCCGCAGTTTTCGCAGGATCAAGCAGTCTCGTTCAGTCCGGCCGACTATCGCGAGGCAACCAGGCAGGCCCGTGAGATTGCTGAAAATCTCGCTCTTGGGGGTGGCGCCCAACTCGGAGGCATTCTGAAAATGGATGTCCCCAGCTTCGGCGTATCTCACAGCAACATGCGACTCGGTGATTGGTGGAGGTTGCGCCAACCGGACTACTTCTTCAGCCAAATGAGCTACCTCCGGAGCCAACCAACCAAGTGGGAGGTCCTTGAGTCAACCCTGGCTTCGGACATTCCAGAAGTTACCGACGTTCTGACGGTGAACGTAACCTTTGAGCTGGTCAGCTGAGTCGACGTCGTTGACGCCAAACGCTCGCCCAGCACCATTTCCACCCAACACCCATAAAGGAGAATGAGTCAGTGACGAAACATCACCTCACCAAGTCAAACTTTAAGCTCGCATCTGAGTGCAAGCAGAAGCTGAAGTATTACAAGGCCAAGTATCCGAGCACCCTTAAGGACAACGAAATGCTCGAGTTCTTCGCTGAAGGTGGCTTCATGGTGGAGGCGATCGCGCACGCGGTGATGCTTCACTCAAATCCTGATGCCAAATTTGAACAGACCTTCTCGCACGGTCAACTCTCAGCACGAGTTGACGGCTGGGAGCCGTTTGTTGGTTATGCGGTGCTGACGGAGATCAAAGCAATGAGCGTAAAGACGACCGGTGTGGAGCAGTTCCTTAAGAAGGATGGCACTCCCAAGAAGGAGTGGTTGCCGTATCTGCTCGACATCACGTTTCAAGTGATGGTGGCGCGCTTGGCAAATCCAGAGTTGGAGATTCGACCTCGTCTCTGCGTCGTCAACAAGACCAAGCCGTCGAGCATTGAGGCAATATACGCAAACATTGACTTGGTCGAAGAGAAGAATGCCGATCGCGACAAGCCCCGTGCGGTGTTTACGGGTGATCGTGCGGCGCTCGCGGCCGATCACTTCCTAGAATTCATTGATGTCTCGGCGATTGTCGATGGCCTCATGGAAGATGTCGAGAGTGCAACAAAGGACTTTCTTGAGTTTCTGGACGGAGCTCAGTCCAACTACACGCCTGAACGCAGGCCGAAGGAATGCAAGAGTTGCGAGTTTCGTGGTACCCATCTCTCGCCGAACGGTTTTGAAGAGTGCTGGGGTTCGTGGCCTGCGGACGTGGCGCACTTTCTGTCCTTCTATCAAGGTTTCCGCTCAAAGGAAGGAAAGGCAGTCTTTGATGCGAGGTTGAATTCTGGAAATTATCGCCTGGTCGATCTTCCTGAGAGTTTCGTGAACTCTGGAAAGTCCTATGCCCCCACTCGACGAAATCAGGTTCGCGCTGCCCGCGAAGGCAAGGAAGTGCAAGATCCCCAGCTGGTCGAAGTTCTCAGCAAAGTGGAGTATCCGATTCACTTCATTGACTTTGAAGCTTCGCGAATTCCGGTGCCGTACCGGCCTGGGATGCGTCCGTATGAACAAGTCGCGTTCCAATTCAGTTGTCACACACTTGAGTCAGTCGATTCAACCGAACTCAAGCATTCGCAATGGCTGAACCTTCGAGACGTGTACCCCAACGAGGAATTCGTCCGTGAGCTGAAGAAGGCGATCGGTTCACAGGGCACCGTCCTTACGTGGAGCCACTACGAGAAGTCAACATTGAAGAGCGTTCGTCGTCAGCTAAGTGAACGTGACAGCGTTGATGCAGAGCTCGCCGCGTGGTTCGACGAGCTGGTAGGTCCCCAGTCTTCGGAAGACAACGAGGAAGGCTCCACTGAAGTCGCCGTCCCTGAGGAGACCGCAAAGAGGCTTCGAATCTTTGACTTGCTTGACGTATCGCGGGAGTTCTATTGCCACCCGAATATGAACGGAAGCCACTCCATCAAGCGAGTTCTCGATTCCATCTGGCCGAACGCCGAAGGTCTCTGGTCGCATCCGTGGTTCAGCGAGTACTACAAGGCCGATGACAACGGACTACCCATGGACCCCTACAAAACGTTGCTGAACGGCGACGACGACCTCAATCTCGACGAGACCGATGAGGGCGACGAGGCAGCTGAGAGTTCGAGCCCGGAAGGCAAGCCCGTGACCGACGGTGTGGGTGCCATGCGTGCATACCAAAACATGCTCTACGGAAAGAGTCGCGGCGACGAAGCCCATCGGGCAAGGCTCGCTGAAGCGTTGTACCGCTACTGCAGACTTGATACCGCGGCAATGGTCATGATCTGGAAGTACTGGCATGGCGAGCGGGCGTAGGTCCTGAAGCTGCGTCACACCCTGGCGTCATACTTGCGTAACCCACTCACCAATCCACCAAAGGAGTTTTCATGGAAGTCACCCTCGCCCTTGCATCCCTGCTCGTCATTACCGTCATTGCACTGGCCGTAGTTCTTCAGAGAAAGCCCAATCAGCTACCCCAGGCTGTCGTGGGTCAACAGCCGGTCTTGACAGCGGCCGACATTCGAGAGGCCATTCGTGAGGTGCACGGCGAAACCCTGCGCGACCTCGCAGATCAAGCCAAGATTGATCGGGATGACGTCATCAGTACCGCTACCCGACAGGTCGGCAGCGTCATTGACAGCACCAAGAAGGAGATCGAGCTAACTATTAAGGGAGTTGAGGCAGAACTTGATCGCTTGCGCCAAGCCAATGTAGAGAGATTCGGCAATTTCGACAATGCGGTATCCAAACTCAGTGCCGAAGCTGCTGCCCTCACGAAAGTTCTGTCGTCGGCTCAGGGCCGCGGGAGTTGGGGTGAGCGGATGTTGGAGGACATCCTGACCAATTCAGGCTTCAAGCGAGGAATCAATTACGACGTGCAAGAGACACTTGCTGAGGGTGGGCGACCGGATTATTCGTTCTTCCTTCCCCCTAACCGAGTGGTTTATCTTGATTCAAAGTTTCCGCTTGAGAACTACATAAAGTTCTGCGAAGCGACCGAGGACGCAACTCGAAAGATCCACCGCGATGCGTTCTTGAAGAACGTAGAGCAGCGTGTCAAAGAGCTCGAGAAACGTGACTACGTCAACCAGAGCGATCGGCAGGCACTTGACTCTGTTCTTCTGTTCATCCCTAATGACGGAGTAGTTTCCTTTATTCAAGAAAACAAGCCGACTCTGATTGATGACGCAGCGCGAAAGCGGGTGGTCTTCTGTTCGCCGCTGACGCTGTACATGTTCCTCAGCATGATGCATCAAGCGGCTTCAAGTTTCTATATGGAGCAGAATGCAAACGAAGTACTGCGCCTACTTCAGAAGTTCAGCAAGTCGTGGACGGGCTATGTGAAGTACTTGAAGGACATCGCGAAGCACTTTGACAAGATCCAAGTGAAGCTCAAGGCGGTTACAACAGGTCGTTTGTTCGGCACAGTGAACAAGCCGGTGTTGGAGATAGAAGAGCTCGCACGGATTCGGGGAATTGATGCCAGCAGTGAAGGCATCGCCGAACTCAACCAAGTAATCGCTGAAATTGAGAGTAGTGACGACGACTCAGACGAGGCCTAGCGTCTACACATAAGCATGGATGCGGAAGGCAGACTTGGTACTGATGACCTTATCTGAATTCGCTTCCAGCATGGGACTAACAGTTCCGCAGATCTTGGCCCGTGCCGTAGAGGTCGATGCAGCATTCTTGTGTGACAATCCCGGACCACAAGTGCTGAGCGACGAAGCCGAGAGGCGCCTACGGGCGTTGCTGGGCGACTCTGAGCAACTTGAATCGAAGAAGCCTGAACACGACCGCAGACAGATTTCAAGACGAGGCGGCGGTGAAGCACGAAGAAAGAGGGGAATAAATCACGCGATCAACCGAACTGTTGAGGCCCTGGCCGATGAGTATGGAGTTGACACCGAGGAGTTGCGACAACTAGCCCTCTCACTTGGCTACCAAGTTGCAGAGAGCACCGGAAGTCTCTCGGTGGCACAAGTTGGACAGCTACTTCTTCGGCTCAACGAGTCAAAGCAGCTTTCATTCGGAGACACGACTTCAGCCACAGTTGCGGGCGTATTGAAGAACGCTGGAAAACTGCGTGATCAGCCGCAGTCTCGGAAGACTCGCCAGTCTCCGAATCTTCGCCGAACTCGTCTCGCGATTCTTGCTCAACAATGGGATTCAACCGTTGCGTTCCTCACCGAAGTGTGTGGCCATGTCAGGATCACGATCCACGATGCAACATCTCCGCGTATTTCAAACGATGACATCCTCATGTTGCGAAGCGCCCTGCAGGCGAGCGTATTCGTGGCTGATCGCTGGGGGATGCAAACAGATGTACGTCTGAGCAAGATCGCGAGTCATTGCGGAGTGTCGCTCGCCGCGGTTCGTCAACTTTGCGAAGAACTCGACGTAACGATGTTAAAGCGGGAGAGAGTTTGCCGTAACGACGCTGTATACCTGCTCGTGGCGATTGAGACCACGAGCGCTCGGAGCCCAGGCGAGAGCGCATCGGAAGCTTCCGAGACAGGGGCGGAGCCATCCGACTACGACTCTCGTAGTGGAGCACAGCTGGATCTACGTCTAGATGGGCTAGTGCTCACAGGTCAAAATTTTTCATTCTGTGTCCTCAAGGGCGCTTCGTTTCGCGAATGCGAACTCACACGCGCCAATTTCACTGGAGCGAACCTCGCGGGGGCTGACTTCAGTGGTGCCATTCTGCGGTATTCGGTGTTTGAGAATGCGTTGCTAGATAGGGCAATATTCGTTAACGCCGACGTTCGCTTCGCCAATTTCGGAGCGGCAGCCCTGTCGGCAGGGCAGTTGGATAGCGCACTCACTGATGGCGCAAAGTTTGACGATCAAGGTCGCCCATGACGATGGATCTAGTAATGACGAACGCATCAGTGAAGTCTCCCGAGTCGCCCGTGGCGATACCAACGTTGCGCAGTACTCGGCGGCGTTCCATTCTCGTACACGATGACTTTGTCAAGTGGTTGCTCGACGACGTGGAGGTGCAGCCGCAATTTAGAAAGAAGGCGCGCCATCAGCTCCAGAGTCTCCTCGCTTACGGCTATGCCAAAGGCAGCAAGTCGGTACTCGGTGAAGCGCGCGGTTGGCTACGTGCCCCGCTCGGCGGGTCTGGTGGTTTCCAGTTCTACTTGTGGTACGCAACTCATACGACTTCGATAGGTAAGGCGTTCGGACTCACGGAACGGGAAGTTCTGGTTCGAGTTGTGCGCCACCACGACGAAACTTCACGTGTCCTGGATGCCGAAGCTCGTGAGTGCTATACGGTGCTTACGGAGAGAGACATCGATGTCACCTCCACAGACGATTCGACCTACTCCGAAACGCAACGAAGCGTCGTCGGGCCACAGGCGGCTCCGATCCAGATCATTCGCGGCTATCCAGGCTCGGGGAAGACCACATCGCTCTTCCTGTCATACCTTCATGCGCGCCCAGGACGCGCCTTGTATCTCACACACAGTGGTCTGCTTGCCGACTCGGCGCGACAGTTCTTCGACGCCTTCTCGCCAGAGAACGTCAGCGTTGAAGTCATGCGGTTTGACGAGCTACTCGACTACCTGCGCGACGACCCGCCGGACACAAACCAGATTTTGACTCCGAGCGATGGAGCCGACCGCATGATGCGAATGCTCGAGTCAAGTAACAACAAGTGGCATCAGTTGGTTGGTGACAAGAGAGACGATTGGTACGCAGAGATGCACGCATTTGCGGCGGGCCGAAATCTTCCAGTGGCATTTCGCGAGCTCTCTGAAAATACTGGTGCTTTGCTCGATGCAAAGGCGTACGTGAAACTACGAAGACCCGAAATCGGTCGTGAAGCCGAAGATATCGCCCAGCTCCTAGAGCCGCTCAGTTTGCGCCCAGATCTTGTTGAACTCTTCCGCGGACCAATTCGATCGCGTGAACTCCTGATGAGTCAGTTTGAGCCGCCGCCACCACGCTTGGAAAACCTCGTTACCGTACTCGTTGACGAGGTGCAAGATCTCACTCCGGTTGAGCTCTTGTTGGTCTTCAATGTGATTTCGCGAAGCGCAAATGCTTCAGGGAAGCTCCCGCGGATCGTGCTCGCCGGCGACGAGTCGCAGACGGTTCGCCCGTCGGGCTTTGAGTGGCCAGTCGTCAATGAACTCATTCAACTGGTGTTTGGCGATCGGGTCGAGCGACGCGACGAGATTCCGCTCGACGAAAACATGCGATCATCCGCCCAGATCGCAACCTTTGTAGAGGCCACTCGTGACCAGTACTTGAAGTTCATGAAGCGTGACAGACCAGGCGGCATCAACTACACGCGTAGCAACGAGTCACTGAATGGTCGGTTGATGTACTGCCATCTCGCAACAGACGACGACACAAGCAAACTCAGCGATCTCATGGCTGAGTTGCCACGGAGTGTGATCGTCTATCCCGGCCACCGGCTTCCCAGTGATTTGCCCGTAGAGGTCGCCGAACGAACTCGAATTGCGAACGAAGTGAAGGGCCTTGACTTTGACACGGTCGTGTTGCTCGATGCTGGTCAACGTCAGAAGGCACTTGACGAACTGCTCGCAAAGCAGGATTTGCGCCCGTCCAGCGGGGTAGCAGCACGTGTTTTGGCTGACCAATACCGGGTGGCCGCATCGCGTGCAACCGAGAATTTAATCCTGGTTGACCGAGGTCCCGAATCACTTCAATCAGTGGTCGAAGGGCTCTCGCGAAAAGCGGGACTTGAGAGCCTAGAGGTTGTTCCAGTTGACGACATACCGAGATTGCTCGGAGACGAGTTGAATCCCGAGGACGTCATTCGAAATTTGCTTGACGAAGTGCGACGTATAGTCAGTGACGATCCAAGACGTGCACGCCAGCGGTACCTCTCGGCCAAACGCCAACTTGAGAGAGCACAGCGGACCCAAACGATTGCCGATGATGTCGTGGAAGAGTCTCGGCGACTTGGTTGTGTTACCGCGATAGCCAATGTTGTCCACATTCGTGATCTCCCCAATGATCAGCGAGAGCACCTCAGCAATGAGGCCGTTCAGAGTGTCCCGAATCCGGCGCTGTCCGATGCCGTCGAGGCGCTTTTTGCTCTGAGATCCGACTCAACACCGTCGTTGACCGAGCATGTTGTTCAGGCGCTCGTGACAAGTTCTTCGAACCTCGATCAGATCAAGCTGCAATTACCGGAAGTTGCCCGTTTCCAGGAGCAGCAGCTTCGCTACTGGCTCGACCAATGTGAGAAAGTTCTGACGCCTGGTAGAAGCCGTACACGCGAGCGTCAGGCGGCTCTGGCTGTCAAGGCGGTGACCGCAACACTCAAGCCACGATTTTCTGGATATGAGAAGACATGTGACAACATCATCGGTCGCTGGGCCGACGGCGTCATTAATCAAGAGCAGTTTGACGACGGCCTAGCACTGTTGAGCGAGTTGGAGGTTCGTCGACCAGCGCTTGAAGGCACCGCATTTCGTGGTCTCAAGAAATACCGCGAAGCCGCTACGGCATTTGCCGAGGCTGGGGAGTATCGGCAAGCCGTATTGATGGCACGTGAGATTCCTGACCATACCTTTGCTATCGAGTTGGCCGCTAAGGGCGATCAGGCGCTTATAGACGAGACCATGTGGGTGGTGCAGCTCGTGCGAGCGGCTGAGCCGCTTCCGACGGGTGTCGTACCGCTCACCGAGGCGGAACATTCCCGCTTGGCTGTCGCGGCACGACCGCCGACTTCCTCACTGGGGTCGCGCGCGACCCCCAGTGATCCGTCTGGCGGACGTAAGCGACCCCGCCAATAGGACAGTTCCAGTCACCTAATTCACTCGCACCAAGCCACCTCTTGTTGAGGGAAGACGTCGACTGGGTCGCTTATAGAACGCTGGTAGGACCCCCCCCGGGGGGGGGATCACGTCGGGCCGGACTCCCGTGATTGCTTCGACGCCCAAGATTCGAATTTTGGCTGTACGGGCCTAGTTGAGCCCTTCAGAATGGCTTATTTATTGGGCCGCGTAAAGGCTTTACCAGATGCTGCTTGACTTAAGTAACTAGATAACGTAATATTACATTTCACATTACATTCCTTGACAGGAACAGTAACACCAGCCCATTAGAGTCTGGTATGGACAAAAACAACCCCACCAACCGCGGCAAGAACCACACCAACACCACAAAGGAGACACAAGCAGTGAATAGCTATGACGAGTCCATCCGTGAAATTGAAGTCAATGTCGCTTCCTACGCCGCTGGATCGGGCGTAGCAGGGAAGTACGCACACAGAACGGAGCCAGGTGGGGGGACGTCGGTATGTGGGGTAGATAAGTCGATTCTCGGGTCACTTGGCGTGCAGCCACAATCGTCACTAGGTAAGTCCAGCTTGCGCCAAGGCGATAACGCCGTTAGCACTGCCGCGTGGGATAACTCGGCGGTCGCCCCGAGTCCCTGTGTTGGCAAGAATCTCGACACAGCGTGGGAGTCCGTGGAGCTGATTGCCCGTGCCAATCAGCCGGGTTGCAGCGATCGTGAGAAGGAGATCCTGTTCCTGCGATTTATGGAACTCAACTTGGGATCGGTTCGAGCCGCATTCTTCGTCGAGCTTGAGGGGAACTTGCGCAAGCGTGGATTTCGCGACGTCAAGAAGCTGATCGGAGAACTTACGTTTAGGGGCAAGGGTCGCACGGAGTCGATTGTTGAAGGGCAGGTGCTGTCGCTTCTGCGCGTCTGGTTCTTCGATCGGTCACTCACCAAGAACTATGACCCCGCCAGGGGCGTTCTCCTGTCAACGTATCGTCGGTACGACATTCGTGTCGCGATTCGCGAGATTGTTCGCGAGTGTGTTCCTCTGGCGGAAGTCAGCAACGATGACGAAGTTGATGCGATGGAAGACCAGCATGAAGCGGTCATTTTTCGCGGTACACGGTATGCCGCGTATAACGACGCCGAAGACGTCTTCGCGTTTGATGAGTCGGAATTCGGATCCGTGCACGAGGCACAAGCGGAATGCGCCGAGGAGACGATTCAGGGAATCGCCGCGGGTGATTACGGGCAGTCGAAATGCTTTCGTCAGTTGCTTGACGTGCTCGAGGACTTGATTGAGGAAGGCAAGCTCACGGTCAAAAGTCGTCGCGCATTCATCCTGTCAATTGTTCACAACTCCACCGTCACTGGTGAAATCGTGGGTCTTAAGGCCAATGCCATTCGCCAGGCCACTCGTCGCGTTCGCGAAAAGCTCCACGCAGCCTGCGATTCGCGTGGTGACGAACTCCTGGAATTGAAGGGGTTGCTCGTAGCACTTGAGGCGCGTTGCAACTAAGCCATCGGACTACTCGCTTCGTCAATAGATAAGTCAAACAACCAAGGAACAGGAAGGAAAGAAACAGTGACCAGAGAAACCCTCGAGTGGCTCAACAGAAACACTTTGATCGGACACACCGAGAAGCGAGGCAAAGCGTGGCACCACCGCGCCGAACTGCAGGGTGCAGAACCAAACCATTACCCCGGTGCCATTCCCATTGACGACGTGTTGCGTCGCCTATTCAATTGGGAGCCGGTCGCCGTTCAGCTCTTTGAGCAAGTTGTCTGTGATCCCGCTGAGGCAACCAGCATTGACGACGACGGCAGGCCAACAAAGTTCGTCGTAGACAATGCGGTGAAGAAGATCGTTCGCTCGGACACAGGAAAAGCTTTTCGAATCGCCGGTAGTGGATATCAAATTCACCGGTATCAGGAGTGGCTTGTCGACGTTTTGAAAGACATCATTGATGATGACATCAACATCGGCTCAGCTGGGCTACTGCAAGATGGTGGCGTCGCCTTCGTAACGATTGAGATCCCTGACACCATTGAAATTCTTGAGGGTTTCGGCGTGCGACCACACCTTCTGGGCTCAACGTCGTACAACGGACGCTATGCAACGGCCTACAAGACCGTCTCTACATTCGTCGTTTGCGACAATACTCACGAGATAGCACTGCGCGAGAACACTCCGCAATTCAAGCTGCGGCATAGTAAGCACAGCAAACTGCGTCTCCAGTCGGCGCGTGAAGCACTGCAGATCGTGCATCGCATGACCGACGACATTCGGGCGCTGGTCACCGAACTCTCTGAACTTAAGGTCAGCAATAACGATTGGAACCGATTACTTGATGAGCTCTCGCCGATTCCCGAACTCACCGAGCAGCCAGACAACAAGAAGCTGGTCGAGAAGGCTGTTACCAAGCAGGCTGAGATCCGCAACCTGTACGACAGCGATGACCGTGTTGCTCCATGGAGAGGCTCGGGCTTAGGGGTGTTGCAAGCTTTCAACACCCACCGCCAACACGTTGCTGGAAAAGACGGTAGACGCTATGAGCGCAATATGCTGCACACGCTCGGGCGCGTTACACGACGTGAAGATGCCAAGGTGCTTGCTGCACTGGGAATTCGAGGGCGCTAATGCCTCGGCGTAATATCACTGAAGGCGTTCTGCTTCAAAGGCATGCCGCGAAAACGGGGGAGTGTCATGGCAAAGATCGTTAGGTTGCCCGGCAACCCAGGGCCGGCTAATCCTGGCGAAGATGAAGTGCTTCAGCATCTGGCGAAGCAACTCCCGGAGCTATTCGAGCTCATACCGAATCTCACGATTCCATTCGTAAAGGGTGGCGCCGAGGAGTACGACATCATCGCAGTCGGACCTGATGGGGTCTTCGTTATCGAGGTAAAGACCATTGCCGGTGAAGTCGAGATCACCGAGCAGCAGATGTTCGTCAACGGGGAGACACGCGCGAACCCATGGAACTCTTCCCGCATCAAGGCCCAGAAACTCGCCACCAAACTTCAGACGAAGTTCGGTCAGCAGAACAAGGTGTGGGTGGAGCACGTGGTCGTATTTTCCCGAGAGCCACGCAAGCTGTCTGTCGCCCCGGCTTACGAGCAACGCGTGTTCGTTACCGCAGAGGCCCTTGCTCCAAAGCTGATGTCGCCATCGCCATTGATTCACCCGAAGGGACATGGATTACACAGGGGTCGAGTGAGCCAGATCGTCGAATCGATCATAGATGGTGCGCTCATGCGGGATCGGCAGAAGATCTTCCGAGAATACGTCGCAGTTACGAAACTGCATGAGGTCACTGGGCCAGGCGGGTACGCGTACTGGAATGCCGAACATAAAGTGCACGGTGGCTTACGACTGTTGCAGGTGTTCCCCGAGGCTGAAGTGCAGGGTGACCAGTTGGTTGCTCGACGTCACGAGGCTCAACGACGTGTTGAAGCAGCCGAACTGATTGGACCAAGCGCCGACGTCATTGCTCCACTTGAAAACTTTCTCACTGAGATCGGCGAGTATGTGCTCGTATGGCCGTTCGTCGACTCGCCGTCACTCGGACGGTGGCTAGAGATGCAAGCCGACCTCTCCGACAACCCTGGCACCAAGCCACTCACCGATGCAAAGGCTCGTGCACTGCTTGAGGGATTCGCACGAGCATATGCAGACGTTCACCGGGCAGGCCTGGTTTTCGGCAAGTTGGAGCAGAGTGCGTTCGTAGTGCGCCCAACCGGGCGAGGGGCCGTGGTGCTGCAATACCCCGTGCCGTCAAAATCTTCGGAACAACTCGGCGATCTCCGACAATTAGCCGAGATTGCCGACCTTGTGGTGGCACATGCAGGCGATGGAGAGAGCGCCAAGATCGTAAAGAGCTTCAAAGACGCACTCTCGACAACTGTGCGGGCAGAGTTGCCGAGCGCAGCTTGGCTCGCGGCCGCATGTCAGATCGGTCTGGGTGAGCCTGCGGCTGCAAACCGCCTCGCCGACTACTTTGATGGTCTCGAAGTGCTTGCCAGTCATTCATTTGGGAAGACCTACCGCGCAACGAGTAAGCGACTCAAGCGACCAGTAGTGGTCCGGGTGGAGAATGGTCGACCTGGTCGCAGTTGGGTTGACTGTGAGGCCGCGGCACTCACGAGACCCCAAGTGCTCGAGGCGCGAGGGGTCGTTCGGCATCTCGAAAGTGGGATTGTCGCGGAGGGCTCCTACGTCGCAACCGAATGGCTGGAGGGCATCTCGCTTACGTCGTTGCTCGACTCTGGCTCGTTCAACGAGGTGCCCGAGGCGATTGGTGCCACGCTGCAGATCCTCGAGACTCTTCGACTCATTCACCCCGACATGGCGATGCTCGACAGGTTGCTCGACGACAAGACGCCGCTCAGTTCGGCCCAACTTCGAAATGTGGAGAAACTGCGCGGTTCTGGATTCGCCCATAACCACATCGAACCCTCCAACATCATTTGGGTGGAGAATCGGGGCCCGGTACTCGTTGACTTTGCCAGGGCTGGCGAAGTCGGGCGAGAGATACCAGTTCGGTTGTCGATGTATTGGCCTACCGATGCGCCACGTGGGCAGTCGAATCCAACTGCAGATTTGTACTCGGTGGGGCTGATGTTGCTCGTCATGCTGACGGGGCCCCTCAATCCGCACCAGAACCGATTCACATTTGACGACCGCATTCAAGACGTTGCGAAAGCGAGCCGCGAACTCGCGCTCGTCATTTCGAAGGCGATAGCGACGGATGAGAAATTGCGTTTCCGATCGGCGACTGAGTTCATTGACGCGTTGGCGGCCATCCAACTCGGAGGAGTAAAGCTGCCGAGGGTTCGCGCCGACCTCCAATTGGTGCGCGAGGTCGAAGCGCTGGTAACCGCCGGTCGTTTCGACGAGGCCCTCACAATCTGTGCTGAGAAGAACTGGAAAGAAACCGCCGCGAACATTGAGCGAAAGCGCGAGCTTGCGCAGTCTGCCGGCCGAGTGCTTGTCACCCTTGACGACGTGACACTCAGCTACGTCGGCAGTCGCGACGTAGGACCCGGTACCACCGGATCGAACAGTCCTTACGAAAAGGGCAAGGCCGAGGTGTACCTTGCCCGGCTGGCCGACGGTGGCGTGATGGAGATTCACACGGTGTCGGCGTACCCGCACGACGACGAGAACGTTCAGCTACCGATCGAAGAAACTTGGGTGCAGGGTGATTTGGAGTACGGCTTGCCGGCGCAGATGAAGCTGCTCGCGGATCGACGTCGACTCGTGGTAATGCCACTCAGCGTCGACGGTGAACCAATGCGAAATGAGCCCGAAGACAAGAAGAAGCCTGTGAAGGGCAAGAGGAAGACAGAGAAAGACCGGAAGAAGCTTTCAGAGATGAGTGAAGAACGGTATTGCCAGATCCGTCAACTGCAGCTAGCCAGTCGTCAACCGGAGGGTGAGCGCTGGGACGCGACCAACAAGAAAGTGACCGTGGCGCAACTCAGTGTTGGGGCTGGCGGGGTTGATGTTGCCGGGCTGTTTCGGGAGTTCGGTGCGACGGCGTTCGGAACTCGGGAAACAGTGCTCGGTGACACATCGAAGTTACGCGGCGACCTGTGCGTTCGCTTCAACCGGCAGGAGATCCACGTTCCTGCGATTACGTTCCTCGTGGCGCGGCTACTGCCCTTGAAGAATAAAGTTAAGGCGAGAGACGCTGACAAAAACGATGAATGATAGGAGCTGACTCCCTAAGTTAGAAGTAACACTCCTAGGTAAAGGTAGGTATGGCGATGGCAAGAAGCGACGACGAACAACGATCCGGTGAATCCAAGGCTGATCGGTTCACCCGGCTGGCACAGGCCCGCACCTCCAATGTCTTGAGAGCTATCCGCATTCTCGGCAATCTCAGTAACACATCGAACTACAGCTAC
>SXGT01631785.1_pt1 | contig 19257 bp, 15 predicted proteins | sample 3176221 | NCBI WGS metagenome assembly SXGT01 (sample SAMN11356862, study PRJNA531348) | freshwater metagenome | isolation source: freshwater sample F1-120 | place: China: Fuxian Lake, Yuxi | collected 2017-12-25
GACTTCGAGAAGGGCTTCATCCGCGCCAACGTCTACGCCCTCGCCGACCTCGAGGCCCACGGCAGCGAGGCCGCCCTGCGCTCGGCCGGCAAGCTGCGCCAGGAGGGCAAGACCTACGTGGTGCAGGACGGCGACATCATGCACTTCCTGTTCAACGTCTGAGTCAGCTGAGTCAGCGCAGCGAGAGCCGCCGCACCCGGTGGTAGGGCAGGTCCTCGCCGCCGGAGCCGTCGGCGACGTAGAGGTGGCTACCGTCGACGCTCACGTCGATGCCCTCCAGACCGAAGAACATCGCGGCCCGCGGATCGGCGTCGTCCTTGTGGCCGGGGATGCCGGCGCCAGCGATGACGCTGATGGTGCCGTCGGTGGCGATGCGCGAGATGGTGGCGGTGGCGGGGTCGCTCACGTAGATGCGGCCCAGCCCGTCGCGGGCCAGCCCCTGCGGTGACGCGAACGTCCCGGCCAGGGTGACCACCGAGCCATCGAGCGAGACCTTGCGCAAGACGTGGTTGCCCTGATCGGCGATCACGACGTCGTCGCCGGGCAGGACCAGCAGGTCGTAGGGCGTGTCGAAGCGCGCCGCGGAGCCCGTGGCGTCGAGCTTGCCGGCCTGATTGGCGGCGCCGGCGAGCGGCGTCGCCGCGCCGGTCGCGGGATCGATGATGCTCACGACGTGCTGCTGGTAGTCGGCGCCGACCAGCCGGCCGTCGGAGAGCACGCCGAGGCCGCGGAAGCGGCCGAACCCATCGCGCACCAGCGAGATGCGGTGATCGGCGAGCGAGACTCGCCACAGCGCGCCGGTCGGAGCGCCGGTGGTGGCGCGATCGGTCTGCACCCACAACGTGCCGCCGTTGCGGACCAGGCCGAAGGGCCGCGCGAAACCGGCCGGCAGGGTGAACGGCGTGGTGGTGTCGCCGTCGGCGCCGACCACGCGCAGGAGCCCGTTGTCGAAGTCGCACACCACGAGGCCGCCGTCGGCGCCGACCGCGACGTTGACCGGGTTGGCGAAGCGGGCCACGCCGCGCCGACCGTCGGTGCGACCGGCGGTGCTGGCGCCCGACAGCGTGCCCACGCCATCACCGAGCGGGGGCAACTCCTCGACCACCGGGACCCCGGCGTCGACCTCCGCGCTGTCGTCGTCGGGATCCGGACCGGGACCCGAGCCCGGGCCGAGACAGGCCACCAGCGCTGTCAACGTCACCGTCGCGAATAGCCGCTTGTTCACGGGGCAGCGCATTTCATGAACGGTGCCAGCGCAGGTAGGCGTTCTCCCGAGCAAGCGCCGGGAGGCGCCGGGGGGGCTGGACCTCGCCGTGCGGCGCTCACTCCCTGGCGACTCTGGTGGCCACCATCAGGCGCGCGGCCAGGCCGCAGGCAATGGCGCCGTCGGACCGGCGCCATCGATCGCAGCGGGCCAGGAAGCGGGCCCGCAGGTCCGCGACCGAGGTTGCGTCGACGCCGTCGAGCTCGTAGCTACCGGCCAGGACCTCCCACACCTCGTCCGGGGACCCGGACAGATCGATCGGCAGCTCGTCGACGCGCAGGGACGACCAGCCTCGCGCCGGCGCGAACAGCGCGCGCAGCCCGGCGTCGCTGCGCGCGCGCACGTCGCCGAGTCGGGGCACCGCGGCCTTGCGCACGAGCGGCGCGGCCAGCTCGAGCAGCCCGGTGAAGGCATCGCCGGCGGCGTCGCCGCGTGGCCCGCCGCCGACCACCGCGACGAAGCGCCCGCCGCCGGCCAGGACCCGGGCCACCTCGACGACCACGCCGTCGGGATCGTGCATGAGCGTGAAGGCCAGGTGCGAGACCACGGCGTCGACGCACGCATCGCGCAGGGGCAGCGCGTGCGCCCTGCCCTGCATCAACCCGGCGCGACACCCGCGGGCCGCCCCCGCCGCCAGCTCGACCTCGCTGAGGTCGATGCCGAACGAACGGCGCCCAGGACCGACCAGCCGCTCGAGCAGGTGGCCGTCGCCGCAGCCGAGATCGAGCACCCGCGTCGCGCCGGCGACCTCGCGCACGACGGCGTCGTACGACGGGCCGCGCGCCATCGCCCGCGCCGTCACGCCCGGGTTGCGACCGTGGAAATCGCGCAGGAAGCGCTCCTGCTCGCCGGCGCTCGCAGTCATCGCCGCGATGGTACCTTCGGGAGGTGCCGCCCACGCTGCCGCCGGACGCCGGCGATGCGCTCGCCGCCGGCACCGTGATCGACGGCGAGTACCGCATCGAGGGCATGCTCGGCCGCGGCGGCATGGGCGTGGTCTATCGGGCCCGCGACCTGCGGCTCGATCGACCGGTGGCGGTGAAGGTCCACCGCGAGAAGGGCATGGCCCACGAGCGCCTGGCCCGCGAGGCCACCGCGCTGGCCCGGCTTTCCCATCCCAACGTGGTCTCGGTGTATCGCGTCGGCACTCACGCCGGGCGGGTCTACGTGGCGATGGAGCTGGTCGAGGGCGGCACGCTGCGCCGCACCGGCGGCGATCCGCCGCCTTGGCGCGAGGTGCTGCGACGACACTGCGCCGCCGGCGACGGCCTGGCCGCGGCTCACGCCGCCGGGCTCGTGCACCGTGACTACAAGCCCGACAACGTGCTGCTCGGCGACGACGGGCGGCCTCGGGTCGCCGACTTCGGCCTGGCCCGCGCCGCCGGCGAGAGCGGCACGGTCGCGATCGGCGAGAGCTCGCTGGCCACCGCCGAGACCGTCGAGATCTCGGACTCGCCAGCGGCGGCGCCGGGCTCGGCCACCGTCGGTGCCGACGGCGCCGCGACCACGGGGATCCTCTCGCCCGGCGCCTACCTGGCGCACGTCCCCGAGACCCCACGTACGCCTCGGCTCGACGAGCGCCTGACCCAGACCGGCGCCTGGGTCGGGACCCCCGCCTACATGGCGCCCGAGCAGATCGACGGCGGCATGGTCGACGCGCGCTCCGATCAATTCGCCTTTGCGGTGTCGCTGTGGGAGGCGCTGCACGGCCGCCGGCCCTTTGCCGGGGAGACCACGCTGCTCCTGCGCGCCGCCATCGCGCGCCAGCAGCTCGAGGGCGCCGGCGACGGCGGCGTGCCGGGCTGGATCGACGACATCCTGCGCCGCGCGCTACTCGAGAACGCCGACGAGCGCTGGCCATCGATGAACGACATCCTCATCGCCCTGCGTCACGACCCGGCTCGGCGGCGCCAGCAGATCGCGCTGGGGATCGGTGCGGTCGCGCTGGCCGGCGTCGCCGCCGCCGTTGCCTGGCAGGCCAAGAGCCGTCCATCCGCGCGCGCCAACTGCGGCGGCGGCACGGCCGAGATCGCCCGGACCTGGGGCCCCGCCCAGGCCGAGACGCTGCGGGCCTCGTTCGCGAAGACCGACCTGCCCTATGCCGCCGCACTCGCCGACAGCGCCGTCGCCGAGCTCGACGCCTACGCGACGCGCTGGGCCAGGGGACACGAGGTGGCGTGCACCGCGCGCGCCGACCGCACCTGGTCCGCCGACCTCGCCGACCGCGCGGTCGCCTGCCTGTCACGTCGCCAGCGCTCGCTGGCCGAGTCCATCGCGGTGATCGAGGGGCTCGAGGTCGGCATGATCGACGACGCGCTCGAGATCACCGGCGGACTGGCCCCGCCAGACGAGTGCGTGGACCCAGCCCGCCTCGCCGGCCAGGTGCTGCCGCCCAGCGATCCGGCCAAGGCTCGGCTCCACGACGAGCTCATCACCGTCCTGGCCCGCGCCGAAGCGCTGTGCGGCGTGTTCGATCCGCGCGCCAAGGAGCACGCCGAACGCGGTGTCGCGCTGGCCGCCGAGCTCGGGTCACCGCGCCTGATCGCGGACGCGGCGGCGATCCGCGCCGAGGCCGCGCACATCGCCGGCGACCCTGACGCCCTCCAGCGTTACGAGGCAGCGTTCTTCGCCGGCCGCAGCGCAGGCGATGAGCGCGGCGCCAACGCCGTGGCCTTGCGCCTGGTCTTCCTCTCGCTGCGCGCCGAACGGATGGAGGAAGCCCGCTCGTGGTTGCGGCATGGCAGCGCCGGCGTGGCCGCCGGCGCCGATGGGGAACTGCGCGCGACGCTCGCCATGAACCAAGCCATGATCGAGGCCAGCGACGGCCACCTCGAGCAGGCCGTCGCGCACCTCGAGGAAGCCCGGCAGCGGCTCGCGACCACCATCGACTCCGAGCGGTATCTCCCCAACCTCATCGACCTCGAGGCCAACATCCTGGGTGAGATCGGCGAGCTGCCCCGCGCGATCGAGCTCGGCCGCGAGGCGGTCAGGATGGTCGAATCACGTTTCGGACCTGCGCACCCGATCCTGGTGTCGCGGCTTTCCAACCTGGCGCTCAGTCTCTCCGAGATCGGCGAGAACGACGAGGCGGTGGCCACCATGCGCCGCGCCGTCGCGGTGTGTCGCCCGGCGCCGATGTGCCGGGACGAGCTGCCCGTGAACCTGCTCAACCTCGGCGCCGTCGAGGTCAACGCCGGCAAGTTCGCCGAGGCCCTGCTCACGCTCGACGAAGCCGAGCACGGCCTCGAGGCGATGGGCGAGGCCGGGCTCGGCGACCGCGCCCTGGTGGCGAGCGCGCGCGGCCGCGCCTTCGACGAGCTCGGCCGCGTCGCCGAGGCCGAGGCCGCGCTGCGCGCCGGGGTCGCCATGTCCGAGCAGGCCAACGGCGTCGATCACCCCGACGTGGCGCAGGTGCTCAACAACCTGGGCGACCTCCTCAACACCTTGCGCCGCCACGCCGAGGCGGCGCCGCTGCTCGAGCGCGCTCTCGCGATCTGGGAGAAAGCCGCGCCGGGCGCGCCGCAGGCCGGCCTGCCGATGCTCGCCCTCGGCCGCGCCCAGCTCGGCATGGGCAAGGCCAAGCCCGCGATCGTCACGCTGCGCGCGGCGATCGAACGGCTCGAGCGAGGCGGCATGGCCGATCGGCTCCCGCTGGCGCGGCTGCGGCTGTCCCAGGCCCTGTGGACCGACGGCCAGCGCGCCGAGGCGCTGAGGCTGGCCGGGACGCTCGGTGCGCCCACCGACGACCCCGCGACCGACCGCGAGATCGCGGCCTGGCGAAACGAGATCGGCGCCATGAAGTGACCGACCGCCGTGCCCAGGGGCTCGGCACCATCGCGGTGGTCGCCGCCGCGTCGTCGTGGGGATTGTGGAGCCTGAGTGTCCGTCCAGCAGCGTTGCCGGCGATGACCTTCGGCTTCGTGGTGTTCGTGGTGATGGGCGTGGTGACGCTTCCCGCGGTGCTGGCCGCGTCGCCGCCGCGCTGGAGCCGGCGCGCGCTGGTGCTCCTGGCCCTCAACGGCCTGTTCGATGCCGCGAACGTGCTCACGTTCTTCGCCGCCATGCAGGAGACCACGGTCGCGGTCGCCGTGTTGACCCACTACCTGGCGCCGGTGCTGGTCGCGGTGCTGGCCCCGGTGGTCGACCGAGAGCACGTGCGGGGCGCGATCCCCGGCGCCGTGGTCGCCTGCATGGGACTGACCCTGGTGCTCGAGCCGTGGCACGGCCACGTCAACGTGGCCGGCGCCGCGCTGGGCGCCGCCAGCGCCGTGGCGTACGCCGCCAACGTGTTCACGGTGAAGCGCCTGGTCCCGCTGATCGGCGCGGCCCGGGTCATCTCGTACCACTCGTTCGTCGCGGCGGTGCTCATGATCCCGTTCGCCGTCGGCGCGGGCGTGGTGCCGGGCGGGCGAGCGCTGGCCTGGACGGCGGGCGGCGCGGTCGTGCTCGGCGCCCTCGCCGGCGTGCTCTTCGTGCGCGGCCTCGCCATCATCGGCTCGTCGCGGGCGGCGATGCTGGCCTACGCCGAACCCATCGTGGCGGTGCTGGTGGGCGCGCTCGCCTGGGACGAACCGGTGGGCCGGCTGGCCATCGTGGGCGTTGTCCTCATCGTCGCCAGCGGCGCGTGGGTCGCGCGCCCGACCCGATGATACAGTGGCGGATATGGCGCTGCCGCTGGTCACCATCGCGATGCCGGCCTACAACGAGGAGCGGTTCATCGAGACCTGCATCCGCTCGGTGCAGGCCCAGGACTACCCGCGCGACCGCATCGAGATCCTGGTGGCCGACGGCCGCAGCACCGATCGCACCCGCGAGATCCTGGCCGAGCTGTCGGCCGCCGATCCGCGCATCCGCATGGTCGACAACCCCGAGCGCCTGCAGGCCGCGGGATTGAACCGCCTGATCCGCGAGGCCCGCGGCGAGATCGTGGTGCGCATGGACGTGCACTGCGAATACGCGCCCACCTACGTGCGTGCGTGCGTCGAGACCATGGAGAAGACCGGCGCCGACAACGTCGGCGGCGCCCAGCGGGCCAAGGCCAAGAACGCCTTCCAGCAGGCGCTGTGCGCGGCCCTGTCGTCGCCGCTCGGCGTCGGCGGCGCCGGCTACCGCGACGCGAGCAAGGAAGGCTTCGTCGACACCGTCTTCCTCGGCGCGTTCAAGAAGAAGATCTTCGAGACCATCGGTCTCTACGATCCGAAGGCGATCACCAACGAGGACGCCGAGCTCAACCAGCGCCTGCTCGAGTCGGGCGGCAAGATCTACCTGTCGCGCGAGATCGAGGTCCACTACTACCCGCGCGACTCGTTCAAGACGCTGGCCAAGCAGTACTACAAGTACGGTCGCGGCCGCGCTCGCACCCTGCTCAAGCTCCGCCGCTTCCCGACCATCCGCCCGGCCATCCCGTTCCTGATGGTGGTCGGCGGCGCGACGCTCCTGGTCTTGCCGCCGCTGTGGCCGATCGCGCCAGCCGCCTTCGCCGCGTACGCACTCGCCACCGGCGCCGAGGCCGTACGCGTCGGCGGTCCCCTGGGCGCGGGCGGCATCGCCACGGTGTGGGGCATCCTGCCGACGTTGCACATCAGCCACGGCATCGGGTTCGCCGCCGGCCTGGTCCGTTATCTGCGCGAGCCCGACTGGGCCCCGCTCGAAAAGCTCGAGCCCGCGCCCAGGGCTCAGCTCCGCGTCGTCTAGGACGATCAGGGCAGGCTGACCCGGTCGTCGTCGATCTTGCAGCCGCCCCGCGCGGCCAGCTCGGCCACGCCCTCGGCCATGCGCTTCTTGACCTGCTCGCCCTGCCGGCTGAAGCCGAGCAGCTTGGCGGTCTCGCGAGCGAGATCCGCGGCCGGCATCCCGATGTTGCGGTGGAGCACCACCAGCGCGGCCGCTGCCACCTCCGCCATCGGGATCTCGTCGATGTCGCGCTTGGTCTCGGGCGCGGTGCCGGGCACCCGCACCGTCGGCCAGACCGTCGCGTCCTGATCGGTGCGCCACACCACGTCGGTGTCGCCGTCGCGACCAACCCGGCCGCGGACCACCGCGATCGTCTTCACCCGGTCGCTGATGCGCGCGGTGACCCGGCCGACGCCGCAGTAGGCGCTGATCCGCCGCGCCAGCAGCCCGATCCGGATCGGCGCCTCCACCGCCAGCACCGCGTCGATGGCGTTGCCGATCTCCGACTCGCGTTCCGCCGCGAACAGATCGTCGGGCTTGCGCCTGCCGGCCGGCACGCTCGCCACCTGGTACGGCGCCACCGCTGGTCCCTCCCCGCGCGGCGTCGACGCCGTCGGGCCCATCGGCATCGACGTCTGCTTGCTGACCTCGGGCTTCGGACTCGCCGCCCGCGGCGTCGCTCGCTTGCTCTTGCCGGTCACCTCGGCCGTCGGCGCCGCCGTCTTCACCGTCGGCGCCGCGTCCACCGCGACCGGAACCACGATCGGCGCCGACACCGGCGCCGCGACCGGCGCACTCTTGGCGACAGGTGCAGCCTTCCGCGGCGCCCGCGCCGCCCGGGCCGCCGCGATCGCCGCGATCACGCCGTTGTGCACGCGCTGGGCTTCCTTCTCGGCGTCGTGCCACCAGTCGAGCGACCAGATCCGCTGCAGCCGCCAGCCCAGGTTACCCAGCACGCTGGCGCGCAGGCGGTCGCGATCGCGCGCGGTGCGAGCCCGCGCGTACGACGGCCCGTCGGTCTCGATCCCCAGCACGTAGCGCCCGGCGTCGTCGGGATCGACGATCGCAAGATCGATGCGGTACCCCGCGCAGCCGACCTGGTGGTGCACCGTCCATCCCTTGGCCACCAGGGCGTCGCCGATGGCCTTGGTCAGCGGCGTCGCCGGCGGCCGCTCCCCACGCGCCCCACCCGCCCGCTCGCCGTCGCGGGCGTAGCGCAACAGCTCGGCCAGGTGGCGCACGCCCACCGGTGAACCCTCGGTGTCCATCATCTCGGGCTCGAGGGTCGAGTACACGACGAGCTGCTCGCGGGCGCGGGTCACGGCGACGTTGAGCCGCCGCTCGCCGCCGTCCTTGTTGAGCGGCCCGAAGTTCATCACCACCTTGCCGTCGCGGTCGGGGCCGTAGCCGATGGTGAAGAGCACGACGTCGCGCTCGTCGCCCTGGATGGTCTCGAGGTTCTTGACCAGCACCGGCTCGGCCACGTCGTCGCTGAAGAACCTCTCCAGCTCGGGGTGTTGCTTGCGCTCGTCGTCGAGCAGATCGAGCACGAGCTCCTGCTGCGGCCGCCCGAATGTCACCACGGCGATCGACTTCTTCGACCGCTCGGGATCGCCGAGCCGGGCCACGATGTCGGCGACCACCGCCTCGGCCTCGGCCCGGTTGGTGCGGGTGCCGGCGCGGTCGTAGACGCCGGCGATCTTGCGCCAGCCCACGCCCAGATCCGCGGCCTGCGCCGACGCCGCCGGGAACACGTCGAGCCGGCCGTCGTAGTAACGGTCGTTGGAGAAGCCGATCAGATCCTCGTGGCGGCTGCGGTAGTGCCAGGACAGGCGCAGCTCGGGCAGGCGCGCGGCCACACATTCGTCGAGGATGCTCTCCAGCTCCTCGACGTCGTCGTCGGCAGCGACCGACGCGTCGGCGGCGGCACCCGCGCCCGGCTCGAAGAAGCGGGTCGGCGGCAGCTGGCGCGAGTCACCGACCACGACCGCGGCCTTGCCACGGGCCAGGGCGCCGATCGCATCCGAGGTCGGGATCTGCGAAGCCTCGTCGAAGACGACCACGTCGAAGGCGGCCAGCGCGTCGCGCTCGGGATCGAGGTACTGGGCCACCGACAGCGGGCTCATCAGCAGGCACGGCTTGAGGCGGGTGAGCACGTTCGGGATGTCGCGGAACAGCGAGCGCAGCGGCCGGTGGCGGCGCTGCTTCTTGGCCTCGTGGAGCAGCACGCCGATCTCGCCGCCGTCGGCGACGTCGGAGGTGACCTTGGGCACGCGCTCGCTCAACCGCGCGATGGTGCGGGCCCGGGCCACACCGAGATGGGCCCGATCGAGCTCGATGAACTCGTTGATGCGGGCGACGTGGGCGGCGCCATGGAACTGGGCCAGCGCCGGCGAGCCCGCCACCCCGGCCTCGGCCACCGCGGCGTGCAGCGCGCGCTCCCAGGCCGCCACCATGTGATCGTCGGCGACGGTCTCGTCCTCGATCTGGCGGACCACGCCGTCGAGGCCGGCGGCGATGGCGACCTTGCGAGCGCGAGCGTAGGCGGTCCAGTCGCGCAGCTCGCCGGGCGCGGCCGCCCACAGCGCGGTGCGCCGGGCCAGCTCGGCCAGGTGACCGGCATCATCACCGTCGCCGACGTCGACCCCGCAGGTCTCGTTCAACCGGGTGAGCGCCGCGCGCCAGGCGGCGACCGCGCGCTCGACCTCGGCGAAGGCGGCCACCCCGCCGGCGCCAGCCTCGGGGCCGTCGCTGACCGTCGCCACCAGCGCGCGCCACGACGCCGGGCGCTCGCCGGTCACCTCGACCCTGGCAAAGGTCTCGGCCAGCTCCTTGGTCCACGCCAGCGCCTTCTCGACCGGGGCCAGATCGCCGCCATCGTCGGCGGCCGCCGCCAGCGCGCCCAGCCACGATCGGGCCGCCGGGCGGGCCGCGTCGAGAAGTACGTCGGTCTTCTCGACGATGCGGGCATCGTCGAGCTCGTCGGCGACGGTGGCGTCGTCGGGCAGGCTCTTGCCGGCGGCGAGCGCTTTTTTCGCCTCCTTGCGCGGCTTGCGCAGCGCGAACCAGCGGAACAGGAAGAAGCGATCGGCCCAGCGCCGGAAGGTCTCGACCAGCGCGGCCAGATCGAGCGCGTAGATGTCGTCGCTCCAGCGCTCGGCGAGCTTCTTGCCCAGCTCGCGGCGCTGCCGCACCAGCGACAGCCAGGTGTCGGGATCCTTGGGCGCAGCCTCCATGGTGGTGGCGGCCCTGGTCTTCACCAGGGCGATCTTGTCGGCGACGCCTCCGCTGGCGCCGCTCGGCCCCGCCGCCATCACCAGCTCCACCCCCGGCCGCGGCGTCGTGGTCACCTTGGCCGCAAGCGCGCCCAGGGCCTCGAGGTGCGCCCGCGTGCGCGCGCCCAGCCCCGGCACCACCGCTGGCAGTCCGGCCAGGGCAGCCTCGAGCGCAGCGCCGGCCTTCTGCGCCGCCGTCACCGCCGCCGCCACCCGCTCCTGGCCATCGACGGCCCAGGTCTCGAGCGTCGAGCCGTGCCACGGGTGGGTCGCCACCGGATCGATCTCGATCGCCGCCTGCGAGAGCTTCGCCACCGCGTCGCGGCGCACTGCTACCACGTCGGCGGTCACGCCCTTCACGCCGACGTCCCCGTCGAGGCGCCACTCGCCGGCGAGCTCGCCGAGGCGGCCGAGCGCGTCGTGCACGCTGACCCCCGATGGCCCCGGCGCGTGCAGCGCGGCGGCGTAGCGATCCAGATCGCCGCTGGCGGCGGCCAGGCGCGCGTCGTCGCCGGCGACCGGCGTGTTGGGCCGCCAGACCCGCTCGAGCACGCGGGCCAGCTCGGTGATGACCTCACGCTTCTTGGCCTTGTGCGAGTGCACCTCGAGACAGAAATCGCCCAGCCCGGCGGCGGCCAGGCGGCGTTGCACGACCTCGAGCGCGGCCATCTTCTCGGCGACGAACAGCACTGACTTGCCGCCGGCCAGGCACTGCGCGATCAGGTTCGTGATGGTCTGCGACTTGCCGGTGCCGGGCGGACCCTGCAGCACGAAGGTCCGGCCGTCGGCGGCGGCGAGCACGGCAGCGAGCTGGCTGGCATCGCAGTCGAGCGGCGCGAACAGCTCGCCCGGCGGCAGCTCGTCGAGGGATTCGGGATCGCGAAACGCGCCGGCCGGGAACGACGTGGCCCCGCCCTGGGCGAGGTGGGCCACGACCGGCGCCTCGAGCAGCTTCGCGCCGCGCTCGGCCAGGTCGGTCCACATCACGAACTTCGTGAACGACAGGACGCCCAGCCGGCACTCGCGCACCACCGACCAGCGCGGCGAGCCCGCGACCGCGGCCGCCACCGCGTCGAGGGTCGCGCCCAGATCGATGGCGCCGTCGTCACCGCGCACCGGCGGAGCCAGGGTGATGGCGTGATCGGCGCGCAGCTTCTCGACCAGGGTGTCGTTCCACCGCCAGTCCTCGCCGTCGACGACGACGAGCTGGTAGCGATCGCGGGCGCCGGCGCGGCGCAGCTCGGCCGGCACCATCACCAGCGGCGCGTGGCGCGCCTCGGCGCCGTCGTCGTCGCTCTCGAACCAGCGCAAGACGCCCAGCACCAGCCACAACGTGCGGGCCCCGCCCTCCGACAGCGACTCGCGCGCCGCCCGCGCCATCGCCACCAGGCGCTTGTCGAGCTCCTCGGCCGGCAGGCTGACGGCGAACGGCGCGGCCCCCAGGGTGAACACGCACTCGTCCTTGTCCAGGAGCGCCGCGATGGCGACCGGATCCGTGCCCTCGAACACGACCACCGTCCGCCCGTCGCGCGCATCGAGCAATCGGTTGCGCAGCGTCAGGTCGAGCAGCGAGCGCTTCCAGCGCTCGAGGCGCTTCCCCGCGGCCTCGTCGGTCGTCATCGCCTCGACTCTATCCCTGCGCGGTGCTCGCGGCGACAAACCCGCCCGGGCCGATCCCGGGTACCATCGCTTCGTGCCGGAGACGCCCAGCCCGACCCACGCCGGCGGCGTGGTCGTCCGCCACCGCGCCGGGGACAGCCTGCCCGAGCTGCTGGTGGTCACCGGCCGCCGCCACCGCGAGCACTGGGTCCTGCCCAAGGGCCACATCGACCCCGGCGAGGCCCCCGAGGTCGCGGCGATGCGCGAGGTCCGCGAGGAGTCGGGCGTGATCGCCGACGTGGTGGCCCGACTCGACGACGTCGCCGTCGAAGTGGGCGACGAGCACCAGGTCGTGCGCTGGTACCTGATGGAAGCGCGCGGCCAGCTCGAGGACCACGAGCTGCGCGAGGTGGTGTGGCTCGACGCGCCGGCCGCGCTCGAGCGCCTCAGCTTTGCCGACGCCCGCACCGTCGCCGAACACGCCCTGGCGATGCTGGCCGAGACGTCGGACGCGTCGCTGTGACGGTCAGCTCGCTCGAGCTGGAGCAGGCGTTCGCGGCCGACGCCTTCGTGCTCGACCCGGAGGTGCTGCACCTCAACCATGGCTCGTTCGGCGCCTGCCCGCGCGCCGTGCTCGAGGCCCAGGCCGCGTTGCGCGCCCGCCTCGAGGCCGCGACCATGCGCTGGTTCGTCCTCGAGTACCAGGACGCGCTCGATCGGGCCCGCGCCGCCGCCGCCGCCTTCGTCGGCGCCGACCCCGCCGGCTTCGTCTTCGTCGCCAACGCCACCCACGGCGTGGCCACGGTGCTGGCCAACGTCCTGGCCCGGGCCGAGCTCGCCGCCGGCGACGAGGTCCTCACCACCGATCACGAGTACCGCGCGTGCAAGAACGCGATCGACCGCGCCGCCGCCACGGCTGGCGCCCAGGTCGTGATCGTACCCATCGCCCTGCCCGCCCGCGATCCCGCCGCCGCCGTCGAGGCGCTCGTGGCCCGGGTCACGCCGCGGACGCGGCTGGTGCTGGTCGACCACGTGACCAGCCCGACCGCGCTCACCCTCGACATCGCCGCCCTCGCCCGGGCGCTCCCGCCGCGGGCCGCGCTGCTCGTCGACGGCGCCCACGCCCCGGGCCAGCTCGACCTCGACGTCGCCGCCACCGGCGCCACCTATTACACCGGCAACTTCCACAAGTGGACCTGCGCACCCAAGGGCGCCGGCTTCCTGTGGGTCGCCCCGGCCCGGCGCGAAGGTTTCCATCCGCTGGTCACCAGCCACGGCGCGACCCTGTCCACGGCCGCCCGCTCGCGATTTCGCCTCGAACACGACTGGACCGGGACCCACGATCCGTCGCCCTACCTGTGTGTGCCGGTCGCGATCACCACGATCGCGTCGCTGGGCGGGGGATGGCCGCGAGTGCGCGAGCGCAATCGCACGCTGGTCCGCGCCATGCGCGACGATCTGTGCGCTGCGCTGGGCGCCGATCCGATCGATCAGACTCCCGACACGCCCGACGCCCCTGGCGGGTCGATGGCCGCGATCGCGGTCACGCTCCCGGACGGCGCGGACCACCTCGCGGTCGAGCGCACGCTGCTCGAGCGTGGGGTGGAGATCCCCATCGTCAGTCATCCTGGCTCGCCGTGGCCGCTGGTCCGGATCTCGGCGCACCTCTACAACCGGCGCAGCGACGCTAGCCGCCTGGCCGCGGCCCTGACCGCCGCCGGCGTCCATGGCAGGAGGATCTCGTGACCGCACCCGGCACCGGCCGCACCTTCGTGATCGGCGACATCCACGGCGAGCGCGTGCTGCTCGAGACCCTGCTCGGCGCGATGCCGTTCATCGCGCCCGACGACACCCTGGTCTTCCTCGGCGACTACATCGATCGCGGCCCCGACAGTCGCGGCGTGGTCGAGGTCCTGCGCCGCCTGCCCGAAAAGACCGTCGGCAAGCTGGTGCTCCTGCGCGGCAACCACGAGGACGCGCTGCTCGGCGAGATCACCGAGCGCAACGGCGCCTTCCTGATGCCATCCGGCAACGGCGTGGCCTCGACCTTCCACTCGTTCACCGACGAGGCGCCGCCGGCCGACGGCGCGATGGTCTCGGCCGAGAACTTCATGCGTTACCTCGATCCGTCGAAGTGGCTGCCGCCGGCGGTCATCGCGTGGATGGAGGCGCTGCCGCTCTGGTACCGCGATCAGCACGCGACCTACGTCCACGCCGGCCTCGAGGGTGAAGGCGCGGTGTGGAACCTGCCCGAGGCGTCGTCGACCAAGTCGCTGCTCTGGCAGCGCGAGCAGGACTTCTTCCTCGAGTACGCCGGCCCGCCGCTGGTCTTCGGCCACACCCTGACCAGCGACCTGCCCCCCGAGGAGAAGCGGACCACGCCGTGGACGCGCGGCCCGCTCATCGGCCTCGACACCGGCGCCGGCAAGGGCGGCCCCCTGTCCTGCCTCGAGCTCCCCTCCCGCACGATCCGCCAGGTGTTTCCCGACGGCGACCGCACCGAGTTCTCGATCTGACCGAGGCCCGAGGCCCGAGGCCCGAGGCCCGGTTCTTCAGGTCCGCTTCTTCCGCTGCTGGAACGAGTACGGCCGGTGGGTCGGCTGCTTGCCGCTCTTGTCGCCTTCCTCGCCGTCTTCGAGGGGCGCACCCATCGGCTCCTCCGAGCCCTCGCGGAACTTGATGGTGGTGAGCGGGTTCTCGCCGACCAGCACCTGGGTCTGCTTGTCGATCAGCTCGTCCATACCCTCGAGCTTGTCGATGTCCTCGAGGATGTCGTCGACCGAGGCGTAGCGCTCGGTGCGCGAGTCGCGGGTCATGCGATCGAAGATGTCGTCGATGCCGCGCGGCAAGGCCGCGTTGATCTGCGACGGCATCGGCGAGCGCCGGCCGGGCAGCTTCCGGGTGAGTAGCTCGTAGAAGATGATGCCCAGCGCGTAGATATCGGCCTGGGCGCCGGCCGAGAGCGGATCCGAGTAGAGCTCGGGCGCCATGTAGGCGACGTTGCCCATGCCGACGTAGATCTGGCGGATCACCGCCTGATCGCGCTCGACGATGCGGGTGAAGCCGAAGTCGGTGACCTTGACGTTGCCGTAGCCGTCGATGAGGAGCTGCTCCGGCTTCAAGCCACGGTGGTAGACGCGGGTGGCGTGGGCGGCGCGCAGGGCGTGCAGGGTCTGCAGGAGGTACTTGAAGACCAGGTCGACCGGGATGTCCTCGGCGTCGTTGATCAGGCGGCGGGCGCTGCCGTTGGGGGCCAGCTCGCTGACCACGTAAGGGTGGTCGCGCTCGAGGTTGACGTCGTGGATGGGCAGGATGTTGGGGTGGGCCAGGTTGGCCGCGGCCCGCACCACCTCGGTGAAGCGGCGCACGATCTCGTAGCGCATGTCCTCGGCGAAGAAGCCGAACAGATCGCGGATCTCTTTCATCGCCACTTCGCGCGCGAGCGGCACCTGGCGCGCGCGGTAGACGGTGCCGATGCCGCCCGAGCCGAGCGAGGCCAGCTTCTCGTAGCGCGAGTCGACGATCTCCGCGGACGACGCGATCTCACCGCCGACCGACATGGATGACCTTCCGCCCGAGGCGTGGACCTTGGAGTCCTTGCGCATGCCGGCGACACTGCCCGGCATGCTCTCGCCGCGGGTCTCGCGGCCTAACGTCGAGGCCAGCACGCCCGAGTTGGTGCCCATGCCAGCCGCCGCTGGTCCCGGCGCCCCGGCCTGGGTGCGGGTCTGACGCAGCTTCTTGAAGTGGTTGACCGCGCGCTCGGTGAACTCGGTCAGACCGCCGCCGTTGACGACCTCCTCGCCCTCGGGCGTCACCTCGAGCGAGTCGCCGTTGCGGTCCTGGCGCAGATATCCCGACTTCTCGAGGAACGAGACGTATTCACCGAACGGGATCGAGACCGCGCCCTCGCAGACTCGACGGATGTCGTCGAAGCGGTTCTGGCGGCCGTAGCGCGCCTCCGCCATCACGTTGGCGAGGATGAAGCGGGCCTCTTCGCAGAGGACCTCCTTCGTGACCTTGGCGCGGCCTTCCATCACCGCGATTGTAGGCGCCGCCTCGGCACGGGGTCAAACTAGCGGCTTGACGGAGATTTCGGCCGAGGCCGGGGCCACCCACGGCGGCGGCCCCTCGGCGACCAGGCGGTGGACCAGCGGCTGGTCGGCGGGGAGGATGTCGTGGGCCGCCAGCTCGGCCGGCGGCACCCAGCGCAGATCGGCGACCTCGACGGCGCCAACGGTGGCGCCCGGCGCGAGCCGGCAGCGATAGACCAGCAGGACCAGCTCGAAGCCCGGGTAGACGTGGTGGAGCACCTCCCAGATCCGGCCGACCTCGACGGCGGCGCCCAGCTCCTCGGCCAGCTCGCGGATCAGCGCCGGCGCCGGTCCTTCGCCGGGCTCGACCTTGCCGCCGGGGAACTCCCAGTAGCCGCCGAGCGCCTGATCGGCCCGGCGCTGTGTGATCAGAACGAGGCCGCGCCCGTCGACGATCAACCCGGCGACGACCAGCTTGCGAGGCAGCGAAAATGCGTTCACGTCGACGAGAATAGGCGCGGCGCGCGCCTTGCGAAAGCCATGCCTCGCCCGTACAGTGCGCCCAACAATGCGTCTCTATCCGGCCAAGGTCGATAGCATCGCCAGCGAGGTGATCACCAAGCTCACCGCTGACGGCGACCTCGAGGTCACGGACCCGCACGAGGCGACCCTCGACGTGGCCGCCGTGCTCAAGGAATACATCCGCCTCGACAAGGAATTGTCGGAGCGCGCCAAGGACATCCTCGAGATCCGAGGACTGCCCCACGCCCACCTGGCCCGCACCAAGCGCCAGCTCGCCGAGCAGAAGGAGTTCGGCCTGGGCGAGGATGGCGTCACCTGGATCACCAACCAGCTGGTCGAGACGTTCATGCAGAGCAAGAGCGTCGACGAGGTCTACGCCGACGACGCGATCCTCCGCAAGAAGATCAAGGAAGTCGTCCGCAAGCACATGGCGGTCGAGGACGAGCTCGACACCGAGGTGCGTGCCCGCCTGAAGAACATCCAGGAAGGCACCGACGCCTGGGACGTCGAGTACGCCCGGGTCATGGACCAGATCAAGCAGAAGCACGGCATCAAGGGCGGATAATCAGTGGTTTGCAGACGGGGCTGGACGCGTTCTAGCCCCGTTCTAGTTTCGGCTCCGCTCGATCGAGCACGTGAGCCGCGTCGGAGCAGCGTGCTCTACTCGGGTCGTCGGCATCGCGTCGACCCGAGCAGCACCACCGACTGATCCTCGGTGGCCGCCGTCCTAGCCGGCGCTCGGTGTTCGTATCGACACCCGGCGAGTTCTAGGCCGCCCCGCGCTAGGAGCGGTCATGGGCGACGACGACACACCGGACGATCCGGAATTCCAGGCGGCGATTGCGGCGGCGGACCGCGGCGACTTCGGGCCACTCAACGCCCTTGCCGAGCGTGAACGGCTCCGCGTCAATGAAGCCTTCCGCGAGGCGACGTGGCTGCAGTGGGCGCGCGCGGTCCGCGCCGATCTGGACAGCACCGAGGACCCGCACCGTCGGCGCGTTCTCGAGCGGCGGCGGCAGGTAAGGATGCTGCGAGACGCCGAGCACACGTTACGCGTCGCCGTCGAGCAGTGGCCGGTACTCCGCCGCGACGCCTTCCCGCCGGGAGAGCCGGTAGACAGGGCCTTCGCTGCGCTCAAGAGCGTCACGCTGGCGATGGAGGCTGCGTCCGACGAGATGACACTGGCGCTGATGGGCACCGTCCCGCAAGGCCGCAAGGCCAAGGCGCACCAGGTCGCGCAGCGCGCGTGCCTAGATGCCCAGGGCGACTTTCCGACACTCGGCGCGTGGCTGGCCCGAGATCAGAAGCGCATGCACAGAAACGCGGTAGAGGCCGAGGGCGAGGCCCGCCTGGCGCGCGGCCACCACGTCGAGGATGCCGATGTTGACGAGTTGATCGTGCGCGAGCTCGTGGCGGACGGGGTTCCCGAGGACCAGGCCATCGCGGCGACCATCGATGATCCCGATCACGAAACGGCGGCGAAGGCGCTCCGACGGCGGAAGGATGCTCGGCGGCAATGGGTGAAGCGCAGCACCGGCCGCTTCCTGCCGCACCTCCGCTTCCCGTTCGGTCGACGCAGGTAAGCGCGGACATCTAGCGCGCCTCGTGTCCGCTAGCCGGACGCGTTCTGCGCGTTTACATGTTGAGAACAACAGCAGCGCATCTCGCTGCTCCGAGGTTCTCACCATGGCCCCCAAGCTCTACGCCGTCGCCAAGATCAACGAGGAGTGCCCGAGTTGGGTCCGCTCGCCCTGGGCGACCCGGCGCCTGATCCGTGACGGCAAGATGGCCGCGGTCCGCATCGGCCGCGCCCTGTACGTCACCGACGAGATCTTGGCGGCATTCGTGGCCGACTCGACGACGCAGGCGGTGGCCAAGTGAGTGCCGCGTCCGCCGCCTGCATCGAGGTGTTGCGCTCGGTGCTCGATCGCGTCGACCGGCTACCCGATCCGTCCGAGCGGGACAGAATCTACACCGCGCTCGTCGCCGGTCTTCGCAGCCGACGCCCCGAGTCGGTGTCGCCGTTGCACCTGGGGCCGCCGACGGAGCCCATCCGCGATCCGCGAGGCGAGGCCGCGTGACCACTGCGCCGGACATCCTGCAGGCCGCATACGGCTACACCGATCGGTGTGGCGCCTGGCCGATCATCCCGCTCGGCGCCGAGAAGCGCCCGACGATCCGCACCGGGCGCGACCACGCCGAGCACGCGACCATCGATGCCGCCGTGCTGGCGGACTGGGACCGCCGCGGACTGATGCAGGCGATCGGCACGCCGACGGGTGCGCCGAGCGAGACCGTGGTGATCGACGTCGACGCCAAGCATGACGGCGAGCGACTCCTGGTTATCCTCGAGTCACCCGACGTGCTCGGCCCGCTGCCGCGTGACCGAGTCGCCCGCACGCGGTCGGGCGGACTGCACATCTACGCCGCGCACCCGGGCCACGGCATCCGCGTCCGATCGGGCGCGACCACCGGCCAGCTCGCCAAGCTGCTCGGCGGGCGCCCCGGGATCGACGTGCGCGGGGATGGCGGACTCGTCGTGTTGCCGCCGAGCGCCGGCTACATGTGGATCGCCGATGGTGATGGCGACCCGCTGCCGCCCTTGCCGCCCTTGTGGCTCGCCGCGATCAACGGTGCTGGCGATGCACCACCGCGCCCGTGTCCGCCGCCGGCCGTAGTGGCCGACGACCAGCGGATCCGCCGCGCCAGTGCCTACCTGGCGAAGATGCCCGCCGCTGTGTCCGGTGCCGGTGGTCACGGTGCGTTGTGGGCCGCGGTCTCGACGGTGATGGTCGGGTTTGACCTCGACGTGGCGACCACGCGCATATTGATCGCCGCCGAGTACAACCTCCGTTGTGACCCGCCGTGGTCGGAACGCGAGATGGAGCAC
>SXGT01582756.1_pt1 | contig 19256 bp, 14 predicted proteins | sample 3176221 | NCBI WGS metagenome assembly SXGT01 (sample SAMN11356862, study PRJNA531348) | freshwater metagenome | isolation source: freshwater sample F1-120 | place: China: Fuxian Lake, Yuxi | collected 2017-12-25
CCCGCGGAGATGCCACGCCTCTTCGGCGGCGTCTACGGACTGGGCTCGCGCGACTTCCGGCCGGAGCACACGATCGGCGCGTACGAATTCGCCATCGGCCAGCGCGCCCGCAGGGACGGCACGCGCGCCTCCGATGGCGTCTCGTTCATGGTGCTCGGGGTGGACCAGCCCTACGAGGTGAAATCGGACGACACGCCGTCGCTGCTGCCGCACGGCGCGATCGCGGTGCGCTTCCACTCGCCGGCGCGGCTCATCATGAACATCTACGACACGCCGAAGATCGACCGCGTGTTGACGGCCTTCGCGGAGCAACTCGGCATCAATCAGGCCAAGGTGCTGACCTCGTGCAGCCGGTTCCTCGCCGACGAAGTGGCGGCGAAAATGGGCGAGACCGACCCGATCCACGTCATCCCCAACGGCATCGACGTGCCGCTATTCGATCGCGACGAGGGCATCGACGTCTTCACGAAGTTCGGCCTCCCGCGGGACAAGAAGCTCATCTTCTTCGCCAATCGCATGGAGGAGCGGAAGGGCATCCACATCGTCCAGAAGATGGTCGAAGCGACGCTGGCCAAGCATCCGGACATTGCGTTCGTGTTCGCAGGCCGCGACCTGTTTGGCTTCATGGAGAAGAAGATCCTTCCTTGGGTGAAGGACCGTCAGCTGCAGAGCCGCTTCTTCTACCTCGGTCAACTCGGACTCCCAGAAGTGCGCGCGGTGCTCAAGCAGAGCTCGATCTTCTTGATCCCGAGCCTGTGGGAGAACTGCCCTTATTCGTGCCTCGAAGCGATGACCGCCGGCCGCGCGATCGTGTCGTCGGACTGTGGCGGCATGCCAGAACTCGTCGAACACGAGCGCACGGGCCTGCTGGCGAAGAACGGCGACCCGGCCTCCTTCGTGGCAGCTCTCGAACGGATGATCGAGGATGACGCGCTGCGCGCCCGCTGTGGCCAAAATGCGCGCGCTGAGGTCGAGCAGCGACTCACCGACGTCGCGATCGCGAGGCGCAGCGTCGAGGTCTACCAGGGGTGGCGCAACGGCGAGCCGCTGGCGACCGAGTCGGCCGCGGATCGCGTCCAGCGCGCGCAAGCGACCTCGGCGAGCCACGACGTCGCCTCGCTGCGCCGGCGCATCGCCGAACTCGAAGCCGAACTGCTTCGTAGCAAGCGACCAGGCGTGCTCTCGGGGCTGAAGCGACTCTTTGGCGGCTGACGCGGACGCGACGGCCTGCAGCCCCGCGCGGGAGCAGCCTCAGCGCGCTGCGTATTCGAGGCGAAGCTGCTCATAGCCTGCCGCGATGGACGCGGGAGCCATGACGCGAAAGCCTGTCCACAGCGCGCGATCCGAGGCGAGGCGTTCTATCGCTGCGCGCAACGATTTTGCGTCGCCGGCACGGAATAGGAGCCCGTTCTCGCCCTCGCGAATGACTTCGCTCAACCCGCCGAGATTCGAAGCGACGACCGGGACTCCAGCCATGAATGCCTCCAGCACGACGAACGGCGTGTTTTCGTACCAGACACTGGGCACGACGAGCGCGTCCATGTCGCCGAACACCACGCCGGCGTCGGCATGGGCGTAGGGCCCGGCAAACTCGATGCGCGGGTCCCCAGCAGCGCGACGACGGCAGTCGTCGATGTAGGCCTGGAACATCGGCTCGTCGACGCGGCCGCGGATCGCCACGTGCACGTCGCATGATGACGCACGCACGGCGTCGATCAGCAGATGCGGAGCCTTCCATGGCGACAGCACGCCGCAGAAGGACAAGCGCAGCGGGCGGCGAGGACGCGCGACGTCGACTCTGCTGATGCGATCTGGCGCGAGTCCGTAGGGCAACAACGCGAGCCGATCGCGAGGGAATCCGTTCTGCACGAAGGTCTCCAGCAAGAACTTCGACGGCGCCAACACGGCATCGGCGAGCCGCAGATGGTCCAGGTTGACGCGCTTGCGATCGAGCAGCGCGCGCAGCCTGGACTCCTTGGCGTCGCGCAGCGTCGCGTGGCCGGGTTCTGGAGTCGCGCCCGCCAACTCCGGATGCACGCACGCGACGCAGCCACGACCCTCATCGGGTGGGCCTTGGCACAAAGCACCGTCGCTCCTCAGCAAGGTGAATCGCGGGCAGAGGAACCAGAAGTCCGTCAGGCTCACCACCACGCGCGCGCCAAACGCCTTCGCAACGGGGATCAGGTTGGATCCCAGTTGGCGCAGGTGGAAGAAGTGCACCGCATCGGGACGCAGTGCCTCGATCAAGCGACGGAAGTGGTCTTCGAGGTGGAGGTTCTCGTAGTCCCGCAGGACGACGTTGGGATTCTGCCCGCGCCAGTGGTTGACGCGGATGACGCGCACGCCCTCGTAGGGCTGCTCGAACACCGCGACCGGCGGCCAGTCGCGATCATGATCCCAGTGCAGTGAGACGACCGTGACCTCGTCGCCGCGCCGCTGGGCCTCCTTGGCCATCCACAAACAATACTGTTCGGTGCCCGAGTGGCAGTCGGGGAAGAACTGGTGGATGACGTAGCAGAGGCGCATGCGCGATCAGCGACGCGCACTGCTCCGCGCGACGACGGCCGCGACGCGCTCGTGCAGGCGTTCTTCGGTGACGCGGATGTCGAACTCCTTGTCGAAGCGCGCGCGTGCTGCCTTGCCCATGCGCCGCTCGAGCTCAGAATCGGCCACGAGGCGCAACAGCGCCCGCGCAAAGGCCTCGCTATTGCGTTGCGCGACGACGAAGCCCTCCACGCCGTCGGTCACCACTTCCAGAATCGAGCCGGAGTCGGTGGTCACAACCGGCAGGCCGGAGGCAATGCCTTCCAGCATCGCGGTCGGGATGCCGTCCTTGTCGCCAGAGCCAAGCTCGACGTAAGGCGCCACGAAGGCGCGGCAGCGCTTGAGGATCGGCGCGAGGTCTTCTTGCTTCATCATGCCGTGCTGCACGATGCGGTCGCCGACGTCGAGTTCTTGGATGCGACGGTCAAACTGCTCTGCATAGGCGGCGCTGCCGCTGCTGTGCAGGTCCTTGGAGCCGATGACGTGCGCGATCACGTTGTGTCCGCGCTGCTTCAGGTTGGCGATCGCTTCGACGAGATGGATCAGCCCCTTCTTGGGTTCCACGCGCGAAATCGAGACGACCTCGAAGGGCTCGCCCTCCTTGCGCAACGGACGATCGAAGGCCGGGAAGCGCGCGCCATCGACGCCATTGGGCTTGACGATGATCTTGTGGTCGTGCTTGCCGCCGGACTTTTCCGAGAGCTCGCGCTTGATGCGCGCGCTGGTCGCGACCACGACGCTCGCCAACTCGACCTGGAGCGGCACGAGCTTCCACGGGTAGTCGTCCAGCATGTGGTCGGCGTAGCAGGACACGCCGCGAGGGATGTCGAGCAGCCACGCTGCCTGCATGACCATGAAGGACTGGTCGTAGAAGAAGTAGCTGTGCAGGTAGTCCGCGCCAGCCAACTCGGCCATGTGCGCAAAGGTGCACCCCTGCAGCACGAGCGGCTCTTGCTCCAGTTCCTCGACTGGCTTGCCCGTCGCTTCCGACACGCGAACCAGGAACGCACGCAGACGCCCTGGCTTCGCCTGCTCGAAGTGTTCTTTGTCGCGCAGGTGGTTCTCCCACACCGGCTGGAGCTGCACTCGATGACCCTTCAGGTAATCGAAGGCCTTGTGCAACTGGCCCATGTCCCCCAGTTCCCAGTGGAACATCTTGAGGTCCAGGCCCATGTGCGTGAGGCCGAGCATCTCCTGGTAGACGAATGTGTGCGAATAGATCGGCCACTGCCAACACGCTGCAACGACGGCGGTGCCGCTCGGCTTTTTCTTGCGACCAAAGAGTCGCGACAGCCACATGAAGCCCCGGTTCTTGAAGTCCAGCATTCTGCGATACCACTTCTTGCCGCGACGGCTCACGTAGCCGAGCGGCAACTTGTTCCAGACGAAGTTGCCCCACCGGTACTCGCGGCTCTTGCCCAGCGTCTCGACGTCGGAACGCAACCGTGTGACGTCGGCTTCGAGTCCTGCCCGATCTCGTTCCAACCCGGCCATGGCCATCGCCAACTCCGCGTTGCGTGCCGACTCGGCAGCGAGGTTTTCTGCTGTCGTCGCCAGCACGCCATGCGCCAGATCGAGTTCGCCCCGCACTTGCGCAACGTCGGCTTGCGCCTCGGCCAATGAACCTTTCAGCCGATCTCGCTCGGAAGCTGCCGCAGTCCACCGTGACTCAGCCTGCGCCTTCGCCGAACTCGCGGCTGTCAGCGCCTCCCGCCCGCGCTGCACATCGATCTGCGCCGCGACGATCTCGCGTTCCAGATCGTCCCGGCGGCCTCGAACCGCATCCAGATCCCCGCGCAGCGCCGCAATGTCGTCTCGCGCGGTCTCCAGCTCTTCGCGCGCAACTTCCCGGTCGCGACGGAGCGCGTCCGCATCGGTGCGTTGGGCCAGTGCGTCCGCTTTCAGCCGGATCGCCAGGCGCTCGAGCTCCGTGCGCTGATCCATGAGCTTGAGCTTGTCGTCTTCCAGGACGCCAATGCGCTCCAAGCGGTGCTCGAGGTCCTTGGTGCTCCCGCGCAGGGCTTCGACCTGCAGATAGACGGACGCCTTCTCGTTCTCGATCGCGTTGCGCCCCGACCAACACTCGCGCAGGCGCGTCTCCAGGGAGCCGCAATAGCCCTCGATCCAAGTTCGAGTCCCGCGCTCCAATGTCGCCTGCTCCGTCGCAAGTTCGGCGAGCAGACGCCGAAGCGCTTCAGTGCGCCCGCCTTCAACCACTGGCGCCCTGCCTGCCCGATCCAGCGTCGCGCGAACTTCTTCGGCAGCGCGATTGAGCTGTTGGATGCCGTGCTGCACCGCCTCAGAGGTCTCGGCCAGGTCCTCGAGACGAAGCGAATCAACCGCGGCGTTCACGAACAACGCGTAGCCGTCGGTCTCTCGATTCCGCTCCACGACGCCAGCGACTGCCGCGAGCACCTGCGTCACGCCGCGCTCGTCTTCCGTCCCGACCCGCTTCGCAAACCGGGACAAGGCAGTCGCAGCCACGCGGTTCACTTCCATGAAGTAGGACCACCGTCGCCCCTCACGGAACCAGACAGTGTTGGTGGCGTGCAGGCGATAGGCGGCCAGCGGCTCGTGGATATGGCACAAGGCGCCTTCGAGCGCAGCTTGCAAGAACAACTGCCAGTCGAGGCAGTACTTCAGGCTCCGCAACGAATCCGCTTGCTGCTTCAACCAATCGGTTCGGGCGACCAAGTTGCTGCTCGTGGCGAGGAAGTTCGATTCCAGCAGCCTTGGAAACAGAGCCTCGTCGGACAGGTCGTCTGGCGGCGTCGCCTGGGCGTACCAGCGAACCCAGTCCGACACCAGTCGGCCGTCCAGCACCGGACTCACGTTGTCGCAGGACAACTCGGCGCCAACGGCGTCGACGAGGCACAGCCCCGTGGTGACCAACTGCACGCGCGGGTTCGCGAGCAAGGCGTCGCGGCACTTCTTGATGCGCTTTTGATGGAAGAGGTCGTCGGAGTTGAGCAGCGCCACGAACGGCGTGTTCACCTGTTGCAATGCTGCGAGAACGGAGTTGCCGAGGCCCACGTTGCGTTCGTTGACGCGAACCTCCAACCGCGGGTCTTGAATCGAACGAGCCCGCTCGACCGTTGCGTCCGGCGAATGATCGTCGACGACGACGACCTTGATGCTGCCGTAGTCCTGCGCGAGCACACTGCGAATCGCGTCGACGATGTAGTCTTCGTGCCGGTAGGACGGGATCAGCACCGTCACGTCTGCTTCGCCTTTGCCGACCTTGGCCTTGCCGATCGCGAAGGGCTTCTTTCGGGGCTTGGCTGCGCCGAGTCCCAAAGCCTCAGTCCACGGCCCGCCGTAGGGGGCGAGATCGACCTGCTGCGCAAACGCAGCGTCCTCAGCCACGAACGAGGCGCGGCGCTTTTGATCCGAATAGGTCGTGCGGAGCGCGGCCAATACGGGCTCGGGTCGGCGTTCGATCGCGACACGATGGCAGACGATGCGCAGCGCGACGCTCCGCCTCAGGATCTGGTCATTGTCTTTCTGCACCAGTAGCCACGACAGCCATCGCGCAATCGGCTCGGACTGAGCCTGCCCCAGCAAGACCTTGGTCCAGAAGATCCGCCGCGACTCGTCCTTGAACCAAGCATGCTCGAGCGACGGGAAGGCGATCGACGCCTCGCCACTGTCGCCAGCTATCACGGCGTTCTCGGCCCTCTGTCGGAGCAACAACAGCAACTGCTCGGAGATTTCGCCGAACGCATGCTCCGAGATCGACGGCGGACGATTTGGCCCGGTGAGTTCCTGCCACGCGCTTCTGAACGCGTCCCGCACCAACGCAAGATCTTCGACCGAGAGACTCCAAAGCGGAATCTGCGCCGAGTGCCCCTGCAACCGGAAGTCCAAGGGCACCGTCGGCTGCTGGCCGCACGCCGACGCAACGTCGAGGAACTCGAACCATCCCGTCGGAGTGAAGGTGAAGATCGCTCGCAGGTGGGACCCGAGCGAGCGGGCGAGTCGCCGAGCGGCTTCGAGCTCGCTCAGGTCGCCATGGGAGAGATCGACCTCGATCTCCTGCACCTGCATCCCTTCGAGCGCCAGGACGGCGTTCCCCGGATCGCCGACTCGCGAGAGACGCAGCTGGAGTTGCGGCATCGGCTGCACGGCACGGATCGAGGCGAGCGCCTCCAACCATGAGCCTGTGCCAAAGGTGTCGGCGCACTCGAGCGACAGTCGTTCGATTCCTGCGAGCTCGTTCTTGAAGGCCAGCCGAACTCCCGGGGACAGGGCCCCTCCTCCATCTGGCAACCTCACTGCAAAGGTGCGCAATCCAGGCGGGCCGCTGCCGGCGCCGCCGTATTCGCGCATCAGCGGGGCGAAGCCGACTCGACCCGCGGCGCACAGCCGGATGCAGCCTCCGCAGTGTGCGCCGGGCAATCGACCTTCTGCGAGGGCCGCGCGCAACTTCTGGAACTCGGAACCAATCCAGGCTTCCGCGACCGGCTGCCGCTCCACAGAGCCCAGCGGAACAGCCCCGTATTCACAGGCTCGGATGCCGCCATCGGCGTCAATCACCGCGAGGCGGGTCGGCGCCGGACACACGGTCCAACCGGCGCCTTCTGCAGGCGCCTCGGAGCCTCGATGCTGGCGAGCCACGGCAAATGCTCCGGGTTCGATCGAGTAGTCTCCGGTCGTTCGATTGGGACCATCCATGTCAGGTGGATCTTCGACGAAGGGCTGCCCGGACGCGAGGGCCGAGCCTGCGTCCGCATGGCTCTGCTCCCGATTCCGATCGGCGATGGCCTGCGTCACGCAAACCGTTAGCGGGTGCAGGTTGCGTGGACCGATGATGCTGTGGCATGAATCGAGCGGGCGCGGACGCTGCCATGGCCGCTGCGGGCGCGGAGGCAGCCTTCATCGGCATCGCCGCTCCAGTTCGTTCAGATCGCCGCCAAGAACGGCTCGAACTCGGAACCGCGGACGCTTGCGACGAGTTCGTCGTAGTTGGACACGATCTCCCGATACGGCCGGTCGATCACCTTCTTGATGCTCGTTGGATGCGTGAAGCCGAACTCGACGCCGAGGGACGTGGCGATGTCGGTGAGCACCCTTGCCGAAGGCCCGAAGGCGTCCCCTGGTTCGACCTTCGCGCACGCGCTGACGATGCGCTCGTACGACAGCTCATGGACTCGGATTCCAGCCGTCATGGACCGGAACGCCGCCGTCTCGCTCTCGATCCACCGCGCGGACTCCAAGAGCCGCGAGCCATCGATCGGCACCGGGCCGCGCCTGCCCGCTCCGGCTCCGAAGCGATGGAAAGCCCCGGTAACCTCGGCGATCGCGATCGACAACGCCTGCTGCAGGACGTTGGTCCTGACGAGGTGCACGATGGGGATGGAACGCGAGGCGCAGTAGTCAAGCAGCAACGGCCGTCGCCCCAGGTCGTGATGCACCGGCGTCACGAATCGGAGCTGGTTGTATTTGACGTCGATCCCCACCGCGCGGATGGAGCCGGCCTTCGCCGGATAGCTGCGCTTGCCGTCCTCACGGAGGAAGACGAGGTAATCGTCCAAGACGCCCATTGCGTCTTCGTCGTAGAGCGGCGGCATCTGCCGGTAGATCAGCGTCCGCACGAAGGTGTGGAAGCTGTTGGGCAACGGGTAGGGGTAGAGAACCTCCCCGTGGACCACCATGTGCGGGTTGGTCGACAGCACCTCGCGGACCAGGTTGCTGCCGCAACGTTGGCTGCCAACGAGCAAGAAGATGCTGCTGCCATCCAACTGCCGATTGGCGTTGGCGACGAGTTCTGGGGAGAGCATCAGACCTTGCGGCGTCACGCTGCCGCTTGCGGGGGGTATCTCGACTGGCGTGGGTTGGGCCAGTCGCGCCGGGGGGCAAGCAAGGTCAGTATGGCTCAAGCAAAGTAGGCTGCGATTGCGCAGTTGTCGCATTTCCACCACTTCGGAGCCGCATTGCAAGGGTCCGGTCGGGGCCGCGAACGAATCCACATTGGAATGGCGGTGCTTGTTCTGAGCGTCGCGACGTGGCGATGATGGCCCGGTGCGAATCTCCCTCGTCATCCCGACTTACAATGCGGGGCCGTTGCTCGACGACGTGCTGTCCGGCATCGCTGCACTGCGCGGGGTGACGTTCGACGAGAAGCTAGCGATCGACAGTGGCTCAGGTGATGGCACCACCGAGAAGCTGCTGCGCGCCGGATTCCGCGTGGACTCGATCGACAAGCGGACTTTTGACCACGGCGGAACGCGCGACCTCGGCATCAGCCGCACCACGGGCGACGTCGTCGTGCTCATGGTGCAGGATGCGACTCCGATGTCGCCAGACTGGCTCGAGCGGATGGTCGAACCCTTCCGCCATCCCCAGGTGTTCGGCGTGTGGTGCCGCCAGGTTCCGCGGCCAAACTGCCAACCCGTGCTGGACCGTCGCATCCGTGGTTGGCCCGGCTGGGGCGAAGGAGTCACGATCAAACAACTGCAGCCCGGGCAACAACTGCAGGATCTGCCGCCCTTCGATCAGTTGATGCTGTGCGCCTTCGACAATGTCGCGTCAGCCATCCGCAGGACCGCTTGGCAGCAGTTCCCGCTGGGGCCGCGACGGTTTGGCGAAGACATCTGGTTTGGCAAGCGCGCGATCGCTGCGGGCTTTGCGTTGGCGCACCAAGGCGGCGCTGTCGTCATGCACAGCCACGATCGGTCCGCTTGGGCAGAGGGCAAGCGCACCTTTTGTGACCATCGCAACCTGGTCGGTTTGTTCGGCCTCGTCGGGATCCCTTCGTCGCAAGCGCGCAAGCAAGGCATCGTCCAAGCGACCAAGGAGCACCTGGACTATGTGCGCAGCCTGAAGCTGCCGGCGGCGCAAGAAGCAGCGGCATTGCGATGGACTGCAGACTACGTGCGTTGGCAATGCTGGGGCCAATACCTCGGCGCCAAGGCAGGTTCGAATCACCGCGGTTGGAAGGCGCGCGTGTGGCGATGGCTCGGCAAACGCATCGAGCGTGGCATCGGGTAGCATTTTGAGACGATTGCCAGCACCCACCTGCATCGGCAGAGAATGCGGTCGGTCGTCGCTCCCTCATGCCGCGAATCCTCTGCATCTCGCCCTACGTGCCGCACCCGGTCACGCACGGCGGCGGAATCCGCACCCGACTCCTGTTGGAGTCGCTGCACGGACTAGGGCAAGTCCATCTCGCCGCGCCGGTGACTCGCGAACAGGACCGCGCCGATGCTCAATACCTCGCGGACGCCGAGGATCTCATTGCGCACGAACTGCCGGCCAAGGCAGACCTATCGAGCGGCAAGATCGGCAAAGTCGCGCACTGGCTGCGAGGCGAGTCAGAGATGCTCGCGCGGCGCTGGACGCAGGCGGCAAAGTCAAAAGTAGCTGAGTTGTTGCGGACCTACCGCTTCGACCTCGTGGTCGCCGACGGAGCGCACGTGCTGCCGGTCCTGCCGCGCATCGCTGCACCGCTCGTGTTCCACATGCACAACGTGGAATCGGCGATCCTCGCGCGCGAGCCATCGACCAAGGAGCCGCTGCAATCGCGCGTGACGCGACGCATTGAGGCCTTGCGGACGGCAAGGGTCGAGAGGGCCGCGCTTGCAGCCGCGGCGATGAGCGTCACGGTGTCAGATCGCGATCGGGAGATCGCGCTGCGCCTGTGCCCCACGGCGCGCGTGATCTCCGTGCCCAACGCGGTGAACGCAAACCTGCCGGCCGTCGGCTGCGCGTGGACCGGAGGGCCGATCCGGCTCCTATTCGTCGGCCGTCTCGACTACCCGCCCAACCTCGAAGCCGTCACAGAACTCGTCGAACAGCACCTGCCGGCGCTGCGCGACGCCTTCCCTGGAACGACCGTTCGCATCGTCGGCGAGGACTCGCATGGCGCGGCGAAGGGCTTGCAGCGGCAAGGCGTGGAACTGCTGGGCCGAGTCTCGGACCTGATGCCGCACTACGCGCAGAGTCACGCCGCGTTCGTGCCGCTGCGTAGCGGTGGCGGCACACGCTTGAAGATCCTCGAGGCATTCGCGCTCGGCCTGCCGGTTGCCAGCACTGCGGTGGGCTCCGAGGGCCTCGCCGCCCAGGACAGCGTCCACTACCGCCGATTCGAAACGCCAGCCGAAGGCGTCGCTGCGTTGCGCGACCTGCTCGGCGCAAACCGCGATGCCTACGTCCGCCGCGCCAAAGAACTGGTGTCTGCGTCCTACTCGCACACCGCCTCGGTCACGGCGCTGCGCGCTGCATGCGCGAGCGCCATGGCGATCGCAGCTACTGCGTCTCGGTGAGGTCGCGGAACAAGTCCGAGTCCGAGCGCCGATAGCAGCGTCGCGCCGACTCGCGGGCGCGGATCGCTGAACCCAAGCGAGAAATCACGGACAAGGAAGCCAGCACACCATCGGCGATCGACAGTCCGAGCGTCCGCGCGCGCTTGCGCAAGTTCCAGCCAAACCACAGTCCGTGCACGAGCACGAGCCTCGGGTCGGTGACGCCGCGGATGAAGAACAGCTCGGTGTTGCGCCAATTGAGCCGTTCGAGCCGCGAGCGCGAGAACACCCGACTCGACGTGCCGCGATGCGCGTGGTGCACGACGCTGTTGTGCGCGTATTCACAACGCCAGCCGCGGCGCCATGCCTGCCACGACAGGCTCACGTCCTCGACGTAGCAGGGCTCGTAGAGGTCTTCGAAGCCGCCGATCGCATCGTACTTGCGGCGGTCGAAGGCGCTGCTGCCGCCGCCGGCCCACATCGGTGCGCGAGCGTCGCCGAGAACGCCAGCGACTTGCAGCAGCCGCAGTTCGCCGCGCCGGACGAAGCAACGTGCGAGCCCGGTCTCGGCGCGATGGCCCTGCATCTCGATGCGCGAGCTGACCGCGAACAGGTCGCCCTTGCCGAACGGTCGCAACAGTTCGACGAGGAAGTCCGCCTCGACGCGCATGTCATTGTTGAGAAAGACCAGGATGTCGCGGGTCGCATGCTCGACGCCGGCGCGATTGCCTCGGATGAAAAACCGATTCTCGGGAACGCGCACCAGCACCGTCCACGCGTGCTCGCGAGCGACGAAGTCTGCGGACCCGTCGTCGCTGCCGTTGTCGACGATGATGACCTCGTGGTCGCCGGGGCACTGGGCGACAGCGACGCGCAAGGACGGCAGCAGGTCACGCAGGAAGTCGATCCCGTTCCAGTTGAGGACGACGATCGAAGCGTTGCGCGATTTTGGCGGCTCGTCGAGTGGCTGCCGTCGGATGGCGGCGACGAAGGGCCAGCAAAGCGCGTCGATCACGACCAGCGCGATTGAAAACGCCACCGCGCCGATCCACACGAGCGGGAACAACACCGTCAGCAGCATTCGCAACAAGGGATTCACGACTCGATCCTCGCGAGCAACTGCGCCGACGTTGTCTTGATGTCGATGGTCGCCCGGACGAAGGACCTCGCTGCCGCCGCCACCCGCAAAGCGGCGCCGCGGTCCGAAAGCACGCGCTCGAGCGCGGCGGCTAGGCTCGAGCTGTCCTTCTGCGCGCACACGAAACCCGTCTCGCCTTCGCGCACCATCTCCGGGATGCCGGAGACCGGCGTGGTGACCACAGGAACGCCCAGCGCCATGGCCTCGTTGAGGAAGATCGGGATCCCGTCACGATCGCCGGCTGCCGTCAGGACGCATGGCAATACCGCGGCATCGGCCGCCAGCAACTCGTGGCGAACAGCCGCCGAGTCGAGTGGGCCGAGAAAATCGACCGCGTCTTCGACGCCGGCCAGACGCACCGCCGCCTCGAGCTCCTTGCGCTCTTGGCCATCGCCAATGAGCCGCCACCGCACACGGATCCCGCGGTCCTTCAGCGTGCGCAAGGCAGCGGGAACATACCGCAGTCCCTTCTTCTCGACGAAGCGAGCGGCGCTGACCAGTCGCCCGCTGCCTTTTAGTGCGGCGGTGTCGTTCCAATCCTTGAAATCGAGGCCGAGGTAAATCGCGGGCGCTCGATCCAGGTCAACTGCCGAGCCCAAGACCGAAGCGAGTGCCTTCACGCAGTGCTTCGTCACCACTCGGAAGAACGTCGCCCGCGCATGCTTCTCGGCCAGCAGCTTGTGCGTGTAGTCGAACTCGAAGTCGACATAGGACGAAATCGAGAACGGCACGCCGAGGAGATGCGCAGCCCCCATCACGACGTTCGTCGGATGGGTGGAGCTGTAGACGTGCACGTGGCGCGGGCGCATCGGCCGCAGCATCTCCGCGAGTTCGAACGCGTTGCCTGGATCCCGGCCATCGGCCAGCGCACGTTTGCCGAGCAACCCGCAGCAGTTTCCCTCCGCGGCGCGATACAGCGAAAACAGCTCGCGACCCCGCGCCGAGCAAAGCCATCGCACGAGTCGCAGCAAACGGGCCGCGACCCCACTGCGCGGCAGGTAGGCGCACTTGGCAAGCAGCGCGACTGCTTCCGGGTGCCGTGGCGCGCGTGGTTCTGCCGCCAGAACGACGCAACGCCAACCTGGCCTTGCTGCAAGCAGCGCCAGGACCTCGCGGTAGACGAAGGTATGGCTGACGTCGGGCAGGACCGGCACGACCACGACGACAGGCCCGTCAGCGGCGCCTTGTTCGCGACGGAGCGGCGGCGACTTGCTTCTGCACACAAGTCGGACGATGGCTCCGATCGCCGAGCACCCGGCCAGCAGCAACATGGCGCGCGCTCCCTCCCAGGCGAGGCGCAGCATGCCGAGTTCGACCGGAGCGCCGCTGTCATCGACCACAACGGCGCCAGCACGTCTTGCGGCAGCAATCGCGCGAACCGGCGCGGGCGCGAACGGCCGACCCCGCCACACACAGGGCTCGGTCATGAGCCGCACCGACCGAGCGCGGCAATGCGACGAAGCGACACCGACGCACACGATCGGCCGTCACCACTGGGAACCCGCTCGGAACGCGCCGTCACCACCGGCCACAGACTACGAAAACCCAGCCCAGCGTCGACAGTGCTCGCAGCCTTGTCGCCTTGCGAACGGAAGCGCGAACAAGCCCCGATGCCGACGCGCCTTCCGTGGCGTATCCTAGTGGGCCCCTTATGCTCCTCACTTGGCGAGAGTCATGACCGGTCCTCACCAGGATCCCCCGGGAGAATCGACGCTGCCCTTCTCGGGCCGGCAGTGGCTGATTCTCCTCGCGCTGACTGCGCTTGGTGCAGCGCTGCGACTTCGCAACCTCGGCGACTGGGCTTTCTGGGTGGACGAGGCGCATACGTGGCGGGATGCGACCCTGCCAGCCGAGGTTTTCTGGTCTTCGAACCGCTCCTACTACCCGACCTCGTTCGTGGTGGTGAGATGGCTGTTGGACGTGATGGACCCGCGCACGGTCACCGAAGGCATTCTGCGTCTGCCCTTCGCGATCGCCGGCATCGTGTCCGTCCCGCTGCTGGCCGTCTACGGCAGGATGCTGGTCGGCAACGTGCCCGCGCTGTTCGCGGCGCTGCTGCTTGCCGTCAATCCATGGCACATCTACTGGAGCCAGAACGCACGCAGCTACTCGCTGATGTTCTTGCTGTCGCTGCTAGCCGCGGGCTGTTTCTGGTCAGGAGTCCAGAAGAAGAGCGCATGGCGCATCATCGCCGCGGCGCTGGCCGGGCTGCTCGCGGTTTCGTGCCACTCAACGGGCGGCCTGGTATTCGGGCCGATGCTTGCCTACCCGCTGCTCGCAAGAAGGGAGTGCAATGCCCGGCTATTGGCAGTGCTTGGTGGATGCATCGTGGTGCTGATCGTGACACTGCCGTCATTGCGCCACGTCCCACCATTCGACGAGTTCGTCCGCGCCAAGGCGACGCCTGACCTCAGCCACCTGATACAGACCGTCGCGTTCTACTTTCGCCTGCCCTTGCTCCTGACCGCCGTGATCGGGCTGTGGATCCAGTTTCAGGAACGCGACCGCTCGCGCTCGCTTTACCTCGCGCTCTGGGCCCTGCTGCCACTGATCGCGTTGGCCATCCTCGGTGCCACTGTCGTCAAGACGACGGCTCGTTATGCATTTGGAGTCCTGCCTGCGGTGCTGCTGCTCTCGTCACTGGCCTGCGTTCGGCTGCACAACGCGGTGCGCGACGCGCTTGCCGAGGGCAATCGAGCGTCTCGCTTCTTGCCTGGTCTCGCTGTGCCGGCGCTCGTTTGCATCGACTTGTTGGTCTACGACTACCACTACTTCACCGTGCAGGCAGGGGACCGTGGATTGTGGCACCAAGCAGCTCGCCAGATTCACGACCTGGAGCCGACACAGAAGGTCACGGTGCTCACGGTGAACGAACCGACGATGCAGTTCTACCTTCGCCGCTGGCACTACAGCAGCAACCCGCAGCTCACAGGCCATGCGAACGGCGAGGTAATCAGCATCGAAACCTATTTGATGGCGGACGCCGGCGGCGCGCCGCAGTGGTTCGAGCTTCAGGCGCAACGCGCGCAGGCTCGCGGCAATGCGCTCTACGCGGTCGTGACGCTGCCCGAACTGCGTGAGAAGGATCCCGACCGTCGCCTCGAGCGTCAGATCCAGTCGAAAATGGAACTCGTGGCGGCCTACCCGATCGCGGTCGGCCCGAAGGACGAGACCATCTTTGTCTATCGCGCGCGCGACGCGAAGTAGCGGCGCGCCTTGTGCGCAGCGTTCATTTGAGGAAGGGCGCGAGCGTCGTCTCAAACGTCTCGACCGTGAACGGCTTGGCGATCAAGAAGGCCGCGCCCTCCGAGTGCGCCGTTTGCCGCATCTCCGGGCTCGACTCTGTGGTCACGAAACCAAAAGGCACCTGCATCGACCTGCCGCGCAGCGCCTTGAGGAAGTCGAGCCCATTCATCTCGGGCATGTTCCAGTCACACAAGATGAGGTCGGGCGCCGCGCCAGTCACCGCAGCGAGGGCCTCCACGCCGTTCGACGCTTCCTCGAGGGTGTGGCTGCCAAAGCCGGCCTGACGGAGGTGGCGCATGACGATCATGCGCATTGCCTTGGAGTCATCGACGATAAGAATCTTCATGCTGGCCTCTTTGCGTTCGCTGAGCCCTTCGACGCGCCTTGAACGACGCTGACGCAGAGCGGATAACCGGAGCAATCGAATCGAGCGTTTGCGATTTCACGCGCGCCAGGAATGCTGACGCGGTAGCGGACACCTTCGGTCACCGAAGGCAGCGAAACCGATGAGGACCCGCCGAGCATCGCCTTCGTGGCGCCGCCGACCATGTTGGCCAGTTCGCCGATTGCATCCTGGACCTCGGCCTCGGTAAGCGCGTCCGCGTCCAACGCGAACATCGCTGCCGAAATCTGGCGCGCGAGAGGCATCGGCACTGTGACGACCACAGCTCCGTTCCAGTCGCCCGAGATGCTGATGACGCCTGTAACCGAAGCGCCATGCACCTCAGTGTCGGCGAACTCGTCCGCAACCGAGATCGGCAGCGCGAGCATGCTAGTGAAGAGGCCGCAGACGGCGGCATTCAGGTCCAGTGTTTGGATGGTCATTGCTTTACTCCTACGAGCCGGTTTGCGCGCGGCGCAATGCGACGCACGATCTCAGCTGCAATGCGAGACAAGGGGAGCACTTCGTCGGCGAGTCCTTCGCGGGCGACGAATCCAGGCATTCCCCACACGACGCTCGTTTCCTCGTCCTGCGCCAGGATCTGCGCGCCTTGCTCGCGCAGCTCCTCGCAACCTCGCAGCCCGTCCTTGCCCATGCCTGTCAGCACGACGCCGAGGCACTTCTTGCCGAACTGGGCCGCCAACGAACGAAACAAGGGATCGACCGCGGGTCGACACGAGTTCACCGGCGGTTCCTGATCGAGCGCGATACGAAAGACCGCGCCATCGCGGCGCAACGTCATGTGGAAATCGCCGGGAGCAATGTAGACCTGGTTCGGTTGCAGTGCTTCGCCGTCCATCGCCTCCTTCACCGGCAGCTGCGATTTCGACGCCAGCCGCTCAGCGAGCAGTCGCGTGAACACAGGCGGCATGTGCTGGACGACGACCACCGGGACGCCGAGCGTCGCCGGCAGAGCCGGGATCACTTCGGCGAGCGCATTGGGTCCGCCGGTGGAAACACCGATTGCGACGATCTCGGCGGTGGCCCGAACACTGTCCGCAGCCCTTGGCCTGCGTGCCGTTGCACGCGCAGCCAGCGCGGCCGCGACTCCAGACGCCTGGCCAACCGCAGTCGTGCGACGTTGGCACAGTGCCTTCAGCATCGGTGCTAGCTCGTCGCGCACGCGCTCGACGGCGGCGGCCATGCCGCCGACGCCGGTCGGCTTCGTGACGTAACCGGACGCGCCAGCCGACAGACAGTCGAGGGTGACGCTCGCGCCCTTCTCAGTCAGAGCCGAAAGCATCACGACCGGAAGCCGCGGCCAGCTCTTTCGCAGTTCCTTCAAGGTCGACAGCCCGTCGAGCTCAGGCATTTCGACATCGAGCGTCACCGCATCGGGTGAAAGCTGCGTCAACAGATCGAGCGCGAGCTTGCCATTGCTAGCCGTGCCGCAGACCTCGAAGTCCGGATCCGCATTCAGCGCATCCGAAACGAGGCGGCGCACGACCACTGCATCGTCAACGACAAGAACGCGAAGCTTGGGCATCTAGGACTCACTTCCCCGGCAGTCGATTGAGCAAGGTGACGTGGAACTCGGCGCCTTCTGAAGTGAACCATGACTCCATGACTACTTCGCAACCTGGCACTCGGACGCTCAAGTCCTTGCCCTCCGAAACGCTCGGCAACGAGATCGTGTTTGGCGTCGGCAACGCCAGACGCAGCGCTCCAGCAACCATGTTGGCAACCTCGCCCATCGCGTCCTTCACTTCGGCCTCCGAAAGCGACGCAGGTGCAGCAGCAAACATCGCGGCCGCGGCCTTGCGCCCGAAGGGCTCCGGCACCTGCACGACAATGGAGCCTGCGCACGCCCCCGTCACGTGGATGCACGCGGCGATCCACGTGCCATCATGCGCGACAGAATGTCCGCCGAGGGGAGATGCCTCCATGCCCAGCATCGTGCTGAACACCTCGGAGACGACTTGGTTCACGGTGTTGTCAGTGACTTGCATGGTTCATCCCTTGCCCGGGCGGTAGATCACCGCTTTGGCTTCTGTGACACGCTCGAATCCGTCATGCACGCCGAGCGTCGACTCGGCGCTGCCCAGGAACAGCCATCCACCCGGCCTGAGCAACCGGTGGACGCCGCTGAGGATCTGCTTCTTCGTTGCGACGTCGAAGTAGATCATCACGTTGCGCAAGAACACGACATCGAGCGTGCGCATCGCAGGCCACGGCACGGCGAGGTTCATGGTCTTGAACTGCACTCGCGAACGGAGCTCTGGCTTGACGCGCCAATCGAGACCGTCGCGCTCGAAGTACTTCAGCAGCAGCGGCGTGGGCATGCCGCGGTTCATCTCGAGCTGCGAATACTTGCCGGCCTGACACTTGGCGATCATCTCGGCGCTGATGTCTGTCGCGAGAAAGTCGATCGTCCAGTCAGCGAGCTGCGGGAAGCGCTCCGCCAGCAGGATCAGCACCGTGTAGGGCTCTTGCCCGGACGAAGCAGCGCCGCACCACATGCGGATCGTCTTCTCCGACTTCCGAGTCGCGAGGATCTCCGGCACGACCTTGCTGCAAAACGCCTCAAAGGGGTGCAGGTCGCGGAACCAAGAAGTCTCGTTGGTGGTCATCGCCTCGATGACCCTGGTCTGGAGCGCGGCGTTCTGGCCCGCCCTAAGCATCTCGACCAGGGACTCGAGGGTATCGCAACCGACCGATCGAGCGACCGGCAAGAGCCTCGCTTCAACGAGGTACTCCTTGCCTGGCTCGAGCACGATGGCGGCACGCTGCTTGACGAGCGCGCGAACGAAATCGAAGTCTGCAGCCTGGATAGGCATGATATGGGGTTCTGCAGCTGCTGACAGGATCACTGCGTTCAGACTGACTTTTCGACCGGAAGCCCGATGATCTCGAGCTTTGAAGTCAGCGCGTCTTTGGTGAACGGCTTCGTGACATACTCGTCGGCTCCAGCCGCGAGCGCCGCGGCGACACGTTCCGCCTCGGACTCCGTCGTGACCATCACGATGCGCATCGCGTGCGCGAGTTGCCCGCGACGGACTGTCGCAACAAAGGTGAGACCGTCCATCTCGGGCATGTTCCAGTCGACCAGCGCGAGGTCGAAGGGACCCGACGTGTTGAGGCGCTCGAGCCCTTCGAGGCCGTGACTGGCCTCGGTGACCTCGAACCCTATCTCCTTGAGCGTGCGCGCGAGGATCATTCTCATCGCGCGCGAGTCGTCGACCAATAGTGCCCGCATAAGTCTTCCCCTGGATGCCGGCGGCACGAGGCCGCCGGCGTTTTGGACTCAGAACCTGAACCGCGAGACGAGCTTCTGCAGCTCGGCTGCCATCTTCGACAGCTCCGTTGCAGCGCCGAGCACATTGCTGCAGCCCTGCGTCGTCGACTTCGCGGCAGTCGCCACGCCAGTGATGGTGTGCGCGATCTCGGACGTCCCCTTCGCCGCTTCGGTGACGCTGCGACCGATCTCATTGGTCGTCGCGGTCTGTTCCTCGACGGCGCTAGCGATCGTGTTCTGGATGTCGTTGATCTGATTGATGATCTGGCTGATCCGCCCGATCGCCTCGACGGCGCCGCGCGTATCACCCTGGATCGCTTCGATCTTCTGGCTGATGTCCTCGGTGGCGCGCGCGGTTTCCTTGGCGAGCTCCTTCACTTCGTTGGCGACGACGGCAAAACCCTTGCC
>SXGT01640402.1_pt1 | contig 19254 bp, 16 predicted proteins | sample 3176221 | NCBI WGS metagenome assembly SXGT01 (sample SAMN11356862, study PRJNA531348) | freshwater metagenome | isolation source: freshwater sample F1-120 | place: China: Fuxian Lake, Yuxi | collected 2017-12-25
GAAGAACTGCACGGCCTCCGTGACCTGGGCGGCCGCGAAGAGCGCACCCTGCTCGCCGTGGAGGAACTGGCTGAGCATCCACGCTCCGAAGGAGTGAAAGACCTTCTGCTTCTCGTGGGCAGAGAGGAAGATTCCCTTCTTCTCGAGCTCGCCGAAATCGACGAAATCCGGGGGGACGATGGGCACCTCGGGGTTCATCGGATCCACGTCGATGTGCCAGGGCAGGCTGTCGCCGTCCCACTGGCCTGCCTTGGCTCGCCTGTAGAGCTCGGCCATCTCGGCGTTATCGGCGGGGTAGGTCCAGTCGAAGTGGGCCTCGTGGCTGGCGGCCATCTTGGTGGGGACGCCCTGCTTTCCCCGGCGGAGGAAGAGGCCCCGCACGGCGGCGGGACCCAGCGAGCCGGCGACTCGAGGATCCTTGACGGCGGTCAGCACCTCGAGCGCGTCCGAGTAAGCCTCGAGCTGGCTTCGTACCTTGGTGGGGAGGAGGCTGGAAAGGTGGTTCAAGACGATCATGGCGAGTCTCCAAGGGTTGCAAAAAACGCGCGGATCTTGCCGGTATGCCAGCGAGCGATGAGTGTGTTGATGAGCGGCAGGGCGCGCTCGATCAGGCTCGCCAGTTGCTCGGGAGGGAGGCGTTCCAGGCGTTCCCTGAGCAGCCTGGACTCCTCGCGGAAGAGGCCCGACACGGCGTCCTCGTAGACGAGCAGATCGGCCGCCGAGAAGCCGAGCTCCTCGGTGAGCCCAACGGCCTGGAGCTCGCCCCAGAGCTGGACGAGCCACACATCGTCCGCGGCCACGGTGAGCCGGCCGCGACCGTCCTTGTGGAGGGCGAGGAGTCCAGTGTCGGCGAGCTGGACGAGGGCCTTGGCGTCGAGCCCCGCGTCCCTGGCGGCCCGCCGAGCGTCGACCGGGGTGGGCCTGTCCGGCGGCAGGAGCGGGGAGCCGGCGAGGTGCTCCTTGACGTCCTGGAGGAGGCGGCGCTGCGGTGGGCTGAAGGCCTCGTCCCGCTGATCGAGCATGGCCTTGATGACCTTGAGCGGGAGGAAGCGCTCGTGCTGGAGGCGGCGCACCAGCTCGATGCGGGCGATGTGCTCCTCGCCGTAGTAGGCCATGTTGCGGCCCGTCTTCTGGCCCTCGGGCACCAGGCCCTGCTGGATATAAAAGTGGATGACCTCCCTGGGCACGCCGGTCCTCTCGACCACGTGCTTCATCTTGTAGGTGGGGGCGTCCCCCTCGGCCTTGCGAGGGCTGCGTGGCTCCCCAGGCTTCTGGGGCGACCTCGCCGCTCTCTTCCTGCGCGGGGACTCGGCGTGCTTGGGGGCGGGGCGCTTGGTCACGGGATCTCGATCTCGGTGGGGGTGCGGGCGTGGCCAACGCAGGAGAGCACGAAGCCCTCCCTCCGCTCGTCCTCCGAGAGGGCGTTGGGCTCGGAGGCGATCACCTCGCCCCGGACGACGCGCACCTTGCACGCCCCGCAGCCCCCCACCGTGCAGGAGTAAGGCAAGGCGATCCCCGAGGCCAGGCCGGCCTCGAGCAGGGTCTGCCCGGGGGCCTGGACCAGCCGGGTCTCGCCCGAGGCGCCCCGGAAGGTCACCGCGACGGGGATCTGTGGGGTCTGGGTCGCCTCCCTGAGGTGGGGCTGGGAGAACTTCTCCTCGTGGATGCGAGCGCCCGGCACCCCCCGAGCGAGGAGGGCCTCCCTGGCCGCCACCATCATGGGCTCGGGGCCGCAGACGTAGTAGTCGTCCTCGTTCCCTGGACCCAGGGCCTCGAGCTCGGCGGCCATCACTTCACGGGTGAGGAGGCCCTGGCCGCTCTCGAACTCCTCCCCCGGCTCCTCGAGGACGTGGCGTACACGCAGGCGCCCAGGGGGGCTCGAGGCAAAGCGTACGAGCTCGTCCAGCTCCTGGCGAAAGGCGATATCCTGGACCCCTCGATTGCCGTAGACGAGAGAGATTCGGGTCCACGGCTCCCGGACGAGGAGCGTCCTCAGGATGCCGAGCATGGGGGTGATCCCGCTGCCCCCGGCCAGGAGCACCAGGTGCCTCGGCACCTCGGAGGGCGAGGGCACGAAGCTCCCCGAAGGCCCGAGCACGGTGAGGATCTCGCCCTCCCTGGCGTGATCGACCAGGTGGTTGCTGGCCTTCCCCCCCCTGACCCGCTTGATCGTGACGCGCACCCCGCCCCCGTGCTCGCCGGGGGCGCTGGACGCCGAGTAGGCGCGCCGGAGGACCTCCCCGGCGGCGTTGACCAGCAGCGTGAAGAACTGCCCTGGTTCGAAGGCGATGGGCGCTCCCGAGGGCTCCTCCAGGACCAGGGACACCACGTCCGCCGTCTCCCTGATCACCCGGGCGACGCGGAGGGGCCGGCCCAGCGCCGGGGCGGGGCGCGATCCCGGGAGAGGAGGGCGGCGAGGGGAGGGGCGGCGAGCGACGAAGGGCGAGGGCGGGTGGCCAGTGACGCTGGACCAGACCATGCGCACGTCCCGACGGAGCTGGGAGAGGGCGGACAAGAGGCTCACCGTGGACAGGCTAGCGGAAAAGTATAAAGTGTCAAGTGCTGCTATGCACTATGCGCTCGTCCGCTGGAAGGAGCCGCGTCCGGTGACGGGCGATCTCGACGGCGCCTCGTCTTCCTGCGAGAGTGGCCGCATGGAAGCGGTGGAGACGCTCGTCGTCGGCGCGGGCATGAGCGGCCTGGGTGTGGCGGCGGCGCTCGGCCAGGCGGATTACCTGGTGCTCGAGGCCGACCGGGAGATCGGCGGCTATTGCAAGACGGTGAAGAGGGACGGCTTCACCTGGGATTTTTCGGGCCATTTCTTTCACTTCAAGCACCCGGAGATCGAGGCGTGGCTCCGGGAGCGCATGCCCTCGCAGGACATCCGGGTGCTCCGGAAGAGGTCTTTCATCGCGTACTCGGGCGAGAGGATCGACTTCCCTTTCCAGAAGAACATCCACCAGCTCCCCAAGGCCGAGTTCATCGACTGCCTGGTGGACCTGTATCTCGCGCGGGCCCCCGGGGAGCTCCTGGGTAGGTCAGGGGAGGAGAGGTTGCCCGAGCGCAACTTCAAGGAGATGCTCTATGCCCGCTTCGGGCGGTCCATCGCCGAGAAGTTCCTCGTTCCTTACAACGAGAAGCTCTACGCCTGCGATCTTGGCACCCTCGACAGGGATGCCATGGGGCGCTTCTTCCCCCACGCGGATCTCACCGACATCATCCGCAACATGAAAGAGCCCGACAACGCCAGCTACAACGCGACCTTCACCTACCCCAGGGGAGGGGCGATCGAGTACGTGAACGCGGTCGCCAGCGCGTTGCGCCCCGCGTCGATCTCCCTGGAGGAGCCGCTCCTGTCCGTGGATCTCGAGGCCAAGGTGGCCACGACCGGAAAGAGGAAGATCCGTTACCGGAGGCTGGTGTCGTCGGCCCCCCTGAACCGGCTGCTCCAGATGGTTGGCCTGCCTCACGATCCTTCCGTCTTCACCTGGAACAAGGTGCTCGTCTTCAACCTTGGCTTCGACCGGAAGGGGCCCGAGGGCGTTCACTGGCTCTACCACCCGGACCGGAATATTTGCTTTTACCGGACAGGCTTCTACGACAACATCTTCGAGAGCGACCGGATGAGCCTCTACGTGGAGATAGGCTATCCCGCGGGCGTCCCCGTCGACGCCGAGGCCATGCTGCCACGCGTCCTCGCCGATCTGGAGAGGGAGGGGATCGTCTCCGGGCATCGCCTGGTGGCGTACCACTCGGTGGTCATGGATCCGGCGTACGTGCACATCACCCGTGAATCCATCGTCCAGGTGGCCAGGCTCAGGGAGCAGCTCCGCGAGCACGGGGTCCACTCGATAGGCCGCTACGGAGGCTGGACCTACTGCTCCATCGAGGACAACCTGGTAGAGGCGAGGGCCCTTGTCGAGAGCTTCCAGGCTTCTTAGAGGCCGTCCTGTCATGTCCTTCCCTGAAGCAGGCGAGGGGGAACGCACAGGAGCAGGCGAGGCCGTTGCCTCGTCAGGTCCTGGCCCAGGGTCGTCGTCTCTCTCCCCTGTGAACGACCCTCACGACGTGGAGGGGACGCCCACAGGTGTCTCGATGCGAGGCGGCAAGGCCGTTCCCTCCGAGCCTCCTCCCCGTGAATCGAACCACGTCCAACTCGGCGGAGGGCATCCGGAAGGACTGCCTACGGGCTCTCCTTGCCGCGGCCTCCGGGCTCGTACCACACGCGCTCCGCGGGGACGCTGACCAGCTTCTTCCTGCGCTCCTCGATGTCGTCGGGGAGCGCCTCCCCGTCCTCGAGGAGGAGCCCCGTGAGTCTCCCCCCGTAGACGCAGCCCGTGTCCAGCCCGGTCGCGAAGGGGTGGAGCTGGAGGCGCTCGATGGCGTTGTGGCCGAAGACGAGCTGGGGAGGTCCCTGGTAGAGGTGGCCCCAGAGCGCCTTGGTCCCGGACTCGCTCCTGACGTGGCGGATGGAGAGCAGGGTGCTTTTTTCCTGATCTTCGAGGGGGATCCCTGGAACGACGCCCGCGTGGATCACCGCGAGGCCATGCTCGGGGAGGGAGAGGGAGAGGAGGGAGGTCTCGAGCAGTACCCAGTCCTCGGGGCCGAGGGAGTCGGCGATCTGCCGGTGGGCGGGGGACGACGGGATGTCCCGGGCTCGCTCGCGGAGGACGTGCTCCTCGTGATTGCCCCTCACGACCAGGGCGCCCTTGCGCCTGGCCAGGGCCAGGACCCCCGGAGAGTCAGGGCCTCGCGCCACCAGATCGCCGACGAATATCAGGCGATCCCCGGTGCCGAAGGCCACGAGCTCGAGCAGGCTGGAGAGCTCGCGGAGGCACCCGTGGACGTCGCCGACGATGAGGGTCCTTCGGTCGGCCATGTTCGTTCAGGGCTGGTCCAGGATGCGCATGGATCCGTCGTCCATGAGCTTGGCCCGCTTGGGGATGACCACGAGGCCCGTCTCGGTGACAGCGAAGCGGCGGCGATCGGCGTCCGGATCGTAGCCTATCTCCATGCCCTGGGGGATCTCGACGTCCTTGTCGATGATGCAGCGGCGGATCTTGGCGTGGCGGCCTATGCGGACCCGCTCGAAGAGCACGCTCTCCTCCACCTCGCTAAACGAGTTGATCCTGCAGCCGACGCTGAGGACGCTGCGGTGAATACGACCACCGGAGATGATGCAGCCATGCGAGACCAGGGAGTCGGTCGCGATGCCGACGCGGGACTGAGCGGCGTCTCGAAATACGAACTTGGCGGGCGGATCGTGGGTCACGCCCGTGCGGATGGGCCAGCGCATGTTGTACATGTTGAAGGCCGGGTGGATGCTGATGAGGTCCATCTGGGCCTCCCAGTAGGCCTCGAGCGTCCCGATATCACGCCAGTAGCCCCGGGCCTCCACGTCCTCGCCCGGGACGGCGTTGGTCATGAAATCGTAGGCGTAGATGGGCAGGCCCGCCCGGACCATGTTGGGCAGGATGTCATGGCCGAAGTCGTGCTTGCTGTCGTCCTGCGCCGCGTCGTCGGCCAGGGCGTCCATGAGCGCCACCGTGCGAAAGATGTAGTTTCCCATCGACGCCAGGCACATCCCCGGATCGTTCGGGATCGTCGGGGGGTTCTCCACCTTCTCGTGGAAGCCGATGATCTTGCCCTCTCCGTCGACCTCGATGACCCCGAAGGCGCTGGCCTGCTCCCTGGGGACCGGGATGGCAGCCACCGTGGCGTCCGCGTGACGGTCGGTGTGGAACTTGAGCATCTGGCGCACGTCCATCTTGTAGACGTGGTCGCCGCCGAAGATGCAGACCTGCTCGGGCAGCTCGTCGGTGATCACGTGCTGGCACTGGTGGACGGCGTCGGCGGAGCCGCGAAACCAGAATTTCCCGGTGCGCTGCTGGGCAGGAATGGCCTCGATGAACTGGTCGAGCATGGGCGAGAGGCGCCACACCCTGGCGATGTGCTCCTCGAGCGAGGCGCTCTTGTACTGGGTCAGCACCTTGATCCGCGACAGCCCCGAGTTCACGAAGTTCGACAGGACGATGTCGATGATGCGGTAGCGCCCCCCGAAGGGCACGGCGGGTTTTGCCCTGTCCAGGGTGAGCGGGTGGAGGCGCTTGCCCTCACCGCCTGCGAGGATCATCACCAGTACTTGATTCGGTTCGAAGCTTATCGAGCCTGAGTGCATCCGTCCTCCATGTTCCCGTTCTCGCTCCGGCCGAGAAGATACGCCAAGCCGAGAGAGGGCGGCTAGGGATCGCGTATGCTTGCGTCGTGTCCACCCCGCCTTCCGTCCGAGAGGCCAAGCTGGAGCTCGCTTGTACGAGCCTTGCCGTGCCCGAGCCCGCCACCGCCGTCAGGGTGCTCTCGGTGGCCGCCCGGCGCTCGTCCGAGGGGCAGAGGGGCGCCATGGCGACGGTCCTCTCCCGGCAGGGCTCCGCGCCCGCCACTCCCGGGCAGAAGCTCTATGTCTCGGAGGACGGGAGCGCGATCGGCACCGTGGGAGGCGGGGCCGTCGAGCGGGAGATCCTGGAGGCCCTTCTGGCGCTCGCCAGGGACGAGGCCGGCCGCCACGAGGTGCGCGAGTTCAAGCTGGGCGCCGAGCTGGGGATGTGCTGCGGGGGGAGAGTCACGGCGCTCCTCGAGCCGATCTGCGGCCTCACGCCCTGCCTGATCGTGGGCGGAGGCCACGTGGCCACGGCCACCGCGCCGCTCCTGGCCCGCCTGGGGTTCGCGGTCACCGTGGCGGACGCCCGCGAGGCCTGGGGCGGCGAGGGGCGGATCTGTGGGGTGCGCACCCTCGTGGCCGAGTTCGACGAGCTGGGCCCCGAGGTCCCGCTCCGCGGGGTCTTCCTGGTGATGACCCACGATCACGCGCTCGACCAGCGGGCGCTCGAGTGGGGGCTGTCCAGGGGCTTCTCGTTCATCGGCGGGGTGGGCAGCCGGGCCAAGGCGGAGCGCACCCGCCAGCGCCTGCTCCACAAGGGCTTCAGCGAGGAGAGCTGCGCGCGCGTCCGCATGCCCGTGGGCCTGCCCATCGGCGCGCGCCTGCCGGACGAGATCGCCGTGTCGATTGCCGCCGAGCTCGTGGCCTTCCGCCGCGCCCCCAAAACCAAATAAGAGCCTGTCCTCCCGAGCGTCTCCTTTGACTGTGACATGGTTCGATTTACAGGGAGGAGGCGAGGAGGGATAAAACTCTCTGCTCACTCCCCGCAGGAGTCGGGGTGGTAGCCCTCGTCCACCCCGGCCGGTATGGAGAGGACCTGGGTGTTCTTTGGAATACCGCGCTCGCCTGTGTCCATGTGCCAGTGGTTGCGGTGAGCCGAGTTGTAGTTTGGAGTCAGGACGGTGGCGAAGATCTTCTTCTCGGCCACCTCGCACACCAGCTCGTAGAGGAACTTGCTGGCGCCGGTCTGGGCGGCGAGGGTGGCGGCCTTGCAGGTGCCGCCCGCGGTCGCCTTGAAGTCGGTGTCCTTGTTGATGTCGTAGACGGCGCCGCTGTCCAGGTAGAGCCAGCGCACGTCCAGGGCGCGGCCGAAGGAGTGGTTGGAGTAGCCGTTGCTCCCGCACTGAGGCTCGGGATCCGTGGCGGTGCGGCACTTGTTGGTCTCGCTCCAGGCGCAGCAGCACCGGTAGCAGTAGGCCCCCAGGGTGCCGACCCTGCGGATGCCCCTGGACTTCAGCACCTCGGCGAAGCTCCAGAGGGTGCGCACGAACTCGCAGGCCATGGGCTGGGTGGTCGGCTTGTCCGTGTTGTCGGTGGTGAACACCACCCCGTTGATCGGGCTGCTCACGGTGACGGCGTCGACCACTCCTCGCGCGGTGGTCCTGGCGTGGGTGAGGCCTCGCGCCTTGAGATCCTCCAGGCAGGGGAGGGAGGGCGCCGCGTCGGGCGCCGGGGCGGCGTCCTCGTCCGGGGCGGGAGGCGGGGAGGGCTCCTCGGTGGCGGGCGGCGCCTGTGCGTCGACGGGATCGGGCCCCGCGGCCACGATCACGGTGCTCGAGCAGGCGGCGACGAGCCCGGGCAGGGCGAGGCCCGAGAGCACCAGGGTAGCGCCCAGGCGGGCGGAGGCGAGGAAGGCCATCTCTCTCCCCTTACCCGGCGCAGGCAAGCTGTCAACGTTGCATATCAAGGAAAAGCGCTTCCCACCGCCCCGCACCGCGGCATCGCGCCGCCTCGGCGCTGCCCTCGCCCGGGGCGGGGTATGCTCGCGCCGATGACGAGGCACTTCAACACCGCGGGGCCGTGCAAGCCCGACATCCACTACGTGCTCCCTCCCGAGCGCCGCCTCGGCGAGGTGCGCGGCTTCGTCGCCTCGCAGTCCTATGTCGTGCTCCACGCTCCTCGGCAGCTCGGCAAGACCACCTCGCTCATGGCGCTCGCCAAGGCGCTCACCCAGGAGGGCCGCTTCGCCGCCGCGCTGGTGTCGATGGAGGCAGGCGCGGCCTTCCCGGACGACGTCGGCGCCGCGGAGGACGCCGCCCTCGGCGCGTGGAGGCGCCGCGCGGAGAACCAGCTCCCTCAGGATCTCTGGCCTCCCCCGTGGCCCGACGCCAAGCCAGGAGCCCGCGTCGGCGAGGCGCTTCGCGCGTGGGCCAGGGCGAGCGCTCGCCCGCTGGTGGTGTTCCTCGACGAGATCGACGCGCTCGAGGGCAACGCGCTGGTCTCGGTGCTCAGGCAGCTCCGCGACGGCCACCCGGATCGTCCGAAAGACTTCCCGTGGTCGATCGCGCTCATCGGGATGCGTGACGTGAGAGACTACAAGATGGCGTCGGGAGGCTCGGAGCGGTCCCGCTCCGCGTCGCCCTTCAATATCAAGGTCGAGTCGCTCACGATGCGCGAGTTCACGGCCGACGAGGTCACAGAGCTCTACTCCCAGCACACGGACGACACAGGCCAGCGCTTCGAGCCCGAAGCGTGCGCGCGAGCCTTCGAGCTTTCTCAAGGGCAGCCCTGGCTCGTCAACGCGCTCGCCAGGCAGGCCACGGAGCGGCTGGTCACGGACCGAGGAGTCGCCATCACCGAAGGCGTCATCGACCGAGCCAAGGACGAGCTCATCCGACGACAGGATACCCATCTCGACAGCCTTGCGGAGCGCCTTCGCGAGCCTCGTGTGCGCGCCGTGATCGAGCCGCTGCTCGCTGGCGAAGCGCTGGGCCCTCTGCCCGACGACGACCGGCGCTACGTGCTCGATCTCGGCCTGGTGCGCGAGAGCCCCCTCGGCGGCTTCGTCGTAGCCAACCCCATTTACAGGGAGGTGATCCCTCGGTCGCTCGCGGCCGTGCCTCTCGCGTCGCTCCCGCAGATCGAGCCCGCGTGGCTCCGCCCCGACGGAACGCTCGATCCAGACGCCCTGCTCTCGTCTTTTCTCGCGTTCTGGAGGCAGCACGGCGAGGTGCTCCAGGGCGCGTCTCCCTACGCCGAGGTCGCGCCGCACCTGGTGCTCATGGCCTTCGTCCACCGCGTGGTGAACGGGGGCGGGAGGGTCGAGCGCGAGTACGCCCTGGGCCGAGGGCGCATCGACCTCCTGATCGACTACCGCGGCGTGCGCGTCGCCATCGAGCTCAAGACCTGGCGCGCCCGCGACAAGAAGCGCGACCCGGCGGTCGATGGGCTTGTGCAGCTCGACGACTACATGGCCCGCACCGACGCGCCCGTGGGCTGGCTGGTGGTGTTCGACCAGCGCACCACGAGGGCGCGCACCACCGACGCGAACCGCGTGAAGCGAGTGAAGACCGCTTCGGGGAAGGCCGCTGTCGTCGTGAGGCTGTGACGATAATGGGAGGTCCCGCCGGTCGGGACGAGCGGCCGGGCGCCCTCACGCAACTAGGCTCTGTCGAGGTCGTGGCCGTCGTGGGGGACGGGGCGCGTCTGGAAGCTGGTTGAAGGCGCGGTGTGCGCGGGCGAAGAGATGCTAGGTCTCCGCGTGGTCATCGGCGTCATCGACGCGCGGCGGAACAGAATGGAGAACAGAGTGCAACTGTTCCGGGATACTCTTCGCCGCGTGACGCTCCGCGAATCGCTCTCTACATCGTTTTGCCCCAGCAACCCGCCTGGATGGATCTGTTCTCGCAGCGGACTCGGGCACCCTGTCCTCTCGAAGAAACACCTCGTGGTGATCGAGACCACCGACTCCATTCTCGCGAGGCGGAATGACGAAAACGACAGCTGGGACCCCGACTGCACGCAGGAGCGCTTCAGCGCTCCTGACGTGCAATCACTGCAACGACCCGTGAGCGTTGCGGGGACCACAGACCTGGAGCAGCAGCCACCGGACGGCGAGTACGGCACGGTTCTGCGGCCAATCTTTGTGCATCCGGCGCCGCGCCTCCTACCGCGTCCGCAACATGCTCCGGCTGAGGTTAACCGTCTACTGACTCGGTGCGAGGAACTGTTCTGGTCGGACTTCGCCGGGTGCGCGAACGCCATCCGTGCGGTGATCGAGGCGATTCTGACGGACCAAAAGGTGAAGCGCTTCGCGCTGAGCAGGAGCGGAAAGCGCACGCCGATCACGCTTCACCATCGCATCCTCAGTTTCGGTAAAACGGAACCGACTCTCGCGGAAAAGATGCTTGCAGTGAAGTGGGGCGGCAACGCCGGCAGCCACGAGGGCGCTGCCCCCAAGCGAGCCGACATCTTCGACTCCTTCGACCTTCTGGAACACGTTCTTGAAGAGGTCTACGAGAAAAAGTCGGCCTATCTCGCGCAGCTTGCGAAGAAGATCACCAAGGCCAAGGGGCCGCTCTCAGCCAAGAAGAAGAAACGAAAGAGATAGTGCATTCGACCAACGAGTCTCTGCCACGCAGGGAGAGCGCTGCGTGTACCCCGGACGTCGTTGGATGGCGAGCGCTAGACGAGCGGTCCGTTCGAGGATCCCGCGCAGCCAGTCGCCGGGGGCGACCTCGAGAATCGAGGAGAAGAGGGATCCCTAGTCACGATCCAAGACGCCAGCGGGAGCTCCCTGGAGCTCGTGGCCACGTTTGGAGAGGGTGGTCCGACCTTGAGGGAGGCCGCGCTCGCGTCTTTCCTCGGCGTGGGCAGCTTGGGGGAGCCGGCCAGGGCGTCATGAAACGGCTGGCTCACCGGGAACGAGGTAAATTACACGTTTTGCAAACGGTTCCGGGGGGTCCTGGGAGGTCGAAAAGCGTTTCCTTCGGAGCTGAAGCAGAACCCGGTCGTGTGGTGTCAGCCGCGCACGATGCTGTCGAGGATGCCAAGGATCTTGCCGGCGCGATCGATGTAATATTCCGGCACGTCGATCCACACCGTCTTGTCGGTGAGCTTGAGGAACTTCCAGTTGCTCCCGGTCGTGACCACCCCGTGCACGGTGGCGATGCCCGTGGCCTCGCGGTCGTTGAACGTCTGCGCCGCCACCATCTCGGCGATGCACTGGGCGAGGCCGCCCTTGATGTTGTCGTTCTTGGCCTCCACCACCGCGAGCACCGGCGCCTCGATGAAGAGCTGCTCCGGCCCCCGGCACACGATGAAGTCGCAGACCCCGTTCAGTCCCCTCGCCGGGTCGACGTCGAAGCTGACCCCCGAGAAGAAGCTGACGCGCTCCTTCGCTTTGGTGCGTAGCTCCACGAGGAAGGGGGCTACGATCAGCTCCGAGCGGGCCTTCTCGGTGTGGATGGCGAGCGCCAGAGGAACGGTCCGGTCGAGGGTCGCGCGCAGCCAGTCGCCGGGGGCGACCTCGGGGGTCGAGGAGAAAAGATCGGTCTCCTCGTTGCGAGCGAGGCCAAAACCCTTGGTGGCTTCGCTGAGGGAGAACTCGGAATAGGACATGGTCGCAGGGTAGCAGACCAGGCGCTGGCTTCGCCGCGCCGCCGAGAACGAGGTGCTGTGACCTTCCGCGCCATGCGGACCAAGGGCCGAGCGTGAGCCGCCGTTCCCTCCACCCCGCCAGGCTCCGGTGAAGCGGGGCGGGAACGAAGGGGTGACGAGCTCACCGTTTTCGGCGCTGCTCCGACTTCCCTGGTTCTAGCTGTCCCCGCAGCTCAAGAAGCCTCTGATGGAGAAGCTCGCTGGCGACCTGACCGGGCGTCGGGCTGGTCTTTTCATCCGCCATCGCTTCGGCGAGCTGGCAGAGGATCTCCCAGTCGGCATCGCTGAGGGGGATCTTCTGCCGTCGGCTCTCTCCTAGGCCTGGGCGTCCCCCGGTGGAGTGAAGGCGGGCCGCCAAAGCCTGGCGAAGCCCGAAGAGGGCAACAGATCCCTGCGGCTTGATGCCGTCAGCGTCGACGGGCTCCGCTCCCAGGGCTTTCCTGACCTCTTCGGGATCGACGCGGGGAAAAGCACGCCCGGTGTCTCGAACTTTAGGGAGTGCCTTGCCAGCCACCTTGATCATGGTCAAATCCCTCCGTCGTTGAACGAGGTGATGCGGTAGAATCTGCCGTCGAACTCCACGGCAACCTCTCCCTGGCGAGTCTCCCGACCCAGCCGATGAAGGAACGCCCGAAGCCGAGGCAGCCCTTGCACGAAGGCCTCGTCCTTGATGTAGGTGTAGACCAGCACGGGGGCCTCCCAGATGAGCGTCCGAGAAGACTCGTTCCACCATCCACCCTCGCAGGCGGGCATGATCGTAACCCCGCCTCCGAACTCAGCCAGGAGCTCTCCTGCCTCCAGCACCCACTTCCGCTGGGTGCCGAACTCGTTGCCGTCGCGATCCTTGTTCGGGATGTAGAGGGTCAACACCTGAGGCGAGGTGGCATCCGACGCCCCAAGAGCGGTGCCAATATCCACCTCTGGTCCGTCTTCGTTGCTCATTCGATCCTCTCGCTCTGCTGACCGAGAGTCTACAGGGTAACCTTGTGGGCCCAAAAGTCAACGCCACCAGGCTCGAGCCACCCCTTCAAATCCCCCGCGATGGGTCGCTAGCCCAAGCGGAACCCATCCCAGGTTTCGTGGATCGTCCTCATGAACCCCACGCTCTTGAAGAACGCGAGGATCTTCTCGCGCGGCGGCAGATCGTCCGAGAAGAGGTGCTCGTTCCAGTTCTGGAACCCGCCGTTGTACTTCCCCGATGCGAAATGCCCGCTCCCCTCGTTGGTATGAATGATCCCGCCCCCGTCCATCCACATGAGCCCGCCAACGATCTTGATGGAATTCACGTCGTAGCCGGCTTTCCTCGCCAGTACCTCGTGAGGGGAGTGGTCGGTCCCGTCGCCGAAAGAATCCCCCGTGACCAGCACCTCCTCGCGCAGGTGGAAGACGTACTCCCTCTTTTCTACCGCCCCCGAGCGATCGGGCATCGTCTCTCGTAGAAAATTTCTCAGCGTCGAAGCGGCGGAGACGCTGGTTTTCCTGACGACGATGAGTCGATCTGCTGCCATCGGTTTCCTCGCCTCTGAGGGGACGTGACCCAGTATACGTGCGGGAGAGATAGGAAGTCGGTGCCTGGCTCAGCGGAGCTGGTAGGCCTTGATGGCGGCGAGGGGGAGGGCGACGCCGAAGACACGCACCTGATCCATGCGGCCGGAGAAGGTGCGGCTGTCCGACGTGCTCTGGCGGAGCATATCGTTCTTGGCGAAATTGCCGACCGTCAGGCGAGGCTGGACCAGGGTGGTAGGCAAGGTGCGAGCGGTGGCCTTGCAGCCCACCTGGGAGACCTCGGAGCCAAGGGTCCCCCGGTAGTAACAGACCTGCGCCCCGTCGAAGGTGACGGCGACGTAATACCATATCAGAGGAGTGAGGCCCCCCCAGTCCCCCGCGGCTCCTGCCCCGTCGTTGCGGCCCCCGAGGCCCACGCGGAGCGTCCCGTCCAGGCGGACGACGATCTCGAAGCCCACGCTGGTGTCGTCCCCGGGATCTCCCTCGAGGGCGATCACCCGGCTGCTGGTGGTGCGAAACCCCCCCTGGTAGAGCCAGCCCGTGACGCTGAAGCGCGTGGGGAGCGCCAGATCCGTGTTCATGTCGATGGCGCGAGGATCATTCGAAAATCCCCAGGCCGAGCAGGCGATCGAGTCGGGGGCAAAGGGGGCCAGCGGGCTCCGCATGTCAGGGCAGAGGAACGCCCCCTGGATGTCGCGAGGCACCAGGCTGCCCCCCGAGCCGGCCGTCACCAGGGTTCCCACCGGGGCGACGGCCGAGAGAGAGCCCGTGTTGGCGGTGGTCGTGGTGAGGACGTCGAGGTTGTACTCGACCAGGGGGCGAGGGAGGGCGCCGGAGTCCGCGCCGGAGTCCGCGTCCCTCGAGTCCCCCGCGTCCGAGGCGTCTCCCGAGTCCCTCGCGTCCGTCGGAGCGTCGGCGTCCTCCGCGTCCGGCGGATCGCCGTCCGGGGGGCCCACATCGGTTTCCACGTCGGGGCGGGGAGGGAGCGAGGTGTCGGTGAGAGGCGGGCTGTCCCGGCCCGCGTCCGCCGGAGGGACATCCGAGACCGCGAAGAGATCGAGGCCGCAGGCGGCGACCGCGGCCGTCGAAGTGGCCGCGGCGAGCAGGGCGAGGAGTCGGCGGTGGGGGAGGGCAAACACGCGTTCTGGCGCTCAGTGTGACGCGAGCAGGGCCAGGGGAGCAAGTAAGAGGCAGACCTTCGCGCGGTTCACGGGGGGAGCCTCGTGGGCTAGGATTCCGGGTCCCATGCAGAGCTTCGAGTTCTCCCTGAACGGCGCGCCCGTCCGCGTCTCCGGCGTCTCCACCCACACCACTCTGCTCCAGTACCTGCGCCAGAGCGGCCGCACCGGCACCAAGGAGGGGTGCGCCGAGGGCGACTGCGGCGCCTGCACAGTGGCGGTCGTCGATCGCGATGCCCAGGGCCGCCCCACCTACAGGGCGATCAACAGCTGCATCACCTTGCTGCCCATGGTGGCCGGCCACGAGGTGATCACCGTGGAGGGGGTAGGCGCGCCAGGCTCGCTGCACCCCGTGCAGGAGGCCATGGTCCAGAACTATGGCTCCCAGTGCGGTTATTGCACTCCAGGCTTCATCGTATCCATGTTCGAAGCCTATTACAGGGACGATATCCGGGAGGACTGGCAGCTCGCCGATCAGCTCAACGGTAATCTCTGTCGCTGCACGGGATATCGCTCCATCCGGGACGCGATGCTCGAGGCCAGGGAGCAGAGGCAGCCCGATCTGTTCCAGCTCCGGCTGAAGAAGGAGCTCCCCGCGCCCTCTCCTCTGGAGTACGAGGCCAGCGGCCAGCGCTTCCTCCGCCCCACCACGCTCGACGAGCTCCTCGAGCTGCGCTCCTCGCACCCCGAGGCGGAGCTCATCTGCGGCGCCACCGAGATAGGCGTCTACGTGAACAAGCAGGACAGGCGCTATCCCCTGCTGATATCGACCGAGGCCGTGCCCGAGCTCGTGGCCATCACCCGGACCGAAGACTCGTTCGTGGTGGGGGGCGCCGCCTCGCTGACAGCGCTGGAAGACGCCCTGGCCGGAGAGCTCCCGCTGATTGGCAAGATGCTCCTGGTCTTCGCGTCCAGGCAGATCAGAAACCGGGCCAGCCTGGGAGGGAATCTGGTCACCGCCTCTCCCATAGGCGACATGGCGCCGGTGCTGATGGCGCTGGACTCCACCGTCACGCTGGCGTCCAGCCGGGGGCGGCGAGAGCTCCCCCTCTCGGACTTCTTCGTTGGCTATCGGAGGACCGCGCTCGACAAGGACGAGATCCTGCTCTCGGTGGGCATCCCCCGCCGAGCCCCGGCGGGCGTCCGGAGGATGGCCGAGTCCTACAAGGTCTCCAAGCGGAGGGAGATGGATATCAGCATCGTGGCCGCGGGGCTCGTGGTGGACGTGGATCCTTCGGGCACGGTGGTCCACGCTCGCCTGGCCTTCGGCGGGGTGGCGGCGACCCCGATCAGGGCTCGCCGCGCCGAGGCGGAGCTGCTGGGCAAGCGCTGGGACGAGGCCACCCTCCGGGGGGCGATGGCCGTGCTCTCGAGCGAGTTCAGCCCTCTGGACGACGTGAGATCGGGGAAGGACTTTCGCGGCGAGCTGGTCCCCAGCCTGTTTGAAAAATTCTTCAGGGGCGAGAGGAGCCAGGGGCAGGACGAGCTCCTCTCGTTCGAGAGAGGCGCCCCCTTCCCGGGGCAGGGGTGCCCCTCCGGCCAGGGCTTCGATCTGAAGCACGAGAGCGCGGTGGGGCACGTGACGGGCACCTCGCTCTACGTGGACGACGAGGCCCAGCTGCGAGGGGACCGCTGGCTCACGATCTGGCCTGTGAGCTCGCCCCACGCCCACGCCAGGGTGCTCTCGATCGATCCGGGCGAGGCCCTGGCCATGCCAGGCGTCGTACGGGTGCTGGTGGCCGGCGACATCCCGGGCGACAACGACGTGGGGGCGGTGCGCAAGGATGAGCCCCTGCTGGCCAGCGGCGAGGTCTCGTTCCATGGCCAGATGGTCGCCGTGGTGGTGGCCGAGACCCGCGAGGTGGCCAGGCTGGCCTCGAAGAAGGTCAGGGTGGTCTACGAGCCCCTCCCTTCCATCCGGACGATCAGGGAGGCCATCGCGGAGGGGAGCTTCCACAACGCCCCTCATGTCATCCGGAGGGGCGACGCGTCGGCCGTCCTGGCCCAGAGCCCCCATCGCCTGGAAGGGGAGCTGGATATCGGGGGGCAGGAGCACTTCTACCTGGAGTCCCACGCGGCCTGGGCCGAGCTCGGGGACGAGGGAGATCTCCTGGTGAGCTCCTCGACCCAGCACCCCTCGGAGATCCAGGCGGTGGTCTCTCACGTGCTCCACGTCCCTCGCCACAAGGTGGTCGTGCGCTCTCCGAGGATGGGGGGAGGCTTCGGGGGCAAGGAGACCCAGGGGAACGCCTGGGCGGCGCTGGTGGCCCTGGCGGCGCTCGTCACCGGGAGGCCTGTCCGGGTGCAGCTGGACAGGGACGTGGACATGGCGCTCACGGGCAAGCGGCACCCCTTCCACGCCCGCTTCGAGGCCGGCTTCGACGGGGAGGGGCAGCTGCTGGCGGCGAAGATCGATCTGGTCTCGGACGGAGGCTGGGCCCTCGATCTCTCGGAGTCCATCTGCGATCGTGCCCTCTTCCACCTGGATAATTCCTATTACCTCCCCGCCGTGGCCTTCTCGGGGAGGGTGGGGAAGACCAACAACGTCTCCCACACGGCGTTCCGGGGCTTTGGCGGCCCCCAGGGCATGCTGGTCATCGAGGATATCCTCGATCGCGTGGCCCGCACCCTGGGCGTGGCCCCCGAGCAGGTCCGGGAGAGGAACCTCTACAGGGGCGCAGGAGAGACCAATACCACCCACTACGGTCAGCATCTGGAGGGGAATCGTATCCAGAAGATGTGGGCCAGCCTCAAGGCCTCCTCGAGGGTGGCCGAGCGCAGGGCCGAGATCGCTCGGTGGAACGCCGGGAGCCCCCACGTCAAGCGAGGGATCGCCATGACCCCCGTGAAGTTCGGTATCTCCTTCACGGCCACCTTCCTCAACCAGGCGGGGGCCCTTGTCCTCGTTTACCGCGACGGGACCGTCCAGGTGAACCATGGCGGCACCGAGAAGGGGCAGGGGCTCTACACCCAGATCCAGGGGGTGGCCATGCGAGAGCTTGGCGTCCCCCAGGGCTCCGTGCGGGTGATGAAGACGCAGACCGACAAGGTGCCCAACACCTCGGCGACGGCGGCGTCCGCCGGCGCGGATCTCAACGGCGCCGCGGTCAAAAACGCCTGCGAGGAGCTCCGCGCCCGCCTCGCCCCGGTAGCCGCCCAGATGATCGAGAAGAAGGCGGGGCGGGTGATCCTGCCTGCGGCCATGGTCTTCTCGGGCGGCCAGATCTTCGCCGAGGACGCGAGGGAGCACGCGCTGCCCTTCGCCGAGGTGGCCGAGCGCGCCTACCTCTCCCAGGTGAACCTGGCCGCCCAGGGCTTTTACCGGACCCCAGGGATTGGCTATGATCGCGCCAAGGGCAGGGGAAAACCCTTTTACTACTTTGCCTACGGGGTGGCCGTGAGCGAGGTCGAGCTGGACGGCCTGTCCGGGATGAAGCGGGTCCTCCGGGTGGATATCCTCCACGACGTGGGGGACTCGCTGAACCCCGCCATCGATCGGGGTCAGGTCGAGGGGGCCTTCGTCCAGGGCATGGGCTGGCTGACCGGGGAGGAGCTCAAGTGGGATCGCGAGGGCCGCCTCCTCAGCCACTCGGCCAGCACCTACCAGATCCCCTCCATCGGCGACGTCCCCCCGGTGTTCCTGGTGGAGCTCCTCCCGGACGCAGCCCAGCCTGGCACGATCCACGGGAGCAAGGCCGTGGGCGAGCCCCCGCTCATGCTGGCCGTCAGCGTGAGGGAGGCCCTGCGCGACGCCGTCGCCGCCTTTGGTCAGGGAGCCTCGGGCCCTGTGGAGCTCGCTTCTCCCGCCACCCACGAGGCCCTCTTCGCCGCGATACGCGGCTGCAGGAGCCGGGGAGCCGCGCCGGCGCGAGACGCCAGGGCCGCGGAATGACGCGCCGCGAAACAAGAAGGAAACAAGGGGTCTGTTCTGCTGGGGATCGTGGACTTCAATGGCTATGACACGGGCGGATTCCACGACGAGATGTTCGAGCAAGAGGGGTGCCCAAGGCCTGGCGCGGCGCTCCTCGCCTCCCGCCTGAGCGCCCTCGAGCCGAGCGAGATCCTGCTCCGCCAGAAGGCCGCGGAGCGGGCCCTGCTCCACCGGGGGATCACCTTCAACGTGTACGGGGCCAAGGAGGGGACGGAGCGCATCTTCCCGTTCGACCTGGTGCCCAGGATCGTCGAGGCCTCGGAGTGGCCCGGCCTGGAGCGAGGGATACGCCAGCGCATCCTGGCGCTCAACGCCTTCCTGGGGGACATCTACGGGGCCCAGCGCATCCTGAACGAGGGGGTGCTGCCTCGCCACCTGGTGCTCTCGGCCAGGGGGTACCTGCCGGCCTGCGCGGGGATCGTCCCTCCTCGGGGCATCTATTGCCATATCGTGGGCATCGATCTGGTGCGCGACCGCGACGGCCAGTTCTATGTCCTCGAGGACAACCTCCGCTGCCCTTCGGGCGTGTCGTACGTGCTCGAGAACCGCCGCCTCATGAAGCGCACCTTCCCCGAGGTGTTCGCCGCCTCGCCGGTGCTCCCGGTGGACGAGTACCCCAGCCGCCTGCTCCGGGCGCTCCAGCACCTGTCGCCCTCGGCTTCGCCCACGGTGGTGCTGCTCACCCCTGGCCGCTACAACTCGGCCTATTTCGAGACGGCGAGATCCTGGGCTGCCACATCCTGGGCCAGAACGCCAGCGAGTACATCGGCGAGATCTGCGTCGCGATCGCGATGGAAGGCCTGGCCGAGGACTTGATCCACACC
>SXGT01329471.1_pt1 | contig 19253 bp, 15 predicted proteins | sample 3176221 | NCBI WGS metagenome assembly SXGT01 (sample SAMN11356862, study PRJNA531348) | freshwater metagenome | isolation source: freshwater sample F1-120 | place: China: Fuxian Lake, Yuxi | collected 2017-12-25
ACAAGGCCGAGGAGGACGGAGTCGCCGTCGCGGAGTGGATCGCCGGCAAAGCCGGCCACGTGAACTGGGATCTCGTTCCCGCCATCGTCTACACCAGCCCCGAAGTGGCGTCCGTCGGTCTCGGCGAGGACGCCGCGAAGGCCGCCAGCCGCGCCATCAACATCGGCCGTTTCAATTTCGCCGCCAACGGGCGCGCGATCGCCGCCGCCGCCACCGATGGCTATGTGAAGATCATCGCCGACGCCACGACCGACAAGATTCTCGGTGCCCAGATTCTCGGCCACAACGCCGGTGAACTCATCAGCGAGGTGGTCACGCACATGGAATACGGCGGCAGCGCCGAGGATCTCGCCCGCACGATTCATGCCCACCCCACCATGAGCGAAGCCGTCAAGGAAGCCGCCCTCGCCGTCAGCAAGCGCGCCCTGCACGCGTTGTGAACGCATGGGCTGCGGCTTCCAGCCGGGGTTCGGAGTATTCTCCCTCGCCCTTTTTTCGGCCACTTTCATTCATCATGAGCGAGTATCAGTACTACGAGTTCCTGGCCATCGACCGGCCACTGAACTCGACGGCCGGTGCGCAAGGTTCGAGTTAGATTCTCCTCGGGCCGCGTTTCGTTTCTCTCTTCGGTTTCACCGGCTTTAAACTTTTTCCGAGCCGTTCTTCCACCATCAGCTGCGCCGTCTTTTTCACTTTTCGATTTGGAGATGCAACCTCCGCCGCCGGTTTACTGGCCACCGTCTTCCCTTGTCTTGCCGCCGTTGCCATCACCGGCTCGATTTCAATCCCGAACACGTCAGCCATTTCGGCGGCGTCCATCCCGCCCGTCGCCGTCGTTGCACCCGCCACCAGGGCCGGCCCATCCGCCGCCGCACTGATGAGTTCGAGATGATCCACCCCGCGCAACACGAACAGCAGCTCCGGCTGCGTGTCGAGCCGCGCGCCAACCCCATAAAGCACCGCGGCCAGATGCTTGCAGAGTTCGGCCCAGTCCGGACAGCTGCAGTCCAGCTTAATCTCCGAGGGTTGCGGGAAAAGTCCCGTCTCGCGGTCCGTGATGACGCGCATCACCGCATCCGAGAGCCGGCCCTGCAGCAACCCGACCAGCGAATCGATCTTTCCCGCGCACTCCACCTTGATCGCTTTCCAGCGCGCCGGCTTCAGCGGTGCGATCGCGATGGTCCCACGGTAAAGCGTCGAACCCATGATCATCGCCGAGATTTTTCCCGGTGCGATCTGCAGATCGATCACCGAGCCATTGCGCACATAGGTGCGGCCGCGCGGCAGCCGGTTGGCATAGTCGCTGAACGACTCCAGGTGCCCGCACCACGCCTTGCCCCAAAAAGTGCGGGCAATCGTGCGGCCTTCAAGCCTCACCGGCGTCAGCGCCTGCCCTTTCATTCCCAGTTTTTGCGCGTGTTTCGCGGCCTTGGCGCGCCGTTGGGCGACACTGACATAAGGGCGATAGGAGTTCCAAAACATGGCGGAAATCACGCGCAGGTCGCCCCCGGATTGTCCAAGGGAATGTGAGGTTTTCGCGCAGCGCGTAAACCTACTCGGCGCTCGCCGACTTCAAATCGAGCCCCACGAACCTCTGGAGTTCGTCGTCGCGCATTTCCGCCAGCGAAATCTCGCTGCCGTCGCCCAACACATCCGGCGCCAGCGACTGTCACCACCCTGCCGTTTACGACGGATAAGACGAACCGACATAGTCAGGCGGTGGCCCGTTGCAACGGGGCCGGCTGGGCGGGTCAGGCGGTGGCCCGTTGCAACGGCGAGGAAGCCAACGCCGGTCGGACCCGCCAGGATCGTGTGCTCCACTCCGACGCGACCCCATGCAATCCCCGCCACCCCGCCTCGGCTGGCGCCGCCCTACAACACCGATACCACGATCGCCACCTTCGGATGCCCGCGGGCGAGCCCCGCATCGAATGTCGCAAGCTTACCGCCTTTGCGCCGCGCGAGTTCGGCCAGCCATGCATCCGTCACTTGCTTGGCACCCATGATGTGCGCCGGTTCGAGCTCGGTGTAGCCGAACCCTGCCGCCCAAAATTCATGCCGCGGGTGGGCGACAAATCCCCCCAGCGATGCCCACGCCGCCTCCGCCGTGCGGTCTTTTGCCAAAGTCATATGCAGCCGCAACAACGCGCCCTGCGTGACTGCGCACGTGGCGAAATGACCCTTCTCCCGGGCAAACCACCGCGAGGCCCGCGCGTGAAATTCATGCGTGTCGATGGCCAGCGCCACCAGCACGTTGCTGTCGAGCAGCCAGGTCACGGCGTCTCCGCGAGAAGCTTATCCACTTCCGCTACCGTGATCGGTCGCCGCCCCGCACTCACCGGCAGCCCGGTATCCTTGCGCCGCGCAATCGCCGTCTCGACCCGCTGCCGCAGCAGCCGGTTCACCGCCTCGTTCAAGGAACAGTCTTCCGCCTGCGCCACACTCTTGGCCACCGCGTAGAGATCATCTTCCAAATTTATCGAGAACCGCATCAGTGCACCATTGCACCAACGGTGCTTTTGTCAAACCATCAGCCCGCTCGTGGCTTTCGTCCGCCCCACCGCCGGTGCCGCCGGCCGACTCCTCCCGGCTCCGATCTTCCTGCCATCCGGCTGCCCCTCACTCGGTGCTCGCCGACTTCAGGTCGAGCGCCACGAACTTCAGCAACTCGTCGTCGCGCATCTCCGTCAGCGGCAGCTCCCCGCCGTCCGCCAGCACATCCGCCGCCAGCGACTGCTTGTCCGCGATCAACCGGTCGATCTTCTCCTCGACTGTGCCGCGACACACGAACTTGTGCACCAGCACGTTCTTCTTCTGGCCAATGCGGTAGGCCCGATCGGTCGCCTGATTTTCCACCGCCGGATTCCACCACCGGTCAAAGTGGACTACATGCCCCGCCTCGGTGAGCGTCAGCCCGGTGCCACCGGCCTTGAGCGAGAGCACGAAAAACGGCGGGCCCTCCTCGCGCTGAAAGTGCTCCACCAGCCCGCGCCGATCCTTCACGCCCGTGCCTCCGTGCAACACGAGCCCGGTGCGCCCGAAGATCCCCGCGAGAAAATGCTCCAGCGGGCCCGTCAGCTCGCGAAACTGCGTGAAGACCAGGACCTTTTCCTGGCGCGAGGCAATCTCGCCGGTCAGTTCGGCCAGCCGCTGGAACTTCCCGCTCGCCGACGGATCGTAGTCGCCGCCTCCCAGCCATTGCGCGGGATGATTGCAGAGCTGCTTGAGCCGCATCAGCGTGGCAAGCACCACCCCCCGCCGCTCGATTCCCTCGACGTTTTCGAGCTTGTCCGCGAGGTCCGCCACGGCCTGTTCGTAGAGCACGGTCTGGCGTTTCGTGAGCCCGCAAAAGGTCCGCATCTCGGTCTTGTCCGGCAAGTCGGTGATGACGCTGCGATCGGACTTCAACCGACGCAAAATGTACGGCCGCACCAGCTGCCGCAGCGGTGCGAACGCGCCCGGCTCCGTGTCCTGCGCGAGCCGTTTCGTAAAACGGGTGAAGTCCGCCGCGCTCCCGAGCAAACCCGGATTCAGGAAATCGAACAGTGACCAGAGATCGCCCAGGCTGTTCTCGACCGGCGTGCCCGTCAGGGCGATGCGCACCGGCGCCTGGAGCTCCTTCACCGCCCGGGTCTGCCGCGCGCCCGGGTTCTTGATCGCCTGGGCCTCGTCGAGGATGGCGACGCTCCAGGTGTGGCGACGCAGCCATTCCTGCTTGAGCAACATCCCATAGGTCGTGATCACGAGATCGAGCCCCGCGCACGTTTTTTGCGGATCGGCCGCGACCGCCGCCAGCCGCGCCCCGTCCGTCTCGGAGGGATGCGCGGCAAACAACCGCAGTGTCGGGGCGAACCGCGCGGCCTCCGCCAGCCAGTTGCCAAGCAGCGAAGCGGGCAACACCAGCAGTGCCGGCGCCGCGCCCGGTTGCTCGGCGCGCGCCTGGAGCAGCGCGGCCAGCACCTGCAAGGTCTAGCCGAGGCCCATGACGTCGGCCAGGCAGGCCCCGAGCCGGAGCTTTGTGAGAAAGCGCAGCCAGTGTACCCCTGCCAACTGGTAGGGTCGCAGCACGGCCAGCAGTCCCGGCACCGCTTTCGCGGCGCCCGGGGCGGAGGGGCTGCGCAATTCCGCGAGCGTCTTCTCCAGCCAGTCACCGGCGCGCACGCTCGACCACGCCCGCACGTCCGCATCCGCAGCCTCCGGCGCGCCGCCGCCGGGCTGCGCCCCGGCGAGCAGCCGCAGTCCCTCGGCAAAGGAGACGCCGTCATGCTGGCGTCCGGCTTCGAGCGTTTTCCAATGCTCGAGCACGTTCTGGAGTTTCGCGCGATCAACCTCGACCCACTTGCCCTTGAGCAACACGAGGCCGGCATCGGCGGCGGCGATTTTTTCCCACTCCTCGGCGCTGATGGCCTCGCCGTCGAGCGTCAGCGCGGCCTTGAAATCGAGCAGCGCATCGAGCCCGAGACCGGCGGCCCGGGCGCCCCCGACCGTCACGCTCACCGTCGGACGCGAGGCGCGGCCGCCCTTCCACCAGTCGGGGATGCGGACGAGCAGCCCGCTGTCCTCGAACAACGGAATGTCGCGCAGGAAGCGGTGGGCCTCGCGCGGCGTCCAAGTCTGCGGCTGAAACACCCGCTGGGAGTCGACCAACTCGCGCGCCAGCGCGCTCTGCTCCGCCGCGCGCTGCACCGGGGCAAGCAGCGCGAGCAGCACCGGGCGGTTGCGCGCACCGGCGTACTCCTGCAACGCACGGCCAAGCGGCAGGTATTGCGGCCGCGCCTGCTCGGAAATGCGGTGGGTATACGTCGCCAGAAACGCAAAGGGCCGCGCGGGATCGCGTTTGTTCTCGGCGAGATGAAAAGTGACGCGGCCGACGAGGTTCCAGAGCGGATTTTGCGTCTTGAGCCAGGCCGGCGCCCCGCCCTCGCCCGCCCGGATCTCGGCAAAGACGAGCGCGTCGAGTTCGTGCCAAAGCCCGCGCAGCAGCTCCAATCCCAAATACTCCGCCCCGGGCATCGGCGGTGCGGCGTCGGCGAACGCCATCACTTGCTCGTCCATCGGCGGCCCGAGCGAACCGAACGCGTCCAGCTCCGGCGTGTGGCAGAGCTGCGTGAGGTAACGCCGGCCGAACTCCCGCCAGAACGCACCGACCGGGGGCAACGGCACCTCGAGCACGCGGGTGGCCAGGATCAACAAGACGCGGGCGGACGATTCGGCCGCGGCCGCCCGCAGGATCTCCGCCACGCGCGGTTCGAGGCTGGCGGCGGCGGTTTCGTCGCAGCGCAGATGACCGCGGGGTGAAAGCGAGAATGGCACGCGCGGTTGTTTTCGCCCCGCAGCCCGCTGTCAACGCGCGAGCCGGCTCAAAACAAATAGCCGTGCTGCCACCAGTAGTGCCAGTCCGCGATCGCCTGCGCCGCCTCCGGAGCGACACCCACACCCTGCAACTGCGCAAGTGGCACCGCCAGGTCCCGATCTTTCCAGCGCACGTCCACCAGAATTTCCTCCGGCTCATCCGACTCAGCCAGGCCGTTGACCGTGACGCCCTCCCCGACCGCGAGCAGCGACTCGCGCCGGCGCTCCACGCAGCGGGCCGCAAACGGAAACGACAAATGATCCTGCAGGTAACAGATCCACGCCCCGTGCCGCTCCTGCTCGCCGCAGGCGTCGTCCATAATCTCATCCTGGATGCGATGCTCGATGGCGGGATCTTTTTTCATACGCGGGAGGCCGTTCACCGGTGAATTCGGGCGGATGGCGACACGGCCCACGTTGAACCACCAATGAACCCCGATGAACACTGATAAAATCACCTGATCGCACTCGCCGGCCCGGCGAAAAACCCCACGGTCTTCCGCTGATGAACCCCTCCCAGCGCCTCAACCGCCGCGCCTTCCTGCAACGCTCCGCCACCCTCGCCGCCACGTCGTTCCTCACCTCGCGCCTCTCGCCACTCCTGCACGCCGGCGAACCGGCGCTCGCGTTTCGCAGCGCCTGGGACCGCTCGCCCGACCGCACCTGGCTCGGCGCCGAGTACTGGGCGAATCCCCACCAGGACTGGCAGGTCGCCAGCGGACGAATCGAGTGCCTCAACGCCGCGGCCGACCGCAACGTCCATCTCCTCACCCGCCAGCTCGCCAACCGCTCCGGCACCCTCGAACTGCGTGTGCTGGTCGGTCGCGCCGGCGGCGGCCCGCTGGCCGGCAAGGGCTCGGCGGGTTTCCGTATCGGAATTCTGGGCACACTGAAGGATTACCCGGAACTGCACGATTACCGGAACAACCTCTGGTCCGCCCCCGCCTCCGGCTTCAACGCCGGCTTCGCCGCCGATGGTTCACTCTTCCTCCTCCGACCCGGCGCGCCCAACGCGGTCAAACTCGACCTCGCCCGCGAGTCCGTCGAACTCCGCCTCGCCATCACTCCCCAGGGCGCCGCCTATGGTGCGACGCTCTCGGCTCACGATCCCGCCGGGGGCCGGCAGCTCGCCCAGGTTTCCCTCGTGGACGTCAGCAGCGACACCCTCGTCGGCAATCTCGCCCTCGTGTGCAATTTTCCCGAGGGCGGCGACGGCGCCGTCAACACCAAGGGCAAAGCCAAAGCCAAGGCGAAGGCCGCCTCCGGCGGCCCGGGCGTCGGCACCGGCCGGTTCTGGTTCACCGACTGGCAGGCCAGCGGCACGAAGCTGACGGGCGGCGACGATCAGGTGTTCGGTCCCATCCTGTGGTCGCAGTACACCGTCAGCGGCGGCGTGCTGAAACTCTCGGCCCAGCTGCCACCGCTCGGGGCGGACGACTCCGACACCGTGCGCCTGCAAGTTCGTGACGGCGCGGGGTGGAAGACGCTCCGCGAGGAGAAAATCCATCCGGAGGCGCGCGTCGCTGCGTTCCGCGTCGAAAAATGGGACGCCACGCAGGACACGCCCTACCGTCTCGCCTACACGCTCCGCCCGCGTTCCGGGGCGGGCACGGAGCACACTTGGTCCGGCACGGTGCGCCGCGACCCCATCGAGCAGGAGATGCTCACCGTCGGCGACGTGTCGTGCAACATCCACGCCATTTTTCCGAATGTGCCGCTCGTGCGCAGCATGGCGAAACTTAATCCCGACCTCATCGCGTTCGTCGGCGATCAGTTTTACGAGAGCACCGCGGGTTACGGCGTGCAGCGCGCTCCGCTCGACAAGGCGATGCTCGATTACCTGCGCAAGTGGTATTTTCACGGCTGGACCTGGCGCGAGCTCATGCGCGACCGCCCAAGCCTCTCACTGCCCGACGACCATGACGTCTACCAAGGCAACCTCTGGGGCGAGGGCGGCGACGGGAAGAAGACCACGCAGGAGGCCGGTGGCTACGACATGCCCGCCGCCTGGGTCAATGTCGTCCATCGCACGCAGACCGCGCATCATCCAGATCCCTACGATCCTGCACCGGCCAAACGCGGCACGCTGAACTATTACGGCCCGCTGACCTACGGTCGCGTGAGTTTTGCCATCCTCGCCGATCGTCAGTTCAAGTCCGGCCCCGAGGGCAAAGTGCCACCCACGGGGAGCAAGCGCGGCGATCATGTGATCGATCCGAACTTCGATCCCAAAACGGCGGACGTGCCGGGCGTCGATCTCCTCGGCACGAAGCAGGAGCAGTTCATCCGCGAATGGGCGGCCGACTGGCGGGGAGCCGAGATGAAGGCCGTCATTTCCCAGACGATCTTCACCGCGATGGCCACGACTCACGGAGGCAACCAGGGGGTGCTCATCGCCGACTACGACGCCAACGGCTGGGCGCAGTCGCCGCGAAACCGCGCCTTGCGCGAGATCCGCAAAGCCTTCGCCGTGCACCTCGCGGGCGACCAGCATCTCCCTGCCGTGGTGCAATACGGCATCGACGCGCATCGCGACGGCCCGGTCGCCTTCGCCGGCCCGGCCGTCAACGTTGGCTACCCGCGCTGGTGGGAGCCGACCAAGACCGGTCGCAACCAGGCCTCGGGCAACCCGAACCTCACCGGCGATTTCCTCGACCACTTCGGCAATCCGCTCACTGTGCTCGCCGTGAAAAACGGCCCCTCCGATCCGCCGCGCGCGGCGTTGGAGTCGGTCAACGCCAAGACCAGCGGCCTCGGGGTCGTGCGCTTCAACAAGGCGAAACGCACCATCACCATCGAATGCTGGCCCTACTCCGCCGATGTTACCCGGCCCGGCACACAGATGCCAACGTGGCCGGTGACGGTCACCCAGCTCGATAACTACGCCCGCACGCCCACCGCGCACCTCCCCGCCCTCCAAATCAGCGGCCTGAGAAATCCCGTTGTGCAAATCTACGAGGAAAAAACGGGCGAACTCGTCTATGGCCTGCGCCTGCACGGCCAGACCTTCCGACCCCAGGTCTTTGCCTTGGGCCGGTACACCGTGAAGGTCGGCGAGCCCGAAACCGGAAATATCAAAACGATTCCCGGCCTCGCAGCCGTCGCCGGTAATCAAACGAACCTCGACGTGAGATTCTGAACCGGTTCGATTTTGTTTCCCGTGGCGGCGGGGTGCCCCCACCCCGAATGGCGCTTAATTTTTTTCCGGCCGGCGATCGCTGCTACCACGGCGGATTTCGCAGTCGTCGTGGACTCTTGGCAGAGGAATGGATGGCAGGGGAATGAACGGCCAGGGAATTTATTCCCCTGCCACCCATTCCCTCGCCCTCCAGCCCCAGCGCCTGCCGCCGAACGTGGACTGATTGCAGCCAAACACTCAACGGGGCCGCAACCAATGAGGTTCACCGCCGCGTCTTTCTCTTGATCTTTCTCCTTCGAGGAATTCGCGGGCACCTGACGAAGGAGGAAGATGAAGAGGAGGGAGAACGATTCCGGATGGTCGCCAGCACCCGTCGCTTTTTCCACGCCGCTGCGCCCACCACCCGAACTCCATCCTTCCCGGCGGCGCATTCCCGACCATGCTAGCGTCGCACCATGATGCCTGCCACCGACTCCCTGCCCTCCCACCATTCCCGGGGTGTCGTGTTGATGCTGGTTTCAACGGTGACCTTTACCGCCAACGTCCTGCTCATCCGCGCGCTGGGCGAGGTGCAGTCCGTCAATGTCTGGCTCGTCAGCTGCGTGCGCTTCGTCGCCGGCATGGCGGTCGTCCTCGGCTTCTACCGGCGCGAGTTCCAGTTTCACCGGCTCTTCACCCATCCAAAGCTGATTGGTCGCGGCATCGTCGGCGGCGGCAGCGTCTACCTGTTCTATCTCACGGTCGTCCATCTCGGCGCGGGCCGGGCGACGTTTATCAACAACACGTACGTCATCTTCGGCGCGCTCCTGGCGGTGTGGGTGCTGGGTGAGCAATTCCGGCCGTCATTGGCGGTCGGCAGCCTCGCGGCCCTCGGTGGTCTCGCCTTGTTGACCAATGCCTTTGGCGCCGGGGCTCACGTGAACGTCTACGATCTGGTCGGCATCGCCTCGGCGTTCGCCGCGTCCTACGTCGTCGTCACGATCCGCCAACTGCACGCCACCGACCACTCCTCCACCATCTTCGCGGCCCAGTGCATCTACGGTCTCATCATCTGCGCCGTACCTGCTGCCGTCCAACACGAACCCGTGTCGGCGCTGGCCTGGACTATGATGATCCTGGCGGGAACCTTCGCCGCCATCGGGCAGATCACCATGACACGTGCCTTTCGCGACCTGCCCGTGGCCGAGGGCTCGTTGCTGCAAATGCTCGTGCCGCTCGGCATCGCGGTGGGCGGAGTGGTCTTCTTCAGCGAGCATTTCGCCCCCCGCGAACTCGTGGGCGCGGCGCTCATCCTCGGCGGTACGGCCATCACCGCCGTGCGGCGATAGCCCGGACAGCTGGTACTTCGGCACCGGGGTCGGGTGGACGTAAATCGATCAACTGCGATCACCTGTGCGACGAAGTGAACCCCCGCCCTTCGGTTGGCCAACCCGAAGCCCAAAGTTTGATGGACGCCCCCGCCGGGACCGCCACACTTGCCCACGGCCACCAATTCCCGGTCCGCTGGCAAGGGACCTGCTTAGGAAACCGTTCCGACTCAAAACCCTTCCGTGTCGCTCCTCAACACTCACTACGATTCCGGCGGTTTCTTCGACGAAATGTTCGCGCCCGCCGGCCACGGGGCCGTCCGGCCGCATTATCAACGGCTGGCCGAACGCCTCGGCACCCTGCCGATCGCCGAATTCGATCAACGGCGCGCCGCCGTCGACCTCGCGTTGCTGCGCCGTGGCGTCACCTTCACGGTTTACAACGATTCGCAGGGCACTGAGCGGATCTTCCCGTTTGACCTGATTCCCCGCATCATTCCCGCCAGCGAATGGCGGCGGATCGAGGCCGGTCTCGTGCAACGGCTCCACGCCCTCAATCTCTTTCTCGACGATATTTACCACGGCCAGAAGGCCCTGAAGGACAAAATCGTCCCGCCCGCGCTCGTGCTCGGCGCCAAACACTTCCGGCGCGAGTTCATGAACTTCTCGGTGCCCAAGGGCATCTACGTGCACATCTGCGGCACGGACCTCATCCGCGACGACCACGGGAATTACCTCGTGCTGGAGGACAACCTGCGCTGCCCGTCCGGTGCGAGTTACATGATCGAGAACCGCGCGGCCATGCGGCGCGCTTTCCCCAATCTTTTCCAGAGCTACGGCGTCCGCCCCGTGGAGGGTTACGCCGACGACCTGCTCAAGGCCCTCCTCCATCTTGCCCCCGACCAAAACGACAAACCCAACGTCGTCCTGCTCACGCCCGGCGTCTTCAACAGCGCCTACTTCGAACACTGTTTCCTCGCGCGGCAGATGGGCATTCCGATCGTCGAGGGGCGCGATCTCGTCGTGCGCGACACCCGCGTCTTCATGCGCACCACCGCGGGACTCGTCCCCGTCGACGTCATCTACCGCCGGATCGACGACGATTTCCTCGATCCCTCCGTGTTCCGCCCCGACTCGATGCTCGGCGTCCCCGGGCTCGTCAACGCCTACCGCGCCGGCCACGTCGCCCTCGCCAACTCCATCGGCACCGGCATCGCTGACGACAAGGTCATCTACGCGTATGTGCCGAAACTCATCAAATACTACCTCGGCGAGGAGCCAATCCTACCCAACGTCAACACCTACCTCGCCGCGGAACCGCTCGATCGGAAGTTCATTTTGGAAAACATCGAGAAACTCGTCGTGAAATCCGCCAACGAGGCCGGCGGCTACGGCATGTTGATCGGGCCCGCCTCGACCAAGGCCGAGTGCGAATCCTTCCGCCGCCAGGTCGCCGCCAACCCCCGCAACTTCATCGCGCAGGACCCGATCAAGCTCTCGCGCTCCCCCACCTGGTGCGACGGCCAGCTCGAGGGCCGCCACATCGATCTGCGGCCCTACATCCTCTACGGTGAAAAAATCACCGTCACCCCTGGCGGCCTCACCCGCGTCGCGCTCCGCCAGGGCTCCCTCGTCGTCAACTCCTCCCAGGGCGGCGGCTCCAAGGACACCTGGGTGCTGCATGGCGACACCTGAAGCAAACACCGGAAATCGTGGAATCGAAAAAACTATCGTCTAGAATCTTGGATTTCCAAACCGCCACGCTCCGGAAATTCCGAGATTCCAGATTCTAGATTTTAGATTTCAAGATTCCCCACTCTCCCTGATGCCCACCGCCGCCAAGTCTGCCGCCGCCGCTCCCCTCGCCCGCCCGCAAGCGACCGTCATGCTTTCGCGCGTGGCGCACTCCTTGTATTGGATGAGCCGGTACATCGAGCGGGCCGAAAACGTCGCCCGGCTCCTCGAGGTGAACCTGCAGTTCATGTTCGACTTTCAAGGCGTCGATCCCACCGGCCAGGACCAGCATTGGGAATCGCTCGTGCTCAGCTCCGGCGACGAGGAGCTGTTTGCCAGGCTCTACACTGTGACGGACAGCCGCACCGTGACCGAATTCCTCGCCTTCGATCTCCGCAACCCGGCCTCCATTCTCGCCTGCGTCTATGCCGCCCGGGAAAACGCCCGCATGATCCGCGACCAGATCTCCCTCGAGATGTGGGAGACGATCAACGAACTCCACCTCTTCCTCAAATCGCAGACCACCGCCGCCGTCTGGGCCGCCGGTCCGCAGGATTTCTTTTCGAAGATCAACCGCGCCTCCCACCTCTTCCAGGGCCTCACCGCCTCCACCTACTCGCGCAGCGAGGGCTGGGAGTTCCTCGAGTTCGGCAAGTACATCGAGCGCGCGGACAAGACGACCCGCATCCTCGACGTCAAATACCACATCCTGCTGCCCAGCGCGACCGACGTCGGCGGCGCCGTCGACACCGCCCAATGGCAGGCCGTCCTCCGCTCCGCCTCCGCGCTCGAGGCTTATCGCCGCTACTATGTGCGGGAGATCCTCGCCTGGAAGGCCGCCGAGTTTCTCATCTTTTCCGATTCGTTCCCGCGTTCGCTGCACTTCTGCATGGCCCAGGTCGATGACTTTCTCCGCCGCATCCTCGGCGAAACCAGCCCGCGCCCCCGCTCGCCCGCCGCCCGCGCCTCCCACCGGCTCCTCGCCGACCTGCAGTCGCTCACCATCACCGATGTCCTCAACCGGGGCCTGCACGAATTTCTCACGGAGATTCAGACCACCCTGGATGGGATTAGCGATGAGGTCGTCAAGACCACGATGTTTTATCCCGCCGAATCCGAGCTGGAAGAACAGCAACAGCAACAACAGCAGTAGGTTTTTGCGGAGCAAAAACCCTATGCATTTACGCGTCCTTCATCGCACCACCTTCAGCTACGCTGGCAAGGCGCACGACAGTTTCAATGAAACCCGTCTGCGCCCCGTCAACGACGCCACCCAGCGGTGCCACGACTTCAAGTTTCGCCTCACTCCCGGCACGACGCCGCGCGAATACGACGACTTCCACGGCAACACCGTCCACTATTTCGAGATCATCGATAATCACACCAAATTGGTGATCGAGGCGGCGTCCATCGTCGAGACCGTGCCGACCGCCGACCGGCCGGCCGTCCCGCGGGTGCCCATCCTGGAGCTCGAACGTTCGACCGAACGCGAGATGCTCGCCGAGTTTTACAACAGCTCGCATTACGTGCCGCTCGAGGTGGAGCTCTGGCGCGAGGCGCAGGACGCCCTCGCCGAGGGTCGCAGCGACGTGTGGGGCGATGTCCGGCGGCTCGGCGGGCACATCTTCCGGCGCTTCGCCTATCGCCCCAAGACCACCGGCGCCAACACCCGCGCCACCGATGCCCTCAAGCTCCGCATGGGCGTCTGCCAGGATTTCGCGCACGTCCATCTCGGCCTGTGCCGCAGCATGGGCATCCCCGCCCGCTACGTCAGCGGCTATTTTTTTAACAACACGCGGCGCCCGCGTGAAATCGAGGCCTCCCATGCGTGGATCGAGGCTTGGATCCCGGGCTTTGGCTGGGCCGCCTTCGATCCCACGCACGATCGCCCCGCCGACGATCGCTACATCAAGCTCGCGGTCGGCCGCGACTACGCGGACATCCGCCCCGTCAACGGCACCTACCGCGGCGCTCCCACCCGCTCACTCAGAGTCGACGTCAGCGTCCGGGAAACTCCCGCGGCGGTGGCGGTCGCCAGGTAGCGGAGAGCGGGCGCTTCTTGTCCGGCCATGTTCCTCCGCCTCGCCCATCTCACCCGCTACGACTATTCGCAGCCGGTTTCATTTGCCCCGCACGCGCTCTACCTGCGGCCGCGGGAAACGTCGCGGCAACGGCTGCATAATTTCGACCTCGCGATCAGCCCGGATGCCCGCCGCATCGCCACCAACGATCCGCTCGACAACGCGCTCGACTGGGCCTTCTTCGCCCCTGAACATCTCGCCACCTGCCTCGAAGTCCGCAGCGACCTGATGGTCGAGACCCTCGACACGAACCCCTTCGATTTCTTCCTCAAGCCGACCGCGCTTCACTTTCCGTTCGCCTACGACGCCGCGGAAAAAATCGCCCTAGCCCCCTGCCTCACCCTGCGCGCCGACACGGAAATCGCGGCGCTGCGCCACTGGCTCACGCGACACTTCCCCGCCCCGCCCGCCGACACCGTGCCGTTTCTCACCGCCGTCAACAGCGCCGTGCATCAGGCTCTCAGCTACACACGCCGGGACGAGCCGGGTATCCAGTCCGCCACCTCCACCCTCTCTCTCGGCCGCGGCTCATGCCGCGACTACGCCGTGTTTCTGATCGAACTCTGCCGCCTGCAGGGCCTCGCCGCCCGCTTCGTCAGCGGATATCTCTACGAACCGCCCGCGCCTGGCGTCACCCAGCCGGCGCCCCCCGCGATGCACGCGTGGGCCGAAGTATACCTGCCCGGCGCCGGCTGGCGCGGCCTCGATCCCACCCGCGGAATTTTCTGCGACGATGCCTTCGTGCCCGTCGCTCACTCCGCCGTCGCCGAAAACGTGAATCCCATCCAAGGCGCGTTCTACGGCCCCTCCACCGTCTCCGCCCAACTGACCACCACCCTCACAATCGACAAACTGTAGACTTTCCGCCCCAGCCTCAGGTTCTTTCTCTTTCCTCTTAATCTTTCCCCTTCTCCCCGTCCCCGCGTCTCCCCGCCATGTCCTCCGCCCCCTACTCACCCGCCACGTGGATCGACATCCTCGCGTGCGGCGAGGCGGTCGAAGCCTCCCTCGCTCGCTCGCGCGTGCTCCTCACGTTGGGTGGCGAACCCACCTTCGTGCCGATCTCGCCCACCGGCGCGGAATGGCAGACCGCCGCACTCGGGCCCACCAAACTCGCTTACGCACGCAAATTCGCCCGCGAGTTCGTCCGCACCGCTTTCACCGGCGCCGTTGTGCTCGAGACCTCCGGCAAACACTACCCCGGCGAGCCCCTCCCCCGCTGGGCGCTGCTCATTCAACGGCTCGCTGACGGCAAACCTCTCTGGCGCGATCCCACCCGCCTTCGCGCCGACACCGAGCCCGGCACGCACCCGCCCGCAGTCGCCCTTAAATTCCTCCACGCCCTCGCCCGCGCCCTCGCCGTCGATCCCTCTCGTGCGCTGCCCTTCGCCGAGATCGCGGCACCCGCCGCCGTGATCGGTCACGTGCTTCCCCTCGACCACGCCGAACCCGCCACCGCCAACGCCAGGTGGATCACCGACGACTGGGCTCCCTCTTTCTCCTCTCCCAACGCCGAGCCCCCGTCTCCGATCCTGCTTTTGCCCGGCGAGAGTCCCGCCGGCCTCCGTCTTCCGCTGGGGAAACTCGGCGAAAAAAATCTCCGGCGCGCGCTCACCGCCGAAATCCGTCAGGGCTCGCTCACGATTTTCGTTCCACCCCTGCTGCTCGCCTCCTACGTCACCCTCCTCGCCACCATCGAGGATACGCTCGCGAGCCTCGATCTCCGCGACGTCGTTCTCGCCGGCTACGCGCCCCCGCCCGATCCCGCGCTGCCCACCGTCGGGCTCGCCAGCGATCCCGGCGTGCTCGAGATCAACGTCTCGCCCTGCGCCACCTGGGCCGCCTACGACATCCAGCTCGCTCAACTTTACGCCACTGCCACGACGTGCGGTCTCTGCGCGCGCAAACTCCAGTTCAATGGCCGCGAGGTCGGCACCGGCGGCGGCGCGCACCTCGTCTTCGGCGGCCCCGTCGGCCTGCTCTCGCCGTTTTTCGCGTTCCCCGCGCTGCTCCCCTCCATCATCCGCTACTGGCAGCATCACCCTGCGCTCAGTTACGCTTTCACCGGCGCCTATCTGGGCCCGAGCTCCCAGGCCCCGCGCATCGACGAATCCACCTTCGAGGCGCTCTACGAACTCGAGATCGCCTGCGCCGGCGCGGAAAATTTCGGCCACCCGCAAAACCTCGCGCTCTTCGACCTGCTCTTTCGCGACCTGCTGATGGATCGCTCGGGCAACACCCACCGTGCCGAAATCAGCGTCGACAAGCTCTGGAATCCTTTCGCGCCGAACGGCCGTCTCGGCCTGATCGAATTCCGCGCGTTCGAGTCGCATCCCGTCTGTGCCGTGCAGTCGATCACCGCGCTCTTCGTCCGCGCCATTCTCGCCCGCCTCGCCGCCGATCCGTTCAAGCCACCCTTCATCCGCTGGGCCGGCGAGCTTCACGACAAGTTCTTCCTGCCCGCCTTCGTCTGGGAAGACCTCCTGGCCATCTGCGCCGACCTGAAACAACACGGCATCCCCTTCGATCCCGAATGGCTGCGTGCCCCCTGGGAATTCCGTTTCCCCCAGGTCGGCGAAATCCGCCTCCCAAGCGCAAATCTCAAACCTGAAATCTCAAATCCGACGCTGGTTTTCCGCCAAGCGTTGGAAGCCTGGCCCCTCCTCGGTGAATCCCCCAACGCCGGCACCGTCGCCCGCACCGTGGACTCCAGTCTCGACCGCCTCGAAGCCCGCGTCTCTGACGCCAGACTCCTTGAGTCCGGCCTCCTCCTCGTCAACGGCCTCCCCTGCGAGTTCAGAAAGATCGCTGCCCCTGGCTCGCAACTCCCAGCTCTCAACTCTCAGCCTTGCTTTGCCGCCTGCGGCATTCGCTACCGCGCGTTCTATCTCACACCCTCGCTCCAGCCGCATGTGCCCGTCCATGCCCCGCTCCTCCTTGAATGGGTCGACCGTGCAACGCTCTCCGTAGTCGCCGCCGCCCGCTGGCACGTCTGGAATCCGCGCAACACCGATTACGCCGCCCGGCCCGCCGATGACACCGCCGCCGCCCTCCGCCGCGCCGAGCGCTGGGAGCCGTGGACCAAAACCATCGGTCAGGCACGCTTCGTCCCGAAAATCGACTTTCCGCCCGAGGGCAAACACACGCTCGATCTCCGGCGGTACCCCGCGCAGGCGAGGTGACAGAAACAAAACACTCAACGCTGACGGAACCGACGGATGCCCTTGTTTCCGATCGTTGAAAGTTCACTGGTAAAGATTGGGCGCTCAGCGTTCGCCCGGGACCTCCACACGTTTAGCTCGTCTTCCGCCCCGCCCCCGGCTCCCTTCCTGCCCGCGTGAACCTTCTCCTGCTTTGGGACATCGACGGCACACTCATCGCCTCCGGCGGGGCGGGCATGCACGCCCTGCGGCACGGCCTGCGCGCCAATTTCGGCATCGATGACTCGCTCGACGACATCGATTTCGCCGGCCGCACCGACCGCTGGATCGTCCGGCGGATCTTCGAGAAATTTAGCGTGCCCTACACCGAGGAGAATTTTGCGCGCTGCATCGACGGCTACCTCGCCGCCCTGCCCGCGGCGCTCGACAATCCACGTGCCCGTGTGCTCCCCGGTGTGCGTGAACTCCTCGCCACGGCGGCCGCAAACGGCAGCCTCGTCCAGGGACTCCTCACCGGCAACCTCCGCCGTGGCGCACAGGCCAAGCTCAGCCACCACGGGCTGTGGGAGTTTTTCCCGTTCGGTGCTTTCGCCGATGATGGCGAACTCCGCAACAATTTGAGCCCGCACGCCCTGCGTCGAGCCCGTGAACATACCGGCGTCCACTTTGCGCCGGAACGTGTCTGGGTGATCGGCGACACCCCGCACGACATCGAATGCGGCCGGGTAATCGGGGCCCGAACCCTCGCCGTTGCGACCGGCAGCCACACCCTCGCGCAGCTCGCCGCCCACACTCCCGACGCCCTCCTCCCCGACCTCGCCGACCACCACGCCTTCTGGAAAATCGTCACTTGACGCGAAGATTTGCCTGACGCGACACCCGCAACCAGCCTCCCGCTGGCAAGCCAGATGGACTACGCTCTTTCTTCGTTCCTCGTTCTCGAAATCGTTCCTTGTTCTCGTCGGACTGAGGGCACGATAGAGAGGAAAGAGAAAGAACCTGAAACCGTCTCAACGCGGAACGATGTTGATCGCTATTGTCACCGCACGCTGCGCTCCCCCAGTCTGCCCTTTCCTCCATCGCGCGCTTTCACCGTCTCTCCATTTCGCCACTCAGAATGAAAATCGCCATCGGTTCCGATCACGCCGGCTTCGCCTACAAGGAAGCCATCACGGCCATGTTGCTCGCGGAGGGCCACACGGTGCGCGATTTAGGCACCTATTCCGATGCCGCCTGCGACTACCCGGACTGGATTCGTCCGGTGGCCGAGGCCGTGGCGCGGGGCGAGTTCGAGCGCGGCATCGTGCTCGGCGGCTCCGGCAACGGCGAGGCCATCGTCGCCAATCGCGTGCGCGGCGTCCGCTGCGGCGTGTGTTGGACTCCGCAGCTCGCCATCTGGAACCGCTCGCACAACGACGGCAACGTGCTCTCGCTCGGCCAGCGCACCGTCACCGAGGCCGAGGCGCTCGCGATCGTGCGCGTCTGGCTCGCCACCGAGTTCGAGGGCGGTCGCCATCTCACGCGGGTGAACAAGATCGACGCCGGGTAGCACGGCCCAACGCTGCACCCGTCACGGTTCTCGGTACCGTTCACCGCTCCTCAGAGGCAACTGGCGTCCCGGGCGAGCCATCGCACGCACCCGGCGACGACGGAGCCGCGGGCTAATCGGGAACCACGACTTCGCTTAATATCGCGACAGAATCCGGGTAAGGTGCAGGCCGGCAGTACGAGCACCCCAGCCCGCAGGACCGCGCTACAGTGTCACGTAATACCTGGCACTTAATCTTGAGAGAAAGAGGTCGTGGTGTGTCGGCGGACGACCCGCGGTGGCGCCGGGCACAGGTGCTGCGGTGGGTAGCTGGGATTCGAGTAGCCGCGACTTGCGCTTCAGTCACGCACCGTTTCATTGCGCCAGCCGTCTCACCCAACGTCCGTCGCAATGCCACGCCCTCCTTCGCCACCTTCCGCCTACGTCCACCTTTTCGAGCCTGGCACCGATCCCGCCGCGCCACCGTTGCTCCTGTTGCACGGCACGGGGGGCAGTGAGCACGACCTGCTGCGGTTTGGCCGCGCGGTCTCGCCCGGGTCGGCGTTGCTCAGCCCGCGCGGCGATGTCAATGAAAGCGGCGCGCTGCGCTTCTTCGCGCGGCTGGCGGAGGGCGTCTTCGATCCGCAGGAAATTGTCCGACGCACGCACACCCTGGCGGACTTTGTCGCCGCCGCCGCGATCCACTACCAACTCGAACCGGCGCGGCTGACCGCGGTGGGGTTTTCGAACGGCGCCAACATCGCCGCGACCATGCTCCTGCTGCGCCCCGATTCACTCGGCGGGGCCATTCTCCGCTTGGTCAGCAGAATTCATGGGCGCATTCCGGTTCGGGCAAATGGCCAAGGTTATGATATAGGGCCACCTCCATTGCCCTATAGGTTCGGAAACCATATGAGCGTCTGGTCACCACTCGGACTTTATTGTTCAAGC
>SXGT01093545.1_pt1 | contig 19250 bp, 13 predicted proteins | sample 3176221 | NCBI WGS metagenome assembly SXGT01 (sample SAMN11356862, study PRJNA531348) | freshwater metagenome | isolation source: freshwater sample F1-120 | place: China: Fuxian Lake, Yuxi | collected 2017-12-25
CGGAAAGCGGTCCGCGAGCTGGTCCGCCCCCGCCACCAGCTCGATGCTCGCACGGTAGACGTCGAGTCGCTCATGTTCGAACCCGTCCATGCCCGCCAGTCGGCACGAACCGCGGGTTCGTTGCGCAGGAATCGGGCTCGGGCGCGGGCTCGGGCTCGGGCTCGAAAATGAGGGGATTCCTCAGCCCTCGAACCTGACGCCGACGCCGGACGATCACGAGCCCGACGAAGCCTGCGAGCCCGACGAGCGACGCGACGCTCAGGTACGGCGTCCCGGAGGTGGTCGTGCAGGCGAAGGAGGTCTTGCCGTTGTTGGCGGCCGTCTGCGCCGCGGCCTGGTCGCGGGGGGCCTGGCCCGTGACGTTGCATCCCTGGAAGACGGGGCAGAGCGGCTGGCCCGACTCCTTCGTCACCGTGCGGAAGTTACCCGCGCGGTTCTGGTTCGCGGAGGCCGTGAGCTCGAGGTCCTTGTCGAGCGCCGCGTGCGCGAGATCGGCGCGAATGCGCGTCACCCGGACCTGCGAGCTCTTCATCCCGCCGAAGAGCGTGGCCATGTCGGCGTCGCGCACCTCCTCCGCCGTCTTCACGACCTTGCCGTTCTCCGTGATGGGGAGGTAGCCGCCGTCGTTCTTCGTCTGCCCGGTGACCGGATCACGGATGGGAAACGAGACCTGGCTCGTGATCTGCGACTGGCTCACGTCGATGCTGGACTCGAGCTCCCAGATCTTGCCCTGCGCCGCGTCGGTCTTCGCCTTGCGGAGATCCTTGTAGTTGCTCTGGTTCTTGGCCCAGTCCCAGACGAGCTCGGCGTCCTCGATGCGGAACATGGAGAAGTTCTTCGGCTCGTAGCGTCCCTCGCCCACGATGTAGAGCGTGATGCCCACGACCGGCCCGGTGCCCGCGGCGACCATCCGGAGGGGCAACACGGGCGACGCGCCGGAGATCGAGACGGACACGGGGCGCATCTCGTCGACACCCGCGCCGGGCACGAGCTTCATGGCGAGGAAATCGAACTTCTCGGTGACGTACTTCGAGATGACGGGCGCCACGTCCGCGGGGATGGAGAACCCGTTGTCGGTCAGCCACTTGTTGAGGGCCGCGGGATCCGTCGCGCGGAGCGTCACGGTCTCGTACGGGCCGACGACCTCGTTCGCGAGGACGGTCACCCCGCTTCCAGCGTTCTTCGAATCGGCGGCAGCGCCGCTCGCCTGGAAGCAGTCCTGCGGCGGGGCCGGACAGCGGACCGGTGGGGCCTGGATCTGCGTCTGCGTGCTCTGGTTGAGGACCTGGAAGAGGGCGTCCGAGGAGAGGCCGATCTTCGCCGTGCCCGAGATGGGGAGGACCCACGCGAACGACTTCGGGTTGCCGGAGTACCTGATCTGGTCGTAGAGCGTGGTCTGCTGCTGGGACACGCTGAGGATCATGTTGTGGTCGGTGACCACCGTGGGGTTCTCCGGCGGGGCGAAGCAGCCTCCGCAAGCCTCCGCCGGGCGCTCACCCGCCAGGACCACGCCGAGGGCGAGGGCCGCTCCGAGCAACACGCTGATGCCGAGTCGATTTCGCATGGTGGGCCTCCGATAGCCAGTCCGTGGCGACGATGCTGGAGCATCAAGCGTGCCACAGCTGCAAGTGCTCGGAAAGAGCAGATAACTCGTTCCTCATCGGCGGGCGGGTCGGATCCCCCGGGAGAGGTACGGCCCAACCTGGCACACACGGCGATCGCTTTTTTTGTTGTCCAAGGACCCCGGAATTGGATAAGCAGTCGCCCAAAGAGTTTTTCGGCCGCAGCGTGCCCGGCCAGCAGCACATCGGCGCGAAAAACACAGGGAGATCCGAAACATGCGTACCTCGAAGCTTCTGGCTCTTGCCCCGTTCGTCGTGACGGCGGCGGTTGGTTTTGTCGTCGTGGCCTGCGGTGAGTCCAAGCCGCCGGAGCCCACGACCCCGACGGTCCCGTCGGCGAGCGTCGACACGAGCGCGATCGGCTCCGCGGCAGCCGGTGCGGCGAGCGGCGCGTCGAGCGCGGCCTCGGCCGCTACGACGGCCGCCACGGACACGGCGAAGTCTGCCGAGCCCGTCACCACGGCGGCGGCTCCGGCCGACGCGGGCGCGGCGGCTCCGGCCGACGCGGGCAAGGCGGCGGCGGACGCGGGCAAGAAGCCCGCGACGACGACGACGCCCCCGAAGAAGGGCAAGTAGACCGGCACCGCAAACGCGCGGTCACGGCGTGGCGCGGGCCTTCGGGTTCGCGCCATTTCGTCGTTTGTGGCTCAGGAGGGGCGGCGCAGGGCGGCGGCTGCGAAGAGGCACAAGATGGGGCTCGCCACGACGTGGTACCGGTCCTCGCCGAAGAACACGGCGTGGGTGAGGATCGTCGTCCCGAGGAGGGCCGCGCCGAGGAGCATGGCCGGGGCGAAGCGCGGGCGGCCGGGTATCGGGAGCCACGGCACGACCGCCGTCCAGACGGCGAGCGGCCAGAACGAAGGTTCGCCGCTCGTCCACGCGAGCGCGGCGCCCACGCAGAGCACGCCGAGGAGCACGACCTGGCTTCTCGCGCCGCGCCGGGCGACCGCCGCGCACCCCAGGGCCGCGCCGAAGAGGAGCATGCGATGCGTCATGGTGAGGACGTCGCGCGCGGCCACGCGTCGGGCTTCGGGCCACGCGGAAGGGCGGCCCTCGCGCAGGTACTCGACGGGGAAGGACTCGTGATCGAAGGTGAAGCCAAGCTTCCGCGGCACGAGCGAGAGCCAGCGGAGCGGCGCGCGCCGGATCTCCGCGAGGCCGAAGGAGAACCAGCAGCGATCCTGTTGAACCTGCCCGGTCACCTCGCGACACCCATCGCTCGCGCGGAGGGTCTCGAAGCGGCCCGTGGCGCGCGGAAACGCGCCGATCGCGAGGTTCCAGCCCGCGTTCGTGCTGACGAGCGCGCAGGCGTCCATGACGCGGCAGTTGCGGGCCGTCCAGGGAAGGACCGGGAGGAGGGAGACGAGGCATAGGCCCGCCGCGAGGAGCCAGGGGCGCAAGAGCGCCGTGGTCCGCCGTCCCGCGTCCGCGAGGTTCCCGCCTTCCGGTGCAGCGAGAGGGGCGCCAGAGGGGTGAGGGCCGCGCGGACGGAGGGCCACCACCAGGAAGGGCACGCACAGGAGCGCTTGCGGCCGCACGAGCGCCGAAAGGCCCAGGAGGAGCGCGCCGAGCACCACGCCCGAGAGACCGCGGCGGGCCACCGCGATCCAGAACGCCGTCGTCGTCAGCAGCGCCGCGAGCGGCTCCGTCATCGTGAGCGCGGCGTACAGGATGAGCCCGGGGTGGACCGCGACGAGCGCCCCCGCGATGAACGCGCGCCTCCGCGACATCGCGTGGCGGGCGAGGCCCATCGTGACCAGCGGAAGGAGGGCGCTCGTCGTGGCGTTGACCGCCGCGAGCACCCCGCGGGAAGGACCGAGGAGCTTGTAGAAGAGCGCGAGGTACGCGCTGTACCCCACCGGGTAGTGGCACCATGGGTGCCACATCTTGCCGTCGCCGAGCACGAGATCGTCCGAGTAGCCGAGGCCCGCCGCGATGCGACGCGCCCCGAAGTCGTAGTAGTGACCGTCCCACACGGGCTCGCCTGCCCAGGCGAGGGCCACGTACAGGCGCGGCGCGAGCGCCACGACGAACAGGGCGAACATCAGCGTCGTCGGGTGGAGGAGGGACGCCTGCCACTCCCGCCACCGCCTGCTCTGCGTCATGCCGTCTCGTTCTCGCGGAGGCGACGGAGGTAGGTGCGCTGCACCTGTACCGGGTCGAGCTTGAGGTACTTCGCCAGCTCCGTGAGGAAGCCGCGGACGTAGACCGTGGCGGGGAGGCTCGCGTAGCTCTCCTCCTCGATCGCCTCCAGGTAGCTCCGCGCGATCTTCGTCCTCGCGGAGATCTCGGTGAGCTCCATCCCCTGCGACTCGCGTACCTTGCGCAGGAGCGATCCGGTGAACTCGGTGTCCGGACCGATCTCGCGGAGGAGCTCGGACCGGAGGAGGATCTGCTCCGCCACGAGGGCCGGCGGGGGCACCGAGGCCACGGTCGCCTCGGCCGCTTCTCCGGGGAAGGTCGACATGTCATACGCACGCCGCCGGATCGGATCGAGCAGCGTGTCGTACGCCTCCTCCAGCCGCGCGTGCTCCCGGGCGAGCGCCTCGGGCCCGAGCAGCGACGCCGTGGCGAGCCCCTCCGCCGCGTACACCTCGCGCTGCTTCTTGTAGGCGCGGCGGATCTCCTCGTCGTTGGAGGAGCGACCGATGGCGAGCGTGGCGTAGAGGTTGGGCGTGTCCATCGGGATCGGTGACGGCGCCTCGCCGCGCTCGGCCCGGATGCTCCCGAGCGCGATCACCCGCCGCGCGATGCGCTCCAGGTTCCGGGCGGACTTGGACGTGGGGCTGTCGATGAGGAGCGGCTTCTTGCGGCGGACGGCGAGCCACACCGTGTCGTCCTGCTCGATGTGCCCGAGCTCCTCGAGCGGGACCCCGTAGTGCCGGACCGCGAGCCACGAGATCCATCCGGCGAGCTCGACGTCCGTGCGCACCCGCGTCTGGTTGACCACGAGCTGCAGGCGCGTCCGGCGTGCCTCCGCCCAGGCGAGCTCGGAGAGCGCGCGGTCCATGCGCGCGAGGGTGCGCACGAGGTCGAGCGGCGCGGGCAGGCTGGGGTGCTCGTGCAGCGCGCGCTCGAGGATGCCGAGGCGGAACCTGTCCTCGGCGACGGCGCGGCGGAGGCGGCGCTTGAACGCCGCGCGCAGGAAGCGGTAGGTGGCCTCGATGGCGGGCGGCTCCGGCACGCAGACGCAGATGCCCACGTCCGCCGCGAGCATGAGATCGATCGCAAGCGGCGTGTAGCCCGGTCCGGCGTCGATGACGATGTAGTCCGCCGGCACGGCGCGAACGCGGGCGAGCCAGCGCGCCTTCCGGCCTGCGCGGAGGGCGAGCGGAGGTTCGTGCGCGTCGTGCGCGCCCGCGAGGATCTTGAGCCCAGGGACGGCCGTCTCGACGAGGCACGCCTCGAACTCGGCCTGCGCGTCGCTCAGGATGGGAGGGTCGCGCGTGAGCGCCGGCACGCCGAACGCGGCGTGGAGGTTCGCGCCCGTCGGGTCCGCGTCGACGAGCAGCACCGCCTTGCCGAGCTGGGCCAGGTAGATCGCCAGGTTCATGGCCACGAGGCTCTTGCCGACGCCCCCTCGCCCTCCGCCGACGACCAGCAGCCGTCGGCCCCCACGGAGTCCCTCGGCGTCGAGCGCGCTCTCGGGGTAGGTCGAGTCCATGGGGGCGGCAGCGAGGCTACCACCTCGGTGGCCCCTCGAACCAGGCGGGGTCGTTCCTGGTGCCGCCCGGCCGAGGTTCGGCCGGGTTCCCGGCCGTCGGGCCGGACTTCATCTGCGAGGTCCAGGCGCGTCCCCGGTGTGCATGACCAGCAGCAAGACCCAGGGCGGGCAGTGCGGACCATGGTGCACCCGGTTCGCCGGAACGGGTGTAGCCTCGCGGGATGCTCCTCCGCACGCCCCACCGTTCGCTGGCTCTCCTCGCTCTCGTCCTCGGATCTCCATCGCTCGCGGGTTGCTCGTCGAGCTCGACGACCACGGCGGCGCCGGACGCCGGCGGCCCGTCGAACCTGTTCACGTGCGGCAGCGGTACGCTCTACACCGGGACGGCGCATCGCCTCGGCGTCTCGAGGTACTGGATGTCGGCGAGGTCCTTGGCCCTGGATGCCCATCGCTTCGTCGTGATGAGATCCGCGATGCAGGGCCGCTGGACCTCGGCGCCGTCCATCACCCGCACCGCGCGGCGACGCGACCACGCCGTCTCGAAGTCGAGGCCCTCCCCGGCAGGCGTCGACGCCGAGCGCGCCACCATCACGTCGATGCGCTCTCCGTTCTCGATCACGTAGCGGCCGAAGCGGCGGGCCTCCTCGGGCGTGCGGTGCGGCACGGCTCACCGCGAGCGCATGCTTTCATGTCAGGGTCGTGGCCCTGGGGCTTCGCTCGTTCATGTCCACGGCGACGGTCTTCGCGGACCACGAGACATCCTCGATGCCGCCCGGCTGGCGCGTCGCCGCCCTGTCCCACCACGCGCGGGCGTCGGGCTCGCGCCACGCGCCCACGTCGCGGCAGGCCATCAGGCGGTCGCGAAGCGTGGTCGCGTCGCGTGGCCGGTCCTCCGGCGACTTCGCGAGGCACGCGAGCAGCACGTCTTCGAGGTCCGGAGGCACCGGCTCTCCCGTCCTCGCGCTCGGACGGATCGGCGTCATCCCGACGTGTGCGGCGAGCAGCGCCGGCAGCGACGTGGACTGGAAGACCGGCGTGCCCGTCAGGAGGAAGTACCCGACCGCCCCGAGCGAGTAGATGTCCGTGCGGCCGTCGGTCCCCTGAGGATCCGTCAGCGTCTCGGGTGCCATGTAGAGCGGCGTCCCGACCACCTGGCTCCGGGTCGACACGGGCGCGTGCTCTTCCCCGCCGCCCGCCCCGTTCGAGGCCACAGCGCCGCCGACCTCCTTGACGAGCCCGAAGTCGACGACCTTCGCCACGTCGGGCGCGGCGCCGCGCGCGCAGAGGATGATGTTCGCGGGCTTGATGTCTCGATGGATCAGGCCGATGCCGTGCGCTTCGGCGAGCGCGGCGGAGACCTGGGACAGGACGTGGATGACGCGCGCAGGCGGCATCGGGCCGTGGGTGTCCACGAGCTTCTGAAGATCCAGGCCGTCGAGCAGCTCCATCGCGTAGTAGAAGACGCCGTCGGGCGTCCGCCCGTAGTCGAAGACGGTCACCGTGTTCGGATGGGTGAGGCGGGCGGTGAGCTGCACCTCGCGCTCGAAGCGCGCGAGCTCCTCGGGCGAGCTCGCGTGAAGGAGCTTCACGGCGGTCGGCCGCCGCAGCATCGCGTGGCGCGCCTCGAAGACCTGTCCCATTCCACCCTCGCCGAGCTTCTGCATGAGCGTGTACTGCCCGAGCTGCTCCGCCCGGCGCACCGCCTTGCGGAGGCCGTAGATCACGGCCGACGTCGCGGTGGCGAGGACCACGCCGAGGAGCACCCACGTGAACGCGCTCGTCATGAGCTGGGCCTCGACGAGCTTCCCCGACCCCGACGCCTGATCCATGCGGTACACCCGGTACGCAACGCCGAACAGCGGGGCGGCGGCGACGGCGGAGACCGCGGCCGTGCGGCGAGGGGCGCTCGGGACGAAGATCGCGCGCGTGACGACGATCTGGGTCGTGATGAGCGTCGCGAGCAGATCGGGCCGGGTGAAGGACTCCCACCCGGTCAGCATGACGTCGAAGCAGATCGCGCAGCTCACCGTCGCGATCGCCTCGACGCGCAGGACGAACGGGCGGCTCCGGACCCTGGCGCCGCGACACATGAGCCACGCAACCAAGGGGGCGGAGGTGCCGAGCAGATGGATGGCCTGGCTCGGAACGTAGGCGGTCGTGCGCTCGTAGACCGCCTGGGCGACCCCGATCACCCACGCCGCGAAGCCGAGCGCGAAGCCGACCAGACCGAACAGCGCGACGCGCTGCTGGAGGAAGACCGTGTCCTCGTGCGTATCGACGGTGGTGCTCGGGCCGTGCACGCGGGGAGGATACCCCAGGCCGGCGACGGGCCGCGCGCTCATCCGGGACCCAGGCGCTCGGCGAACGTCGCGCCTTCGCGGGTCGTCACGATGGCGGCGTTCTGGTAGGCTCCCGACGCTTGGACGCCGACCGTCGACGCCTCACCGCCATCGCGCCCCTGTTCGCCGTGTCGGGCGCGAGTGGTCTCATCTACCAGGTCCTGTGGGTTCGCGAGTTCGGTCACGTCCTCGGCAACACGCTGCCCTCCGCGACGCTCGTCACGAGCGTGTTCCTCGGCGGGCTCGGGCTCGGAAGCTACCTCGCCGGCAAGCGCGTGGATCGGGCCCATGATGCGTCTCCCGGCGCTGGGCTCCTCATGTACGCGAAACTCGAGCTCGTCGTGGCGGCGTTCGGCTTCCTCGTCTCGGTCACGCTCCGCGCGGCGGGGCCGAGGCTCGCGTCTCTCTCGACGTACACGTGCAACGGCGCGCGGCGATGCGAGCTGGGCGCCGCCACGTGGCTGATGAACCACGTGTTCGTCGTCGCCCTGCTCCTTCTGCCCTGCGTGGCCATGGGAGCGACGCTCACGGCTCTGGTTCGCTACGTGGTTGCGGATCGCACATCGGAGGCGGGACGACGGATCGGCTTGCTCTACGGCGCGAACACACTCGGCGCGGCGCTCGGCGCGCTCGCCACGGACCTCGTGCTCGTCCCCCGGATCGGGATCGCCGCGACCGAAGGCACGGCGGTGATGCTCAACGTCTTCGCCGGGACGGCGGCCTTGGCCGTGCACCGGGCGTCGTTCGGCCGGGTCGCCGGCTCCGTCGTGCCCGCGGCGACGGCCGAGGTCGCGCCGCCTCCTTCCGGAGACGCTTCGGGCGCGCGAGCTCTCGTGCGTCTCACGGCGCTCGCGCTCGCGCTCTCCGGCGCTGCTGCGATGGGGCTCGAGATCGTGTTCTTCCGGTATCTCTCGCAGGTCCTCGGGAGCCTGCGCGCGGTCTTCTCGCTCCTCGTCGCGGTGCTGCTGGTGGCGACGTTCGCGGGCGCGCTCCTCGCCGGTGTGCTCTCGGAGCGCGTCAAGAGCCCCGCGTGGCTCTGGCAGATCGCTCAGGCGTCGCTCGGTCTGGGGACCCTCGCCGTCTTCCTCTTCCTCGACCCCGCCAGGCCGAGCGACGTGACGGACGCAGCGCGGGTCGCCATCGCGGCTGCCGCCGAGCCATGGAGGACGCTCCAGGAGCTCGCCTGGAGCGCGAAGCCCATCGTGGTCGTGGTGGCGCTCCCGGGCTTCCTCATGGGGTTCGCCTTTCCGCTGGCCAACGCCCACGTTCAGCGAGAGGCGGGCGCGGTCGGGCGTCGCACGGGTGTCCTCTACCTGGGAAACACGATCGGCAACGTCGCCGGAGGGACCCTGGTCGGCCTCGCCCTGATCCCGACGATCGGCATCCACGCGACGACCGCGACCCTCGTGGGTCTCGCGGCCGCGGCCATGGTACCCATGCACCTGTCCACGCGGACAGGCGCCCGCGAGACGGGCAGGGCGGACGTCCTCTTCGCGGGTGCCTTCCTCACGGCCGGCCTCGCGGCCGTCGCGTTCGGTCTCCTCGGTGGCAGCCGGATGCTGGCTCCCGCGCTCCCGCCGTCGGACGGCGGGACGCGGAAGGTCTCCGAGCCGACCGAGGGCCCCTACGAGACGATCGCCATCGCGGACGTACCCGGCCTCGAGCAGGTGCTCTTCACGAACGGGCACTCGATGTCGGCCACCTCCGACACGGCGCAGCGCTACATGCGCGCGATGGTGAGCGTGCCCATGCTCCTCCTGGACGATCCGAGGCGCGTGCTGGTGATCTGCTTCGGCGTGGGCAACACCGCGCACGCCGCGTCCCTGCATCCCTCGATCGAGCGCCTCGACATCGCGGATCTCTCCCGCCATGTCCTCTCGTACGCACCCAGGTTCGCGGCCACCAACGGGGCCGTGCTCGACGACCCGCGCGTCCACGTCTTCGTGAACGACGGACGCCATCACCTCGCGATGACGGCTCCCGCGACCTACGATCTGGTCACCCTGGAGCCGCCCCCGATCGGCTTCGCGGGGGTCTCGTCGCTCTACACGCGGGAGTTCTTCCAGCTCGTGCACGCGCGGCTGCGCGAGGGCGGCATCATCACCGAGTGGCTCCCGGCGTACCAGGTCGGCGGCGCGGCCGTCGAAGGGGTCGTGCGCGCGTTCGTGGAGGTGTTCCCGGACGCCGTGCTGCTCTCCGGCGACGACCGAGAGCTCGTGCTGGTCGGCCGCAAGGGTAGGCCGCTCGTGCTCGATCCGGACGTCATGGAGCGCCGCCTCTCTGCGGCGAAGCTGGTTCGCGCCGATCTGGAGCGGGTCGACATGGGCTCGCTCCTCGAGATCGCGGGCGCCTTTGCCGGCTCGGCCGCCACGCTGCGCGCCGCCACGGCGCAGGCGCAGCCCATGACCGACGATCGACCGCTGCTGGAGCACGGCCTGGTGTGGCGGATGCAGATGACGCGCCAACCGGAAGCGATCTTCGATCCGATGAGCATCGACGCGTTCTGCCCCACGTGCCGCGCGCGGATCGCGGGCCTCGAGCCGTACCTGCGCGTGCGCGCGAAGATCTACCGGAGCGAGGCCTTCCTGCGGAGGGGCGATCCGGCGGCCGAGGGGCCGACGCTGGACGCGGACGATCATCGCGCGATCGACGCCAGCACCTACCTCCCGCGCCTCTTCTCGGGTCCGGGATACCTCGCCCGCCGGGCGGCCAGGCGCGCCCTCGATCGCAAGCGGGTGGGTGACGCGCTCGTCCTCCTCCAGCGGGCTTCGTACCTCGAACCTGGGCACCCCGACACGAACGAGCTCTTCGCGCTCGCGTTCCTCGCCCGCGGAGACCCACGGATGGCGGAGGTCGCCCTCCGCGACGTCCTCGCGGCGGAGCCCGATCACCCGGGCGCGAACCGCATCCTGTGCGCGCAGCTCACCGCTCGAGGGGAGGCCCGCGCGGCGAAGAGGCCGTGCGAGCTGGCCGGTCCCGCCGCCCCCGCGCCCCCATGATCGCGATCGCCGTCCTCGGCGGGTGACGCCGAACGTCCGCCGGCCAGGGCGACCATGTTACGCTCGCGCCCTTGAGCCATCGGGACGCACCGGCAGGCGACGAGCAGGATCCGGAGCGGGCGTGGCTTCGCGACGTGTACCAGCCCGGAGCGCGGCAGCTCACGCCGCGCGCCGTCGTGAGCGGCATGGTGATCGGCGCCGTGATGTGCCTGTCGAACCTGTACGTCGTCCTCAAGACGGGCTGGAGCCTCGCGGTCACGATGACGGCCTGCATCCTCGCGTTCGCGCTCTTCGGTGGCCTCTCGCGCGCGGGCCTCCTGCGCACGCGTTTCACGATCCTCGAGAACAACGCCATGAGCTCGGTCGCGTCTGCGGCGGGGTACATGACCGGCGGCGGGAACATGGCGGCCGTGCCCGCGCTGTTCGTGCTCACGGGGGCGCTGCCCGGGACGCCCTGGCTCATGGCCTGGTTCGGGGTCATCGCTGCGCTGGGCGTGTGCGCGGCGATCCCGATCAAGCGGCAGCTGGTGAACATCGAGAAGCTCGCGTTCCCGAGCGGGGTGGCGACGGCGGAGACGATCCGGTCGCTTCACGCGATGCGCGGGGACGGCGCAGGCGCGGGCTCGGGCAGCGCGCGGAGGCTCGGCCTCGCGGGCCTGGTCGGGGCCGCGGTTGCCGTGCTGCGCGACCTCAAGATTCCGCCCCTCCCGCTGCTCCCCGACAAGATCCCATTCGCGTCGCTCGCCTGGGGCGGCCACGCCGCCGTGAAGTGGAGCGTCGCCATCGAGGGCAGCCTCCTGCTCGTCGGGGCGGGCGCCATCATGGGCATGCGCACCTGCGCGTCGATGGTCGCGGGCGCGCTGCTCAACTACCTCCTCCTCGCGCCGTGGCTCCTGTTCCGCGGGATCGCGAAGGCGCCGGAGTACAAGGTGATGGTGACGTCGACGCTCTGGCCCGCCGCCGCCATGATGCTCGCCCACGGCCTCACGTCCTTCGCGTTCGAGTGGCGCAGCGTGGCGAAGACGTTCTCGGGCCTCGGGCGCCTGTTCCAGGGGCGGCGCGCGCACGATCCGCTCGAGCAGGTCGAGTGCCCCGCGTGGTGGTTCCCGGCGGGCTACCTCGTCCTCGGGCCGATCGTCGTCTTGCTCATGGTGCACCTCTTCGCCGTGCCGTGGTGGGCGGCGATCCTTGCGCTCCCGCTGAGCTTCGTGATGGGGATCGTCGCGGCGCGCGTCACCGGGGAGACGGATGTCACGCCCACGAAGGCGCTGGGACCCGCGACCCAGCTCGTGTACGGCGCGCTGGTCCCGGGCAATCTCGCCGCCAACGTGATGGGCGCGAACGTGACCGGCGGGGTCGGCCTGCATGCCGCCGATCTGCTCACCGATCTCAAGAGCGGTTACCTGCTCGGCGCGAGTCCTCGCCAGCAGTTCCAGGCGCAGCTCTTCGGCGTGATCGCCGGGGCGGTGGCGGTCGTCCCCGTCTTCCGGCTCCTCGTGCCGACGCCGGATGTGCTCGGCTCGGCGGAGTTCCCGGCCCCGGGCGTCCAGGTGTGGGCCGGCGTCTCGCGGGCGCTCGCGCACGGCCTCGGCGGCTTGCATCCCACCCTGCGGTGGCTCGCGCTCGCCGGCGCGGCCCTCGGCCTGGTGATCGCGATCGTGGAGAAGACGGTCCCGAAGCGCATCGCGGTCTGGGTGCCGTCGGCGTCCGCGTTCGGCGTGGGCATGGTCATCCCCGGCTCGAACTCGATCTCGATGTTCCTCGGCGCCGCGCTGGCGTGGGCCATCGCCATGTCGAACCCGAAGGTCGCCGAGAAGGCGGTCGTCCCCGTCGCGAGCGGCCTCATCGCCGGCGAGAGCCTCATGGGGATCGTGATCAAGGCGCTGGCGGTTCTCGGCGTCGCGGGACGCTAGGAAACGCGCTCATCGTCGGCGCCCGGCCTTGCCGCCCGCTCCGCTTCTCCACGGGCGCGGGCGCGCTGGCCGAAGCCCGCTCCCTCACCAGGAGGGGAAGCTCTTCCAGCCGATCCGCGTGCCGCCGGGGCCGGCCGTGAGCGCGGGCGAGCCCGCCTGCGGGTTGTAGTTGCAGGCCGCGGTGTTCGAGAAGCGCGGGTCCACCGATAGGTTGCCCGTCCCGCAACCGAGATCGGTCGCGGAGCCGACGATCGAGTAGTTGACGGCGCCACCGCAGGTCGAGACGCTCTGCGGCCAGATGATGCTCTCCTGGAGGGTGTTGACCGTCTCGATCGGCGACGGCGCCGCGATCGTGGAGTTGTAGACGCTCCCCCTGCCGCGGATGCCGGTGCCAGCGTTGAAGAGCAGGGAGTTCCTCACGGTGACCCCGCCGCTCGTCAGGCTGATCGCCTTGTCGACGCAGTCGTGGATGATCGAGTCCTCGACGGTGAAGGCCGAGTTGGAGTGGTCCACGCAGTCGTCGCCGACGTCGGCGATGATGTTGCGGCGGATCATCTGGTTCGAGGCCCCGCCGTCGACGTGGACGGCGTCCCCGTCGAAGCGCTGCGGAGAGGTCGGCCCGTGGCCGATGCCCGTCCACCAGGTGTCGTCGACGCGGAGCGTGTGGCCGCTCCCGAGGAACTCGCCGCCGATGCCGACGCGCGAGATCAGCGACCGCCGGATGTTGTACGTGCCGGTGCCTGGCGTCTGGAACCCCATCCCGGTGGCGTCGACGAGCACCATGTCCTCGATTTCGCCGTTCGTGGTGTCGAAGAAGCTCACGATGGGCGGCCGCGGGTGGCTGGAGATGACGCCGTTGCCCGCGCCCGTGAGGACGACGAACTTCATCGTCGACGTGCCCGTCCCGTGGAAGGAGATCCCGCGCCACGCGTCGGGGTTGGAGAGGGAGGACGTGAGGGCGTGCGTCATCGCGGCGGGCCCACGCGCCGAGAAGAAATGGATGGGCCGCTCGCGCGTGCCGGAGGCGTCGATCGTCCCGTTGACCGTGATGAGCGTGCCGTTCTCCAGCGAGCCGGTCGTGTCGACCATGACGTTGGTGCCGGGGAGGATCCTCAAGGTCTGGCCCGCGGGGACGAACGTGTCGTGCTGCGAGATCCGGATGTTCTCGTTCGGTCCCCACGTCAGGTCGGCGCCCGAGAGGGTCGAGGGCATCACCCGCCATGTCGGCGCCGACTGCACGCGGACGATGCGCGACGCCGTCTTGCCGCCGATGCTCACGGTGACGCGGTAGTCTCCCGCCGGCACGGCCGCGCCTCCCGCGAGCGTGAACGACACGCTCCCGACGCCGTGGTAGAAGCGGATCGAACCCGCCGGGACGGGGAGGTGATTGTTGAAGACGGTCACGGTGAGCGGGATGTTCGCGCCGTCGGTGATCCGCGTCATCGAGACGGTGCCGAGGTCGGAGAAGCAGCCGGCCGCGTCGATCTTGCCCCCGCCGTCGAGGACGTCGGCGCGCAGGGTGAGGGTCTTGTCGTTCGCCATCCGCCGCGGGACGACGAGCCGCGGGTTCGTGGCCTTCTCGGTGCATCCGGTGCCACCCGCCGACGCGAGGACGCCGTTGCCGGTGTTGTCCTCGTCGCAGCCGCACTGAAAGCTACCGGGTGTGTTCGTGCAGGTGCCACCGTCCACCGGGGCGACGCAGTTGTGGGTGCCGAGCGCGCACTCGTCGACGTCATCTATCTGGTAGGTGACCGTGAGCTTCGGGCGGTTCGCGACCGTCGCGGTCTCGCGCGAGTCCACGTCGGCCCCGTCGGTGAGGGACGGGCTCGCGATGATGACGCCGTAGTTGGGCGAGCTCCCGTTCACCCAGCTTCGCACCTTGGCCAGGCCTGCCGCGTTGAGCGGGAACGTCAGCGTGCCGATCGAGGTCGCGGCGATGCTCGCGAGCGAGGTCGTCTCCCGATCGTTCGCGCCCAGCGCGCCGGGCGTCTGCCACGCGACGCCGGTGGACGCTCGGCTCCACGTCACGCTCGACTCGGACCAGCTCCGCTTGAGGGCGTAGAGCGGGTAGGCGATCGCGCCCTTGTTCGTCACCCGCAGCGTGATGCTCGCGGACTGGATCGTGGCGCTCGGCGGGATCGCGGAGAGGTCCCAGCGGAAGAGCGCGTAGGCGTCGTTGCCGCCCCCCGTGTCGCCGTCGAAGTTGAGCGACGTGGCCGTGCCGTAGTTCGTCGTCGGGGCGCTCTGCACGATCTGACTGTCCGTCGCTCCCGTATAGCTGCTCGTGCCACCCTGGAACGTCGACGTCACGGTCACGAGAAGCGGATCCTCCACGGTGCGGCTCGGCTCGTCGAGGGGGGCCGTGTCGGATACCGAGCAACCCACGATCCCGGAGACCGTCGCAACGAAGCACACGAGTGAGGCGCGAAATGTTTCGTTCATGGGCGACTCCTTGGCAGTATGAAACCCTCCCCCTTCGTCCACTGGCAATCGAAGTCTCGCGGGTCTGTCCCTTTTCTGCGGCGCTACCTGGGTGCGAGTGCTCAAAGGTGCGACCGCGTGCGACCGCGTGCGACCGCGTGCGACCGCGTGGCCGAGGGTGAGCGCGCCGCGCGCAAGACTACCTGGCGTCGGCGCACTCCCCCTCGTCGAGCACCTGGTCCGGGAACCAGCGATCGCCGCGCTTGAAGCAGACCGTCGTCGTGTGCTGCTTGTGCGCAGTCTCGACCTGGAAGCGGAAGTCCTCGAGCTTCGCGCGCTCGCCGCGCTCGCGCGCCCGGTCCGTGGGCCTCTGCCGGGCGCCTTGCATGACCTCCTGGAAGAACGGGAAGATCCCGTCGTGGGCGGTCGCCTCGCGCGCCCAGTACGCCTCGCCGGCGAGCAGCGTGTATGCGATGTGGCCCATCGCGTAGAGATCGGCGGCCGGACCGATGTCCTTCTTCGCCATGATCTGCTCGGGCGCCATGTAGAGCGGGGTGCCGAGCGATCGGGTCGTCTTCGCGCTCGCGCCCTGCGCGGTCACCTTGGCGATCCCGAAGTCGAGGACCTTGAGCCGCGGCGAACCGTCGTCTCGCGTGGTGACGAAGAGGTTCTCGGGCTTCAGATCGCGGTGGACGACGCCCGCGGCGTGCGTGCGATCGAGCGCGAGGGCCGCCTGGTGGAGCAGGCCGACGACCTCGACCGGCGGGATCGCCCGCCGCTGCTCGACGATCGCGGCGAGGTCGTCGCCCTTGAGGAGCTCCATGAGAGGAACGGGAACCCCGTGTCGGGATCGATCCCCGCGTCGAAGGTCTCGACGATGTGCTCGCTCTCGATGTCCGAGGTGACCGTGGCCTCGAGCTTGAATCGCTTGCGGAGCTCGGGATCGGTCACGAGGCTCGGGAGCATCAGCTTGAGCGCCCTCTTGCGGCGCGTCCGGTGGTCGAGGACCTGATACACGGAGCCCATGCCGCCGGCCTTGATGCAGGCGAGGACCTCGTAGTGCGTGTGGAACCGCGCGCCCACCGCGAGCGTGCCAGGTCCGCTGTCGACGTCCGTCACGCGGCGGAGTGTACACCGCCCTCGCCGGCCACTCCACGCTACTCCGCTACGCCGCTACTCCAGCAGGAGGGGCGCCCCGTAGTACTTCGTCACCGCCCGCGCGAACTGGCCCCCGTCGGACGTGATGTCGGTCTGGTTCGGGGCGCCCACGCCGAACGCGGCGCCGAATCCTCCCGCGGCGGCGAACTCCGCGGTGTGCTCGAAGAAGTATTTGACGCGATTGTCCCGGTACTTCTTCGCGCTGCCGCCCGGGTTCGTCGACGGCACGCCCAGGGGCGTCTGCCACCACAGGAGCGGGAGGTTCGTCCGCTCGTGGATCGCCCGCGCCCACGCGAGGTGGTCCTTGAAGCTGGGCGAGGTGGCGTTCGTCTCATCCCAGTAGTACGGCCCGTCGTCGCGCTTGCACGCCGGATCGACCTTCGCCTCGAAGCACCCCGCGTCGCGATCGAGCGTCTCGAGGACCACGATGTCCGCGTCGAACCCGCCGCACGCGCGAAGGAAGTCCGCGACGCCGACGGGGTTGCCCGGGGCGCCGAAGGAGGACGCGTGGAGGCCGATCAGGGTCTTCGGCGCGAGCGCCCGGCCGAGCCGCACGATGCACCGCCCGAAGCCCGAGAGGTCGTCGGGCAAGTCCTTGCACTCTGCAACCAACCCCTTGACGAGCACCTTCACCGTCGCGGCGTTCGACGCCTTGGACCGCTGCTGGGCGTAGCCCCAGAAGTCGGGCTCGATGTGCGCGATGGCCGGCTTGCCGAGCTTGCCGAGCTGCTCGAACATCCGCCGCGCGCCCTTCCAGTACTTCGTCATGAAGTCCGTGCTCGTGAGGCCCGAGAGGTCTCCGTCGCCGAGCGACGCCATCTGGTAGAGCGTGAACATCGGCGTCGCGCCCTTGGCGACGTCGATGTTCGCGATGACGGAGACGAAGTTGCCGTCGTTGTCGTCCGGCCAGCCGCCCTGGCCGGCGAGGCCCGTCAGGTACACGTAGTGGATGTCGAGCTTGGCCGGGAGCGTGTAGATCCCCGCCTGTGTGAAGTCGTAGTTCTTCTCTGCGCCGGGGAGATCGTTGCCGTGGCCGATCAGGAACTGCTTCGGACGCTCCAGCTTGCGCAGGACGCCCTGCCTGTCCTTTCCGGGTGGAGCCTCGCCCTTCCCCTGGCCGGTGCCCGCGAGTGCGGGGCCCGTGACCTCCCCCTCGTCGGTGCACGAGAGCGCGCCGGCAGGCAGCGCGAGCATCGTGAGGAGCGCGAGGGTCGCGGCAGGCCGTCCCATCTACTTCTCCTTCTCCTTCACCAGCAGGCCGCCTCTCGGCGCCACGATCGCGGTCACGCCGTGCTCCACCGTGCGCGTGACCGCGTCCCGGTCGAGCGCCCCGGCGCGCAAGGCGCCGCCCGAGTCCAGAAGCTTCGCCACCGAAAAACGCACGCTCCCTCCATCATCGCTCCAGCGGAGCCCCGCGTCGAGGCCCATCGGCCGCGGGCCGCGAGGGCTGCGAGCGCCGCCTGATCCTCCTTTCTCGTCTCTCGTCGCCTTCCTGGTCGAGTCGGGGCGCACGGGCGATCTCGGCGCCGCCGAGGTGCGCGTCTCGAAGGAGACGACGTTCACGGACAACGAGACCAAGCCCGGCTCGGGTGAGCTGCCGCTCCCGAAGGCCGTGCTGCGCTGATACGTGCGCGCTCGGACGTCGACGCGTCGCCCCAGCTCAGGCGGACAGGACCACGATGGTAGCGCTACCATCGTCGTCGGTGAGCGAGACGGAGCGGAGTGGCGCAAAGAAGAGTCCGCTGCTCGAGCGGCTCGGCGTGCAGTTCCTCAGCCAAGCGAGTGCGTCGGCGGTGCGCGCGGCGTCGGCTGGCGTCGGAGCGGGAGGCGCGCCGGAGACCGATGCGATCCATGTGCTCAATCCGAAGGAGCGCGCCGCGCTACGCGCGATCGAGCGCGGCGCGATCGCACGCGCGGCGCTGGCAGGCGTGATCAACGCGCTGCTCACCGGGCTCGCCGAGCTGCTCGCCCATCCGCTGCTCGGCGATCCGGACGCGCAGGCGACGACGCAGCAGCTGCTCACGTTCTGGACCGTGTTCGGGAGCGCCAGCCTCGTCTTCGCGGTCGCGGAGATCATCTTTCTCTACTGGGACGCGCTGCGCTCGGTGCGCGCTCTCGCGCTCGCGGCAGGTCTCGAGCTCGCGGCAGCAGACGACTCCGAGGGCAAGCGCGCCGAGCGTCGCGAGGTCGCACTCGCGCTCGCCCGTGCCGCGCTGGAGCTGCCGAGCCCCGCCGAGCCTGCGTTCGGCGTGGATCCACGGCGAGAGGCGAGCCGGCTGCGCCTCGCGCTCGCGTCGATCATCTACAAGCTCAAGATCAGCGTCACGAACTTCTTGTTCAAGGCGCTGATCCGCCGCGCGCTCGGCCGGCTCGCGACGCGCACATTGTTGGCCTTCCTCGCCGTGCCGGTGAACGCGCTGTGGAACGGGTTGGTTTGCGCCTGGGTGCTCCGCGAGGCGCGGCTGCGCGTCATGGGCCCTTCGGCGACCGTGGAGATGGCGCGCGCGATCTTCGAGGGCGAGCCCGGACAGCCGCCGCCGGCGCTCTCGGAGGAAGCGAAGCACAGCGCAGTGCGCGCCGTCGGCGCGGCGATCGTGCGCAGCTACGCGCTTCATCCGAACCTCGCCGCGCTCCTGGTCGCGGTTCGCGCGCACGTCGGCGAGCTCGACGACGACGTCGTCCTCGACGACTCGCGCCTCTTTCTCACGCGCCTCGCCGGGCTTGCGCGCGACGAGCAAGATGTCGTGCTCCGCGTGCTGACCGCGGCCGCGATCGTCGACGGTCGGCTCACGGTCGAGGAGAAGCGCCTGCTGCGCGAGGCGCTCGCTGCGTGTGGCCGCTCGCCCGACCTCGGCGCCGCGCACCGCCTGTGCAAGGCGTTTGTCTCCGGGGATCCCATCGCTGCGTCCGACGTACGCGGCACCGCCTGAACGCCACTTTCTCCCCGCTCCGCTCCCGCCGTTCGTCCGTTCCCCGCCGCGCGAGGTGGTCCGCTCGGCGCCGCGCGACTGTCTCCGCGCAGGGCCGTGCGATCGCTCCGGTCAGAGCACCGGGATGTGCCTACTATCCGAAGTGCTCCTCCAGGTCTGAGGCATCCCCTCATTTTCCTCACGTCGAGCCCGAGCCCGAGCCCG
>SXGT01115660.1_pt1 | contig 19250 bp, 16 predicted proteins | sample 3176221 | NCBI WGS metagenome assembly SXGT01 (sample SAMN11356862, study PRJNA531348) | freshwater metagenome | isolation source: freshwater sample F1-120 | place: China: Fuxian Lake, Yuxi | collected 2017-12-25
GGACAGTGACTCGCTCGACTACTGCTCGATGGACAACATCGGGAAGATGGCGAAGCTGCAGCGCGAGCTTCTCGAGTCTGCCGTTCATGCGTGCAAAGTCGGAGGGCGCATCGTGTATTCGACATGCACACTGACACCGGAGGAAAATGAGGAGGTAGTAAGGTCGGTATTGAACAAATTTAGTACTCAGCTGACGGTGCTTGATCCGGCTGAAATATTGAAGTGCAATTTCTCACAAGCGGTAAAGGATTCCATCCAAGTCCAGGAATCTTTCGGCCCAAGCACCCAAGCCCCCATCCCGAACCCTAAACCCTTACTGCGTCTCTGGCCCCAGACCTACGACACCGAAGGATTCTTTTGTGCGGTGATCGAGAAGCGTGCGCCGACAAGAGACAGAGGCAATGCGAGGACACAGAACCAGCCGCATCAGTGGTCGGTATTACCGAAGGCGAGGGTGAAGGAAATCGCAGAGAATCTGATCGATTGGTATGGAGCTTCCTTCATCAGGGATGATGAGGTGCTGACTGAATACAAAGAGCAACTGTCGATCATGCCAAGGGAACTTTTGGATTTTCCTCTCAGCGTTCAGCCGATTCTTGGCGGACTCCCGTTTGGAAAATCTACGAATCATGGACTTGTGAGGCTTTCGCACGAGATCGCAACACTCAGAGGACTCGAGGCGCCGAAGCAGGTGCTCACGATTACCGAGCCGCAAATGCGTGAGATGATGAAAGGCATGAATCTTTCTGTCTCGAAGCCCGACGGCATGGATGACGGAGATGTCTTGCTGGCTGTAGATTTTCCGGCACTCGGAAGAATTATGGTCGTCGGTCGCGGTGTACTGAAGGCGGGGATTGTCATGAATAGATTGCCGAGGGATATCGTCAGAATGTTTTCATAATTCACGAAAGGAAACCTGAACGGCTCCCAGCAACAAGCCCTTGAGCGAAGCGAAAGGCTTGCTGCGCAGTCCTTTTAGGATTTCCTCTCGTATGCTCTCCTTCCCTTCTCAAAGGTGTAGCTCCAGCAGCGGGGCCCGCGAGACCCGCTGCTTCGCCACGGCTTTTTGAGTTATACTGACTTCCCATGGACGCTAAAGACGAGATCAAGATGCGGCTTCCGATCGATCAGCTTGTGAGTCAGTATTGTCAGCTGAAGCGCAAGGGGAAGAGTTTTGTTGCCCTTTGCCCCTTCCATAACGACAGCAAGCCGAGTCTTCTGGTATCTCCTGACAAAGGCATTGCGTACTGCTTTGCGTGCCAGAGCGGTGGTGACGTTTTTAGCTTCGTGCAGAAGATCGAAGGGATCGATTTTCCAGCGGCTCTCAAGCTTCTTGCGGAGAAGGTCGGTATCGTTCTTCCGAAGGAAGGATCTCGGGAGCACAAGCCGAGTGTCTCGAAGGATGAGAAACAGAGACTTCGAGAATGTCTCGAGGCGGCACAGAAATACTTTGCAGCGAGACTCGATTCCACTCCCATAGCAAAAGAGTATGTACTGAAGAGAGGTGTCACGACCGCACTGCAGAACACATTCGGGATCGGATACGCTCCGGATTCTTTTTCAGAGACGTACGAATATCTGTTGAAGGAAGGATTTTCCCGAGCGGAGATCGTTGCCGCCGGTCTCGGCGTGCAGAAAGATTTGGATGAACAGCGAATCTACGATCGGTTTCGACACCGCATCCAATTTCCGATCACCGATGCGCAGGGCGTCATCATCGGTTTTGGCGGAAGGACGATGGGTGAGAGCGATGCAAAGTACGTCAATTCACCGGAGAGCATTCTCTACAATAAATCTTCCGTCCTCTTCGGTCTTTTTCAGGCCAGAGACGCCATCAGGAAAACTCATCGTGTCGTCCTCGTCGAAGGCTATTTCGATGCCGTTGCCGCACACAAGGCGGGGATAGAGAACGTCGTCGCCGTCAGCGGGACCGCGCTCACGGAAGAGCACGTGAAGATCATCAAGAGGTATGCCGATGAGGTGGTTCTCTGCCTCGATCAGGACAATGCAGGGCAGCTTGCCGCAGGGAGAGCATTTGATCTTCTTTCGAAAGCCCAGCTCCGGATTCTTTCGGTGACGTTGCCTGCGAAGGACCCCGACGAACTGGTGCAGCGCGATCCGGAACTTTTCCGAACCATTCTCTCTTCACAGGCCGTTCCGTATGTCGATTCGGTGATTGCCCGTCTGAAGTCCCTGCCTGATCGCACCCAGCCAAGCGGAAAACAGCGCATCGCGGAAACTCTTTTCCCGCTCCTCGCATCTCTTCCTTCATCGGTCGAATTGCGCGCATATCTGGATAAAGCTGCCGCTGAATTCGGTGTCGTCGCCAGCGAATTTGCACAGGATTTTCGTGTGTTTGCGAATGCTCTTTCGGTTCCCCGGGTAACGCGCGTGAAGACGGCTTTGAAGGAGGCGCCGTTCTCCACAGCCGAACTGTCGATAGGCTTGGCGCTTCTGTATCCCGTATGTCGGCCTCTTCTCACTGAGCTCATTCCTTTTACCGAGTCCGAACTAGAGCTTGTCAGGACCGGGGTCGCTGCGGCACCTGCCGATACCGATGCTCTTGCCGTCATTCTTCCGCTGCCCATCGATCCCCTTCTTCGCGAACGTTTGCAGGTCCTTTGTCTTTACTGCGAAGAGAACTTTCCCTCATGGTCCGAGAGCCTCGCTCTCAGGGAGGCAAGAAAAATATGCATGGCTGCGAACAGGGAACTTGTTGTTTCCCGTCAGATCTCGCTTATCAGCGAGTTGCGCGAGGCCCGCAGCAAGGGCAGGGCGGATGAGGAGGCGCGTCTCCTCACGCAGGTACAGCAACTTCTGAAGCTGACGCAGATGGCGGCGGGAAGGTAGCGGATCGCTTGCGCTCGCTGCGTTCTGCCTATACTCTCCTTCTACTTTTATGGCATCGCACCCACGAAGTTTCATTCATCAGCCGACTGATGACGAATTGAAGGCGTTTCCGGAGGAGATTCGTCATCTTGTGAAAAAGGGCAGAGAACAGCGTTACGTGACTCATCAGGAGATCTTGAAGGCTGTTCCGAATGCCGAAGAGAATATCGATCTCCTAGACGAGGTCTACACGCTGTTCGTCGGACTCGGTATCGATGTCATCGACGTGAAGGACACTCTTATTTGGCAGCGAAAAGCGAGTACCCAAACACCTGCTCAGTTGCAGGATAGTGAAGCGGGAACGGGGGCAACGACTGCAGCGGATACTGACGATGAATCCTTGGAAGTCGTGGCAACCGCAGGCATCAGTATCACCACGGACCCGAAGAAGGCGGCAGCGGATGACAAGAAAAAGAAGAAGGAACGTGAAGTCGATCTTCTCGAGATCAGCAACGACTCCGTTCGCATGTATCTCTCCGAGATCGGACGCGTGCCGCTCATCGATGGACGAAAGGAAGTCGAGCTCGCCCGTCGCATACGCAAAGGCGATGCAGGCGCCAAACAGCAACTTGCCGAAGCCAACCTTCGCTTGGTCGTTTCCATTGCCAAGAAGTACATCGGTCGGGGTCTCTCGTTCCTCGATCTCATTCAGGAAGGCAATATCGGACTCTTCAGAGCCGTCGAAAAGTTCGATCCTGAGCGCGGTTTCAAGTTCAGCACCTATGCGACTTGGTGGATCCGTCAGGCGATAACGAGAGCGATCGCCGATCCGGATCGCACCATCCGCATTCCCGATCACATGGTCGAGACCATCAACAAGCTCACCCACACACAGAGACGTCTCGTTCAGGAGCTCGGTCGAGAACCGACGGTCGAGGAGCTTGCCGTCGAAATGGAGATGGACATCAAGAAAGTTCGTCATATTCAGAAGATCAGTCAGGACATCATCTCGCTCGAGGCTCCGGTCGGGTCCGAAGAGGACAGCAAGCTTGGGGATTTCATCGAGGACGAAGAGGCCGTGAACCCGTTCGATGCGACGAACAGGCAGCTCCGCAAGGAGAACGTGCATGCGATGCTCGAGTACCTTACGCCGCGCGAAAGAAAGATCATCGAGATGAGGTTCGGTCTCAGGGACGGCATCGGTCACACCCTCGAGGAAGTCGGCAAAGAGTTCAGTGTGACGAGAGAACGCATTCGACAGATCGAAGCCAAGGTTTTGCAGAAACTCAGAGATCACCCCCGTTCCGTTTCGATTCGGGAGCATTCTCCGGAGACAAAGATGGCAGCATTCAGCGCACCATCGTTCATGAGCGGGAAGCAGTGTCCGGAGTGCAGAAAGGGTTCTCTTGTCGAGATTCACCAGAACGGTGCGATGTTTCTGAAGTGCGATCGCTGTGCGTATACGATCGAGGCTTCAAGCGACTGATCTATGAAGCACAGCACTACCAAAGGCTTTTCCTTCATTCTTTTGTTTTTGCGGAGCTTGAACCGAATGCAGGAAAAGAAAAAGGACATCGCAGTAGCGCTTCTGTTTTTCGCACTCCTACTCTCCGTCGTTACCACGTATACGGGTCAGGGAGTCGGGCGTATCGAGGACAGCATTGCTCTGCAGGCGAACATTTCGGCGGACGAACTGCGAAGCAGAATAGACAGCAGAATGATGACGCTCACCGAGTCCGATGCTCGTATGATTCTGATGCGCATGGAGATGATGCCTTTTCGTCTCAATTCCCAGCCTCAACAGGTAGTAGTCGAGGATGCCGAGGTCGCATTCATTTCAGCAGTGGCTCCGTGGGTCTTTTTCTCTTTTGTATCCAATACGTTTGTGCTGTTCTTGGCCTCAGTATTCTTTTTATTGCTCTCGGCGATGCATTCCGCATCGGGATACGACGCTGCCGTACGTCTCCCTCTGGCGACGCTGAAGATGGCAGTACTTCTCTTCTGGGCCTTCGTTCGCTCTCTCGTCTGGATACCGTTTGCAGGTCCGCTGATTGCTCTTTGGATGGTTCCACGCCTTGCACTTGCCCCAGGTATTCTGGCTGCAGGAAAGTTTGGCATCTTGAAAAGCGTTCATGAAACTCTCCGTCGCACAAAAGGAAACTGGTTTCGCGTTACCTTCGTACTGTTCGGACTTGCGTTCCTGAGTTTCTCTTTCCTCTTTTTTAGCATTGTGCCTGTCTCAGCATTGTCACTGCTGTCATTGAAGCTTAGTTTTTTCCTTTGGCTTCTTCTCGTGCTCTTCATGATGAGTTTCCAGATGTTTTTCCTGGTGAGTCTTTGCGAGGAGTCGGCCTGAAGGCCCTGCTATACTTCCTGCATGCCTTCTTTCTCCGCAGAGTACAAGCGACTCAATTCCGAGCAGAAGTTGGCTGTCGACACCGTCGAGGGTCCTCTGATGGTTGTTGCCGGTCCCGGTACGGGCAAGACGCAGGTCTTGGCGATGAGAGTTGCGAATATTTTGAAGAAGACGCATGCAAAGCCGGCAAATATTCTTTGCCTCACGTATTCGACGAGCGGTGCCACGGCGATGAGAGAGAGGCTCCGGAGTCTCATCGGCCCTGATGCTTACGGCGTTACGGTTTCTACGATCCACGGATTCAGTAACGACATCATCCAGAGCAACCCCATCGTCTTCGACGACTGGTCCACTCTCGAACAGATTTCAGATATCGAGCGCTACCGAACGGTGAAGAAGTGTATCGATGCGATGCTCCCCGACCTTGTTCTGGTCAATAAGAAGAACCCTTATCTTCGCATACGTGACATTCTCGGAAGATTCAGCCAGCTGAAGAGGGAAGGAAAGACCGATCCAGAGGACCTTAGAAACATTGCGCTGGAGCACGAGGCATCTTTATCGGTGAAGAGTCGGGAAGGAACAAAGGCCCATACCCTCAATCTTCTTCGTGGCAGGAAATTCAAGGAGCTCATCGAACTTTTTCTTCGGTATCAGGATTCACTACGCTCATCGGGTCGGTATGACTACGATGACATGATTCTGACGGTCATCGAAGCCCTAAAGGAGAACGATTGGCTTCTATCAGGGCTGCAGGAGAGGTATCAGTACATTCTTGTCGATGAATTTCAGGATACGAACGGAGCTCAATACGACCTGATTGAATTACTTACGAAGCCGCGTACACCTGAGGACAAACCCAATCTGTTCGTCGTCGGAGACGACGATCAGGCCATCTACAGATTTCAGGGAGCAAACCTTCAAAATATTCTGAAATTTCACAAGCGTTTTCAGGCCGCCCCGATCGTTGTGCTCAAAACGAGTTATCGCTGTTCTCAGAGCATTCTCGATGCTGCCGGTAAGCTGATCTCCGTGAATACCGAGCGTCTTGTAGGAAAAATCGAGGGACTTAGGAAGGACCTCGTATCGCCTTCGAAGTCAGCAGGTACGAAACCATGTCTTTTATTCACTCCAAGCGATGCAACCGAGTCTTGGATGATCGCCGATATCATCGAAGAACGAATGAAGGAAGGAATAGAGCCTCAGAAGATTGCTGTTCTGACGCAAACGAACAAAGAGCTTCGACCGATCTACGACACACTTCGCGCACGCGCCATCCCGGTGCAGTTCTCCGGGAAGCTCGATCTTCTCCAGCACCCTCTCGTGCACAAGGCAATCGTACTTTTTCAGGCTGGGTTCAGCCCTGAAGATAGCGGAAAAATGTCTGATGCAATGAGTCTTCCGTTTTTCGGGTGTAAAGAGATCGACTTAGCCCTTATTTATGAGAAAAAACAGAGAAACGAGAGCCTCTATTCATTCTTGCTTCAATTCAATGCAGCCGGAAGAGAAAATCCTCTTGTTTTGCACGATTTAAATGCAGTGATTCACGCGAGGGACACGATTCTTCATATTCATCAGTCATTATCCTGCTCCACTATCGTCGAGACTTTTGAGTGCATTCTCAAACATACGGGCATTCTTCCGAATAATCCTCATGATATCGATCCGATTGATTTTTCTGCGGTCCAGACGTTCTTCGATGCCATCAAGTATCGGGCGTATGAGCAACCGTCTTTTTCCGCGAGGGGATTTGCCGATGATTTGAATTACTATTTGGAGCCTGAGTATGGCGATCTCCGGATGACCTATGAACTCCCCCATCTTACCGATGCGGGTGTGGCCCTCATGACTGCGCACAAGAGCAAGGGTTTGGAATTCGACGTCGTCATCCTTCCGAACTTCAGGGAGAAGCATTGGGATCACAGAATAAAGCCTGCAGGCGTTTCCATGCCTGAGGATCTCCTCTTCGGATGGCAGTCTGAGCAAAAGAAATTCGAGGCGGATCAGGATGAGCGCAGAGTCGCCTTCGTCGCTATTACTAGGGCTCGATGCGAATTGATATTTACTTGTCCGAAGCAGCAGACACGGGGAGATATTCGTCAATCCGTTTCACCTTCTTCTTTTTTTGCGGAAGCGGGTGAGTTGAACGAGTCTGAGAGGGAACTCAAAAATCCCGAGGCTGCCGCAACGCTTCTTTTCGATCCGATTCGGGACAGCGAGGAGGAATTCAAGACGTTTCTCAGGAAACGCATCGAGACCTATAAGCTTTCGGTTACCGCACTGAACCACTTTCTCGAGGATCCTGTTCTCTTTCTCAGGAGTGATCTCTTGCAGGTACCACAGTCCAAGCAGTCGAGTCTTGTCTACGGTAATGCCGTGCACGATGCACTGAAGCAGTGGGGTTTTTCCATGCAGAAGGGGCAGCCTCTTACGAAGGCTCAGTTTCTTCTCGCCTTTGAAAGCTTCCTTCAGGAGAGGGAGCTTCTCATGGAGGCCGAGAAGCAAAGACTCTTGAAGCTGGGTGAGGAGTCTCTGCCTCGCTATTTCCACGAGCATCTGGAGTCTTTGCGTCCCTACATTGCGCATATCGAACATCCTGTTTCCACTCATCTTGGAGATATTCCCATCACCGGGAAGCTCGACCGCATCGATCGTCTTTCGCCCGATTCAAGCACTGTGCGCGTCATTGATTTTAAGACAGGGAGACCGAAGAGTGAGTCGGAGATTCTGAAAGAGGGCGATTACTTCAGGCAGCTGGTGTTCTATGCGCTGCTCCTGGAGCACGGCATGCCCCATCTGGAGCCCAAGGAATTTATTCTGGAATTTGTAGGGGAAGGCGAGCATGAGCCGGTAAGCCGAGTCTTCCAGATTACAGAAGCACAGAAGAGGGATCTTGCAGCGGTTATTCAGAAGGTTTGGGCGAAGATTCTTGCTCTGGATTTCACGCCGATTCAATAGTAGGAATAGGGTGGATTACACACAGTTCTTTTCCATCAAGGAACAGACATCTTGAGTCTGAGAAAGCTTTCTTGCTTGATTTTTTGCTTGTGAAAAAAATTGATATTTCAGATGCGTTTATACTCCTGTGTACTGGGAGATGAACCATGATTCGCCCCCAGCTTCCTTTCAGGCTTTCGATACGGTGCTTTCTCGCATTCTGTCTTTTCTTTCTAGGTCTTTCTTTTGTCTCCCTTGTATCCGCAGAATCCTTCGCCGTGCTCTCTGCAGTGGACTGCATTCCTTCAGCGATACCTGCCCCCTCTCTTTTGAATACTCCTGAATTTGAGGAACAAAATTTTTCGGCTCTTCCTTCTCATTTTCGCACTGCATCGAATATTCTTCGTCTTACTAAAGACGGAATAGTACGCTCTCGTAATCCGGTCTGGAACGTTTGTGTTTCAGGAAAGCCCATTCGTAAGGGTTTGGTAATAAGAAATACCGATACCTATGAGTACAGGAGAGGACATCTGCATCTGAGGATCCCTTTCACTTGCCGAGACTATCATCGGGGGCATGTTTCAATCTGGAGACATCCTGATTTTAAGGATTTGGATATCCTTCTCGACGCAAAGGGTAGACTGATCGGAGGGATTCCATTTCCTTACGTAGCAGTGAGAGACTAGGCTCTAGAAATTGAAATTCTCTTTTCAAGAAATTTCTTTACGCTCGCCATTGCTTTGCCTCTGTGGCTCGTACTATTTTTTTGTTCAATACTCATGGCTGAGTAGACGCATTCAAATCCATCCGGTTGGAAACAAGCGGAGATCGGTAATCCCGGCAGGTAGTCGGCTTCCAGCTTTTCGGTGATGCTGCCGTCGCATGATGCTTCAAACAAATGCTCTAGGCCCTCCTCATCGATGAAGCAGAGATTGCAGACGAAGCGCGCTCTCTTATTTTTTTCACGTGCCATTCTCTTGAGGAAGAAGGAAATCCATTCTTCATCCGAGGCTCGATTTCCTGCTCCCCACCTCCTGGTTTCGACACCCAATTCACCACTCAGCGCATCCACGATGATTCCCGAGTCGTCGGCCAGGGTTGGAAGCTTCGAGGCCAGGAAGAAGTGTCTTGCCTTCAGTACGGCATTTTCCTTAAAGGTCTTCCCAGTCTCCTCCATGTCACCATGCAACTTTAGATGCTTTGGAGTCAGCAGTTCGATCGGCAATGCCGACAGTACTTCTGTCATCTCCACGATCTTGCCCTGATTATTTGTTCCGAGAAGAAGCTGCATGCTCTTATTCTACAGCAGCGACTCTCATTCACCCTGTTCCATCCGCTGCATTCGACGATCGTTGAAACTCATGGGTGCGGGCAGGTCGTCCATATCGAATGCATCGCCGACCTTCGCTACTTTTCCGCGTGTTTGCTTTTTGTTCCCTGCAACGTTTCCGTGCACATCGACTGCATGGACATGATCGACGATCGCTCCGTGCTCATGATGGTGCTGCGTTGCCTCAGGGTGGAAACGCGCAAGGTCTTCCGAAGATTGATCGTGATGATGTTCGTGGTGATTCATGAAAAATTGTCGTAGAAATGTATAGTTAAACTGACATTTCGAAATAAAAATGCGATTTAGTCTACTGACCGTCTGCAAGCTTGTCAATGTAGATCTTCCTCGGTTTCGCACCGTCGACAGGTCCAACGACGCCCTTCTCTTCCATGATGTCGAGCAGGCGGGCCGCTCTTGCGTAGCCCACTTTCAGGTGTCTCTGCAGCAGGCTTGCGGAAGCCTTATTTGTTTCCTGAACGACACGAACCGCTTCGAAGAAAAGGTCGTCTCCGCCATTGTCATCCTGGTCGAGATCGATCATGCCGTGTGTGCCGGAATTATCTCCTTCCTCGCCTTCTGCTCCCGGTTCTTCTCCTTCCCCGAAAGTGATTTCTTCCGTCAACATTCCACCTCCCGCAACTTTCACCGAATTGATGACGCGCTCGATTTCTTTCGTAGAAATGAAGATGCCTTGGATGCGCACGGGCTTTGCCGTGACCGCATTCATCAGCAGCATGTCTCCCTTTCCGAGTAGGTCCTCAGCACCGATGCTGTCGATGATGGTCCTCGAGTCGATGGAGCTCACAACGCGGAATGCGATGCGAGTCGGGATATTCGCTTTGATGAGACCCGTTATGACATCCACGCTCGGTCTCTGCGTTGCGATGATGAGGTGCATGCCGACGGCTCTGGCCATCTGGGCGATGCGGGCGATCATCGTTTCCGTATCTTTTCTGTGCTGCCGCATCATCAGGTCTGCAAGCTCGTCGACGACGATGACGATGCGCGCAAGTTTTTTCTCTTCATCGGTCTGCTTCTCGTTGTATTCCATGAGGTTCTTCACGCCGTTTTCCGAAAACCGGTGCAGTCTTCGGCCCATTTCCGCGATAGCCCAACGCAGTGCCTGCAGAGCTTTCTCGGACTCGGTGATCACAGGCGTGAGCAAGTGGGGGATGCCGTTGTAGGGCATCAGCTCGACGCGTTTCGGATCGATGAGGATGAGCTTCAATTCGTGCGGTGCATTCTGAAAGAGCAGTGAGATCAGGAACGTGTTCATCGCGACGGATTTTCCGGCACCCGTCGCTCCGGCGATGAGGAGGTGCGGCATATCTTCGATCGTTGCCACGATCGCATCTCCGCTGACGCCTCGGCCGAGAGGGATCGTGAGAGGGGATTCCGACTGCCTGAAGACTTGCGATTCCAGGAGCTCTTTTAGAAACACCGTCGAACGTTTCTCATTCGGCATCTCGATGCCGACTAAGGATTTTCCGGGGATCGGTGCTTCGATTCTCAGGCTCTGTGCCGCGAGGGCGAGCGCAAGATCGTCTTTCAGGTTCTCGATCTTACTGAGGCGGATTCCTTCCGCAGGCTGCAGCGTGAACTGTGTGACCGTGGGGCCGGGATGCGCGTCTTTCATCGTCACGTCGACTTCGAACTCCGCAAGCTTTTCTTTGATGCGCGCAGCCTGACGTTTCAATTCGTCATCATCGACCGTGAGCGTGCTTCTTCTCGAATCGAGAAGGTCCAATTCCGGGAATTTCCACTCTTCGAACCTCGTGTTCTTCATTTCCAGCATGCCGCTGGGTTTGGCTTTTGCTTTCGGCTCTTCCTTTTTCTTCTCTTCGAACGGCTTTGCGAATTCCGGTCGCACGATATTCAAGTCTTCTTCTTTTGCGCCTTTCTCAATGAGGTCTTCGAGCTCTTCCTCGTCTTCGTCGACCTCTTCTTCCTCGTCCTCATCTACTTCTTCCCGTATCGGTCTCTGAGAGCGCTGCTCTTTTTTCGGGGCAGTCAGGCTTCTGATGATTGCCGGCAGATCGGGCTCGAACGTGACGAAGAGACCGACGAGGAACGTGGCTGCAAGCATGATGTATCCGGCACCCTTGCTGAAGAACGCGACAAAGGGGAATGCGACCATGAAACCGACGGCTCCTCCAAGTTCGTTTCTGTGCTCGGCCATATCGATCACGGGTGACCAGAGCGTTACAATGCCGAGGAAGGAACCGAGGCAGAGCAGCAGGCCCACCGTTCTCTTCGTTTCAATATTCGGAGATGTGCCGATGATGAGCAGGCACCCGAGAGCGATGAGCATTGCAGGGAACAGCACGTTCCACGCACCGAAGAGGAACGTCAGGATTCTCCCGATCGCGAGTCCCATCGCCCCTGCATTTCCCCGGAGTGCAAGAAAGAGAACCATGCCGCAACCGATCGCGAGCACGGCTTTGACTTGCCTGCTGGTGTGTTCCTCAAGCACGAACAACGGTTTCGATTTTCGTTTCGTTCGTCGCCTTCGAAGTGTGGCTTTCCGACGGACTTTTGGCATCGGAGGTCAGTATAGCGTATTTGATCATGCGTTCGTAGCTGAAAGAGGGGCTTTCAACGATGGGTCACAGTGCGATGTAATATCTTCGCAGTTCCTTCACCCTCTCCCGATACTCCGGTTCAAATTTTTCCACGGTGTTCCAGAATTGCGCCGAGTGATTCGGGTGAGGCATGTGACACAGCTCATGGATGATCACATATCGGAGAATATTTGCACTCGTCAGGAGGAGCGGAGTCGACAGCGCGATTTGACCTTTTCTCCCGCAGCTTCCCCATCTCGATCGCATGAATTTCAGCGTCACGCTCCGAATGTCGCTTTTCACCGTCTCTTCATTGATCCCACGTACCAGCCGAGAGATCGATGCGGATGAACTTTTCGCTAGAAGGCGCCATAAAGCGCGCTTCAGCGCGCGCTTGTCATCGTGAGTTTTTCTTGTGACTTTCCACCCGTTCACCGTTCGTTGCGTGCGGTTATTCGTTCCGACGCCCATCTCGAATCGGACCGATTCTCCTGTCACGAGATGCACGGTGGTCTTCGATGTGCCCTCGAGCAATTCTCGGAACGGGTCGATCGCAGTTTTTGATTTTTCCCTCAGAAAAGATTTCGCCATTCGCTTGAGAAGTACTTCGATGTGCCTTGCTTCTTCCTGAGCAGAGAGATTTCTAGCAAGCTTGATAAGGATGGTATCGCCGTGAATCGTTGCGCGGGATGTTCGGTTCTTTGTCTGCTCGATTCGGTACGGAGGAAGAGACATGGACGCAGTGTATCTCTTGACTCCGTGTATTAATAAAAATATGATATGAACATGATTAATCATTTAGAGCAATTCGATGCTCCTTTGAAACCAGGTGATGATGAGGCAGCCGTTAAGCGCCTCAATGACATTGCCGATGCTGTTCATAGCGGCGTTATCACAGTCCAAGACGAATTGGTTCAGGCACTTCAGCCCCTGAAGGACCTCTCGCTAATCGGTGTATTCGGACCGGCATTTCACGCATTGAACACTCCGCTTCTTCGCTTGAGGGCTGAGACCGAGAGGCACATGCTCGATCTGACAGGCGTGCTCTAATCAGCTACTATCGGAGTATGGACAAGGTTCTTATTTTTGGCGGGAGAGGATTTATTGCTGGTCATTTGAAGAGCGTCTATCCGAATGCGGTTCTTCCGGAAGTTGATATTTGCGATGCTCCCGCCGTTAGTCGGATTCTTGACCTCGAGAAGCCGGAGGTTGTCATCAATGCGGCCGGAAAAACAGGGAAGCCGAATGTCGATTGGTGCGAGGATCATAAGCTTGAGACGATTCTCAGCAACGTGCAGGGACCTCTGAATCTCCTCGATGCATGCGCAAAGAGAAGTATCTACTGGGTGCACATCGGCTCGGGATGCACGTACGAAGGTGATAACGGGGGCGGGGGATTCACCGAAGAAGATGCGCCCAATTTCTCAGGCAGTTTTTATTCGAGGAGCAAGTTATGGATCGATCAGATCCTGAAAGATTTTCCCGTTCTTCAGCTTCGACTTCGCATGCCGTTTGACGGGACGAATCATCCGAGGAACCTCATCAGCAAGCTGAAAAAATATTCCAAGGTTTTAGATGTTCCGAATTCGATCACGTATATTCCTGATTTTCTTTCGGCACTTCAGACGCTGGTGACGAAGAGGAAGACGGGGATCTTCAATGTCGTGAATCAGGGACAGATTTCTCCGTATCAGATCATGCTTCGGTACAGGGAGCTTGTCGATCCGACCCACGCATTCGATCGTCTGACGATCGATCGTCTCGGAGATGTCGTCTGTGCAGGACGCAGCAACTGTGTTCTCTCTTCCAAGAAATTGGAGCGGGAAGGTGTCCGGATGAGGCCGGTGCAGACAGTCATCGATGAGGCACTGAAAGCTCTTCTCTAAGCCATGGAGATGATTGACAAATTCTTCAAAATAGATTATAATTATATAGTAATATCACTATACGAGATCATTCTCCTTTCATGCGTTTCTTTCTCTCCTCAGCATACGGCAGGATTCGAAACTCACTTCGGTTCCTTCGGAGGCATCTGAAGCTGACCATCGCGATTTTTATCGTCCTGCTTTTTGCGTGGATCGTTTTTGCGGTCACGCGACCGAAGCAGCCTGTTTTCGTTACAGCCGTACTGGAGCGGGGGGATCTTCGTCAGACGGTCGAGGCTGTCGGAACCGTCGTGTCCGAGAAGGATTTGGCACTGCAGTTTCCCATTGTCGACATCGTTTCAGGGGTTTTTGTGAAAGAGGGGGACAGAGTGAAGGCGGGACAGAAATTGGCAACACTTCGTTCAGGCTCCCTTTCTGCAAGCGTTGCTGCCGCCAGTGCCGCCAGGGCATCTGCTCAGGCTCAGCTCGATCAGCTCCTCGAGGGATCCAGGCCGGAGGATATAGCGATTGTCGAAGCGCAGGTGAGAAACAAGCAGGCTTCGCTCGATGCCGTGCGCCAGACTCTGCTGAATGCCGAGGAAAACCTCCTTACGTCAGAGTCGCAGTTGATTGCCCTGAAGAACGAGGCAGCCATCAGTCTTTCAGGACAGGTGAGTACCGCTGGCAGCACCATTGCACAGTATCTGGCGACAGCGAAGACAGCGCTTTTGGCTTCGCAGGGAGTGTTCGGTGCGAATGACATTCAGGATGCCGTCGTGACGGGGATCCCCCCTGGGTATGACGCTCTTCATATGAATTTTCAGTCCGCTCTCACGTCGATTTCTTCTCTGCAGAAGTCGCTCGGTGTAACGGATTACCAAAGCGCACTTCGTTCGTTTGAGCTTGCGCACCAGCAACTGCTCTCGACCACGGATATTGTCAGTCGTGCGTATGACATTGTTTCCGCACTGCCTCTGACCGGTTATCTGACGAATGCGTCCAAGGAGACAAATAAGACGACGATTGCGACACAGAAAACAAATGTGCAGTCCGCTCTGTCTTCCTTGGATTCTGCTGCGAAGGCACTTCGCGATGCATCCGCCGTGTATGCAACGAGAATTTCGGCACAGGAGGGAGAGATCGCGACACTCGTCGGAACACGTGACAGAGCGAAGGCGGATATTCTCACGTACGAGACTTCGCTTCAAATTGAGAAGGCACAACTGGACTTGAAGAAGGCTCCGGCACGCAAGACGGATATCGACGCGGCAGCCGCAAGAGTTCGTCAGGCTCAGGCGGATCTTTCGAGGGCTGCCTCTCAGTTTGCGGACACGATCCTCACCGCACCGGTTGCAGGACTGATCACGAAGGTGCATGTGAAGACGGGCGTGATGCGTCCTTCGTCCGATGCATCGATCGAGATGCTCGGTGAGTCTCCGTACAGGGTCGAAATGTTCGTTTCCGAGGTTGATATCCCGAGAGTGCAGCGCGGGCAGTCAGGATCGATCGTTCTCGATGCTTTTCCGGGTGAGTCACTGGATTTGGTCGTCAGCGATATCGATTCCGCATCCACCGATAAAGACGGGGTGTCGAAGTACCGAGTCAAGCTGGATTTCACTTCGGTTCACGATAACCTCAAGATCGGCATGACCGGTGATGGGGAGATTGTCACCGGGTTCCGTTCTGATGTCGTCAGCGTTCCATTCCGAGCGATTCTCGAGAGAGAGGATGGTCGTCACTACGTTCGCGTTCTCGATGAAAACGGCACTTCCTATCAGCAACGCCCGGTAACGGTCGGCATGGAGGGTGAGGGTGGCAACGTGGAGGTGACCGGAGCAAGGGAAGGGGAGACCGTCGTTGTTCTCATTAAAGAATGAATGATGTCGCAGACTTCACTCATCGAAACCCGTGCACTGTCCAAATCGTACGTGAACGACACCATTGTCACGCCGGTTCTTTTCGATATCAATCTGAAAATCAAGCGCGGAGAGTTTGTGGCAATCATGGGTCCCTCGGGCTCAGGAAAATCCACTCTCATGCATATTCTTGGTTTTCTTGATTCCCATAGCTCCGGAGAATATTTTTTCCAGGGAGAACCAACGAAAGACCTGACCGACGATGAATTGGCTCGTATCCGCGCCACGCGAGTCAGTTTCGTTTTTCAGGCGTTCAATCTGCTTCCGAGAACCACCGTTCTTCAGAATGTTCTGCTTCCGCTTCTCTACCATCCGACCATTCCGGTTTCCGAGCGCGAGAAGCGTTCGCTGCAAGCCATCGAGCTTGTTGGGCTTTCCGATCGCAAGGATTTCCTCAGCAGTCAGCTCAGTGGTGGCCAGAAGCAACGAGTCGCCATCGCCCGTGCTCTTGTCACGAATCCCGACATCATTTTTGCCGATGAGCCCACGGGAAACCTCGACTCCGCCTCGGGCACAGCTGTCATGGAGGTTCTTCAAAAACTGAATGATCAGGGCCACACGATTATTCTCGTCACGCACGAGCAGGCGACCGCACAACATGCTTCTCGTATCATTCATATCCGTGACGGACGTATCGTGAGTGATTCCAGCGATTTCAGGCGTGTGATGGCGGGGGAGAAGGGCATTTTGAAATAGCTTTTCACTTTTATGACATGCTACTTTCCGACACGTTCCATTCGGCACTCAGAGGCGTAACGACGAACGCCAGTCGTTCGATGCTCACGATGCTCGGTATCACGATTGGCGTCGGTTCGGTCGTGCTCATGAGCTCCGTAGGTCAGAGCATGCAGGGGGTGATCCTCGGGCAGATCAGCTCACTTGGTCCGAAAAGCATGGTCATTTTCCCGGGTCAGGAATCGGGAGGAGCCAATGCGGTGCTGACCGGTCATGACAGTTTCACATTCGAGGATCTGCGCGAGCTGGAGCAGCTGAAGACTGTCACATCGCTCTCGCCTGTTATTTTCATGAGCGGTATCGTTTCCTATGGTCGGGAGGAGGGGAGTCCGCAGGTCTTCGGAGTGAAGGAAAATTTCTTCGTCAACCAGAGTATTTCTGCGAAAGCCGGACGCCTGCTGGAGCGCGACGACATCGATGGTGCCAAAGCGGTTGCCGTTCTGGCACCCGATGCAGCAGAAAAATTATTTGGCTCCGGAGATCCCATTGGCAAAAGAATAAAAATAGGAGATCGACACTACACCGTGATCGGTATCACGAATCCCCTCGGTTCCCAGTTTTTTCAGAATGCGGATGACAGGATCTATGTTCCTTTCACAGTGGCACGGAATGTCACGGGCCAGAAATTCTTAAACTATGCGACGATGCAGGCGACGGGAAGTTTCGATCTTGCATTCGATGACATCAAGGCACTTTTGCGTCGCCGGCATGGCATCGACAATCCGACGGATGACCAGAGCAAGGACGACTTCGTTGTCCGATCCTCCGCTCAGGCAGGGGAGATCCTCGGTTCCGTATCACTCGGTCTGACCTTCTTCATCACGACGATTGCCGCCATTTCGCTTCTCGTCGGCGGCATCGGGATCATGAATATCATGCTCGTGTCGGTTACCGAACGTACGAGAGAGATCGGTCTTCGCAAAGCGATCGGCGCTAGCGCGAGAGATATCCTCCTTCAATTCCTATTGGAATCCGTTTTACTCACACTCATCGGAGGATTGGTCGGGGTCATCGGAGGAATCGTCATTGCTTTCATCATCGCGGGTATCGCAAAGTACTTCCTTGCAACCTATCTCTTTGCGGTTTCCGTTCAGTCCATTCTCGCAGCATTCGCCATGGCGGCGCTGACGGGCATCATCTTCGGAATTTCGCCTGCACGCCACGCGGCATCACTTCATCCGATCGAAGCACTTCGATACGAATAATTGTATGTTGTTCTCAGACACCCTCATCACTTCCTTCAAAGGCATCACGGTCAACAAGAAGCGCACGATGCTGACGATGCTCGGCATCATCATCGGTGTCGCCTCCGTCGTCCTGATGGTTTCGCTCGGCAACAGTTTCCAGCAGTACATTCTTTCGCAGGTGGAATCGTTCGGCACCAATACGATTGACGTTTTTCCGAAGGGATTTGAAAAGTTCGGAGGCAATCTCGACAGTCTCACATTCGAAGATTTTACGGCAATCGAGCAGTTATCGACCGTGACCCGCGTGGTGCCTGTCATTCTGGTATCGCAGCCCGTTGGTTTCGGGAGGGAGGAGGTGTCTCCCATGGTTATGGGTTCCCATGGAGAAATCTTCGGAAATTACGGTCTGACGTTGGATCATGGAAGACTTCTCGACGAGGTCGATGACGACGGGGCGAAATTCGTAGCCGTCCTGGGTTCGAAGACGGCGGAGGATCTTTTTGGAAATAAGGATCCGGTCGGCAGGAAGATCACGATTGGCGAATTTACGTTCACGATCGTCGGAGTGCTCAGGAGCCTCGGATCGTTTCTGCTCCAGGATCTCGATAAACCGGTCTTCATCCCATACTCCGTTGCCAAGGCGATCAGCGGTCAGAAGCATCTGAGCTACATTACGCTGAAGGCCGTTTCCGACACCGATCTCAGCAAGCAGGATATTACGGAGCTCCTTCGCCAGCGTCATCGCATCAAGAATCCTTTCGGAGATCCGGACAAGGATGATTTCATCGCGAGGAGTGCGGAACAGGTCACCCAGATCGTGAACTCCGTCACGCTCGGCCTCACCATTTTTCTGTCCCTTGTTGCCGCCATTTCGCTGCTCGTCGGCGGCATCGGGATCATGAACATCATGCTGGTGTCCGTCACGCAGCGTACTCGGGAGATCGGGCTTCGGAAGGCGGTCGGAGCGAAGAGGCGCGACATTCTTCTTCAGTTTCTCCTAGAAGCGGTCGCTCTCACCCTCACTGGGGGAGCTGTCGGAACGGTCATCGGGATATTCTTCGGATGGCTCCTGAGTAGCATTGCGGCCAGATTTCTCGGAGAATTTCATTTCGTTCTCTCGTTCTTCGCGATCTTCATGGCACTGCTGATGGCGATCGGGACGGGTCTCCTCTTCGGTATCTATCCTGCAAAGAAGGCGGCGGCCCTCAGTCCGATGGAAGCACTGAGGTACGAATAAAAAAAGACCATCCGCAGTGGATGGTCTTTTTACAATTCAAAATAAAAGAACTAGCAGTCACATCCGTACACTGTCTGACGCTTGTTCTCCTTGCAGCGCCATGCAGCCTTCTTGACGAGCTCCTCGCAAGACTTGGCGAGAGCATCGCAGAAGTCGCCACCGCAGCGGAGACCCATCTTCGACAGAGTTTCCTTGACGTGTGATTGAACGATCATTGGATAAAAGGGGAAGAAGTAGATGGACGGGATTGTAGAGAAGACCCTCTGGCAGCACAAGCAGGCATTCTGGAGCGCATTGACA
>SXGT01255436.1_pt1 | contig 19250 bp, 14 predicted proteins | sample 3176221 | NCBI WGS metagenome assembly SXGT01 (sample SAMN11356862, study PRJNA531348) | freshwater metagenome | isolation source: freshwater sample F1-120 | place: China: Fuxian Lake, Yuxi | collected 2017-12-25
CTCGGCTGGCCCGACCAGACGCCCGAGCTTGCGAAGTGGTACCCGGGCAACGTGCTCGTGACGGGTCGCGACATCATCAATCTCTGGGTTGCGCGGATGATCATGACCGGCATCGCCTTTGCCGACGGTCTGCCATTTACCGACGTGTACATCAACTCGACGATCCAAGCGGCCGACGGTCGGCGGATGTCGAAGTCGCTCGGCACGGGCGTCGATCCGCTTGATTTGATCGACCAGTACGGCGCCGACGCGACGCGTTATGGCCTGCTGAAGATGTGCTCGACGCAGGATGTGCGCTTTGCCGAGGGCATGATCGATGAGGGGCGCGGTCTGGCGAACAAGCTGTGGAATGCCAGTCGTCTGGTGTTGCTCAATGCGGATCCCGAGGCGCTGCCGACTCCGAATGGTCTCGAGGCCGTCGACCGCTGGATCCTCGACCGTTTGGCGCAGGCGATCGACGACGTTTCGGCTGGCTACGAGGACTTCCAGTTCTCGGCAGCCACGAAGACGCTCTACTCCTTCATCTGGAACGAATTCTGCGATTGGTACCTCGAAGCGATCAAGGCGCGCCTCTATGGCGACGATGTTGCGTCGAAGCGAGCCGCATCCGAGACCGCGCTATTCGTGATCGAACGCACGTTGGGTCTCTTGCATCCGATGTGTCCGTTTGTCACGGAGGAGCTGTGGTCGTTCCTGCCAGCCCGCACGGGGCTCTTGGCCGGGTCGGAGTTCCCGACCACTGCGGGCATTCCGCGCGACGCCGTGGCGGCCACGACTGTCGCGGCTGTAATTCAGGCCGTCACCGGCGTACGACGATTGCGTCAAGACGCCGAGTTGAGTCCCCGCGCCGAGCTGGTCGCGACGATCACGGGTGAGGCAGATGCCGTACGCGGCGAGTCTGCCCTGTTGGCCGCGCTCGGCGCGATCCGACTGGTCGAGACGGCAGCGGCTGGTCCAGCGGTGCCACTTCCTGCAGGCGCGGCGACTTTGCATATCCAGGGCGATGGCCTGGCGGGCAAGTTGCGCGATCGGCTGGCGAAGCGTCGCGAGGAGGCGCTTGCCGAGCACAAGAAGGCCGAGGCGAAGCTGGGCAACGCAAAGTTTGTCGAGCGTGCGCCTGCCGCGGTTGTCGAGGAGGAGCGGGAGCGCAGTGAGCGCTTTGCCCGCGATGCCGCCGAACTCGAGGCGCAGCTGGCTGCGCTGGACGCGGGCTAGCCGCGATGGATCGCGCTGGCGAGATCTTGCAGACTCGCACCATGTTTGGCATGGAGCTCGGGTTGGAGCGGATCGAGGCGATTCTGGAAGTGCTCGATCATCCCCAGCGGTCGTTTGCGGCCATTCACGTCGTCGGCACCAACGGCAAGTCATCGACGACGCGGTTTGCGGCGGCGGCGCTGGCTGCACAGGGGGCCAAGGTTGGCGCCTACCTGTCGCCGCACATCACCGGCTGGCACGAGCGCGTGCTGATTGCCGAGCCGCGGCGACTGCCCGCACCGCTTGCTGCCGAGGCGTTTGCAGAGGCGATCGAGGCAGCCGAGGCGGCTGCACAGCAGGTCGACGAAGCGCGCGGCGGAGCCTGTACCCAGTTTGAGGTCTTGACTGCGGGCGCCTTGCTGGCCTTGCGAACAGCAGGTGTCGAGGTCGCCGTCATCGAGGCCGGTCTGGGTGGTCGGCTCGATGCGACGAACGTGCTCAATGCTCCGGTGGTCGTACTGACGGGCGTCGCGCTCGAGCACACCGAGCACCTTGGCAACACGCGCGAGTTGATTGCGGCCGAGAAGCTTGCTGTCCTGCGCCCGGGGGCCGTTTTGGTCGCGGGCGGCATGGACGACGAGATTCGCCCGACGATTGAGGCACTCGCGGCCGAACACCGGGTTGCCCGCGCGATGCTCGTTGCCCCAGGCATGCTCGATGACGAGCTGCCCGACCTGGTGGCTGCCGGTAGTTTCCAGCGTGGCAACGCGATGCTGGCACTTGGTGCTGCAGCGGCGCTTGTCGGTGACGGCTTCAAGGTGCATTCGGCGATGGAGGCGATCGCCAAGGTCGTCGTACCGGGCCGCCTCGAGGTCGTCGGTCGCTATCCGTTGGTAATCCGCGATGCGGCGCACAACCCCGATGGCGCCCGGGTGCTGGCCGGCGAGCTGGTCCGCGCGACGCGAGGTGCCAAGCCGGTGGTGGGTGTAATCGCGCTGCTCGCCGACAAGGACGCGGATGGCTTCGTTGCCGCACTAGCGGGGTCGTTCGACGTGGTAATCGCCACGGCGACTGATTCGGAGCGCGCCTTGTCTGCCAAGGATTTGATGGCGGCCTGTGCTGCGCACGGGCTCGAGGTCGAGGTCGTGCCCGACCCGGAGGCTGCGCTCGTTCGCGCTCGCTTCCGCACAGGTCCCGCTGGCGCAGTCGTCATCGCCGGCTCCCTGACCCTGCTCGCCGCGCTCGACACCTAATCGACACCTAAGCTCGACACCCAACACCGCGCAATCCAGGTCCACTCGCGCACCAAGGAGGACACCACAACCGCGCGGATGTAGTGTCCTCCCCTGCCGGGCCGCTTGGAGGACACGTGGCGCATTGGACAGGGAGGACACTACATCCGCGCGGTTGTGGTGTCCTCCCTAGTGCTCCATGGCACACCTGACGACGCCGGGCGATTCTGCCAGCGTGACCCGCTAGCTAATCAGGCGCCCGGCGACGTAGCCAATCGCGTAGGCCGCGCCGATCAGCGCGACGAGAAGCAGCACGGCAAACAGGACGACGCTGGGCTTTCCAATCACGCTGTGGATGCTACAGGGCAGCGCGCATCGTCACCGCTGGTGAACGATTGGCATCGATCGTGCAACTAAGGACTTCAATCACCGATAGCGAATCTACACTGCAGTCGACCCGATGTTCATCTTCGCAGCCAACAATCCGTTGCAGCCCGTGCTCGATGTCTACAACTCGGGCGCCTTCCGAGCGGGCGTGCGGCTGGGGCTCCTACTGATCGTGCTGCTCTGGTTGGCGCTCGCCCTCTGGGTCTACAAAGATGCGCGCAGGCGGATGGCCGATCCGATCCTGATCGGCGTGGCCGTGGCGGCAGGCTTGCTGTTTCCGTTTGTTGGCGCGTTTATTTACCTGTTTCTCCGTCCACCCGAGTATCTGGCCGACGTGCGTGAGCGCGAACTCGAGATTCGACTGATGGAGCGTCGCTTCGGCGGGGCAGACCACTGTCCGTACTGCAAGGCCGATGTCGAGGCGGACTACCTCGTCTGTCCGGCCTGCTCGGGACGTCTCAAGAAGGCGTGCTCCACGTGCCAAAAACCGCTCGACCCAACGTGGCGCGTGTGCCCGTACTGCGCCTCGGCACCCGCGCCACCGGCATGATTACCCGTGGTCGCGACGCTCGCGGCCCGCAGACTCACTGGTAGGGGAACGATGGAGACCACGCTCGTACTGCTCAAGCCCGATGCGGTTCGCCGCAACCTGATGGCCGAGATCATTGGTCGTTTCGAGCGTCGCGGCTTCCGCTTCCGCGGCATGCGCCTGATCCAGCTCGATCGCGCCACTGCTGAAACGCATTACGCCGAGCACTCCGAGCGCCCCTTCTTTGGCGAGCTCGTCGACTTCATCACCTCAGGTCCGATCCTGGCGTTGGCGCTCGAGGGCGAGGGTGCCGTGCTGACGGTGCGTGACATGATGGGCAAGACGAACCCACTCGATTCCGCGCCCGGCACGATCCGTGGTGATCTTGCTCTGTTGATGGGAGAGAACATCATCCACGGGTCGGATTCGGTCGAATCGGCCGAGCGTGAGCTCGCGATTTACTTCCCTGACGGCCTGCTCTAAAACACGCAATTAGTGGTGCTGGTGCCTTCGGGTCTGCGTTGAAGACTGTCGTTCTCTGCTGGGGCTTCGAGGGTAGAGTGCGGGTCAGAAGGACCTCTTTGTAATTCGCTTTAGGATATGTAATTCTAATGTTTGCCATAAGGCAAATAAATTTACAGGGGTCTCAAAATGACAGTCACAGATGAGTTTCTTGAAGCGAACAAGAACTACGCAGCCGCGTTCAGCAAAGGCGATCTGCCGATGCCGCCGGCACGCAAGACTGCTGTGCTCGCATGCATGGATGCTCGTCTCGACCCAGCGCGCGTGCTCGGGTTGGAGGAAGGCGACGTGCACGTCATCCGCAACGCGGGTGGCGTCGCGACGGCAGATGCGATTCGCTCGCTTGCTATCTCCCAGCGCCTGCTCGGCACCAGCGAGATCGTGCTGATTCATCACACCGACTGCGGCATGCTGACGTTCAAGGACGACGAGTTTCGTCAGAGCATTGAGCAGGAGACCGGACAGCGTCCCGAGTGGGCCGCCGAGGCCTTCCCCGACGTCGACGCCGACGTGCGCCAGTCGATCGTGCGCATCAAGAACAGCCCGTTCGTGTCGCACCGCGACAAGATTCGCGGCTTTGTCTACCACGTCGAGAACGGTACGCTCCGCGAGGTTGACCCAGCCTAATCCGGTCACGCGACCGCGATCTCACGGGGCTTCTTGCGAGGCCACACTGGGATCACGGTCGCGTCACCTTGGCTTGGACCGGCACGCGCCACGGGCTGCACGTCGCAGCCTGGCCGGGGGAATCGGCGGTGGTGACGCCGCGACGACCCAAAAGCGCGCCGCAGCGCCTGTAATGATCCTCGGGTGAGCGCAGTTCCCGTCAAGGTTGACGAGTCCGCGTCGGGGCTGCGTCGTCTACTGCGCACCGCTATCTGGCTCGCGGGTATCGGGATTGTCGTGCTCGTACTGCAGGGCTTTGGCGTCAACATTTTCGGCTGGGTCGATTCGCTGATTGAGCAGATGCAGAAGGTTTCGCGCGTCGCTTTGGTCGGCGCCATGCTAGCTCAGGTCCTCTGACCTTTGGTGGCCTCGCCTATGTGGCGATTTGGCGGGCGGCGTATCCCGATTCGAAGACGATTCCGATTGGGCGAATCGTTGCCTGCTCGATGGTTGGCATCGCCCTCAATGGTGTTCTACCGTTGAATCTTGGCTCGGTCACGATGCTGTTCATGTTCCTGGCCGTGCTGCCAGGAGCGACGGTGCCAGGCATGGCCTCCGGCTTCGGTGTCGATCAGATCTTCTACGCCGTGATGGGCGCGTTTACCTATACGTACCTCTTCATCACCATCTCGGGTGCCCTCAACGAGGCGATTGGCGGCCTTCGCACGCACCTATTGGGATTGGTGATCGTGGCGATTATTGCGGTCGTGGCGGTTGTGCTGCTGATCAAGCTGCTGAGACAACGCTTGGTGCCCGAGCTGCACAAACTGAAGCAGGGAGCGGCCGTGTTGCGAACGCCGCGGGTCTACATCTTCTCCGTGCTACTTCTGCAGCTGATCGCCTACTTCTTCCAGAATGCGGTCGTCGGCTTTTTCATGTGGGGTTACGGCATCCCGGTCTCGCTGCACGCGATCATCCTCAACGACGCTGCCAATTCGCTCGCCACACTGACGGCCGTCACGCCCGGTGGTGTGGGCGTGACCCAGACGTTGACGACGCTCGCGCTCGCTGATGTTGCCGACCCGAAGGTCGTAGCGGCCTACTCGCTGACGCAGCAACTGGTGATGACGGCGTGGAGCATCACGCTTGCGATCACTGCCGTGGCGATCTTCTTTGGTTTCCGTGGGGGACGCGCGATTGTCACAAACGCGGTGGCCTCAGCGCGCTCCGAGGTCGGCGAGAAGCGGGCTGCGAAGAAGGTAGAGAAGGCCGCAGAAAAGCACGCCGCCAAGCCATCCTTTCCACCTAATTCGACGCCGCCGACCGACAGCTGATTCCCGCCCGGTAGGTGAGGCGAGACGGGGCGTGCTGCCTTGCGAAAAACGTGGCGCTGGCGACCAACGGGGTCGGTGTTCGGGGGCACCAACGCTAGGTGGTGTCGGGCGTACTCCTTCGACGACCAAGATCACCAGCGTTGTTTCCACGAGGCCCAGCACGCGTAAACGCGATCGGACACGTCGACCTAGATTTCGAACCAAATGTCGAAGAGTTGGATGCCGAGCGAGAACGGATCCGCGGTGAACCTAATTCCGGTCGAGAACGAACCCCAATTCTCCCAATTCGTCCAACCGCCTTCTCGAACGCAGAGCTCTGTGCAGCCGAGAACCCCCCAACAGACCTCGCAACAGCACGACTCAGGTCCGCCAAGAAGGTCCCAACGGGCGCCGTTGACAGTAAGAGTCGCGGACACCGATACATCGATGTACGGAGAGTTATTCGAGATCAGTAGGTATTGGGTGTAGGAAAAACAGCCCTGCACTTGGGTGACCCCCGCGATTGTGATCGTGCCGGTGCAGGCACTACCAGCTGCGTTCGACGTGATCGAGAAGTTACCCGCGGAGTCGACGTAGAAGCTCGGCAGAGCGAACGTGGTACCGCCGATGCTCGCCTTGCCACTCATCGTCAGCGACGTGGCGTTGGCGGGCGTAGAACAAGTCGAATCCGTGCAGTTCGTGAAGATCGCGCTGAGCGTGAGATCCGCGATAGGGATGTTGAGATTGCCGTCGGCAGCGAGGTAATAGAGAGGTGCGCTGCCTTGAGTTCCGATGAAGGTGGCTGTGCCGTTGACGCTCGCCACGCCGACGTTGATTGCGAGCGCTGCTTGGAGAGAGACTACGGCCGGCGTCTGGCTGAGGGTAAAGGTGGTGTTCGCGATATTGAATCCGCCGAGCGTGATGTCTGCGGCTCCCGTGAGTGTTGTGGAGACCTGGCCGTTCTCGGATACGAACTGTCCTGATATGAAGACGGACCCGACGCCCGAAAGGTTCAGCGTTGCGCTGCCGGAAACGCTCTGGTTGCCATTCTGATTCGAGACGGCGACGGCGACGTCAAGATAGAAACCTGCGATGTCAAGATTGCCATGGCCGGCGAACGCAAAGTTTCCTGTCGAATCGAACGAGCCTTGGACCTCGATCAAGTCAGTCCCGCTCTGTGGAGAGAGGTCGATCTTCGCGGCAACACCCGCGTAGAACGTGCCACCGACGCTGCCGAGATTGACGGAGCCGCCGATCTCAAAGCCCGCAACCTGGAGCTTGACATTGTTGGCGCCGAATGAGAAGTCCCCAGGAGAGCCGTTGACGAGCTGCCCGTTCCCGTTGAGCACCTGCTGGGTACAGTCGTCTTGGTAAATCATCGTGCCTGCAAGCTGCGCCGTGAAGACGTTCGGCATGACGAGTGAGCCGGTGAATGCGACGCATTGTGGGCTAATCGCGAGCGTGGCCTGCATCGAAAATCCGCCTACCGTGAGGTTTACGGCGGCGTTCACATCAAACGCGTTGGTAGCGGCCGTGTAGGAACCATTGAAGGTTCCATTCATCGTCGCTGGCCCGAGCGTGAGGTTCTTTAGATTGGCTCTGACGTTAACGTATTCGACGATGCCGTTATCAATCTTGGCGGCGAAGCCAACGGCGAGCGTCGTGCCCATCACATCCATGTTGCCCGATGCTGCGACCGAGACCTTCTCGACGCCGGGCCCGTACTCAACATCGACTGCGATCATTAGATTCGACAGCGAGAAGCCTGCCACGGTCAGCGGCTGTGGCTGGGAGACCTTCAAGCTGGCGTTTACCGACGTAGGCGATTTTGTGAGTTGACCGCTGACATCGATCGTCGTTCCGAACATCGAGAAGCCGCCGGAGAACGCGACGCTATCGATGTTGGTTGCCGCATTGAGGTTGACGCTGATTGTCGTGTTTTGGAACGAAATAGAACCACCCGTTCCGGGCACTGAGAACGCGCCGACAGTAAGCGATGCGACGAAGATTGTCGGGTTGAGACTGAGGGATGCTGCGACGTCTACGGTCGTGCCAAACACCGTTCCGTCGAATGCGAGCGACATGCCGGCGGGAATGGTCGACGACCCCACGGTGCAGCCATTAGGAGCGATGGCAAACTCGAAGTACGACGCCGTCACCGCCCCTTCACCGACGCTCATGATCGGGTTCGTGCCCGTGGAGGAGCCGACAGCGATCGCGAGACACGGCGTGGACTCTGAGAGTTTTGCAGTCATTGAGATGGGCACGCCGCTCTCGACACCGAACGCCTGTGTCAATGATGGAGGCAGTTCGCCAGAGGCGTAGAGTCCAATGCTGGGCAAGGGGATCGGCGGGAGGAGCGTGATGCCGAGCGAGATCGCGAGGTCATCAATGACGAGTCCGTCCACGCCAAAGGCATCGTTCCAACCAGTAGCAGCCTGAAATTCGAGCGTGCCGCTCAGCGCATTGAGGGCGATGTCGTACGAGATTTCGAAGGTGAGCGTGGGGGCTGTCTGGGTGGATCCGCCAAGCGCCGATACGCTGAGATCCGTCACGCCGCCCGCGCTGACCGTGAGTCCAGTTGTATTGAGCTGGATTTCGAAGAACAGGGATGAGATGGCAAGGGAGGATCCGCCGGCGGGGATCGAATACCCGCTACCAAAATCGATCTTGGCTTTGAAGAATCCAGTCGCTGGGTCGAATTGGACGGTGCCGAGCATGTTGGCAAGCGGGTTCGCCGGCTTCGTCATCTCAGCCCACCAGGTGGGGGCTGTATAGCTTCCCTGGATGGAAAACATGCCGGGCTTGAGCCTGATGGTCTGCATGCCAAAGTTCGGCAGATTCGCGGTCATGTTCGCGGCGAATGACGACCAGCCAAAGGCTGTACCTGACTGCGAGCCATTGCTCGGCCCCCCGAGGCTGACGCCATTGGGATCCCATCCGCCGAGGCTCACTCCACGTTGGGAGAAGCTGGCTGTGATGCTGCTGAAGTTTCCGAGCCCAGGCACGGTGAGACTGCCGAGGACATTGATGTTCCAACCGCCATCGCTCGAGCCACTAAATGACGGTAGGCCGGTGGTGGGCAGAGTGACGTCTGACGGTAAGCCGTAGTTGACCGCGAAGGACGGTGAGCCGAGGGACACTCCCGGCACAATGTTCAAGTCCTTGGTTAGTTCGGCATGGAGCGAAAATCCGGGAGAGCCGCCGATCCCAAAGATCGCGCTTGCCTCCGCGCTGATCGAGATGTTGGGGACAGGGGAGAGCGCGACGTTGAGAGCCACGTTCGTCGAGACCTGCATGAACATGTTCGACTTCGGGCAGATCAGCGTGGTCGACGGGCACGAGTTAGTGAGGTCGAGCGTGATGTTGGTCAGCGTCAGAATTGACGTTACGTTCCAGGTCGGTATGGAGGCCTTAATGTTCCATTGCCACGCCCCGTTGACCTGAGCAATCGCGCCTGAGAAGTCCGATGGCTGAACCTGCAGGCCACTCACCGGCTGCCACGTTGGGCCGCCGTTCGCGGTCAGCGTGACGCTCCAGTTGGTCGTGCTCGTGTACGACAGATTTGCGGTGAGCGCGGTTGGTGTCTCCGAGCCGCTTTGCAGGGAGACGACTGTCTGTCCTGTGACCACCGGACCTGTGGTCGCAGCTTTGCTGCCGGCTGGCGCTGGCTGCGTACCGCCATTCCACGTCGCAGTCAGGGTTGTCAGCTGAACGCCGGTGGCGAGCGTGATGGGCTTGGCGATGCTGCCACTAATCTGCGACACGGTTGCACCGGTCGCGCCTGTCGTATTGCTGACAGATCCCGAGAAATCGAGCGGGGTGGAGCCGACCGTGATCAGTTTATCGGCGGTGGCGTTTAGCGAGAATGAGCCGCTGGTACTCATGGTGCCGGAGAGGGCGACTGTGCCGCCGTTGCCATCGAGCGCAGTCATCTCCGCTCTACCCGTTGTCTGGCCGTTGTTGCCCGGAACAAACGTCAGTCTGGTGGTACCCGACCAACCGGTGGGCAGGGTCAAGAAGGCGAAGCTTGGCGTGGAAATCGATCCGGTCAGCTGCGTCGCTTGGCCGTTGCCTGAGAAGACGAGACTGAGTGGTGTCGTGCCGACAGAGATTGGCGCCATGTTCCAGGCGGCTGGGAACTTAAGTGTGCCCGACGTGATCTCGATGCCTGCTGGCGAGTAATTGCCAGCGGCGTTGGTGATTGTCAGGCTGCCGATTTTGTACGTCGAGGCGGAGAAGCTTCCGCTGGTCGACTGGCGTGTCGCTGAGCGAGCTCCGCTTGTGCAGGACTGCTTGGTCTCAGCGGGTGGTGCCGAGACTTTTCCGAAGGTGGCGGAGATCGTTGGCGCAAGGTTGAGAGATTTGCCGGCGCCGACCGTGGTGACGAACGAACAGAATTTGGGGGTCGCCGAGCTGCTGATCGTCGTCGACCCCACGTTGACAGTAATCTGCGCGACGCTGTTTTGTGCGCGTGAGTTAGTGACAGTGGCCGTATACGTGACGACGCCCATCGTGGCCGGTAGACGAACGGTTGCGGTTGCCGAGGTGTGGTTTTGGATCCCTGTTGGTGTGCCACCGACTTGTTGCCAGAGGATCTTGTGTGGGCCAGACCCCTTGAGGATGGCAACCGATAGCTGAAGGTCCTTTTTAGGGGCTCCAAGGACCAGCGAGGCGCCGCCGATTGCCACATTCGCAGCACTTACTACCTGAGCCTTTGCCTTGTTATAACCGGAACTCTGTTTGCTGCGTGCGTTACTCGCGTCCTGCTTCGCGTGTGTTTGGCGGAGATTCTCCGTGGCTCGCTGGGCGGCCTGTTGTGAGGCACGTTTTTGTGCGGTGTCGGCCTTGCCTCCGGATGTCTTGCCTTCGCCACCCTGCTTGAGCTTGGATTTCGCAGCGGCGGATACGGTCACGAACTCCGATTGCGTCGAACTACCATCCGTGATTGTCAACTCGAACACAAACATTGTTCGTTGAGTCACGGATGGCACCAGCGCCCGTGCCACGGCGGCGGTGGGACTGGTCACCCGCACCTTGGGAGCTAAGCCGTGCTTGGCACAGATCGATAGACCAGCGACGTCCGACGCTGTCGTGCAGCGCTGTCGCCAGTGGTAGTCGAGCGCAACGCCATTGCCTGTGCTCTCGGAGCCAGTCAGGACCACCGAGTGAACATGCTGAGGGCTTTTCGCTGCCGCAAGCGCTGTCGGCATAGCCGAGGCGCGGATTCGAATTGCCTTGCGGATCGGCAGTCGAAGGCGGGCGACTCCGTACTCGTAGTGTCCACTACCGACGGCGGTGCCACTGGCGCGCCAGATCAGCGGCAGGGGCTTCGGAGTTTCGCTCGCTGAGCCTGTTGCCTTGACACGAATGTGGGCAACGGGAGACTTGGTGCGTCCCGGTAGCACGCTGTCAAAGCGGCATTGCGCTTTGCCACTCGTGGTGGTGCACGTCCAATGGCTACCTTCGACAGAGTCCACGACGATGCCCTTGGGTAGCGGCATGTTTACGACGATGTTCTCGACGGGAGACCCCTTGGGCTGGAGGTTTACGACGCGCAGGTCGATGTCACCAAATCCGCCAATGTCGGGGATTCTCGTGGTGGTTGACGAGACTCGAATCGTTCGGTCGGTTGGAATCGCGTGCACCGTCACGTCGACGGTCTCATTGCTAGGTTCGCCGTCGACCGTGGTCGTGATTGCGCCGAGATTGACCTGTTTTGTGACCGTACGGGGGATGACGGTGATCGTGACGGTGCCGATCTGTTGCCCCACGGCCACGTCGGATACCGGTGTGATCGTGCACGCGAGGGGCTCCAGCGAGCACGTACCACCATTGCTGGCGTCGGCGCGAACAAGCGATACGCCACTTCCGATGGCCTGCGCGATCCGCACCGTGGTGTTAGCCGGCACCACATTGCCGCCACGGTTCACGATCAGTGCGCGGTAGGTGAGTGCCTCGCCGACCTGGATTTTCGTGATGCTGCCGTTGCTCCAGGTGCGCCATCCGCCTCCCGCACGGGCAAACTGAAGCGTCGGTGTAGCTTCGGGGTCCCCGATGTCCTTGATCACCATTGGTACCGAGCGCGCGATCGAATCGATGTCACGCGCTGCAAACGGTGCCGCACGGAGTCGATCGCGACCAACCTTCGCGTTTTCGGCGGCAGTGACGGTGACATTGAACCCGGTGTGCTTTCCGGGGTTCAACGTCGTAGGAGTGGTGCAGACGGCACTTCCAGTGCCCATCGTGCAGGTCCAATTGGGGTTGCGCGTGGTCAGGGTAGTCAGTGCCGGCAGCAAGATGCGTATGCCGACGCGCTTGGCCGGTTCCTGGCCAGTGTTGCTGACACGAAGAGCCACGGATTGAGATCCGCTCTGGCGGATGTCAATTCCGTTGGCGGCGAGGATGTTGATGTCGAGCCGTGCTGGAGTCAACTGGTGCAGGCGCCAGGTGTATGGGTGGGACTGACAACGCTGTCCGCCGACACGTTTTGCTTTGCCAGTAGATGTGGTCTTCTCCATGGTCGTCCAGGAGGCCTTTGTCTGGAGGTCCCATTTGTAAAACTGCCCTCGCCTGCTGGGTGTGCTGGGTGTGCGGTCGGCGACGGGATACCACGTTACGATCAATGGTTCGCTCGCCGCTCCGACTTCGAGCCGGTTTTTCGTCCAGCATCTCGTGGGATTTGACGTTTTCTGAGAAGCCTCGTCACACGTCCAACCCTTACCCGTTATCGAGAATGGAACAGCGGGATCTTTGGCTGGGAGTACTTCCGTGAACCAGATTGCGGCATTCTTGCCGACAGGAACAGCGGGAAGGCCACCAACGTTGTGGAAGACCAGGTGGAAGGTGCGAACGTGACCACGGTTAGAGATCTGCTCGAGCGTTGTAGCGAGGAGCGGGAGGTGATAGCCAGCGGTCGCGATGGCGGGCTTGGTGGCGGTGTCCGTGAGTTTGCCGGCCTCGGTGTGGACCGTGACGCTGGCCGTGATGTCGCCAAGCAACTGAGTGATGTCGGTCTTGGCGGTGGCGTCTGGCTTGATCAGATTGTCCTGTGTCTTGACGACGATGAAGACCCGCATCGTGCGACCCGAGCGCAGAATGCGGGAGGCGCCCATTGTTTGCCTTGTCAGGTGCAGTGCACGGTTTGTCCGTCTGCAGCACACGACATTCCGTAATCGTTCGTAATGTCATACTCATATTCCGATGTCGCGCGGACGAACGTGAGTCCCGCTGGCAGTACCGTTGAGACCTGGAATGAGCCTGCTGTCATTCCGTGCGGGCTGTAGGGCTTTGGCAGCACATATTTGGCGGCCACGGTGATTACCCCTTCGCGCCCTTCCGCGAATTTCAGGCTTGGATCGGTGACGGAAGGAGGTGCGGAATCCACGGGTGGTGCTGTGGGATCGGTGGTCGAGACCACGGCACTGGTGCCATTTTTTGATGTCGCCTGAATTTCAACGATTGCTTCGGGGACCGTCGTTGTTGCGTCGGACCGATTGGTCACCGCACGTGGAACGGGCGAGAGGTTCTCGGCTTCCGCGAGCTGTGCGGATGCACTCCCGGGGGCGGAGAGGGCGATCAGAGCAAAACCGAGTGCGAGCAAGGCACAGACAAGTGGAAATGACGAAAACTTGGACACGTTTTCCCCCTTATCTGCGCCGACCCTCTTCGGCGACAAAGGCGAGCATAAAGTGTGTGAATCCTCTTTACAATCATGCCGGTGGTCCGACTTTCACGATCGTGATTGTGGTTGCTGCCGTGGCGATTGTTCTTGGCTGGCGCGGGGGACGCACGATTGTCACGGACGCTGTTTCGTCAGCGCACGCTGAGATCAGCGAACAGCGTGTCACGAAGACAACAGACAAGCAGGCTGTGATGACCGCAGCGAACAGCGCGGACAAGAGCGCTGCCAAGCTCGCCTTTGGGCCTGACTCGACACCCCCGACCGACAGCTGATTCCCGTTCGGTTCGTCGCTAGCGACGCCCGCTCGGTGTGCGGGACGAAACAGGTCGTACGACCTTGCGGAGAAAGCGCCGTTGGGCTCCACTGGGGTCTGTGCTCGGAGGGTCTGCCGGTGGCTCGTCGCCGTCCTCTTCGTCGGGCTCAAAACCGCCGCGAACAAGCCAGAGAAACGAGGCTCCAAGCAAGCCAGCGATTAGCAGTGCGATGCCAAAGACGAGCTCGGATCGGACGATAATCATTGCCGACAGCGCGACTGCGAAACTGCCTAACGCGCCCGCTGCCAGTGCCGAGAGGAGGCGCGGCGAGGCACTAGTGGTCGGTGGTGGAAGGCGCTTAGCTGCGACGATTAGGACGACCAGAGTGGCGATCTCGAGTATCAGCACACGCACACGCTAGCCCATCTGCTTCGGCTAGATCGTGAACCATGTGCCGAACAACTCGATGCCTAGCGAGAACGGATCGGCCGTGAACTCGATTCCGGCTGAGAAGGACCCCAAGCTGCTCCAGGAAGTCCAGCCACCTTCTGGAATGCAGAGCTGCGTGCAGTCACGACCGAACCACCAACAGACCTTGCAGCAGCATTCCTCGGGGCCGGCGGAGAAGTCCCAGCGGTCACCGTTAATAGACAGGGTGGCGGTGTCCGTGGTCGCAAAGTACGGTGCGACGTTCGAGATGTCGAGGTACTCGGTGTAGGCGAAGCAGCCCTGCAATTGCGTGATGAGAGGAATCGTCATCGTACCGGTGCAGGCGCTGCCGCTCGCACTGGAGCTGATCGAGAAGATTCCGTCGGACGAGATGAAAAAGGTCGGCAGATTGAACGCGGTGCCGAAGATCGTTGCGTCGCCCGTCATCGTCAGTGAGGTGGCGTTGGCCGGCGTCGAGCAGCTCGAATCGGTGCAGTTCGTGAATATCGCATTCAGAACCAGGTCGGCGACGCCGATATTGAGGTCGCCGTCGGCGGCGAGGTAGTAAAGCGGCGGGGCGTTGCCGTTTTCAATGAAGGTGAGAGTGCCGTTGACGCTTACGACGTCAAGGTTGATCGCAAGCGACGCCTGCAGGCCGATCGCCGTCGGCGTCTCGCTGAGGGTGAATTGGGCGTTCGAGATGTTAAAGCCGCCCATCGAGATGTTCTCCGAGCCCGTCAGAACAATCGATTCCTGCCCGCCATTCATGGTGAATTGACCGGCGATGCTGACGTTGGCAATGCCGGCGAGCGCGAGATCGGCGCTACCGGAGATGCTCTCGTTGCCGCCCTGACTGGCGACGGCGACCTGCACCTGCAACATGAAGCCACCGATGTCGAGCTCGCCCTTCCCGTTGAACGAAAAGTCGCCGTTCGACTGGAAAGCACCCTGGACACTGTCCACTCACTGCTCGGTCGCGAGGTACGACTGCCGTCAGGCCTGCCGGCCGAGCCGCACGCTCGTGTTGTGCGCCTTCAAGCAGCTCCAGCAAGAGCACGTCGATCGCTGGATTGGACGCGCTGTCTACGACCTCGCGATCCCCGCCTCGCCTCTCGAGTTGCCGCCTGACGCCAAGCGGGCCGTGATCGAGGTGCCGTGTCTGGGACGCAAGTGGCGGCCGGTGCGGCGTCTGATCGACGGGGGCATGGCGAGCTCGATTGCTCACCCACCGATTCGTGCCCGCACGATCACGGTCTATAGCGACGTCGGGGCGATCCTGACGGCACTGGGTGTCGAGTCTAAGGCCGAGGTACAGGCTCGTGTTGTCACGCGTTCGGGCGAAATTCTCGCGGCGGCCGAGGGAGAACCGGTCGGGGATGCCTGGGACGCGATCGCGCGCGAGCTGTTCTCGTAGTCGACTCGTCGTCGACCTAGATCGCAGCGAGTGCTGCGCCGATAATGCCGACGACTACCGGCACCACGCTAACGGGAATGATTCCCTCATAGGTGAGCTGTGGAGCCATTTCACAGCTCCATAAAACGATCGTTAGCGCAGGTCAGTTTCGGCTGGTTCGATGTCTTCGAAGCGGTCAATCTTGCGGAGCGCTGGGAAGAAGATTGCCCACAGTGCTGCGATACCAATCGAGGCCACGCCGCCCAGCACGATTGCTGGAACAGTGCCGATGAGGCGAGCCATGACACCAGACTCGAAGGCACCAAGCTCGTTGGAGGCTCCGATAAACACGCGTTCCGCGGCGCCGACACGACCGCGCAGGGAGGCGGGGGTGAGGAGTGGTCCGAGCGTTGAGCGAATGAAGACGCTGATCATGTCTGCTGCGGCAAGTCCCGCGAGCGCGAGCAGGCTCAACCAGTAGGCATCTGAGAGGCCAAAGATGATCGTGAAGCCTCCAAACATGCCGACCATCACGAGCAGGATGGGACCAATTTTGCGTTGGATTGGGCGCACCGACAGCAGGATGCCGACCAGCACCGCACCGACACCAGGGGCCGCACGCAGGATGCCGTAGCCGACCTCACCCACACCCAAAATGTCGCTCGCCACGACGGGAAGGAGTGCAGTGGCCCCACCGAATAGAACGGCGACCAGGTCGAGGCTAATTGCGCCGAGCAGGGCGGGCGTCGCGATGATCAGCCGCAGACCGGCTGTCGCATCGGACAGCCGAGCCGGCAGTGCATTGAGCACCTTATGGTCGGTGCCGATTCGACGGGTCACGCTGAGCACCAGAATCACACCGAGCACTTCGACGACGATCGCTGCCGCATAGGGAGGCACATCACCGAGGGCCTGAAAGATGCCGCCAAGCAGTGGGCCGACGATCATGCCGCCCTGCCACGTCAAGGACGAGAGCGCCATCGTGCGCGGCAACGCGCGTGGTGTGACGGCGGCAGCGAGCATTGGGTTGAACGCAGCGCCGGCAAAGGCGCGTGCGCCACCCAGCCCAGCAGCCAACGCGTAGAGCGGCCAGGCCGAGCTATCCCCACGCCAGGCATCGAGCAGGAGGAGGAAGGCAAAGAGGACGGTGGCCGCATTGCCAGCGACCGTCACGTAGCGTCGATCCACCCGATCGGCGAGCTGGCCTGCAGGCAAGGCGAAGAGCAGGGCGGGGACGAATTCGCAGATGCCAATGATGCCGAGCGTCAGCGGATCACCCGTGCGGGCATACGCCTGCCAGGCGAGCGCTGCAGAGATGATGCCGAACGAGAGGGTGGCGAGGAGTTCCGAGGCAAGCAATCGAGCGACCATCGGATTCGCGAGCAATTCGCGTGCGGTCGTGCCGTCGGCCAGATCGTCTCGACTCACAGCGTGCAGCGTGGCAGATCAGCTCAACAGGGCCGGAGGTCAGCGTGACAGGCGTGCACAGCGCTATACATCGATGACGATCAACGCTGTTCAGACGCCGTCATCACATCCTCACGACGGCGGTGCGGGTGCGCCTGGCCGTTCCGAAAAGTAGCGCAGACGGGATGCGAACCCGTGCTACCGCCGTGAGAGGGCGGCGTCCTAGGCCCCTAGACGAATGCGCCGGGCACCCCGAAGGGCGTTGCGGAGTCTAGCGAGAATGCGCCTAATGGTGCGTCGGCGGCATTGCCGAGAGGGTGGCCCAGAAGACGTGGTGTTCGTCGGCGGCCTCGACAAGGCGGTCATGCCAGACGGCGTAGGCGATCTCCGTTGGGCCGGCCTCGAGCGTGTTACCCGACAGGCAGATCCAGTGGCCGGGATGATCGCGCATAAAAATCAAGAGGCCAACGTCGCCTTCGAACAGCTGGGCAATGGTGATTGCCTGCTCATCAGTCAGGGGTGTCCCAGTGGCAGGCGCGAGCGCCACGATTGCGTCGCGCACGCTACGGACACGATCAGCATTAGGAAAGAGTGCTCCGGGGATCACGCCCATAAGTGGACTATCGCATGGAACCGCGGCACGGATCGTGCGACCAACTGTGCCAGCGGATCTGCCCGTGTCCACTCCGCCCTGCCGCGGCTACGCGACCCGACCGAAGCCGGGCAGGTGCCCGAGTCCAGTCAGTGGGCTGGTCGGGAGCCCGCTGGTGACGCTCGTCGCGTTGTACGCGCCGGGCGCGACGCCGTTCGGGCCATCCGTATAGAAGAGCGCGGCAAGCTCTTGGATCTGGGGTCGCCCTACGCCGAGTTCTAACTGGCCACCGCCGTACATCTGGATGCCGCGTGTCTCGCAATTTTCGATCGCGACTCAGGCGCGTGCGTCTCGATGGTGACCGACAGTTCCGCGAGACGCTCATGCAGGCTCATGGCGTCATCCTAGGCTGTTCCGAACGCGGCTTGGTCAGCTGGGTGAGGCTGGGTTTGCAAAGCACGCGGCTGCACCGCCGGCGGCAAACGTTGCCTTCGTGCATTGGGTGCCGGTTGGGTAGTACTCGCTCATTACCGCAATCGCAGACGCCTCGTTCGTGTTGGTAGCGTTCATGACCGACTGAGTAAACGTCGGTGCGGCCAGCATGTTGCGGATCGCAATGACCCCTTTGGCGGTGGTGTTGGAGCGCGACGTTGGGAGCCAGCCAATCGTCGCGTTGGCGCCCTTCGTGGCTGCCGGGCGATCCTTGACGGACGAGAGCACGACGGTTGCTGTGCCGTTTACGAGTGGCATGTCCTGGTCGGCTGTGCAGCCCATGATTGGCCCAACCTTGACGACCGGGTACGGCGCGGCGTAGACGTAGTTGCAGAACGACCAGTAGCGGAGGTCGATGCCCGCTGCGGGCCAGACTCCTGAACCGTTCTGATAACTCGTCGCGCTCGTCGGCATCTTCGCCTGAATCACGGTCAGATAGCCGGCGGCTGGTTGGTAGGTCGCCGCGACGTACCCAGAATCACTGTTCGGGAACGGCGTGGTTGAACCACCAGCCTTGCAGAACACGAGCGAGTTCGAGCACGAGCCGGTCGCTGCTGGTGGCGTGCCAACCTTGCCCGCGAGCACCTTCGAGAAGAACTTCCCGATCACAGCCTTCGTGATCTTGCTCTTCATGGTCGGGGTCTTCTGCGCATTGGCACACTGCTTGAGTGTTTTCGTCGTGCCGTCCGCATACGCGAACGTCATCGTCGGTAGCGGTATCGCATTCGCGTCATTGTTGGCGGGTAGGTAGACGCGCATCATCACAAAACCCGTATTCGCTGGCATGCCCTTGACGAGTGGCGTGGAGGGCGTCGCTGGGACCAGAGGGATCGCATTGGTCATGCTGGAGGTGACGCCATTCTGCAGGGTCACGGTGTAGGTACCAGGCGCCGCGCCGGCGGTCACCCAGGGGTTTTGGGTCCCGGCGGTCGGCACGATCTCATAGTCCGTCAGCGACGAGCTGATGCCGTTCGTCGTGAAGTCCTGGGCCGCGCTGTTATAGACATTGAACGAGAAGAAACGGGTCACTGGGAAGGTCCCCGTCAGCGTGATCGTCATCCCGGTCTGAGCGATGTACGGCATCGTCCAGTACGTCGCGTTCGAATCGGGATAGGCAACATTCGCCTTCGTCGGCGTGCTTTCAACCGGCCAGGCGCACGCGGTCGGTTGCGAGGCGAGTTGCGGGCGTGCACTCGAGACGGCTGGCATCACTGCC